>BNJU01002077.1_pt1 | contig 107552 bp, 109 predicted proteins | sample 8539281 | NCBI WGS metagenome assembly BNJU01 (sample SAMD00202456, study PRJDB9452) | human saliva metagenome | isolation source: human saliva | place: Japan
GCTAACGGCTGAAGTCCTCTTCTGTATCGGAGTCAATCTCCGAAAAAGTTTGATGTATCAGGCGAGATTACTTTACTCGTCTTCGCCGTCTGCCTCAGCATCCATGCGGACAACCTGGTTAAGAAGGTCATCCAGAGAACCAAGGTCCTCGTTGATTACATCAGGGCTAACCTCGTCGGAAGAAGAACCGATGAGTGTCTCGGTGTAATCAGAGTGAGTGGATGGAGCTGCAGAGCCCAGCATCAAGCCGCCATCGCCTTCTGGCGAGAAGACCATGTTGAGCAGCTGAGAAAGATCCTCAGAATCTGCCTCATCCTCTTCTGGCTCAAGGATGTAGAGGAGGTTACGAGCCTCAAGGCCATCGCGGAGCTCCTCGATTGCCTTTGCACCAATACCATCGATGCGAAGCAGGTCTTCCTCGGTCTTACCGATAAGATCGCCTACGGTCTCAATGCCAACCTCGCTGAACTTGTTGGTCCAACGCTGTGACACGCCAAGATCGTCGAAGAGGTACAGCTTTGCGTCCTCGCTTGAAAGCGTGCGGCCATTCTTGGAGTAAACGCCACCGTTGTAATCCTCGTTGACCCAGTCAAGCTGCTTAGGAAGCTGCTCCTCGATGTCCTTAAGCTCTGCTGGTGCCCAGTCTGGAAGAGACTTAGCAAGAGAAGAGGTTGGGCCATCAATCTTGGTGCCGTGATAGGTAAGCTCAACATCGCTGTATGCGGAGAGACCAGTACCTGCAGGAATCTGCTTACCAACAATAACGTTGGACTTGAGGTCAAGCAGGTGGTCAACGTCGCCCTCGATAGCTGCAGAGGTAAGAACGCCTGCAGTACGGATGAACGATGCACTGGAGAGCCAAGAATCGATAGAGCTTGCAACCTTCAGAGTACCAAGGATTGCTGGCTCTGCCTCTGGTGGAGTACCACCAGCAAGGGCAATATTCTGGACAGTCTCTGCAAAGACATAGCGGTCCACATACTGACCAAGCAGGTACGAAGAGTCACCTGGGTTGGTAACCTGAACACGACGAAGCATCTGACGTGCGATAACCTCGATGTGCTTATCGTTGAGTTCTACACCCTGGGAGGTATAGACGTCCTTAACGGACTCAACGAAGGTGTGCATGGTGGACTCAATGTCAGTGAGTCGACGGAGCATACGGAAGTTGACGAAGCCGCGGGTAATCTGATCACCAGCACGGACAACAACGCCATCCTCAATGCCAGGCATGAAGCGGACGGATGCAGGTACACGCCACTCCTCGATGACACGGGAAGCATCGTCTGCATCAACAATACGCAGCAGGTACTCGGTGGTCTCTGGGGTAATGTGAAGAACACCAGAAACAGGAGCCAGGTCAGCCTCGCGGCCAAGAATCTTCTCGTTGACGTTGCCGACGACGTCGAACATACGAGCAACGGTAGGAAGACCCTGCGTAATATCGTCTGCGCCTGCAACACCACCGGAGTGAATGGTACGCATGGTCAGCTGAGTACCAGGCTCACCAATGGACTGAGCTGCGATAATACCAACTGCAGTACCAATGTTGACAGGACGACGGGTGGAAAGATCCCAGCCGTAGCACTTCTGGCAGACGCCGTACTTAGACTTACAGGTCAGAAGCGCGCGGAGCTGAACCTTAGCAAGGCCGTGCTCAACAAGACGCTCAAGATCCTGCTTGGACTCAACATAGCCACCAGCAGGGATAAGAACCTCGCCAGTGTTTGGATCGCAGACATCCTCAAGGGTGCAGCGGCCAATCAGGTCAGTATCAACAGAAGTCTGACCAGGCTTAATCAGAGGATAGGTAACTGCCTCATCAGTGCCGCAGTCCTCCTCGCGGACAATGACGTCCTGTGCAACGTCGACGAGTCGACGAGTCAGGTAACCAGAGTCGGAGGTGTGGGATGCGGTATCTACCAGACCCTTACGAGCGCCGTAGGTAGAAATGAAGTACTCAAGAGGCTCAAGACCCTCGCGGAAGTTTGCCTTAATTGGAAGGTCGATGGTTTCACCGGACATATCCGCCATCAGGCCTCGCATACCAGCAAGCTGGCGAAGCTGTGTCTTAGAACCACGAGCTCCAGAGTCAGCCATCATGTAAATTGGATTGTTCTCTGCAAAGCCTGTAAGCATCTCAGAGCCGAGAAGATCGGTGCACTCGGTCCATGCGTTAACAACCTCAACGTGACGCTCTCGCTCGGAAAGGAAGCCGTCCTCGTAGTACTCGTTGATCTGGTCAACGCGGTCCTGTGCCTCCTGAAGCAGCTGTGGCTTGTGTGGAGGAATAACAGCGTCCCAAACAGAAACGGTCAGACCAGCAAGAGTTGCGTAGTGGAAACCAGTCTTCTTGATGTTGTCCAGAATTGGCTCAACATCAGCCATTGGGTAACGGTCGCAGCAATCGTTGACCAGAACACCAATGTCGGACTTAACCATCTTGTAGTTGATGTATGGGTAATCCTCTGGCAGGCACTGACGGTTGAAGATAATGCGACCAACAGTGGTCTCAAAACGCTTGGTGCCCTCAGTAACGTCCAGATCCTCATACTGACCGCGGCCAGTCATAACGCGGAAGATAGCACGATCGCTATCAGCAACGTTTGCATCCTTGGAGCTTACGCGGACAACAACCTTTGCCTGGATATCAAGGTCACGGTTGGCCTCAATAGCCAGAAGAGCATCCTCAAAGCTTGCAAAGGTAAGAGTCTTAGCGTCTTCACCGGTCTTCTCGGAAGTGAGGTAGTAGACACCAAAGACCATATCCTGAGAAGGAACGGTCAGAACCTTACCAGAAGCAGGGCTTCTGAGGTTGTTGCTGGAGAGCATCAGAATGCGAGCCTCTGTCTGTGCCTGAGTAGAAAGTGGCACGTGGACAGACATCTGGTCGCCGTCGAAGTCTGCGTTGAATGGTGCGCAGACCAGAGGGTGCAGGTGGATTGCCTTACCCTCGATAAGGACTGGCTCAAATGCCTGGATAGACAGACGGTGAAGGGTAGGTGCGCGGTTGAGAAGAACGAGGCGGTCCTGAATGACCTCATCCAGAACGTCCCAAACAACTGGAGTACCACGGTCAATAGCGCGCTTTGCGCCCTTAATGTTTTCAACCTTGCGGAGCTCAACCAAACGACGCATGACAAATGGCTTGAAGAGCTCAAGTGCCATAGCGGATGGAAGACCGCACTGGTGCAGCTTCAGGTGTGGGTCAACAACAATGACGGAACGGCCAGAGTAGTCAACACGCTTACCCAGAAGGTTCTGACGGAAGCGACCCTGCTTACCCTTAAGGGCCTCAGCAAGAGACTTCAGAGGACGTCCACCACGGCCGGTAACAGGACGGCCACGGCGACCGTTGTCAAACAGAGCGTCAACGGACTCCTGAAGCATGCGCTTCTCGTTGTTAACAATGATGGAAGGTGCGTCAAGGTCAAGCAGGCGCTTAAGACGATTGTTACGGTTAATAACACGACGATACAAATCGTTTAAGTCGGAAGCTGCAAAACGGCCACCATCAAGCTGAACCATTGGACGAAGATCAGGTGGAATAACTGGTACAACGTCAAGAATCATGTTAGCTGGATCGTTGCCACCCTTAAGGAAGGCGTCAACGATCTCAAGGCGCTTAATGGCCTTCTCGCGCTTCTGCTTCTGAGCATCCTCATTGGCGATAATAGCGCGGAGCTCCTTGGCCTCTTTCTCAAGGTCAATGTTGGAGAGAAGGTCACGTACTGCCTCTGCGCCCATGCCACCCTTGAAGTAGATGCCATAGTAGCGCTTAAGCTCGGAGAACAGACCCTCATCGGAGATGAGCTCTCTGGTCTCAAGCTGCATGAACTTCTCGAAAGCCTCACGACGAAGTGTCTTCTCTTCCTCGTACTCTTCCTCAAGATCAGCGACGCCTGCACGAATCTCGTCCTCAGAAAGAGGCTCAAAATCGCCAAACTCGTCATCCTGTGGCTGGCCCTGCTCGCGAAGACGTGCAATCTGATCGTCGCGCTCTGCGTCGAGCTCTTCGATATCTGCTGCAAGCTCCTCACGAAGATCGTCTACGTCAGCCTCACGTGCCTCAGTGTCAACACTGGTGATTACGTAAGATGCAAAGTAGAGGACTTTCTCGAGGTCCTTGCTCTTGATGTCAAGAAGACGTGCCAGAGGGAAGCTGGTTGGGCTCTTGAAGTACCAGATGTGGCTTACAGGAGCAGCAAGCTCGATGTGGCCCATGCGGTCACGACGAACCTTTGCGGTGGTTACTTCAACACCGCAGCGCTCGCAGGTAATACCCTTGAAGCGAATGCCTTTGTACTTACCGCAGGCGCACTCCCAGTCCCTTACAGGTCCAAAGATCTTCTCGCAGAAAAGACCGTCCTTTTCTGGCTTAAGGGTACGGTAGTTGATGGTCTCAGGCTTCTTTACCTCGCCATAGGACCAACCGCGGATATCATCAGCAGACGCTAGAGAAATTTTAATAGCGTCAAATTCAGTGGAATCGAAATCTGCCACAGTCGCTACTCCTTATCGGTGGTCGCGTCGCCTACAAGTGCGGATGCACCCTCAGCGTCTTGGGACAGGTCGGAAGCGGTTACCTCAGTGAAGCCAAGGTCGTTGAGGATCTCAACAGCGTTCTTCTCCTCAGGATCTGTGACCTTTGCGGTATTTGCACGCTTACGATAAGAGATTGGCTCAATGTCAAGTGCCAGGGAGCGAATCTCTTTGACCAGAACCTTGAAGGACTCAGGAATTCCTGCAGTAGGAATGTTCTCGCCCTTAACAATGGACTCGTAGGTCTTAACACGGCCGTTGGTATCGTCAGACTTAACGGTGAGGATCTCCTGGAGGACGTTAGCAGCACCGTATGCATACAGTGCCCAAACCTCCATCTCACCAAAGCGCTGACCGCCGAACTGTGCCTTACCACCCAGAGGCTGCTGGGTAACAAGAGAGTAAGGACCAGTTGAACGTGCGTGGATCTTATCGTCAACCATGTGGCCGAGCTTCAGAATGTAAGAAACACCAACGGTAATTGGGCTCTTGAATGCCTCGCCGGTACGACCATCGTAGAGGGTAGTCTTACCACGCTCGTTGAGCTGTGGAACAAACTCCTCACGCATGTCCTCGCCGTACTCCTTGAGAGCCTTGTTGATCATGTTGATGTTGGTGCGGCGAACAATCTCTGCAACGGACTCATCAGTAGCACCGTCAAAGAGTGGTGTTGCAACAGGAATTGGACCCTCAACGTAACGCTTGGAATCTGCGTCATCGTCATCCCATCCGTGTGCAGCGCCCCAACCAAGGTGACACTCAAGCAGCTGACCAACGTTCATACGGGAAGGAACGCCCAGTGGGTCAAGAATAACGTCTACTGGGGTACCGTCTGCCATGTAAGGCATGTCCTCAACTGGGAGAACCTTACAAATAACACCCTTGTTACCGTGACGACCAGCGATCTTATCGCCCTGCTGAATCTTTCTGCGCTGAGCAACAAAGACGCGGACCAGGTCGTTTACTCCTGGAGGCAGGTCGTCTCCAGCCTCACGGCTGAAGCGGACAACGTCAACAACGCGGCCATAGGAGCCGTGTGGCATCTTGAGGGAAGTATCGCGAACATCGTGTGCCTTAGCACCGAAGATTGCGCGAAGCAGGCGCTCTTCTGCGGTCAGAGCAGTCTCACCCTTAGGAGTGACCTTACCAACCAGAATATCGCCAGGGCCAACCTCAGCGCCGATGCGGATGATGCCGTCATCGTCGAGGTTTGCGAGCATGTCCTCACCAAGGTTTGGAATCTCGCGGGTAATCTCCTCAGCACCAAGCTTGGTGTCACGAGCATCAATCTCGTGGCGGGAAATGTTAACGGAAGTCAGAAGGTCTTCCTGAACAACACGCTCGGAGACGATAATACCGTCCTCGTAGTTGTAGCCTTCCCATGGCATGTAAGCAACGGTAAGGTTTGCACCAAGTGCCAGCTCAGAGTGGTCAACAGATGGACCGTCTGCGATTGGCTGGCCCTTCTCGACCTGCTGTCCAACAGTGACGATTGGACGGTGGTTGATGCAAGTGGACTGGTTGGAGCGCTCGTACTTAGGAAGATCGTAGCGCTGAGAACCGTGCTCATCGGAGTAGATGACAACGTGAGCTGCATCAACCTCGGTGACCTCGCCGGCAAACTCTGCACAAATAAGCTCACCAGAGTCCTGAGCTGCGCGGCCCTCCATACCAGTTCCAACAAATGGAGCGTGGGACTGAATCAGAGGCACTGCCTGACGCTGCATGTTTGCACCCATGAGGGTACGCTTTGCGTCGTCGTGCTCAAGGAATGGAATGAGGTTAGCTGCGACGGAGAGAAGCTGACGTGGAGAAACGTCCATGTAGTCAACGTCCTCAACAGGAACCTGTGCAGGTGCACCGAAGGAACCGTCGAAGTCGCGGGTACGTGCAATAACGCGGTCTGCATCAACAATCTTGCCGTCTGCGTCAACCTCAACAAACTTCTTAGACTTAGGGTCAATTGGGGTGTTAGCAGGAGCAATAATGTGATTCTCCTCCTCGTCTGCAGTCATCCAGACAATGTCGTCAGAGACAACACCGCCTGTAACCTTACGATAAGGAGCCTCGATAAAGCCGTACTCATTTACGTGAGCGTACAGTGCCAAGGAGCCGATAAGACCAATGTTTGGTCCCTCAGGAGTCTCAATTGGGCACATACGGGAGTAGTGCGAGTTGTGAACGTCGCGGACTGCGGTAGGAACGTTGGTACGACGGCTGGAGCCGGACTTGTGTCCTGCAAGACCGCCAGGTCCCAGAGCAGAAAGACGACGCTTGTGAGTCAAACCAGCAAGTGGGTTTGCCTGGTCCATGAACTGCGAAAGCTGAGAAGAACCGAAGAACTCCTTGATTGCAGCAACAATTGGACGGATGTTGATCAAAGACTGTGGAGTGATGTCGTCTGCGTCCTGAGATGCCATACGCTCACGGACAACGCGCTCCATGCGGCTCATACCAATGCGGAACTGGTTCTGGACCAGCTCGCCAACGGTACGGACGCGGCGGTTGCCAAAGTGGTCAATGTCATCAAGGTGCTTAGACTCATCACCTGCATGCACTGCAAGAAGGTACTGAAGAGCTGCGACAATGTCCTCTTTGGTAAGGACACGAACATCTGCAGGAATCTCTTCCTCAAGCTTCTTGTTGATCTTGTAACGACCAACGCGAGCAAGGTCATAGCGTTGCTCGTTGAAGAAGAGGCCGTCAAGCAGAGAACGGGCGGAGTCAACAGTTGGTGGCTCGCCTGGACGCTGACGACGATAAATCTCGATAAGAGCATCCTCACGTGTAGTTGCAACGTCACGCTCAAGTGTGTTGCGAACAACATCGGAATCACCAAGGAGCGAGAGAATCTCGTCATCGGTAACAGCAATGCCAAGTGCACGGAGGAAGACGGTAGCGCTCTGGCGACGCTTGCGGTCAATGGAGACGACCAGGTGGCCGCGCTTATCAACCTCAAACTCAAGCCATGCACCACGTGCAGGAATGAACTGAGACTTGTGGACCAGAACACCGTTGTCCATCTCTGACGAGAAATACACGCCAGGTGAACGAACGAGCTGTGAAACCACAACGCGCTCAGAACCGTTGATGATGAAGGTACCGCGCTCAGTCATCAGTGGGAAATCACCCATGAAGACAAGCTGCTCCTTCATCTCACCAGTCTCTTTGTTGACAAAACGGACGTCAACAAAAAGAGGTGCTTGATATGAAATGTCTTTTGCACGACACTCAGCCATTGAATTGGCAGGGTCGCCGAACTGATGGTCACCAAAGGTGACCTGCATGGTTCCAGCGCTGTTCTCAATTGGCGAGAACTCAGCGAAGGACTCTGCAAGGCCCTCTCCCATAAAGCGCTCAAATGATTCCTTCTGTACAGAAATCAGATTTGGCAGCTCCATAGCTGCGGGAATCTTACTGAACGTCCTGCGTCCAGTATGCGCCTGAGGCGTGGTGAGGGAAGTCTTTTTAGCGGTAGACACCAGGTTGTCCTCCTTCAAAAGGGTGGAAGGTGGCAATTGTCGCAACCTAGTAATTTAGTCAAGATTTTAATGCGCGTCAACAGAAAAACACTTGATTTTTTAAGACGTTTTTGACTATATTATCGCGTTTATGTTTTTTCAACTGCATAAACGTTATGTTGCAGGTAAATCCTTGACTAACTCGTCTTTTTCTAATTATGAAGATTTTGTGGAGAAGGTCCACGGAGACAGAAATCACTTTCGGTGAGCGGCACTCCCCCGCCGCGTCGCTTCGCATGGCGCTCCATGCTCACCGGATGCGCCCCGAGCGCACGGGTTTCTCGCCACACGCGCCGACCTTTTGCTGCACGCGCCTGAAAAGTGCAAAGAATCTGTATTTGCGCCACCGATTCTTTTGCAAAATCAGGCAAATCCACAGATTCTTTTGTAATTTTAGGCAAAAGTTACAGATTCTTTGTAGAAATCAGGCGCGAGAAAAACTAGGGCATGTCACGCAGTAAGCTAGAGCAATCACGCAGGATTTATGAGCCTGAAATGCACACCAAGTCTGAGCAAAAGTACTCAGACAAAGCGAGAAAAACAGGCAAATCGCTCAGACATGGCGAGAAAATCCGGCAAATCACTCAGACTTGATGCACTTTTCAGGCTGCAGCGAACGCATCTCAGACTTGATGTACTTTTCAGGCTGCAGCGAACGCACCTCAGCTCCATGCGCCCCAGCGCACGGGTTTCTCGCCAGGCAAACAAAAAGAGGCCAGACCGAAGTCTGACCTCTCCAGTAAGCAATGTAGGATGGACTTACTTAAGGGTGACGGTAGCGCCAGCCTCCTCGAGCTGAGCCTTAGCAGCCTCAGCGTCCTCCTTCTTAGCGCCCTCGAGGACTGCCTTAGGAGCACCCTCGACGACCTCCTTTGCCTCCTTGAGACCAAGGTTGGTAAGAGCACGGACAACCTTGATGACGCCGATCTTGTTGTCGCCGAAGCCCTCGAGGACAACGTCAAAGTTGGTCTTCTCCTCTGCCTCCTCAGCAGCGCCACCAGCTGCAGGAGCAGCAGCGACAGCTACAGGAGCAGCAGCGGAAACGCCAAAGACGTCCTCAAGCTCGTGAACGAGCTCAGAAAGCTCGAGTGCTGGCATCTCTTTAAGGGCCTCAATGATCTCATCTTTAGTGACAGCCATGTCAATTCTCCTTTTTAAACGATGCAGCCTTTGTACTGCATCTGGGCAAAAGCCCGGCTTGTATGTGTGCGTTTAAGTGCGTCTACACTCTCACGCGGTTTGCGCCAATGCGCGGGTACAACAAAACGTTGCTTATGCAGCGTTCTTCTGATCTGCGACTGCAGAAAGAGCGGTTGCGAGTCCACGAGCTGGACCAGCGCAAACCTGTGCAATACCGGTAAGTGGGCTTGCAACAACGAAGACAAGCTTTGCAATGAGCTCCTCGCGAGAAGGAAGATCTGCGTAAGCCTTTGCCTCGTCAGCAGTAAGTGCCTGACCATCAGCGATACCACCAATGAACTCAACTTTCTTGAGCTTCTTGGCCTGATCCTTGATGACCTTAGCGGCCTCGACAGGATCATTCTCATAGAAAACGTATGCGCAGGTACCGGCGAGCATCTCGTCAATCTCTGGCATACCAGCGTTCTTAAGAGCAATCTTGACGATGTTGTTCTTATAGACCTTCATGTGAGCGCCTGCTGCGGTAAGTGCGCGGCGAAGCTCCTGAGTCTCCTTTACGGAGAGACCACGATAGTCGATAACAAACAGGCCCTTGGAGTTGTCGAGAGAAGCGGAAACCTTCTCGAGCAAATCAAGTTTAGACTGAGCTGGCATGTAGTACACCTCCTTTATCATGTCTCAGGCACGAGCGCCAACAGGTGCGGCCCTCACATGAAAAGACCCCACTTTGGCAACCAAAGCGGGGTCTGGATGTACTAATCTCAAGACCACCTCGGCAGGCGGGAATTCCCATTAAGCCTTGGATTCAAGGCGCCGGCTGTCTTTGGCAGCGAACGTGCAACTACAAGACGTCTGTCTTGCGTTGGATATTGTGCAGCAAAAAACTATCCAAGTCAAGGTTGAGTGCACAATTTCTTTCTCTTCACAAAAATTTGACGAGAAGGGCGGCTAAGCAGCTACGCACAACTCAGCCACACACATCAGCCACACGCGCCGCAAGCAGAGTCCACGCCTCAAACCACACGCCCACTGCAAGCAGAGTCCACGCCTACACCACATGCACGCTTCAAGAAAAATCCGGTACCTGCAAGCAGATACCGGATTAAACGTGCTAGGTACTTCTAAGCGTAAAGCTTAGTCCTCCATGAGGTTACGAACCTTGGTTGGATCAACCTTGATGCCAGGGCCCATAGTAGAGGAAATAGCAACGGTCTTGACGTACTTACCCTTAGCGCTGGATGGCTTGACGCGAATAATCTCAGAGAGAAGTGCGCCATAGTTCTCAACAAGCTGCTGGACCTCAAAAGAAGCCTTGCCGATTGCAACGTGGCAGATACCAAAACGGTCTGCACGATACTCAACACGACCAGCCTTGAGCTCGTTAACCATCTTTGCAACATCCATGGTAACGGTGCCGAGCTTAGGGTTAGGCATAAGGCCACGAGGACCAAGAACGCGACCAAGACGACCAACCTTACCCATCATCTGAGGGGTTGCGATTGCTGCGTCAAAGTCAAGCATGCCCTTCTCGACCTCTGCGATGAGCTCGTCGCCACCGACGATGTCAGCGCCAGCTGCCTCAGCCTCGCGGGCCTTCTCGCCCTCTGCGAAGACTGCAACGCGAACGGTCTTACCAGTGCCGTGAGGCAGAGAAATGGAACCGCGAACGTTCTGGTCAGCCTTACGAGTATCGACACCAAGGCGAATTGCTACCTCAATGGTCTCGTCAAACTTAGCAGTTGCAAGCTCCTTAGACAGGGTTACTGCCTCTTTTTGGGCTGTAGAGGTTTGCACCGTCTACCTTGGCAACTGCATTCTTGTAGTTCTTTCCGTGCTTAGGCATTATGTACCTCCTGTGGTTAGCGGGCGTCTGCCCTCCCACTCCCTGCATCTTCCGTCCATAGTTACGCCCTCTTGGCGAGAAACCCAACTACGTGCACTAACGTCGGATGCTCTGACAAAACAACCGTCAGCCACACTAATGGCTGACGGGAGTAAAGCACTACTCGGCGATGGTTACACCCATGGAACGAGCGGTACCAGCGACGATCTTCTTTGCAGCCTCAATGTCGTTTGCGTTGAGGTCAGGCATCTTGATCTCAGCAATCTTGGTGAGCTGCTCCTGGGAGAGCTGGCCAACCTTATCGCGCTGAGGAACACCGGAACCACCCTTGAGGTGAAGCTCCTTCTTGATGAGCTGAGCTGCTGGAGGAGTCTTGGTTACGAAGTCAAAGGAACGATCCTCGTAAACAGAAATCTCGACTGGGATGATGTCGCCAGCCTTGTCCTGAGTTGCAGCGTTGAATGCCTGGCAGAACTGCATAATGTTGACCTGTGCAGCACCCAGAGCTGGTCCCTACTGGAGGAGCTGGGTTTGCCTGGCCTGCAGGAATCTGCAGCTTAATAAAGTTAACAACCTTCTTTGCGGGCATGTTAAGCCTCCTGTTTGAATACGTTTGAGTCTATTCTCGCGCACTCCCGAGAAGCAATCCACAAGGGACGAGAAGTGCGGGATAAGCCGTTAGTTACTAGTCTATCAGGGAAATTTGATCCATGGTGAGCTCAACCGGAGTCTCGCGACCAAAGATGGTGAGCATAACCTTGATCTTGCCGGACTCTGCGTTGACCTCAGAAACAGTTCCGTCGAAGTCAGCGAGAGGACCAGAAAGAACGTGAATTGCCTGACCGACCTCAATATTGGTTGCTGTACGCTTAGGTACAGGGCCACCCGTCTTCATACCGCCGCGACGCATGATCTTATCGAACTCTTCACGACGCAGAGGAACTGGCTTGCCGTCAATGCCAACAAAACCAGTTACGCCTGGGGTGTTGCGAACAACAGCCCAAGTATTGTCATCCAGCTCCATGCGAACAAGAACGTAACCTGGGAAAACCTTGGACTCTTTGGTCTCGCGCTTGCCGCCGTCCTTGACCTCAGTAACTTCCTCAGTAGGAATCTGAATATCAACAACAGCACGCTCAAGGCCATAGGTCTCAATACGGTGCTCAAGGTCTGTCTTTACCTTGTTCTCATAACCTGAATAGGTGTGAACTACATACCAGCGCTTAGCCATTGATTATCCCCTCAGTCCAGTAAAGGCGACGAGACCAGCAACAATGCCAGTATCAACCAGCCAAGTTACCAAGCCAAAGAAAATGATTGTTGCAATTACGGCTACAGAGAAACCAGCAAGCTCAGAGCTTGAAGGCCACACAACGCGGTGCATTTCTGTACGAACGCCTGCAAAGTAAGCACCCAGGCGGCCAAAGAAGCCAGGGTTAGCGTTACGCTGAATGGACTTCTCCTGCTTCTTTGCCTCGGCCTTAGTAGCCTTAGCAGAAGTTTCAGGAGTAGCTTCAGCCTGAAGGGCCTCACGCTGGGCGCGCTCTTCTGCGCGAGCCTTACGTGCGCTCCTCTTATTGCGCTCCTTATTTGCCATCCTACGCTCCCTTGGATGTTATACCTACATACAAACCGGCCAACCCTTATGGGAAGGCCGGTGAAGTTATCTGGCAGGCCAGGAAGGACTCGAACCCTCAACAAACGGTTTTGGAGACCGCCGCTCTACCATTGGAGCTACTGGCCTAGAACGAACCCACCTAGCCTAGCGGGTCTCGCGATGTACCGTGTGCTTGTGGCACCATGGGCAGTACTTCTTCAACTCCATACGATCTGGGTTGTTGGACTTATTCTTGTCCGTAGTGTAATTACGACGCTTGCACTCAGTGCAGGCGAGAGTAACGAGTGTACGCATTGATCCTCCTGAACACGGTCACGAGATGTATTCTCGAAATGTGACGCGGTTGCTTAGGTTAGCACCCACTACCCAGAGATGTCAATACTTTTCTCTAATTACTCTAGGCGTTCACATATTTTTTCTCGACAAAAAAACCCGGCGCGCAAAAAGCACGCCGGGCAAGTTAGCAACTTTAAAAGAAGTTACTCGATGACGGTGGAAACACGGCCATCGCCGACGGTGTGGCCACCCTCGCGGATAGCGAACTTCAGACCCTGCTCAAGAGCGATTGGGTGAATGAGCTCGCAGCCAACGGTGATGTGGTCACCAGGCATAGCCATCTCTACCTTGCCACCGTTTGCATCGGTGAGCTCGTAGATGTCGCCGGTTACGTCAGTTGTACGGAAGTAGAACTGTGGACGGTAACCAGAGAAGAATGGGGTGTGACGGCCGCCCTCTTCCTTAGTAAGAACGTAAACCTCACCGGTGAACTTCTTGTGTGGAGTAACGGTACCAGGCTTGCAGAGAACCTGACCGCGCTCGATGTCCTCGCGCTTAACACCACGAAGAAGAATACCAACGTTGTCGCCAGCCTCGCAGAAGTCCATGGTCTTACGGAACATCTCAATGCCGGTAGCAACAGAGTTCTGAGTTGGCTTAATACCAACGATCTCGACTGGATCGTTGAGCTTGAGCTCACCACGCTCAACACGGCCGGTAGCAACGGTACCACGACCAGAAATAGTCATGACGTCCTCGATTGCCATCAGGAATGGCTTCTCGTTGTCACGAGCTGGTGTTGGGATGTAGGAGTCAACAGTGTGCATGAGCTCACGGATGGACTCAACCCACTTCTCCTCGCCGTTAAGAGCGCCGAGAGCGGAACCACGGATGATTGGAAGGTCATCGCCTGGGAAGTCGTACTCGGAGAGAAGGTCACGGGTCTCCATCTCGACGAGGTCGATGAGCTCGTCATCGTCGACCATGTCGCACTTGTTCAGGAAGACGACGATGTAAGGAACGCCGACCTGACGTGCGAGAAGGATGTGCTCACGAGTCTGAGCCATAGGACCGTCGGTTGCAGCAATAACGAGGATTGCGCCGTCCATCTGAGCTGCACCAGAAATCATGTTCTTGATGTAGTCTGCGTGGCCAGGGCAGTCGACGTGAGCGTAATGGCGCTCCCAAGTCTCGTACTCAACGTGAGCAACGGAAATGGTAATACCACGCTGACGCTCCTCTGGAGCCTTATCGATGTTCTCGAAGGCGGTATAGTCTGCCTTGCAGCCCTCGGTCTCAGAGAGAACCTTGGTGATTGCTGCGGTAAGGGTAGTCTTACCGTGGTCGACGTGACCAATGGTACCGATGTTTACGTGTGGCTTTGTGCGGTCAAACTTTTCCTTGGCCATTGCCAATCCTCCTTCTGGAACTAACCCTCGGGCTAGACCGTGGTGAAAAAACGTCTGTTTATACTCAACGGCGCAAATGTCTAGGACATGTACGCCGTAAAGAGTCTGGTACCGGCGACTGGATTCGAACCAGTGACGTCACGGGTATGAGCCGTGTGCTCTAACCAGCTGAGCTACGCCGGCATAAATGCCGCTCGAAAAATGGAGCCCGCGACCGGATTTGAACCGGTGACCTCTTCGTTACCAACGAAGTGCTCTACCTACTGAGCTACACGGGCGTGGTGGGGATACTTGGACTCGAACCAAGGAACTCAGAGAGAGCGGATTTACAGTCCGCCGCAGTTGCCGCTGTGCCATATCCCCAAATGCCGTTTTCAAGCACTCTTGAAGTAATTAATACGCTGTACCTTGTGGTTTAACGTACGCAGAAAGTCTAGTTGAACTTCTGCATTACCTCGTAAGCGGGAAAATATTACGATTGAATAAAAATCTTGTCAACGTAATCCACCCAACCGGGCGTATCTTATCAAATTTTTTTCCACAATTCCAAGCGATTTTCTCGCCACGATCCTCTGCGGTTTTCTAGCCACAACTTCAAGCGAGTTTCTTGCCACAACTCCACCGATTTTTCTCGTCACACTCCAAGCGGGTTTCTGACCAGACGCATACGGGCTTTTACGGTTGTCTATAGAAGCCATACGCGATACGTCGCGAATGCCCTAAAATTCGCACGAAAAAAGCCAGGCAATGCCTGGCTGAAAATTCAAGTGGTGCCGCCACCAGGCTTCGAACCCGGGACCTACTGATTACAAGTCAGTTGCTCTACCAGCTGAGCTATAGCGGCATCAAGTGCAGAGGATATTCTATAGACTTTTCTGGCTTTGGTCTAGTCTCAATTTTCGAGAAATTTTTCTCCACAAACTGGTCGATGCAGCATGTAGGAGCACTTCCCTTCTGTAGGCGCTAGCTTGGTGCAAATGCACTGTCCATCAAGTCTGGCCAGCCTGAAAAACCGCATCATGTCTGTGTAAAACAGCTCAGACTTGGCGAGAAAAACCGGCAAATCGCTCAGACTCGGTGAGCTTTTCCGGCAAATCATTCAGACATGGCGAGAAAATCAGGCTCCATGAAGCGCGTTCGTAAAACCACCCCTGGATCCAAAAACTGCACCACGAAAAAAACTCTGCCTGAAAAGTGCAAAGAATCTGTATTTGAGGCACCGATTCTTTGTCAAAATCAGGCAAATCCACAGATTCTTTGATGTTTTTAGGCAGAATTTACAGATTCTTTGCAGAAATCAGGCGCGCTGATTGCGCCCAGGCGCGCTGGACGTATTGGTGCGGTCGAGCACGTTGGCACATCGCGTACGTAAGACGCTGACCTGGTCACTATCTGCCTAGCAGCTTCCATAGTTTCTCGCGCTGTTCTGGAGAAATGCGGTCTTCAAGCGTCATGCGCGTACTGACCTGATCGCGACGCATCTCTTCGACAACGTTATCTGCTTGGGAAATCTCGTGGACCAGTGATGCGCTTGCAATGCGCGTGACCTCGCCGGGGCCAAAGCCGGCTGTGGCACGAATGTCCCTGTCCGACGTGACCAGAAATACCTTGCGACCAGCCTCTCGAGCGTCCGTGACCAGGCGCTCGATGACGCTATCTGCGGACTCCCCAGTCTCGGAGAAGACCAGTTGCACGCCAGCGTGACTGCGCTCCGGGCGCTCGTCGTTTACGTTTCCCTTGCCGTCAAACACAATAACAGCCTCGTAGGTGCCTTGCGCAAACGTGGCAACGTCAGAAATGAGCGCCAAACGGGCGCGATAAAACGGATCGGTGTTGAGATGATAGGCTCTCTCAGCAGCGGTTTCTTGTGCAGAAGAGCCACGCTCATCCAGCAACGCCTCATAGCGAGGAGTTGCCAACATGACGTTATAGCCATCGACTACAAGCAGCGATTTTTTCTGAGCCATACCTTACGCTTCCTGGGCTTCCTGGACTTCCTGGGCTTCCTGAGCTTCCTGGGCTTACGCTTCCTGAGTCCTGCGGAGCCACTCGTAGCACATGACCGTTGTTGCCTGAGCAACGTTCAGGGACTCTACCTGGCCAAACTGAGGAAGTTTGCACGTAAAATCGCACTTCTCGAGCATAAGGCGAGAAATTCCTGAACCTTCAGAGCCCATAACAAGTGCAAGGCGACCTCCCATAGGAGCCTCCCACACGGACTGAGTGGCGTGCTCGGTAGAGCCACATGTCCAAAAACCTGCGGCTTTAAGCTCTTCAAGAGCGCGCGGCAGATTAGAAACCTGAGCGATTGGCAGGTGAAGCACAGCTCCTGCGGAAGTCTTGTATGCTCCAACGCCAACTCGGGCGGCGCGAGCGTTTGCAATAACAACGCCGGCTGCGCCAACTACCTCGGCACTTCGGACGATTGCGCCAAAGTTTCCCTCGTCAGTGACGTGATCCAAGACCACAACCAGAGCGTTTTCTGAACCAGCGCGCTGGATGATTTCAGAGAGGTCAGCGTAAGCAAAAGGCTGTGTACGGACAATAACGCCCTGGTGAGCGCCGTGACTTGAAAGCGAGTCAAGCACGGGCTTTGCAACACGCTCGACAGGAATACCCTCCTGCTCAAGCTGACGTGCAAGAGCCTCAATCTCCTGGTCCTTCTGTCCACTTGCAGCTTGTACCAGTGCATTCTTCAAAGGAATACCAACGGTCAGCGCCTCTGCTACTGCGCGACGACCCTCGATAAGATCGGTTGCAGGCTTCTTGTTGCCGGAACGTCCAGCACCAGCGCCTCGCTGTCCACCAGCACCTTGCTGTCCGCGAGTACCCTGAGCTGCGCGTGAGCCTTGTGCGGAGCGGCTACCCTTTGAGCCCTGGCCATTCTTGGCGCCGAAATAACCGCCCCAGTCGGCAGCCTTCTTGGAGCCGCGACCTGCGCCACTGCGACCTGCAGCGCCACCGCGACCTGCAGCTCCACCGCGACCCGCAGCGCCACCGCGACCAGCGCCGCCGCGTACGGCAGCTCCCTCGGAGCGAGTGTTTTTAGAGGTAGAACGCTGATTTCTTGCCATAGTTAGTCTGCCTTACGCTTTAGTCGAGCGCCAGCGGCGGTATCTTCAATCAAAAGTCCAAGCTCGGCAATGCCGTCTCTAATTTGATCAGCAACTGCCCAGTTCTTCTGGGAACGAGCCTCCTGACGAGCAGCAAGCAAAGCCTCTGCAGCCTCGTCAGCTGACGTGCCCTCATAACCTGCTACCTGTGCGGCAAGCGCCACAAGCTCCTCTGGTAAATCAGAGGTAGACGCCGCCTGAGTCAAATCAATTCCCAAAGCTCCCGTGAGCTCGCACAACATATCTGCTGCACGGAGAACAGGACTTGCGCCAACGTTCTGACCAACCTCTGCAAGATAGGTATTTGCAGCAGTTACCAGAGCAAAGATAGCAGCGAGTGCTCCTGCGGTGTTGAAATCATCATCCATCTGAGCGTCAAACTCGCTCTGAGCTGTGTGATTGCCTCAGCAAGCGTGCTATCAGCGTCGGAAAGTTCGTGCTGAGCAGAAGACTGCTTGAAAGCCCAGCGGAGATTTGCAACGCAGGTCTTCATGCGCTCAAGCGTACCAACGGTGCCCTCAAGGCGCTCAAACGAGAAATCAAGTGGTGCACGATAGTGCGTCTGAAGCATCAAAAGTCTTACTGCATCTGCAGGGTACTTGTCCAAAACTTCCTTGAGTGTGTAGAAGTTGCCCAAAGACTTGGACATCTTCTCGCCATCAACGCGAAGCATTCCGGTGTGCATCCAATAATTGGCGAGAGGAGCGTGCCAGGCGCAGGATGCCTGCGCGGTCTCGTTCTCATGATGAGGGAATACCAGGTCAGAGCCACCGCCGTGAATGTCAATTGGAGTGCCCAGGTAGCGATGAATCATGGCGCAGCACTCACTGTGCCAACCTGGACGACCTTCTCCCCAAGGGCTTGGCCAGCTAGGCTCACCAGGCTTTGCAGCCTTCCAGAGTGCAAAGTCAAATGGATCGCGTTTCTCGTCATTAACCTCAACGCGCTCACCTGCGCGAAGCTGATCAAGATCTCGACCAGAAAGCACGCCATAGCCGTGGTCAGAACGAACCGAGAAGTACACGTCGCCCGAAGGCACCGCGTAAGCGTGACCCTGTTCAATCAAAGATTGAATCATCTGAAGCATGGCTTCAATCTCATGCGTTGCGCGAGGGCGAATATCCGGATCTAAAATATTGAAGCGATGCATCTGCTCGATAAACGCCTGAGAAAACTCTTCAGAAACCTCTTGAGCAGTCCTTCCCTGCTCAATGGCGCGCTGAATAATCTTGTCGTCAACGTCAGTCAGGTTTTGAGCAAAGGTGACCTCATAACCCTTATGCATCAGATAACGGCGAATAACGTCAAACGAGAGGAAAGTACGGGCGTTTCCGATGTGAATCTGATCGTAAACCGTAGGACCGCACACGTACATGCGGATTTTGCCCTCGTCGATTGGCTTGAACTCTTCTTTTTTATGCGTCTGAGTGTTATAGACAAGCATGCATACTCCTCGCAACCATTGTGTATTGGTGTAAGTATAAACGGTTTATGGAAAACCTTTAAGTTCCATACCCTACTAATCAAGATTCAATTTTGTAACCGTTCACGGATTAGTACTGGATTGTTTTTTTTGTTTTATTAAACTTGATCGAACAAAAATTTTAAAGAATTTATATTTGAATCAAAACTGCAAAGAACTAGAAGACAAGAAATCTTACTCTTACACAACTTCAGAAGGTGATTCGAATGAGTAAGTTTTTTAACATTATCCGCTACTGTATATCTACCATTCTGGATAAAGGGCAGTCTTGCGATTTTTCTCTTTCTGTCATTCTTTGTCACAGCGCTTATGGTGATCCAACCTCTTCTTGTTGGATTTGTAATTAATCTTTTTATTTCAGGAACAACTTGGAGCGAAATACTTTTTCTATTGCGCTGTGGTTGCCGCACTAGGAATCCTTATTGCCGGCTGTTCCTATCTTGCTAAAAACACGGTATTGTCAGTTACAGATTGATTCTTCGTTTACTATTGAGCGACAGCTGATTGACAAGATTCAACATGCAGATTCATCGTTTTTCTCGTCATATGATTCTGGACATTACCGCCAGACAGTAAATAACGATTCTAATGACGTTTCGATTTTTATACTTACACAATGTGTGAGCTTTGTAACAACTATGGTCTCTGTCTTAGGCACACTGGCAATTATTTTATATTTGAACCCATTAACCGCTCTTGTAACAGCTGTTCTGCTATTGGTGAGTTTTATTATCTATAAGCAAATCCAAGCTTCGGCCTATAAAAGATACAAAGAATCTAAAGAACTGCGGTCCCAGTATGGATCTATTGAGCTCTCCCAATTCACAGACGTAGATTTTATCAGGCGTCATTCTCTCTTTGAGCGTTTCTTTAATCAGCACTATGCCGTCAATCAAAAAGTTCGTAGTGCCATTCATGAGCAGTACAAACTGGAATTTGGCGTACAGGAATTAAACAATGCTGTAATTGCTGTATTCCAAGCTATTGTCTTTATTACCTGTGCATATCAAATTTTTCTTGGAGCACTGCAGCCTGGCTATATTGCAACCATTTCAAGCTATTTTGTATCGCTTTTGGGCTCTATTACGCTTCTTATGGAATTTGGCATGGCTTATCAGAGCATTACGGTAAGTCTTAATCGAATTGAGCAGATTCTTGATTTACCTCAAGAATCCGTTGGAAACTATCGTTCCATCAGACGATATCAATCAAATTACCTGCACAAATGTGTCTTTCTCTTATCCACATACAAATAAAGTACTGATGAACAACTTGTCTTGTAGTTTGCAAAAGGAAATATATACGCCATTACCGGTGGAAACGGAACAGGCAAATCAACATTTCTGAAACTCATTAACGGAGAGTGGTCTTCTCACCTATCAGGCACTATTGCTATTAATGAGGATTTGCTCACTCAAATTAATCAGTATGAACTTCGAAAAAATACTCTTGGATTTACTGAACAAGAGCCAAGTATTGTTGACGATACGGTAAGAAATAATCTGACCCTACTCTGCAAAAAGCAACCAACAGATGAAGAGATAATCAGCTATATCAAGCTGTTCAATTTGGAAAAATTGCTGCTTGGTGACGATCAAAATCTTGACGTTCGCCTGGCTGAACGAAGCTCAGCTATCTCTGGTGGAGAAAAGCAAAAGATTGCAATTATCCGCATGATGCTTATGAATCCAAGTGTTATGTTGCTTGACGAGCCAACCTCTGCATTAGATCAAAAAAGTGTTGATGTTCTTCTTGATCTTCTGAAGAAGGTCAAACAAGACCACATAATACTTCTCATATCTCATGACCCTAAAGTGGTGGAGGCAGCCGACCATATCGTAGAGCTGTAATTTATTGCGCGCTACGTCCCAACAGTACAACTGCCCAGGCAGCAATGCCTTCTTGAGTGCCTACAAAGCCAAGGCCTTCGGTAGTGGTTGCTTTTACGCCAACTTTATCTGGCGAAACACCCATGACCTCAGCCATGCGGTTTCTCATAGCATCGCGATGAGGGAGCAACTTAGGCGCCTGAGCTGCAACGGTGCAATCACAATCCAGAAGCTCAAAGCCCTCATTACGAACAAGCTGCATAACATGGGACAGGAGCACCATAGAATCAGCACCCTCATAAGCAGGGTCTGTATCAGGGAAAAGCTGGCCAATGTCGCCTGCGCGCATGGCTCCTAGCAGGGCGTCCATGAGCGCATGAGCCAAAACATCAGCATCGGAGTGGCCGAGAAGACCTTTGGTGTGCTCAATTTTGATGCCACCTAAGATAAGATCTCTGCCCTCTACCAGACGATGAACATCGTATCCGTGGCCAATTTTAAGCTCTGGCATGCTCACTCTACAGCCCCACTTCCGGTTGCGCCTTCTACCAGGCGACGGCTGAGCGTAGCCTCAACAATTGCAAGGTCAGACGGGTACGTGACCTTCACGTTTTCTCGTTGCGACTCAACGCACAGCACCGTAAGACCTAGTCGCTCAACTAACGACGAGTCATCGGTTCCCTGGTAGCCCTCCTGGCGAGCTACTTCGTGGGCTTCAAGAAGTGTGCGTGTCTTGAACACCTGAGGGGTCTGAGCAGCCCAGAACGTTGAGCGGTCAGGCGTATCTACAATGGTTGCACCATCTACGCGCTTCAGCGTATCAGTTGCGCGGTGAGCCAAAATTGCTCCCGCAATCTTAGGTGACTTACGAACTGTACCAATGACCTGCTCAATAGTCTCTACCTCAATGAGCGGGCGAACCGCATCATGAACAGAAACAAAATCATATCCAGCAGGGACTACCTGGAGCGCGTTGTAAACCGATTCCTGTCTGGTAGCACCAGACGTTGCAAAGTGAACAGGCTTGTGGAGTACAAGCTTGCCCACAACACCCTCTTGAACTGCAGCGCGTTTCTCGTCAGAGCAAGCAATCACAATGTGAGCCACACTTGGCGCGTGATCAAACGCAAGGATTGACCAGCTCATCAGCGGAAGACCGCAGACAGAAATAAACTGCTTGCCATCAGGATACCCAAAGCGCTCGCCAATGCCACCGGCCACAATGACGGCAACGGTATCGGCTTTTGCTCCATGTGTTGTGAGGCGAGAAGGACGTGGCTTTGACACGACCTTTGCACAGGTGCTGCTTGCAGCCATTATTCTGACTTACCCCACATTCTGCGGAGACTGTTAGCAAGTGCACCGGGGTTCTCGACACCCAGAGATTTGAGGCTTGATGTATCGTTTTCTGCAACGTGAAGCAGCTGCTGCAGGTTGTCGTAGGCGTCAACAATTCTGGCCGCAATCTCATCGTTGACCACGTGAACGCGGGAAAGCGTGCGCAGGCCCAGAGGCTCCATGGACGCATCTTCTCCGCGGCCATCGGAGTAGCCCAGAATCTGGCCAACGCTTTCTGCGGAGCGTAGCTCGGTGTTAGCCGTCTCGTGGAAGCGGCGGCGAATGGCGCGCGCCTCTTCAGCGGAAGAATCTACAGCGTAATCGCGAATCATCAGGTTATAGGCCTCGTCGATACCGCCCAAATATTCCTCGCGCTGCATAGCGGTGGTTTTTCCCTCGCTACCTAGCTCCAAAAGACAAGAATCAAGCTGGTCAGCGGCACTCAAAAGAACCTCAAACAGGTAGAAAATGCCTGCTACATCGCCCAGAGTGACGTAGTTATCAAGCTCAAGCGCGGTCAGGCGCAAAAGCGCGCGATCAAGCTGCTGGCGCGTATTTTGCATAGCAACCGAAAGCTGATTGACGGTAGACATAATGGCTGGTACCGACTTTAGCGGAATAACGTGACCATCAACGTAGACCGTAATCAACGAACGGCGAGAAGACACAGCAATCACAATAGACTTGGTGAGCAAGCTCATGCGAGCGGCAGTACGGTGGCGAGTGCCTGTTTCTGCAGTTGGAAGCGTTGCATCAGGATTGAGGTGGAAGTTGGCGCGCAGAATTCTGGTGAGGTCTTTGTCCACCACCACAGCGCCGTCCATCTTGCAGAGCTCAAACAAGTCGATTTGCCGTGAAAGGAAACATCAAGTTTGAAACCATCTCCGCCCGCAGCAAGGACGTTTTCTGTATCTCCCACGCAAATGAGGGCGCCCAGACGGCCAGCGATAATCATGTCCAGTGCAACGCGGAGCGCTGTGCCAGGGGCAGTCATCTTCAGAGCGGTGGCAATACGGTCCTCGTTTTCTGTTGCGCTTGGATCAAGTTGCGTTGGCTCCATGGCTCTCCCTCAATTACTTGCAGCTTACAGGCTGCGTTTTGCGATCTGGTACGTTTACGGCTTCAATTTGTTTCAACATTTCAAGTATACGGTTTTGTTGCCGGCGCGTGTAGTGACGGTTTGAAGAAGACGGGTTTCTCGCCCGGGTTTCTCGCCAAGAGCTTCTGCCAAGAGAACTGTGTGTTTTAGCTGCGATACAAAAAGACCCGAGGCAGAACCTCGGGTCGGAGTGTCTTACTCGGCGGAGGACATCAGGTCGGACGAACCGCCTGCGCTACCCTGTGGCAGCGAGGATGGTCCCATGCTGACATCCATCTGGTCAAGCTGCGCCATTGTCTCTTTCTTGCGAGGCTCAGGGATGACGCCCGTGGTCTTGGTGAACACAAGCTTCTTGCCCTCAGCGTCAACATCAACAGCAACAATGTCGCCTGCGGTCCACTGGCCAGAGAGAAGCTCCTCAGACAGTGGGTCTTCAATCATAGACTGAATGGTGCGGCGCAGCGGACGAGCACCGTAGACAGGGTCGGTTCCGTCTTTGGCAATCAGGTCCTTTGCGGCCTCGGTGAGCTCAATGGACATGCCGTTGGCAATCAGGCGATCGCGCAGCTCAAGAACCATGAGGTCAACGATGCCACGAAGCTGCTCGGTAGAGAGCGACTTGAAAACAACAATCTCGTCCACGCGGTTCAAGAATTCTGGACGGAATCCACGCTTGAGCTCGGACATAACACGGCTGGTAATCTCTTTGTCGGAGAGTCCCTTAGAGCCTTCTGACGAGAAGCCCATAGTATTGGTGCGGGCAATCTCGCGAGCACCAATGTTGGATGTCATGATGACAACCGTATTGGAGAAGTCCACGTGACGGCCTTGGCCGTCAGTCAAGCGGCCCTCGTCCAGAATCTGCAGCAAGATGTTGAAGACGTCTGGATGTGCCTTCTCAATCTCATCAAAGAGCAGAACAGAGTACGGACGCCTGCGGACAGCCTTAGTGAGCTCGCCGCCCTCATCGTAACCCACGTATCCTGGAGGTGCGCCAACCAGCTTAGCTACGGTGTGTCGCTCCATGTACTCGGACATGTCGTATGAAAGCAGGGCGTCTTCGGAGCCAAACAGGAACTCTGCCAGGGCTTTTGCAAGCTCAGTCTTTCCTACGCCGGAAGGGCCTAGGAAGATGAAGGAGCCTCCAGGGCGTTTAGGGTCTTTGAGAGGACTACGGCTTCTGCGGATTGCCTTTGCAACCTTAACAACAGCCTCATCCTGACCAACAACGCGCTGGTGAAGGATGTCTTCTGTACGAAGCAGCCTTGAAGCCTCAGTCTCGGTGAGGTTAGAAACAGGAACGCCGGTGATGCCAGAGACAACCTTTGCAATATCGTCCTCGTCAACGGTAACAATATTCTTGTCCAGCTGCTCGCGCCACTCAGTCTCCAGGCGATCCCTCTCTGCTACCAGGGATTTCTCCTGGTCACGCAGACGAGCTGCCTGCTCAAACTCCTGAGCGCTTGCTGCCTCAGACTTCTGGGTACGAACGCGGAGAAGATCTGCGTCTACCTGGGCAATCTCTGGTGGAAGGCTCATCTTGTGGATGCGTGCGCGGGCACCAGCCTCATCGAGGACGTCAATTGCCTTGTCTGGCAGGAAGCGGTCCTGGATGTAGCGACTAGAAAGCACAACAGCAGCCTTGATAGCAGCCTCGGTGTAGTGGACGTGGTGGTGCTTCTCGTAGCGGTCCTGAAGACCGTGGATGATAGAAATGGTGTCGTCGTTGTTTGGCTCGCCGATGTTGACAGGCTGGAAACGCCTCTCAAATGCAGCGTCCTTCTCGACATGTTTACGATACTCTTCTGCCGTAGTTGCACCAATGACCTGGATTTCTCCACGAGACAGCGGTGGCTTCAAGATGGACGCGGCGTCGATGGAGCCCTCTGCGGAGCCGGCGCCAATGACGGTGTGAATCTCGTCAATGAAGAGGATGTCATTCTTGGATTTCTCCAGCTCAGCAACAACCTTCTTCATGCGGTCCTCGAACTCACCGCGATACTTGGAACCAGCTACCAGACTTGCCAGGTCAAGTGTCCAGACCTGCTTTCCACGCAGGATGTCAGGAACGTTGCCGGATGCAATGAGCTGAGCCAAGCCCTCAACAATGGCAGTCTTACCAACGCCGGGATCTCCCAGGATAAGTGGGTTGTTTTTCTGGCGGCGGGCAAGAACCTGCATGACACGCTCAATCTCGCGGTCACGGCCAATGACAGGGTCAAGCTTTTTATCTGCGGCAAGCTTAGTAAGGTTGCGGCCAAACTGCTCCAACATGGAAGCGTCGTCGTTTGCGTTAGGACGCATCTGACCAGCGCCAACAGGCATGCCAAAGATGCCACCCTCAATGCGAGGTTCTGCCATACGGGGACCAGCAGGCGCATCTTCTGGAGTCTGGGCAACCAGCTCATCAACGGCGTTTCTTACGGCATCGCCCGAGACACCCATAGTACGCAGGGCATCCATAGCGCGACCATTACCCTCGGACACAATGCCCAAGAGCAGGTGTTCTGTTGCAATATAACTTTGACCATGGGTCATGGTTTCTCTGTACGCGTCCTCTAGCACGCGTTTTGCGCGAGGAGTAAACGGAATGTGGCCGCCAGGAATAGGGTCTCCTGCGCCCGTGGTGAGCTCTTTTACGGTTGCCAGAGCCTCGTCATACGAGACCTCCAGCTTAGCCAGAGCCTGAGCAGCAATGCCCTCCCCCTCTTTGATGAGAGCAAGTAGCAGGTGCTCGGTACCAACATACATCTGGCCAAGACCGCGAGCCTCGTCCTGAGCCAAGCTCATGACTTTACGCGCTCTGTCAGTGAATTTATCAAACATGTGCTGAAACCTCTCAAAACTCTCTATATATTTCTGATTTATACCCATCAGAAGGCTCTGCAAACATACGACTCGCGTTGGATTTTTCTCCTCCGTACGAACCACACAAAAAGCCCGGTACCTGCAACGAGCGGATACCGGGCTGATGCGTTTGTGTGCTGCGTGGGGCAGCTAAGCTTCCAAGCTCTTAGCGCTTCTCGGGCTTGAGCTGTGGGAAGAGAAGGACGTCGCGGATTGAAGGCTGATCGCAGAAAAGCATCATCATGCGGTCGATGCCGTAGCCGATGCCGCCCGCTGGTGGCATACCGTACTCAAGTGCGCGGATGAAGTCGTAATCGTACTCCATGGCCTCTTCGTCACCCCTGACGCTTAGCCTCCATCTGGGCAGCAAAGCGCTCCTCCTGGTCAACGGGGTCGTTGAGCTCGGAGTATGCGTTTGCGTACTCTGCACCGCAGATAATGAGCTCAAAGCGGTCGGTCAGACGAGGATCGTCTGCTTTACGCTTGGTGAGCGGAGAAACCTCTGCAGGATAATCGCAGACAAAGGTTGGGTTTACGATGCTCTTCTCGCCAAGCTCGTCGTAGATCTCAAACAACAGCTTGCCGGCCTGCCACTCTGGATTCCACTCAATCTCATAGCGGTCCAGGACTGCGCGGAGTTTCTCGACAGGGGTGTCAATGGAGAGCTCCTCGCCGGTGACCTCGGACGCAATCTCTGCCAGGGACGCGACGCGCCAGTTGCCGGAGAGGTCAACCTCGGTGCCCTGATAGGTGATGACCTCGTGGCCCTCCTCGCAGCCGCAAGCCTTGCGGGCAATCTCCTGGAAGAGGTTCTGGGAAAGCTCGCGCATGCCGGCCAGGTCAGAGTAGGCGGCGTATGCCTCCATAGAAGTGAACTCTGGGTTGTGCGTGAGGTCGGTGCCCTCATTTCTGAACTGACGACCAAGCTCGTAGACGCGCTCAAGACCGCCAACAAGCAGGCGCTTCAGCGGAAGCTCGGTTGCAATGCGCAGGTAGTTCTCGGTGTTCAGAGCGTTGTAGTGCGTGATGAACGGCTTTGCGTTTGCGCCGCCAAGAATCTCCTGGAGAACAGGGGTCTCAACCTCCATGTAACCGTCTGCCTCCATGAACTGGCGGATGATGGAGATGATCTGGGAGCGCTTGCGGAACACGTCGCGGACCTCGGGGTTCATGATGAGGTCAACGTAGCGCTGGCGATAACGAACCTCGCGGTCGGTGAGGCCGTGGAACTTCTCCGGCAGAGGACGCAGCGACTTGGAGAGGACCTCCAGCGAGGTGACTGCCAGGGAAAGCTGGCCACGGCGCGTACGCATGATGGCGCCGGTTGCGCCGATGATGTCGCCAAGGTCGAGAAGACCCAGGAGCTCCCAGTTCTTCTCGTCAAGGTTGTTGATGCGGCAGAAAAGCTGAATCTGGCCGGTATAGTCCTCTACCACGACAAACGCGATCTTGCCCTGGTTGCGGATGGCGCGGACGCGGCCGGCCACGGAATAGACTTCCTCGCCAGTCTGGCCGTCCTCGAGGTCAGCGTAGCGCTCCTCCAGCTCAGCGACGTGAGCGGTGACGGTGGACTTGATTGGGTATGGGTCAACGCCGGCGTCAAGCAGTGCCTGGCGACGGGCTTTGCGCTGGGCGCGCTCGTCGTTGATGGAAGCCTCTGGGGTGGCCTCGGTTGCGTCGACGTTCTCGGCGGCGGTTGCGTCAGCGGCGGCCGAGCTACCAGCGATGTTGTTCTCTACTTCGGACATGTATCCTCCACGTAAAAACGCCCCGCGCCAGACGGACACGGGGCGACCAAAAATCTTTTGTGCCAGTCTAGCGAGTAATAGAGGTAATGGTGTACTTCTTCACCTTGCCGTTTGGCGTGGTGAACTCAACCTCGTCGCCCTTCTTATGACCAATAAGAGCCTCGCCAGCTGGGGACTCGTTAGAGATCTTGTGCTCAAGGGAGTTAGTCTCAGTAGTACCAACAATTACATATTTAGTTGTCTTGCCTTTTGCATCAGCAAGCTCGACGGTTGTGCCGATTGCAACGGTGACGTTGCGCTTGCTGCCGCCCTCGACAACCTTTGCGACAGAGAGAATCTGGCGAATCTCGTTGATGCGGGACTCGTTGTGAGACTGCTCTTCTTTTGCAGCGTCATACTCGGAGTTCTCAGAAAGGTCACCAAAACCACGAGCCTCTTTGATGCGCTCAACAATCTCGTCGTGTTTCTCGCCCTCACGATAAGCCAGCTCATCGACAAGCTTCTGACGGCCTTCTGGGGTAAGTACAATCTCTTTAGTAGTGTCCATCGTGTTCTTTCTGTTGATGGGTCAGTCGGTCTATACGTGTGAGATGGGGTTACTCAGCCTTTGGACTCTTCGTCCTCAACGACCTCAGCCTCTGGCTCCTTGGCTTCTTCCTTGGTCTCAGACTCCATGCCCTCACGAACGCTCTTGACGGTCTCGCCGACAGCCTTGCCGAGCTTTGGAAGGTTCTTAGGTCCAAAGATGACCATAACAACGCAAACAATAATCAGAAGCTCAGGAATACCAAGTCCTAAAATCATATAAACCCCCAGAAAATCTTTTCCTGTAAAAGCGTTCAGAAAAAACGCCGTATCGGCTAGTATAACCGAGGGAAACCTTACTAACAAGGAATTAACATGGTCTTACATGATTTTTGGACATTTTTTATCTGGTCGACCGTAGCGGGTCTTGCCGTTATTGGTATTTACCAGCTATTTCTGTTAATTCTGCGCGCTCGAGGCGTTTTTGTGACGCGTACAAAATTTGGCCTCACGATGATTTTTGACTCCGAGGACGCCGACGGTACGCCCATTAGGCTGCTCAACGTTAACGGCACCTTCCAGTCCGTGAGCTACATTGCGCCTGAGCTGCGCTTTGAGCTCTGCATCCACTATCACCGCATGATGGCGAAGGTCATCCAGCAGGTGTCTGCTCGAGGTCACGTTGTAGTCATGGGCGGCGGAGGTTTCTCGCTGCCAAAGCACCTGGCCACGCACATGAAAGGCGGCGTTATTGATGCGATCGAGATTGATCCGAAGATAGTCTCGCTTGCGCGCGAGCATTTCTTTCTGGACGAGGCTCTAGCTGCGGCTTCAAGTGAGCTGCGTATTGTCGAGGACGACGCCTGGAAGGTTCTGCAGGATGCAGATGCTAGCAGCATTAACGTGCTGGTAAACGAGGTGTTTGCTGGTCGAAAATCTCTTGGACCCCTGGGAACAGCGGCTGGTGCACAAACGGTCAAAGAAAAACTTGCAGCTGACGGGGTGTATCTGGCCGATGTTCGCTGTCCGCTGGAAGGTCGCGGTTCTGCGCTGCTTTCACAGGTTTCGGACGTGTTTGCGCAGGAGTTTGCACACGTCGCGTATGTGCCCGAGTGGCCCGATACTCCTAAAACACCAGGTAACAACCTTTTAATTGCAACTGATGCGGATATCGCACTTCCCGAAGGCGCTGTTGTGGTGAAATAACGTCGCTTTGAGAGCCGGCCACTATCCAATTGACCGAGCAACATCCAATCACCCGAGAAAATTGCATATTCCACCTTCTTTATGCGGAGTTTTGTATCAAGAATTTGACTCACAAAATCTGACCCCCTCTTTTGGGTAAAAAATCCGTTTAGTTGGAAATGAAATCGCAATCACGGAATTTTCTGCTTCACGTTTGCGCAGGTGGCAAAAAGTGTCCAGATTTCACTATTTTTGTCCAACGAAAAACCGCAGGTAAATGGCGTGCATAAAAATCAACCGCCGCTGCATATTCCAACTAAACGCATTTTTTACCACTTGCACCCCGAGCGCTCAACAAAACCGCAGTTGGCTGCAATTTGTACCACCCCGGTGAGGTTTTGTTCTGCAATAGGTACGATCCCAGTGTTGTTTTGGCTCGCAATCTCAGGCCGTTTACCTTTGCCGAGAAGTAAATTCCTCAATTTCCCAAGAAAACATAACGTGAAATGATTATTGTTATTTCTGAAAAGCTACGAGAGCGCCATTAATGCCGCACGCTTAAACGCGCTACGCATCAGTCAATGTACCTGGGAATACAATGCATTTGGGAGTTGCTATGAAGACGGGTTTTGAACTACTGAACGATCCATTTTTGAACAAAGGAACCGCTTTCACGCAGGAGGAGCGACAGAAATATGGCCTGGTGGGCCTTCTTCCTCCTAACATCCAGACTATCGAGGAGCAGGCTGAGCAGGCATACGTGCTCTTCCAGCAGTACCCTGACCTCGAGACTAAGCGTCACTATCTCATGAGGCTTTTCTCCGAGAACCGCACAATGTTCTACAACCTGTTCTCAAAGCACATCGAAGAGTTCATGCCTATCGTCTACGATCCAACCATCGCGCCTGACATTGAGCAGTACTCCCAGCGCTACGTTGACTCGCAGTACGCATGCTTCCTGTCCGCTGATCACCCTGAGGACCTTGAGACCTCGCTGAAGAATGCAGCCGCAGGTAGAGACATTGACCTGATTGTTGTTACCGACGCAGAGGCCATTTTGGGCATCGGCGACTGGGGAACCAACGGTGTCGAGATTTCCGTCGGTAAGCTCATGGTTTACACCGCCGCAGCTGGCGTTGATCCAAACCGCATCATGCCTGTTGTTATTGACGCCGGCACCAACCGTCAGGAACTACTCGATGATCCGTTGTACCTGGGCGAGCGCCACAAGCGCGTCGACGAGGACCGCTACAACGCCTTCATCGACAACTTTGTGACCACCGTTGAGAAGCTCTTCCCTAACCTCTACCTGCACTTCGAAGACTTCGGCCGCTCTCACGCCGCAGCAATCCTGGACCGCTACAAGAACACCTATCCTGTCTTCAACGACGACGTCGAGGGTACCGGCATCGTTACCCTCGCAGGCATCCTCGGTGGCCTCAACATTTCTGGCGAGAAACTCGTCGACCAGGTATATCTCTGCTTTGGTGCAGGAACTGCTGGTTGCGGCATCGCTGAGCGTGTGCTGCAGGAGTTTGTGGACCAGGGAATGGATCGCGAAGAGGCTCGCAAGCGCTTCTACCTGGTAGATCGCCAGGGCTTGCTCTTTGACGACATGGACAACCTCACTCCACAGCAGAAACCATTTGCTCGCAAGCGTTCTGAGTTCGCAAACGCTGATGAGCTCACCAACCTCGCAGCGGTTGTAAAGACGGTCCACCCAACAATCATGGTTGGTACCTCTACCGTTCACGGCGCTTTCACCGAGGAGATCATTCGCGAAATGGCAGCTCATTGCGAGCGCCCAATGGTCTTCCCACTGTCCAACCCAACCAAGCTTGCAGAAGCCTCCGCAAAAGACCTGCTTACCTGGACTGATGGTCGCGCACTTGTGGCCTGCGGCGTTCCATCCGATGACGTGGAGCTGGGCGGCGTAACCTACCAGATTGGCCAGGCAAACAACGCTCTGATCTACCCTGGCCTTGGCCTGGGTGTTCTTGCATCAAAGGCTCGCCTGCTCACGGACCAGATGATTTCCCTGGCAGCTCACTCGCTTGGCGGAATCGTCGACACCACAAAGCCTGGAGCTGCAATTCTTCCTCCAGTCTCCAAGATTACCGAGTTCTCCGAGCGTATTGCCGTCGGCGTTGCAGAGGAAGCAATCAAGCAGGGCTTGAACCGCGAGCCAATCGCCGATGCAAAAGAAGCAGTTGACGCCCTCAAGTGGTTCCCTGTCTACAAAGAGCTCTAAAACTCGGCGTGGAGTTTGACGAGAAGATCAATTTACCAGCACTTTTACGCACAACAAAGCCTCTTCTCAATAGCGAGAAGAGGCTTTGTTCTTGTGAGTTTTGCGGGGTCACCTCAGCCCAGCAGCGCAAATGCCCTCAGCAACAGCCTACCCCCGGCAAGCTGGTCCAGCAGCACACTGCCCCAGCAACGACCTAGTCCAGTAGCACGCCTTCAACTGCAGGGGCGGAGCCGTCGAGGACATTGCACTTTTGGATCTGGTGGACAAACCAAGTGCGGAATGCCTTTTGGTCAACGCCAACGCATACAGTTGCATTGGGTTTCTCGCCAAGGTATCCGGCCAGGTCAACAACGGTGCAACCAGTTGTCAAAGCCTCCAGCGCACTCAACGTCCACAAACACGTCTTTGGTCTCAAACATTTGAGGTGCCAGTAGGTAGGCCACGGCCGTTGGGTCGTACATGCTGAAACCCTCCTCCTGGTAGTGAACGCGGTAGTTGAGCAGCAGCTTGACCAGCATGTCGCCGCTCTTGCCGGAGTTCTGGATGTTATCGATGTCCTCGGGCATGACACGAGCAGCGTCGCCCACCTCAAGGCCAACCATGGCCACGTGAACGCCGGATGCAAAGACAATCTTTTGCCGCCTCGGGGATCAACGCCCACGTTGAAACTCGGACATGACGCCAAGGTTTCCGCGGGTCAGAGCGCCGCCCATCATAACAATGCGCTCGATATGCTCTTTGACCTGTGGATATGCTTTCAGCAGCAGTGCGATGTTGGTCAGAGGACCAAGCGTCACCAGCGTGGTTTTCTCGCCAGCGGAAGCGCCTTCCATAATGACGCGACGCTGTGCCTCAAGTGCGGTTTCTTCGAGCAGACAGTCCGGCTGAATGCCGTCGAACTCGTAGCCCCTCATGCCAGACGCACCGTGAACGTCGCTTGCGTCCATGGGCTTTCTGAGCAGCGGCTCGGCAGCACCGCGCGCGACTGGCACGTGCTGGTTCCAGAATTTGAGCAGCTTAAGGGCATTGTTGGTGACGTTCTCGATGCCAACATTTCCGCTGACGGTAGTAATAAGCTTGACATCCAGCGCCTTTGCGGCCAAGGCAAATCCCAGCGCAATGGCGTCGTCAATGCCGGGATCCGTGTCAATGATGACGCGCGTCTTAGTTGAAAGCGTTGTCATAAGTCTCCTTTGTGCGTTTGAACTGCGTGTACGTTACGTTTGAACTGCGTATAGACTGCGTTTGGACTTGGTTGGAGCCGTTTGAACCGCGTGTAAGCTGCAAATTATGGAGCAATAATTACTGCAATTTTAGCCTAAAACTCGACTACCTGCTGATACGTTGGAATTGATTGCTGAGCGCCAACCTTAGTAGTAGCGAGCGCTGCGGCCTTCGCGGCTACGTCGAGCGCCTGCTTGATGTCGTGACCCTCCAGCTGTCCCGACGCCTGGAATGCGGCGAGTGTACCCATAAACGTGTCTCCTGCGCAGGTAGTGTCCACGGTGTCCACACGATAGCATTCCTGCTGGTAGACGCCATGTGCATCGGCAGCAATCGAGCCCTTAGACCCCAGCGTCAACACCGCAGTTGCCACGCCGCTTTCAAGCACCTTCTGCACCGCAGCCTCGGGCTCTGCCAGCGGGCTAATCTTGCCCTCGCCAAACAGGTCCGCAAACTCAATCTCGTTCAGACAGAGCAAGTCCACGCTGGCGAGAAGACCGGTGGTCATGGTAGCTGATGGCGATGGGTTCACCATCGTATAGAGCCCCAGATCATGCGCGTACCTGATAAGCTCAAACGTGGTCGACAACTCGCACTCAAACTGCGTCAAGAACACGTCACCTGGCTCCGCAATGCGATCGAGCACTACTTTTACGTCGTCAACTGTGCGTGCGTGATTAGCGCCATGGTCCAAAATGATGCGATTATCGCCGTCCCACGCGCACAATCACGGCAACGCCAGTGGAGACTCCAGACAGCTCTTCTACCTGCTCCGCATTGACGCCGTAGCCAATAAGCGACTGCTTGAGGTCCTGTCCAAACGAGTCAGCGCCAACAGCACCAATCATGTGGACATCTGCACCCATTCGAGCTGCAGCAACAGCCTGATTAGCGCCTTTTCCACCTGGGCTGGTGACAAGATTTTTGCCGCCAATAGTCTCGCCCTGCTGAGGCATCTTATCTGCCTCGATGGAGATATCCATGTTCAGGCTTCCAAATACAATCACTTTGCCCATGAGATGCTCCTTCTTTGCAAGAGTGCAGCAGTTTGGCGTTTTGTCGTTCTGCTTGTCGTTTCTTCTCTGCGTTACTGCTCGACAGGGTTTCTCGCCATATCGCGGCAAATAAATACGCAGATTAAACACGTTATTTATAAGATATATAGTAATAGGTTGACCAAACGTCGTCAACCCAACTACTCTTAGAGATGTCTGAATAGACGTGACGTCCGTCCATCGCATGATGCCCCGCTTTACTGGACGTCCCTTGCAGAACTCCAATATAAGGAGGTGCTTTATATGCCTAGTCGAAGTAGCAGCTTACGTCTGACAGCAGATGCTGACCCTGTTCATTTATGTGTGACGGATATAAAGAAACCTCTTATTCAAAAAGTTTTAATTTTTTTTACTGCACCGCAAGCCTATAGGGATATAAATTTGCAGGTTTATAGAGCAATCCTGTAGATATATGAATCTATGTGCCCCGGTTTCGGATCATCCGGTTTCAAGTCCCACACATAACAGAACGCTTTCAGTTTGCGTCATACACCAACCCAGTTAGTCATTCGTTTTCACTAATCATCGGAGGTGCACATGGCAATCATGAAGCGCACAACCCAAACAAAGACAGCCCAAACAAAGACAGCTCAGACCACCTCGGGAGAGCTTGGACAGTCCTTGACCTTTGCCGCAACTCACTCGGTGAAGAGCGTCTGTAGAAAATTCCACACCACTCCGGACGGCCTTGCCATTGACATTGCGCAGGCAAAATACGACCTCGACGGGCCAAACGTCATTACCAGCGCCGCCGAAGAGCCCTTTATCATTCGCCTGCTCAAAAGCTTTGCAAGCCCTTTCACCTTCATTTTGATTGCGCTCGCAGGCATTTCTTACGTCACTAACGTGGCTCTTGCCGCAGATGGCGAGAAGGACCCATCAACCGTCGTCATCATCACCGCAATGGTGCTTATCTCCGGCATCATCGACTTTGTCCAGAGCTCCAAGGGAGCTTCAGCAGCGGCCGCGCTCTCCAAAATGGTGACCTCAACCACAAGAGTTATCCGTCGTCCTATCGACTTTGATGATACGGGTACTGAGCAGGGCTTGACCAGGGCGTCGACCAGACGTTGACCAGGGCTCGGATGACGCTGCAAATGACCTCCGTGGACTTCGAGGATGAATACGCCGCAGATGAAGCAGCCGACGATGCCGAAGACGCCGCCGACGAGGCCGAAGCCCCTGAAGAGCCCAAACTTGCTTCAGCGCTGGGAGAAGAAATCCCCTTTGAACAGGTAGTTATTGGCGACATCATCCGCCTTGCCTCGGGCGATATGATCCCCGCGGACTGCCGCGTTCTGGACGCCAAGGACCTCTTTGTCAACGAAACCGCACTCACCGGAGAATCAGAGCCTGTCGAGAAAACCGCTGGTGTAGTACACGCTCGCCGTCGCGCAGATGGAACCCGCTATCCCCTCTCGCTCTCTGAGTGCACAAATCTGCTGTTCGCGGGCACTACGGTTCAGTCAGGAAGTGCAACGGTAGTGGTAGTTGCAACCGGCAACAAATCCTACGTGGGCACCATGTCCGAGCTGCTCCAGCAGCCTTCTGGCGAGACCAGCTTTGACGAGGGACTCAAGTCCGTCTCCAAGGTGCTTGTCTCGTTCATGCTGATCATGTGCCCCTATCGTGTTCTTTGCAAACGGATTCCTCAAGGGTGACTGGTTTGACGCGTTGCTCTTCAGCGTCTCTGTTGCCGTTGGCATTACCCCTCAGATGCTGCCTGTTATTGTGACCACTTGCCTTTCTCGCGGTGGAACGCAAATGGCCAAGCAGGACGTTATTGTTAAGAATCCGGCCGCAATCCAAAACCTGGGTGCCATGGACATCCTGTGCACCGACAAGACCGGTACCATCACCGCAGACGAGGTTGTGCTTGAGCGCCACCTCAACATTCTGGGTGAAGAGGATCCTCGCGTGCTCCGTCACGCGTATCTGAACAGCTACTTCCAGACCGGCCTTCGCAACCTCATTGACAACGCAATTATCAAGACTTCAAACGATGAGCTGCCCACTAACCTGCTGAGCATTGAGTACGAGAAAATCGACGAGGTCCCGTTTGACTTTGAGCGTCGCCGCATGAGCGTTGTGGTGCGAAACACTAAAACTGACAAGACGCAGATGATCACTAAGGGCGCTGTCGAGGAAGTCCTCAACGCGTGCTCCTTTGTTGACCTGGACTCCGAGATTAAGCCGCTGACTCCCGCCCAGCGCAAGAGCGTTATGGACCGCGTCTACCAGCTCAATCAGGAGGGTATGCGCGTGGTTGGCGTTGCTCAGAAGAGCGACCCTCGTGGCGTCGGCGAGTTTGGCGTAGACGATGAGCGCGACATGGTGCTTATTGGCTACCTGGCCTTCTTGGATCCACCAAAAGAGAGCGCTCGCGAGGCAATTGCCAAGCTCAACCAGAGAGGCGTGCAGGTCAAGGTACTCACCGGTGACAACGAGGGCGTTGCTGCTGCCGTCTGCAAGAAGGTGGGCATCCACGTTGACGAGCTCTTACTTGGAAGCGACGTAGAGAATCTCAACGATGAGCAGCTCAAAGAGCGTGTCGAGAAGACCCAGCTCTTTGCAAAGCTTTCCCCTATGCAAAAGGCTCGCGTTGTCTCTGCGCTCAGGTCCAACAACCACGTGGTCGGCTTCATGGGCGACGGCATTAACGACGCTGCCGCCATGCGCTCTTCCGACGTAGGAATCTCCGTCGACACCGCCGTTGACGTGGCAAAAGAGTCCGCAGATATCATCTTGCTGCAGAAGGATCTGCTAGTACTTGAGCACGGTGTTGAAGAAGGTCGCAGAACCTACGGCAACACCATCAAAGTACATCAAAGGCAACCGCAAGCTCCAACTTTGGTAACGTGCTGTCCGTTTTGGTGGCCAGCTTCTTCCCTGCCGTTCTTGCCTATGAGCGCCCTCCAGCTGCTCCTTTTGGGACTCGCGTACACCGTTACCTGCATCGCAATTCCATGGGACAACGTTGACGATTCGTTCCTCTCAAGCCCCCGCTCTTGGGACGCTCAATCGATTACAAACTTTATGCTTTGGATTGGTCCTGTCAGTTCAATCTTTGATGTGCTGACCTTTGCGCTTATGTTCTTTGTGGTCTCCCTGCGCTTGCCGGAGGAACCTGGGCAGAACTTGCTGCAGCTGGAAATACCGCTGCTCAAGCACTCTTTATTCTGTCTTTCCAAACAGGTTGGTTCATCGAATCCATGTGGACCCAGACCTTTGTTCTCCACGCACTTAGAACTAACAAGATTCCGTTTATTCAGAGCATGCCATCGTCATCGCTGCTTGCTCTAACCACCGCAGGGAATCATTGTGGTCAGCGCTCTTCCGTATCTGCCCGGTGTTTCGCCCAGCCCTTTGAGCCTTGTTGCTCTACCTTTATCATTCTTTGGATGGCTAACTGCGCTCATGAGCGGGTATATGGTTCTTATCACCATAATTAAGAGCCTCTACGTCAAGCGATTTGGCTCGCTGCTTTAACCTTGCTCCAGGAAGGACCACGATGGACGTAAAAGAAGCTATGGACCAGCGCATATCTCTGCGCGCGTACGACCAAAAGCCTATTGAGCAAGAGAAACTTTCTCAGCTCCAGGAAGCCATTGACGTCGCAAATGCCCAGATGGCAGAGGTTGCACCCGATCACCCCGCAATCCTTACCATCGAGGGTCCTCACCTCGAGGATGGCACCTCCGTCCACATGAAGAACAGGTCTATTGTCGGCCCCATTTACCACTACGTAGCAGGTTATTGTGAAGACGCAATTGCCCGTGAGCTCATCGGTTACTATGGCGAGAAGATCGTTCTTCTCGCCACACAGCTGGGCATTGGCTCATGCTGGATTGCCGAGACCATGGACTGGAAGACCCTGGCTCGCGACGAGTACAACGGCCTTAAGCTGGGCATTATTATTTCTATCGGATACGCTCCGGAGAAGATTCCGCTCAAGCAGGAGGGCATTCGTACCGCAATTCGTCTGCGCACCAAAAAGCCTGCGCAGATTATGACGGCAAACGGTACTCCAACTGAACCGGAGCAGATGCCCGAGTGGTTTAACCGCGGCATTAATGCGGTTTGGCATGCCCAACCGCCATCAACAAGCTGCCAGTTGTATTTGACCTGACAGATGGCATGGTAAGCGCATCTATGCCTAACCAGCGCCACCTCATCCAAGACTACGACCTGGGTATCTCCAAGCTGCACTTTGAGCTTGCCGCCGACCTCAAGGGTACGTGGGAGCTTGGACAACCTGGTCGCTTTATTGTTTCTGAGTAGCCTTCCGCGCGTAGCGCCGTCCAACAGCGCTTCCACGCGGCTTCGCAGCTCAACGCATTCCAACAGCGCACCTCTCAGCTTAGCGCACCCAGCTCAGCACCGCACCTCTAACAAGAAAGGACCTCACATGGCCTGTTCCGCACAGCACGTTGCAAACAAAGTTCTTTCGTCCTACCAGTGGAGACTTGCAACCAAGAAGTTCGACCCAACCAAAAACGTCTCTGACGAGGACCTTGAGGTGATCCTTGAGGCTGGTCGTCTGGCACCAAGTTCCTACGGTTTGGAGCCTTGGCGCTTCCTGGTTGTTAATCTGCGAGAGGATCAGGCCTCTGAGCAGTCTCTTCGCCTTAAAGAGAAACTTTACGAGCCATGCTATGGTGCTCGTGCATCTCTCGATGGTGCTCATTACCTGGTTATTCTGCTTGCTCGCAAGAACGTCAACGCAGAGTCTGCTTACGTTAAGCATATGATGCACGACATCAAGCAGCTTCCTGCGGACTTTGAGCCAACCTACGCTGCAGCCTTCAAGAACTTCCAGGAGAACATGTTTGACCTGGTAGGTAACGAGCGCGCCACCTTTGACTGGGCTTGCAAGCAGACCTACATTGCGCTTTCAAACATGCTTACCATGGCCGCCATGATTGGCGTTGATAGCTGCCCAATCGAAGGCTTCAACCGCGAGGCTGTTGATAAGATTTTGGAAGAAGAGGGTCTTCTCGACGGTGGACAGTACAACGACTTTGGCGTTTCCTGCATGCTTAGCCTGGGCTATCGCGATATGGATCCCGTCCAGAAGCGTCGCCAGCCAGCTGAGGATGTTATTATCAAGCTGTAAAGAGCTATTACACTAACTTTTGAGCTGCCTCCTATTTCCCAGCACCGCGGAATAGGAGGCAGTTTGTTTAGCTGCAATTTTCTGCTCAGCGGGGAAGCCTTTGCTTTGGAGAAAGCTTATCGCCCGCGCGAAACTAGGTCAAACATAAGTTGATCGAACATCATTTTGTCGCCAGCTGGTCTTTTGTGGCACTAAGTAACTTATTCTGATCCAAAAATGACCCTATTTCTGTGCGAAGTGGTAAAAAATGCGTTTAGTTGGGGTATGCAGGATTGGCAAACTTCTATGCAAGCGATTTACCAGCGCTTTTAATTGGACAAATTTTTTGTGCACATTCACACTATTTCTGAACTGCTTAAACGTGAATGCCAAAATGACAAAACCAAAAAATTATCCCCAACTAAACGGGTTTTTTACCCAAAACAGAACCCTCTGAATGACATATCAATTTCTTGATTAGTTTTTGTGCATATTAGGCGGTCTTTATGCACACCAAAGTGTTTTCGAGCGCCTCGCGTGCCCAGTGCGCCTCGCGCGTTTTGGCGCACCAAACGCGTCGCGTAACTACGACGTGTATGGTGCGCTCACGTAATCAGCTCAACCAGCAGAAAATCGCTGGTTACCTGCGGATAAACCTAAAGCCGCGACCGGAGTGGATGTACGGCAAGAAAGCTCGATCTTCTTCGCAGATACTTCCTGCAACATTGTCGCGAGCATCAATCTCCAAAAGACCTCGAGCAATCGAAAGTTCGCCCGCATAACGGCCATATGCCTTGCTGTTTACCAAGATAGCGCAAGTAGCAACAGTTTCCCCAAGTAGAAGGCCTTGCGTCAGTTACGTCCCGAAAACTCTGCCTGAAAAGCGCAAAGAATCTGTGTTTGAGACACAGATTCTTTGACAAAATCAGGCAAATCCACAGATTCTTTGATGGTTTTAGGCAAAATCCACCGATTCTTTGCAGAAATCAGGCGCACAAGCAACCTTATGCAGGCGCACAAGCAACCTTATGCAGCACGACTTACAGCGCGGCGAGAAAAATCCTCTGCTTGCTGGGCGATTACCTCGTGAACCTCGGGCTCTGGGCTCCCCAAGTTCCTTCAGTCCAAGCAGTAACAGGAAGCGAGAAGCCGTTGAACGGCTCAACCGGCTTAGTGCGCAGGGGCCAGGAACTGCTGCTTTTACCACGGCGATTGATCCCGCGACCTTGTTTTCGGCCGCCAACGCCACTTGCGGTGACAACCTTACCAGCGATGGCGGTCTCGGACTTCTTCTCGTAATCGGAAGTCAGCGGACGGCTCAGCCAATCCAGGATATTCTTAACGGTACCGGGGATGCTGTAGTTGTACTCCGGGGTAAAGAGCCACACGCCATCGGCGGCCATGACGGCGTCCCTGACCTTCTGAACACCTTCAGGAGCTGGGAATTCTTCGTCCTGGTTGAGCAGTGGGACGTCCAATACGTCGACATCCTCAATCTCCGCCTTGCCCTCCAGCGCCTTTGCGGCAACCTGGCTCAGCGTTTTGTTGAACGAGTTTTTACGACCGGAACCGATGATAAATACAATTTTCTTCATGAGCAGACCTCTCCGTGAATGCTGCGTGGATATAAAAATCATGCACGAGCAAACTCGCCCGTACATGATTCGTGTACCCAAATGTTAGTTCTGTAGTCGTATTTAGCGTCGGCCAGACGTATTTAACAGAATTCCAAGTTGCATTTCCCAGTGATCCAAGTCGTTCTTAACAGAAGTCCGAGAAATTCGTGCAGCTCTCAAGCACTTTTACCACCTGTTCCAGACTGCAAGGTCTTCCTGGGTGAATCGAGCCACGCTCGGACTATCAATATCCAGCACGCCAACTACCTGGCTATCCTTGAAGATAGGCACAACCACCTCGGAGTTAGATGCAGAGTCGCACGCAATGTGCCCGGGGAACTGGTGCACGTCCTCTACCAGCTGACTTGTCCTTGTTGCTGCAGCTGTACCGCACACTCCCCGACCAAACGGAATGCGCACGCAGGCAACTTTGCCCTGGAACGGTCCCAGGCGCAGCTCAGGGGTGCGCGAATCGTGGGCGCTCGGGATCGCGCCCGGCTCCGCGCCCTCGCCCGTCACCGTAGCAGGATCTACCAGGTAGAAGCCCGCCCAGTTAATGTCGTCGAGCGCGTCCCACAAAAGAGCGGCGGCGTTGGACAACACTGGCAGCCAGTGAGCATCAACCTCGGCAAGCGAGACAATCTGTTTTGCAAGTAAACCGTAGTCAGTCATGTTTACTTCTCTGGCAGAATCTCAATCCAGCAGCCATCAGGGTCTGCGATAAAGTAGAGGCCCATCTTTGGGTTCTCTTTGACAATGCAGCCCATCTCCTCGTGAAGCGCATGGAACGCATCAAAATCGTCAACGCGGAACGCAATGTGAGTGTCTTTTCCGCCGTTGTCGTAGGGGTCAACCCAACCGCGGTTCCAGGTGAGCTCCAGCTCAAATGGAGACCAGTCGTTTACCAAAAACGTGTTGGTCCAAGAGCCGTCCTCTGGTCCCTTAACGCGGTCAACGCGGAATCCCAGAGCCTTCTTGTAGAACTCGACGGTTTTCTCGTTATCCAAAACATGAGTGCAGCGGTGAACAAAACGTGCCTGCATAAATCCTCCTTTGATATCGAGAAACCCCGCAGCTAGACGGGGTTTCTCGCCATGTGAACTACGTGCTGGTAGAGCGCTTGCGAGCAGAAATCGCGCTCGGTCCGCGCCTGGTCGCGCTAGTTGAGCTCCTGCTCAAGTTGATCAACAAGCTCGCCGAAGTACTTGAGCGCAGCATTAACGGGGTCTGGAGTGGCCATGTCAACGCCAGCGCCGCGGAGCAGCTCGATTGGAGTCTTGGAGCAACCGCCGGACAGGTAGCCAATGTAGTCCTTGACCGCAGGCTCGCCCTCAGAAAGGATGCGCTGAGACAGGGCAATAGCTGCCGAGAAACCAATGCAGTACTGATAGACGTAGAAGTTGTAGTAGAAGTGAGGGATGCGCGACCACTCTAGCTTGATCTCTTCGTCCAGCTCAATGCCAGGTCCAAAGTACTCTGCGCAAAGCTTGCCGTAGCGCTCAGAGAGAACCTCGGCGTTCAGAGCCACACCGTCAGCGTTCATCTGGCTGATGTCACGCTCAAACTCAGCAAACATGCACTGGCGATAGATAGTGCCTCGGAAGCCCTCAAGGAAGTGATTGAGGATGTACGCGTGACGCGCGGGATCAGTCTCGTGCTCAAGCAGGTAGTGCGAGAGCAGCGCCTCGTTGCAGGTAGATGCAACCTCTGCAACAAAGATGGAGTAGTCAGAGTAGGTAATCTCCTGGTTGTGGGACGAGAAATACGTGTGCAGGGAGTGGCCCATCTCGTGAATAAGGGTGTAGACGTCGTCAAGACCGCCCTGGAAGTTGAGGAGCATAACGGGGTTCATACCCTTACCACCTGCGGAATAAGCACCGGAGCGCTTACCTGGGGTTTCGTACACGTCAACCCAACGGCTCTCCAGGCCCTTTTTGACCAGGCTGACGTACTCCTCGCCCATAGGTGCCAGCGCCTTAACAATAAGGTCGCAAGCCTCCTCGTAGGTGAACTTCATGTCAACGTCGTCAACAAGAGGGGTGTAGACGTCCCAGAAGTGCAGCTCATCCAAGCCCATAACGCGCTTGCGCAGGTCAACGTACTTGTAGAACGCTGGGAAGTTCTGGTGAACGGCATCAATGAGGTTGTTGTAGACCTCAACAGGAATCTCGTTTTCTGCAAGAGCGGCCTCAAGGGAGCTTGCATACTTTCTAGATGACGAGAAGAACTGCAGGTTCTTGACCTGGCTGGTCAGAATTGCAGCGGAGGTGTTGCGGAACTCGCCAAAGCGGCTGTAAAGCTGCTTGAATGCGGACTCACGCAGGACGCGGTCAGCATCCATCAGCAGAGGAACAAATGAACCGCTGGTCAGCTTATGAGTTTTGCCTTCGGAGTCAACGGCGTCGTCAAAGGTGAGGTCTGCGTCATCAAACATGGAGAAGATGTTGGTTGGCTGAACAGCAAGTTCTTCAGCGCGTGCCAAAAGAGCCTCTTCCTCAGCAGAAAGGGTGTGCTCACGCTGGTTCAAGATCTTGTTGAGCTTACGACGATAAAACTCAAGAGCTGGAACCTCTACATAGAATTTCTCGACAGATTCTGCTGGAATGGCAAGAAGCTCTGCGGCAAACCAAGAAGTTGCCTCGCCAACCTGCGTATATGCGCTGGTAGCGTTTGCAACGTATGCCTGATACTTGGCCACGCGAGTATCCTCATCGCTCTTGCGCTCGGCGTAGTTGATAATCTTGTAGAGCAGAAGAGTCATCTGGTCCTCAAGCTGCAGGAACTCCAGAAGAGCCTGAGCAGAGGTAGAAATCTTGCCCTTGAACGCAAGCAGCTTTGGACAGTAAGCCTTGAGCTCCTCGAGCCCAGCCTCAAATGCCTCATCGCTGGGGAACATTGAGGACAGGTCCCACTTATATTTGCTGTCAATTTCTTCGCGAGACTCGTATGCCATGAGCCTTCCTTTCTTGACCGGTCAGTATTCACTGCTATTTAGTGTCCCACATACGCGCTGATTTCATGCTGATAACAACGAAAAAATGAACCCATTTGATACAAATCGTCAATCGAGCAAAACCTTCACGTCTCCACCCATACCGTTCGCGGAAAATGTCAGCTTTGGTGAACAAACAGCAAATCCGTGTGCCCAGCAGGGATATAATCGCAGGTGAACAACGGATGGAGGACTGTCATGAAGATGCACCTCATTGAGCCCGACGCTTGCACTGAGACCACACCTATCGTATTGCTGATTCACCCCATGCTTTCCTCGGCGGAGGGAATGCAGACAGTTCTTGTAAGCAACATGGGCGATGACCTGCGCTATCTTGTTCCAGATCTCGCTGCCCACGGGGAAGAAGACGCAACGGAATACACCTCGGCGTCCCAAGAAGCTGCGCAGATTCATGACTGGCTGCTGAAGCACGACATAACCCATCTCTCCCTTGGCTTTGGCGCCTCTTTAGGTGGCGTGGTTCTGTCTGAGCTCCTCAAGTTCAACGACCTATCCTTTGACCACCTCTTCTTTGAGGGAACAAGCTTCTGGACAGGCGGATTTCTTGCCTCAGCGATGGAATTTGTGCTCAAGAAAGTGTTTCTGGCCAAGCACCGTAAAGCCATTGCAAACCCCAAGTTATCCGTGCAAAAGATGGAACAACTTTACGGAAAAGTTGCAGCTAAACCCATGTCAGAGCACTTTATTGCGATGAGCGAACAAAGCATCCAGAACATCATTCACGACTGCAGTAACGTTGACCTGCCCGCTCTTAGTCCCAATATACAACGCCGCTGCATCTTCACGTATGGCGAGAAGGACTTTGACTTGAAACGTGCAAGGCAAGTTCTGCCCAAGGTCTATCCCGAGGCCACGCTTACCATCTGGAAAGGCTATGATCACTGCGAGCGCATGACCAGCGACTCGGCAGCATATGGTCAGATCCTCAGAGAGCTTGTGGTTTAGAGCACACAACTAAACGCGTCTTGAGAAGCGATACGAAAGAACGTTTCAGTCTTTTTAAACAACGCAAATGCAACGAAAATTTTTGCGTTGCATTTGCGTTGCGTAGTTCCTATACTATTAACTTACCGAGAAGGGAGCTCCTATGCGAGAAACTACTGATGTCGAATTTAAATCTGATATAAATAGTTCATCATTTTTAAAAACTGTAAGCGCTTATGCTAACTTTTGTACTGGAGTCATCATATTCGGAATTGATGATAGCGGTACTGTTGTTGGTCTTAAAAATCCCACTCACGCCTGCTTAGATATTGAAAATAAAATCAATGACTGTATCTCTCCACGACCACAGTATTCACTCGAAATAAATGAAAGTCAAAAAACTATCGTACTTCATGTTAAAGAAAGTCCGAATAAACCATATTTCTATAAAGGCAAAGCTTACAGGAGAAGTGATAGTTCTACTGTTGAAGTTGACAGAATTGAGCTGGGAAGGCTAATACTAGCTGGTGAAAATCTTACATATGATCAATTACCTTCTCGAAATCAAGAACTCACCTTTGAGACTCTATCTCAAAAACTTTGTAACATTCTTGATATATCAACTGTTAATGATGATATTCTGAAAACCCTTGGTCTTATAAAAAATGAAACGTACAACCATGCTGCTGCTCTTCTTGCCGATTCTAATTCATACCCAGGAGTAGACATCGTACGGTTTGGATCATCTATTAATAAAATGCTCGATCGATCAACAACAGAGAAAGTATCGATTTTAACTCAATTCGAAACAGCTATAGAAAAATTTAAGCTACATCTGTGCTTTGAACAAATTGAAGGAACTGAAAGAAAAACTGTTGAGAAAATTCCTCAAGAAGCATTTCGTGAGGCTATGGCCAATGCTCTAATACATAGAACCTGGGATATAGAAGCACGTATACGGGTAAGTATATTCTCTGATCGCGTAGAAATCATATCCCCAGGTGGTCTTCCCTCCGGTCTTTCAGAAGAAGAATATCTTAGAGGACGTGTCTCAGTTCTCAGAAATCCTATCTTGGCAGAAGTATTTTATCGTCTTGGATACATCGAAAAGTTTGGTACTGGTGTTGTTCGTATAAAAGAAGCGTATTTTACTGAATTAGAAAAACCTCGATTTGAAATTAACAAAAACTCTGTCACGGTGATATTGCCAATTCTTGGATCACAGTCAGGGATTTCCGACGAAGAAACATTTCTTTTGGAAAAGATGTCCTCAGGACGTCGTTATTCACGCAAAGAACTCGATAATTTAATGGGATTCGAAAAGACCAAAACCATTCGTCTTCTTGGCTCTCTTATCAACAAGGGTCTTGTTGTTGCTGAGGGAGTAAATAGAGCCAGGCGTTACATTCGTGCGTGATACAACAGAATAAACATATTTGGCCTTGATTACAAAGTATTATCCCTAAAGACAATTAATTATGTTGAAAGAATGAACTCAATAATAACTACGTACAATGTATCAACTTATTTTAAGATTTGTGATAATAAAAGATTTCACTATATATATTAGATATTAAAGGAAAGCATATTCGATATCACTTTTTCAAAGGAGAAAGTAAGATGTTCTGTACCAATTGTGGCTCACAAAATCCAGAAAATCAAAAATTCTGCACCAACTGTGGCGCAAAACTTCCAGAAGTAATGCAGCAAGAACAATCTTCCCAAACAACTTCTGCAGCTGATAAAAGAGTTTCAAGCACTGCTCAATCCAGAAAAATTTCAACAGTAACTTCATCTACTCAGCAACAGCCAACTGAAAGAACTCAGAATAATTCAGTAACATCCCAAACTACAAATAATTCCAAGAACACTGATAGCTTCAAGATCAATCAGGTGCGAAACAAACAGCAGATAATTGTTGTTGCCATTGCTATCATTCTGGCACTTAGTGGGATTGGTGCTGCCGCCTACGTTACTCACGGTTTTGGCCTTTTAAGCAAACAAAATGAAACTGCTCAAACGACAAGCAATACTTCTGCATCAACTTCCAGCGATTCTTCCAAATCAGATACTCAAAAGACTGAAGAAAAACCTTCTGTTAAAGTTAGCAACATTGTGTTTGAAACAACACAAGCAGCGATGAGAGATTTTGACATAAAACTTCTTGATGTTTATTCCATAAAATTTACTGTAGAGAACAATACTGATGACTATGTGTTCGCAAATCCAACTTTTGTATTTAATGTAACCTATAAGGACAAATATGGTGATAATCAAAGTGGAACCGCAACTCTTCTATCTGATGTAAGTTCTCCCGATGTGTATTCAGACGATGGAATTCTTCTTGCGCCTCATGAAAAAAAGACTGTTACCTACTACATTAGCGATTTTGCTTACGATACGAAAAATAATCAAAAGATTTCAGATGCAAGATTTAATATTACCAACGCTTCTCAAAATGCTCCAGACAATCCTTCAATAGCCAAGGGTAATATAAGTATTGATTCTGTAAATTTAAAAGACTGTCCTTTTTCTGGAGTAAAAAGTAATTTAAAAATTATTTCTGCGGATGAGGCAAAAGCATCTCTCTCTTTAAAATTTGAAGACTTCAGTTCAGAGCTTACTGGAACAATCACTAATACTACAAAAGATAAATGGTCATCTGCATCTGTATGCTATTACATTGAAATGGATGGACACTACGTACTCAATTCGACAAATGCTAGTTCAGTTAGCTTTATAAAACCTGATTCAAGTGCAAACGTAGAAGCTAATAACTACATTGGCTCTAAACAAGACGGACACACTTATGAAGTAAAACCAACATTTGTTGCTTATCAGGCCGACAACAGTAAGTAGATTGTATATAAGCAAATTAATAAACTTTTTTTGCTATATAATTATTTCAATATGGCTTGTATGAATGGAGAGAAAGTATGAGTAAAATTTTAGCCATAACAGCTGAAACTATTGCAATTGGAACTGACGATGGAGCTATAGTTGAAGTCAGACCTGAAGATGTAACTTTTGACGCTCGAGTTGGCGATGAGGTTACTTTATTTTCCAATGAGCAGCGAACACTTGTTACTAAATCTGAACCTAAAAATACTTCGGCTACAGGAACGGCTCAACAAGGAGATGGAAATAATATTTCCGTCAATGTAATTAATGGTAACCCAACAAATACAGCTCCCACGTATGTGCAAACAGGTAAAGTTGTAAATAAGATCGCATATGCTCTTTTTGCAATCTTTCTTGGCGGCCTAGGTGTCCACAAATTTTTATGCAGGGAAAAGACTGGCTCAGGTATTCTATATCTTATTTTTTTGTTGGTCATTTATACCTACATTGATAGGATTTATTGAGGGTATTGTTGCTCTAACTAAGCCAGCGGATGCAAATGGAAATATTTGCATCTAATCCTTTATAATTATTAAAAATATATCTTTTGTGAACTTCCTCCCATTTCTTAAATATGAGAAGTGGGAGGTTTTTATATGCTTAGATTGCAAAGTAAAACACGATGCAGAAGTAAGGAGGAGGCAACCGAGTTCTTTGTTTCTGGCACGGAACTCGTTCGGTTGCAAGTGTTCTTTCAATTACGCACTAAACTGTGAAAAAATGGCACCATTTATACACCGCGCGTTCTGAAACGAGATGCAGCTGCTGACAGATCAACGTCTAAAAAAAGTGGTGTAAGACTATTTCCTTACACCACTTTTTTAGATATGACTACATGTATCTTTTGCTAAATTTTAGACTTTTGCATAGCGTCATCATCTAGTGGTATCCGTTTCTTGCAAGCCTGACGTCGAGCATCGGTCTTTCTCTGAGCAGTCGAAGCCCTATAGCAAAGATGCGCCACTCCAATGATTGTCCAACCGTTTCTTTTAATCTCCCGTGAAATACTTGATTTGTTTCGACCGAGCTTACGAGCAATCTGGCTTATACTTTCATGATTTTTCCACCAGACCATACTGTCTTCGCGCTCTTCAATGCTAAGATGGCTATAGTGACCCATGGAAATCCTTTCAATGATCGTTGTCGTAAGCGCCATTGTAGACCCATGGGTCACTACCTTCTCTTTTGTTGTTGCACTAGCAATGAGAATTCAAGAACTAATTTACGCGAACACGGACAGTCTCATACCATGCACCATCAATAGCGTCAAGGTTGCTCTGAGCATTAACCCATGCTCTATAGCTGCCATAACCCTGAGCTGTAATGTCAATGCGAGTGCCATCTGGCATATGGACGATAGTGTGCCACTCATACTGAGGTTCTGGCTCTGGAGTTGCTGGCTGAGATGGCTGAGAAGGAGTAGATGGTGTAGAAGGAGTACTATAGTTAGAACCGCCACCACCATAATTAGAAGATCCACCGCCATAATTGGAAGAATTGCCATTATAGCTAGACCCGCCATTGCTATTGGTAGAAGACTCAGAATCTGCATTAGAAGAGCCACCATTGTCATTAGCAGTATTTGTGTCATTGGTAGCATCAGGAGCGACTACAGAAGTATCATCCTTCTTAATCTCAGTAACCTTAGTTGTACCATCATCATTCTTAGTAGTGTCAACAGTAATAGGATACTCAGGCTTAATCTCCTGCTTAGTACCATCATTGTACTCAATAGCACCATCTGTAACAACTACAGTAGTTGGAACTTTGTCATCCTTGTTGTAAGCATCTGGAGTCTTAACATCAACAGGAGTATCTGGTGTAACGTCTGCTACAGCATCAACCTTAACATATGCCTCACCATTGATGTTAATTACATCGTCACCAGCTTTCTGAGTAGAAGCATCTGGAACCTTAATATCTGTAGTATAAACAGAATTATCCCCTAGTACCATCCTCTTTTACCTGGCCAGTGAGTGCTGCATAAGTCTTGACTGTATCACCATTAGATGCAGTATAAGTAGCATCAGTATCAGCAGTATTGTTCTTTACTGCATCGTTAATCTCGGATGCCTTCTGATATACATACATAGTTGGCTTAGGAGCATCCTCCTTAACGCCAGAATCAGAAGCAGAATCGATGCTAACCTGAGCAACTGTCTTTTGAGTGTAATCAGACTTAATTGTCTTAGTAGTGTCTGCTACTGCAGGCTTGGTATCAGTCTGCTTTGGCTCTGCAGGCTTATTGCAAGTAGTCACTGCAAAAATAGAACCTGCAACTGCAATAGTTGCGATACCTGCAACAACTGCCTTCTTAGCCTTTGAATCGAATAGATTCTTAAAATTTACGTTTTTCATAAAATTAATCTTTCTAAAAAATGACTATTTCTATTGAATAATTATAAGTTATCTGAATCATATCTTTTACTCTATGAAGAGTTTATACACTTTCAACACAAACCATAGACACAATTAGCAGTAGTCAGTTATATCCAAAAAAGTGGTGCAAGGCTATTTCCTTACACCACTTTTTTTGAGACATGACTATATGTATCTTATGCTAAATAAAAGCTTATAGATTTTTAAAAAGACTTAAAGATCTTTTTCAGGCATTCTTTTTGAGATCTTCTTTTATATTTTTTTGCCCTGCCTAATTCCATCAGGGTGTATTATTTTTTTTCGTTTTGTACCTACTTTTTGCACCTACCAATATTGCACCTACCAAATAAGTTAAGTAATGATCTAACTCATTGTAGTAAAGATGACTAATTTTTTTATTAAACTTAAAAAACCATTCGATATCAGCTTTTTGAAGGATTTTTTTCAGATATTCAGAATAATCCCAACCATCATCAAGATATTCCCGCATATGAGATTCTGGCTCTGACTTATAAGATTCAGGGAAACGTTTCTCATATTCCTCTGTTAACCAACCTATAGTTTTAAAATCGAACATAACAAATTTTTTTAACTTATTTATTGGTAAGGACTTACTTTGTATACAGATTTCTAATGGAACATCTGGGATTAATTTTTCTTCTCGCATCAATTTTTCTTACATATAGCATAAGTTCAATTGTTGTAGGATTATCCCCAAATTCTCCACAACCATCTTCGGCTTTTTCCATTATTTAAAATTTCGTCTCTTTTTTTAATTACGTTGTCATATAAACCCTTAAACTTTTCTTCATCCCAAATTTTTTTCCCAAAGACTTTTTATGATCGTTTCTTTTAAATTTTTTTCTTCAACACTACTCGCCATATCACTCCTCCACTTTCTATTTATATCAGTCACATTACAAAAAACGATGTAACTTTACTTCATATGATAAATACTCGACGCGAAATCAAAAATCAAAAATTCACCGATAGCAACCTTAAAGTACATATTACTTTAAATTAATAGCTCTAAACAAAACAAATACAAAACATCATCTTAAACTACTCGTATCTTTCGCCTCTCTTAAGACAAAGTCTGATCGCGCACGTACGCAAGTAATCGTACAAGCACAACAATACAAAGTCCTGCTTCTCTTGAACCACAATCCCAAAGTCGAGTACATGGACTATGTTCGCCATCTAAGTAAAAATAACATTGCACGACACGTAAAAATTTGCGATCTACAACACAACTCAAACCTATCCCGCCTGGAAAAGGTTACTGAGAAGGACTTAAAACGCGTCGAGAAATACAAGGAAACTCTCAGAATTTTTTTGAGGTAGAAGGCAGTTCAGAGAGTAAATAATTCCTTACAATGAAGCACAATAGAAGCCGCTACAAAGCGATTAAGAGGTTAAATGCTCACTTTACTTTCATGCTTTCCAAGCTTCCCATTCTGTTCAAGCTTCTTATCAAGCCACCAAATTGGAATTGGAAGAATCTCATCAATGGGTTGAGTATTGTCCCAGATATCAATAAATTCCTTTGTTTCCCTGTCGTATAAAAACTTGCAATATACGTCATAATCAGGGGCTGAAAATTCTCCGCCGTAGAATCCGTCATCATACTCAATGTTATGAAAATAATAGTTGATATAATATGCACCCATTTTTACCTCACTTAGTAGCGAATACTCTCCAAAAATGCATTCCCAATCCATCTCCAAGTATGTGAAAAGAAGGATAAGGCTTACAGATAATCTAAGTGGGTACTGTAATGGACAGTAAAAACCTATAACGTTACAAACGAACATAACAATGAAGAGCCTAGCATTATTCAATAGACCAATTAATGCGAGGGAGTATAATTCAATTAACAAGCAGCTCGTTCCTGATTGGAGTGAATATGATGTTATATTCAGTTATATCCTGGTCTTTAACCGCAATTCTTGGCATTTGGTCTATTGTACTTCTATCTGGTCATGGTGCTATTTCAATTGCTGGATTTAACACAATGACTGAAGATGAAAAGAAAGCAATAGACGAGAAAAAGCTCTGTTTTGTAGCGGGTATTGGCATGCTTATAAGTGCGTTAGTACTCTTTTTCATGGCACTACTTGGTCCAAATATACCAAACACAACAGCAATCATTGCGGGCAGTATTATTGCGATTGATGCGGTAGTAATGGTTTATATTGCAAACACAAAATGCAAAAAATAATAAAAACCTGACGACAAAATACTTGAAGTTCTCATTACCTTTAGACAATAGCTCTTGTCAAAACAAATGCAAAACATCACCTCAAACTACTCGTCTCTTTCGTCCCTCTTAAGACAAAGTCTGATCACGCACGTACGCAAGTAATCGTACAAGCACAACAATGCAAAGCCCTGCTGCAAACACCGTTTCAACAGCGGCTATTCCGTCGAGCCATTGAAAGGGCTGGCCGAGTTCAGCCAAGTATGCCGACGTCTGCGTACGCGCAACGACACAAATTACAAAGGGAAAGTAAACGCGGCGTGGCTGGGAAAGAACGGTTTTGTAAGACACCTAATGCACCACGCAAAAGAAACTACATAAATAATTGAAGCGATTGCCAGCATAACCAAAAGAAACGGTACGGACTTCGGCGTAATAGATTGAATATACCCCGCAATACAAAGACTTGTTGGAGCTGCATAAATACAAGCGAGCGACTCAGCAGAATCAGGCACAGGCCCATATTTAACATACCGAATGCTCACTACTATAAAAAGCACCACAAAGCAGATAAATCCAAACCAAAATGCAACCGTACCAACACTTGTTTCAAAGGAAAACGCCGGCGCTGTAACACTAGCAACAACAATGCCTACATACACAATGAACCAGCTGGCGTGCACATTCTCCCAATTAAATTTTGCAATATATCGAGAAGTAAAGAGGGCTATGCACAGGATGTGTAACGCAATTCCTGCAAACCAAAATAATTGTGCTACATCACCAATATCGGCCTTCAAATACACCGAAATCAGCATAACTGCCATCGGGTATGTTGCGGCAACTGAAAGTCCAATCGGATCCGAGAGCTCTCGTAATACAACTTTTGTCGACACCATAAATTTGAGGGTATAGAGAGCCAGAAGAGCAATAGAGAGTATGCCGAAGGCAAGATAAGGCCCTCAAAAGAAGTCTTAAAAAGATTTCCAAGTGCTGCAAAACCTAAAGCAATACCACAAATAGCAACGGGAACTTTTTGGACGTAATTCATAAGGACTCTTCTATCTGTTTAGGAAACTCTCTGTATTCCTTTCCATAGTATATAGAAAAGACCAAGCAGGAAACAAAGTTCCTGCTTGGTCTCTGCAGTACGCATGTTCAAATGGTGCCGTATCTTTAAATACGTCTATTTCTGTGGATACAGAACCTCAAGGATCTTCTCGGCAGAATCAAATGCACGTGGAGAGTAGTCGATGTACTCAGAATATGGAATCTCTACGATGCTCTTGTTGGCAATAGCGGGGACGTTCTGCAGGGAGCTCTCGCCCAGAAGAGTGTCTTTAGCTACAGCGTCAGTTGCTTTATTGCGCTCTGCGGTAACGTAAATAATGACGTCAGGGTTGAACTTAATCAGATTCTCATACGTCAGGCCGTTTGCAGACTGAGTTGTCGCAGGAGTAGCTCCAAGCTGGTCGATGATAGTAAACTCAAGGCTCTTCTCGTTACCACCAAAGAGACCAAACGTACCGTCCTTAAAGGTTGGTCATAACCAGCACGGTCTTCTTTGCATCTTTCTCGTGTGCTTTAACGCGCTCGTTAATGGCATCAAGGCGCTTCTGCAGGTCAGCAGTATAGGTGTCGGCATTGCTCTGAACATCAAAGATAGATCCAAGGTTCTTAATATCAGAGATAATTCCAGCAAGCGTTGGATCGCCCTGCTCAGAAGATGCCAGCTGGGTATAGACAGAAATTCCCAGGTCAGCGTAGTCCTTTGGAGAAGTCTGGTCCTTTGAAGTAAAGAGACGTGAGCGTCCCACAATAAGGTTTGGATTAGCGGCAACAACAACCTCGCGCGAGAGGCTCTTCTTATCGCCCAGCTGCTTGATTTCGCATACTCGTCAGCAATGTCTGATGGCATTGGTGCATCAGGCTTGATAGTGCCAATAATCTTGGAACCAAGGCCCAGACGCAGCAGAATCTCGGCTGCGGAGTCTGTCAGCGTAACAACACTCTCAGGAGCCTTGTCAAACTTTGCCTCAAACTCATTGCCGTCACCGTCATAGAGCTTGAACGATACGGGATAGCTCGTATTGGCCGATTTCTTTTCTTCTGTAGCAGGGGTAGATGGGCTAGACGTTGCATTGTTGCACGCAGTAAGACCCAGTCCAGCAGCAGTTGCAGCAAACCCTGCCGCAATGCTCAAAAAATTCCTTCTCGTAAAGAGATTTGAACTTACACGAGGATCCATCGGATATCCTTTCATTCATCTGTTGATACTCAACAGGCGATTAATACACGTAATCAATGCTGATACCGTTTCCAGCAGTTGATGGGCGGACCATGCCCTCAACGCCATACACATCAGCAAGTAGCTTAGGGGTCACAATGTCCTCAGGCGAACCCTCGGAAACAATGGAACCCTCTTGTAAAAAATACAGGCGATCGACATAATGAGCTGCCATCACAATGTCATGCAAAACAGCCAGGCAGCTGATACCAAGATTGCGAACAAGCCGCAAAATATCAATCTGGTACGTAATATCCAGGTGATTAGTAGGCTCATCAAGCACCAGAAACTCTGGTTCCTGAGCCAACGCACGAGCCAACATAACACGTTGTTTCTCGCCACCCGAAAGCGTGGCAAACGAGCGATCTTCAAAGCGAGAAAGGCCAACTTTCTGAATAACGTCAGAAACGATTGACTCGTCGTGGTCGGTTTCTTTTGACAGCGCCGACTGATGAGGGCTGCGTCCCAGCGACACAATCTCGCGAACGGTAAAGTCAAAGGACAACGAGTTGAACTGGCTTACCACCGCAACCTTACGTGCAAAGTCACGTCGTGATATCTCAGTGGCGTCGCGCCCGTCCCACAAATTTGACCGTCATAGCGATGACCAAGGCCATAAATTGCTCGCAAAAGCGTTGACTTGCCGGAGCCATTAGGACCAAGGATACCCACAAACTCGCCATCTGCCACGTTAAGCGAGACGTCCTTTACAATCGGCTTGTTGTGAATGGTGACCGATACGTTTTGTACTTCAAGGCGCATGTTACTCACCATCCCTAAAGCTGTAGTTGCGGGCGACCATGATGTAGACAAAGAACGGCGCACCAACTACAGCGGTCAGAATGCCAATAGGGACTTCGGTATTGCCTAGGACGGTACGAGCACAGGCATCTGCCCAAAGAATAAAAATAGCTCCCAGTACCAGCGCAGTTGGAACCAGCCTTCGGTGATCAGACCCAACAAACGAGCGCGCAATATGCGGAATGATAAGACCAACAAACCGATGGTTCCCACTGATGAAACCAACGTACCAACCATGAGCGCAGAAATGGTCAAGTACGCCCATCTGCACAAACTGGTATTGAGGCCAAGCGTTGTAGCAGCCTCGTCTCCCATCAGAAGCACGTTGAGTGAGCGGAACTGCGTTAAGAAAAACACACTGACGAGAAGTACTACAACAACGGAAACGCCAACATTTCCCCAGCTTGCTCGTGCCAAAGAGCCCATGGTCCAAAACTTCAAATCCATCATGCCCTCGGCGTTAGCAGCGATAGTGATGATGAAATTAGACAGCGCCGTGAACAGAGCGTTCAAAATCATGCCCGAGAGAACAAGCTTTGATGACGTCATATGGCCGCCAGTAGATGCCAGCAACAAAACGCCAATCGTGGCAATTGTTGAGCCAATAAACGAGAACAGTGGCACCGAAGAAATTCCCACAACGTGTACCGCGCCGGCTCCAAGCATGATGGCACAGGTTGCTCCACACGAAGCTCCTGATGAAATGCCCAATATATACGGCTCAGCCAAGGTGTTTTGAACTGACGCCTGCATGACAACACCCGCAAGCGCAAGGCCAGCTCCGGCTACCACACCCAAGATGATGCGGGGAAAACGTAGCGACCAGACGACCTTCTCGACAGGTCCCCCCTGCAGCTAGAGCCTCCGGTAGCGGCATGCCAAAAAGATGATGTGTCAGCACGGCATATGCGTCTTGTAGGGACACACCAATGGCGCCCATCGTTGAAGTTATTACAATGCTCGCTGCCAGAATTGCAACGAGAACGCCCATGAAAAGACGGAACGGCCCGGCTTTTCTTATCATACAATACCCCTCTAAAGTGACGCTGCGTTTTTGCGCACAACTCACAACGTACAATGCGCGTTACACAGACGCAGCGGAATTTTTTGAAAGTTAACTATATATTACTTTTTGAGTTGTGAGAAGACTGCGAGTTGAGAAATGCTTAAAATATCTACTCCCCTCTGTGGGATACTCTCCGCGAGGCGGCTACTGCGAGACGACGCCGGTACCAACAGGCAATAACAAACGAGGTCAAACGAGGACTTTCATGGATCTATCAGCTCTACCAGACAGTACAATCACTATCGGAGAACGCTCCGCGGTTCCTGGTCTTCTTGTTATTCTCCATGGTTCCCTGCTAATGCCAAAGATAGCTGCGCTTCTTGCTTCCGGGAAACTTGATGCGACCAAGCTCCCCCAATGCCTTGTCATTACTGCGCCGTCTAATCAAGATTGCTATTCCCCCTTGGCCAGCGGCAAGCGCGCGAACAGAAGCTCCAAATTTTGGAGGATTTGGAAAAGAATTTCTTTCAGACGTCGTACTTCCAGCTGTCGAGAAGTACGCTTCTCTAGCTACTCATACTGCAGAGGGGGCATGTCCTCTTACACTTCTGGGCTATTCTTTGTCGGGTCTGTGCAGCCTCTTTGAGATGCAGACTACCTGCCACTTTAACCAGTATCTTCTTGCTAGCCCAAGTACGTGGTTTCCCGATTTTGTTGAAACTTTTGATACGAGCCATGTGCGTTCGGATATTCGCTGGTGCATTGCAAGCGGAGAAAATGAAGGTAAACATCATCCTGAGCCCCTGCGCTCAGTGAGGCAAACAACAGACGCGCTGGTAGAGAGAAGCTGGGGCATGCTGCTCCGAAGTATCAACGTCTGCTGGATTCTTACGATCATCACAAGGGTCTTGAGCTGAGATTACAACGGTTGCTGCAGTTTGGATTTGACGCGTAGAGGCGTTTTTCTGAGCGGAAACGTTCTTGTGCGTAAAGGCGATTCTTGTGCGTAAAGGCGATGTTGGTGGCTTGCTCAACGGCCTGCTAAGACAGCCGCCTGAGCAGCGCCGATTACTAACAAAAAACCCGCCAAGAGCGGGTTTGAAATTCTTATGGTCGCGGGGGCAGGATTTGAACCTACGACCTTCGGGTTATGAGCGAGTCAAGCTGGAGGTTCCGCAAGTTCTCCCTCGCCTACCTCGTCTGGACGCACTGCGCTAAGCAGGTGATTTGTGTTTTTTTGCGTCTCCAACGTTCTGTAGGAATCTGCTTCTTCTGCATCTCCAACCTCGTTTTGGCGGTCACTTTGGCGGTCACAATGTCGGTCAGAAACGGCTGTTGAAAACCGAGTGGATGGAAGTGGAGATGCAGAACCTTACCTATATCAGCCGTGGCCTGAGGAGACGGAGAAACAGTGACCGATGGGAGGCGGTCCTCTCGCACGCCGACCCCGTGACGAGCGAGGTCATGAGGACGTTCCACACAGTCGAGGGCAAGACGCGCCGGCAGGCGTAGCGTACACGCGACGCGCTCATCCTCGATCTCGAACGTAAGGGAGGGACCGCTGGGAGAAAATCCCAGCAGTCCCTATTTCTCATCGCCACGTCCACAGCCGAACCCTCCCACGGCCGCCCTTCCCGCCGTCAGGAACACCTAACGACGGCAGGAAGGAGGAAACCATGGCCAGGTCGTCATGTACGTCTACTGCTACGGAAGCATCGGGGAAAGATCCATCTGAGCTGACTGTTTCCTGCTGAGTACGAGGTAAGGCCTGCCGCCCAGCAGTCGCGTTGAATCAGCTGAAATCAGCACCGGTATCTTCCAGCCTAAAGTCATACTCATGCCACGTCGACGAAGGAGACATCATGCTCTCATAGAGAGCACCAGGGTTATTTACAGCTATAGCCACCGACTGCTGTGCACGCGTCACTGCGACATAGAGTTTTCTGGCCGATTCTGGCTTGAGCTTAGCACCGCTTTCCAGCATTTGTTCAATTGGATTTGTCGCCAGAATAACAACATCACGCCTGGTCATCCCCTTGCATTCACCAAAGTTTGCGACTTCGACCCCATCGAAGTTACCTGCCCTCTTATTTAACCTGAGCACAGTGGCGTGATGCTCGCGTGCGTACCTCTCAACATCTCCCTTGTTAATAATATACAAGCCCGTATAACCCTCTGGTTTCACATTAGATATGGTATCCGGAAAAGCACGTGAATGCTTAATAACAGCGTCTGAGAACTAGCAATTTCTTGAGTAAATCTATGTGTCTCTGTTTTCCACTCGATAGTGCACCTGCCGCTTTTTTCCATTTCAATGAAAAAATCGGCAATGCCATCATCTCGATATTTTTTATATTTTGTATCGGATCGCGATGTGTGCACAACGGCCTGCCGTGGATCGCAGACTATCGTTAGCTTAATCCTTGAAGCCATCAGCATTTCAAGGACTACAAGGTCATTTCCCCTTAAATCTTGCATCTCATCTACGTAGATTGCATCAACAATTGATTCCAGACGGTTGATTGCCGCTCCATTGCTTGCCTGAATCACCTTGACTGCAAGCTGCGCTAGGTTTTCCGAGTACGCATCTCCATTCCTGGTGAAATACCTACTCGATCCATTTCTATATCTGAGATTCGCAGGCTCCTGCGTACATAAAGAGCCAACATCAACATTCGGCCAGCAATACTTCGAATATGGTCTGACAATCTCATTGAGTAGAAAACTAAACCACCCCATGATACGGGGATATTCTTCGTACACGCCCAGCTTTCCGGCAATTCGAGCTGAGTCCTCAATCTGATTTCGGGTCAGATATGTCAGGAGCATCGTACGCCTAAGATTTGGCTCTGCCGCAATTTGCCGCGCAACAAGCTCCGTCTTGCCGGCACCAGCTACAGCAACAATCACAGTGGTAGCACCCATAGCGACTCTAACCTTTAGCGATAAAATCAATGGCGGCTCTGATATAGCCAGGAGCCTGAAGTCCTTTACTGCCGTCTTTGTCAAGCAGAATTCTGAGCGCCCAATCGGTCTTATGACTTTTCATATATTTAACTAGGAGATCGGTTTTCGCTGAGTCTTCACCAACTATCTTCGCCCAAAACAGAAATAGCCGACGTGTTCGCCTTAACCATTTGCGGCTCAAGAGTACTGCCATCCTCAGGCTTGCCAATGAACATTTCCCGCTTGCCCTTGCATATAAAGTCTTTCGTATCGTTTATCCACTTGCTAGGCTCTTCGCCGTCATTATCGCGCAGCACCGATACATTCGCTCTGTCAAGGGCATGACACAGCTCCAAGGCTCTTTTACCGCGTATACCGTACTCCATAACATCAATAGCATCTACCTCGGGATAATGCCCATATTGCTTCTTGTATGCCCATTTGAAAATCATCTCGTCAGAAGGACCCTCTACGAGGACGAGCTTTCTTGCAAGTATGATTCTTAGCGTGTCGTAGCCACTCAATCGCTTGAAATACTGAACTGTTTCCTCTGATAAATTTTCGATTGATATTGGGCTATTGCCCTCTGAAACCAGAGCGAGCCGGTCTAGGCCCAAGCGATTTAGCACAAACGGACTGTGAGTAGATACAAATGCCTGCCTACCATTGAGGGAGCTTTCAAGAAGGTCCAAAAGCTCAAAGAGCGACGTGTGCGACAGGTGGCTTTCCGGCTCCTCTACCAGAAGTACTCTCTTGTCCGCTGAATTCTCTAGCGCAATATGCGCTCGCGCTGTAATTTCATTGCCTTTTCCCGCAAAGGGAAGCGGCACATCATCGAACTCTATGATAACTGAGTTTCTCCAGTCTGACCTGGGCGATTGATCCATCTTGAAATCCATGGAATCAAGCTGATGAGGAACGACCAGGCTGCCGTTCATTTCCGACAGTATTGCCTGATCAACTTCCTGGCGCAGGTCGTGGTATTTGTTCGATACCTTCCTAACTTGCTCATCCGAGAGCACCTCATCGAGCGCATTCCTGGCATACGAATCGATAGCACGCGATGAGGTGCGTGGAAGCGAGTCAATCCTTGCACAACTTACATCTTTTGGAGTCTTGAGAATTGGTCTTCCCTTGAAAGTCCTCCATTCGAGCCTGTAATACTCCACCGGGACTGACCTAAATTGATGATCATCCGATTTGCAGACACTCAGAAATTCGCACCGCAATTCTTCAGGCACATCTATCTTCAACTGAAGGCCTGCAGCGTCTTCATTGTTTGAATTATTTAATCCTCGAATGTCACCTAGTCCTGAGTTGCCAAAATACGCCTCGATACAAATTTCTGGCAGTTTTATCGAGCTCTGGTCAGCGCCGGAAACTTGTGCGTAAAATTCTGCAACATCTTGCAGATTGAACCAGTATGGAGAAAGATCCGCGTGTGCTGATCTCCCATTTGTACGACAGGTCATGACAAGCTCAATTGCATCGAGTATCGTCGACTTACCCGCAGAGTTGTCACCAACCAGTATGTTCAGACCATCAGAGGGAGACCAGTCAAAGTCCCGCAACTTACGGTATCCCTTAACGATAAGCCGTCGAATCATTATACAATCACCTTCTACGTACCCACTGCCCCTCAAGATTAGCAAACCGGGTGAACAAATACTGTCTATGAGGCAAAGTTATCGCTTCTTCCTCATCAAGCGTCGATTGCGAAGCGTAAGCCAAGATTCACGCAGCAGCGAGACTTCCTCTCGCGTCAATCCGATACCATTGATCAGCGTAATCTCATCAACATAGTCCATCAGCTGCTCGATTTCCCTCTTCGCGCCAAGGAGTCCGCTTTTTCAAAGTCAAAGCGATAGCTGCGCTTGAAAGGAATTGGGAGGCCTCTTGCTTCGCTTGGCTCGAATGTAAGCACTCCTCCGCCGTAGCTTCTTCCCATCAGCTCACTTGCAACAAATGTCAAAGAATTATTGAAAGCAACCGCTACAGCTCTACCGTCAACATTCCCAGCAAACCGAATCTTGTGGAGTGTGTCTGTAACGTAGGTGCCCTTTTCATTGATTACGATTCTTGGATATGCGCCGACTTGCCTGTAAAAGAAAGCATCAGGCACCCAGGAAGTAGGCACCTTGTACCATGGTTTTCTAATACGACACTTAAAGTTTTTGTTATAGCCAGCCGATTCCCCAGAGGCGACATAATCGCGGTCGCTCTCGCTCAGTACATCGCCCGGTAGAAAAAGCAGAACTTTGCGCTGTAGGTCGATTTGACGATTAAAGTCCTCGTCACGAAGTACTATTCCATCGAGCTGTAAGGAGCGGCTAATGATTGGCACGCATGATTCTTCTATCCCCTTATCCCTTGCTGTATCTCGGTCCACGATAAAGAAAGAATTTTGACCACTGACAATGCCGACGTTCACGTCAAACAGCTCAGACGACGCATGAACATCCGCATGGTTTACAAGTTCCGCGATAAGGTCCAGAGCCCTACTATCCAAATAGTATGCTTGCCACTTCATAGCATTAGGAAGCCTATGCTTAAGGGGTAGTAACGCCAGCTGTGATGCCGATAGCTGTAGGAGGGTCTCAGCATTGGTCTCTTCAACTACACGAACGCCCTGGTCACCGTTATCTGCACGTTCGGCAAGCAGCAATATTACTTCCTGCTGAGCCCCGTCAAACAGCAGTTCAGTAAAAGTAATAACTGTAATATTGGAAAAATACGAAGTAAGAAACTCTCGCGTTTCTGCCGCATAATTCACTTGGAATAGCTCAGCGGGTATAACCATTCCGAGCCTGCCGCCATCATTCAAGAGATGGCAGCACACGATAAGAAAGGGAAGCCAAATGTTAGTTAATCGATTTGGCGAGAGCCCATATCCTTTCATGAGATCAAAGGCGATTTTTCTATACTCCTCCCCAAAGTCTTGATATCTGATAAACGGAGGATTGCCGACAATTGCGTCAAAGTGTTGTGCACAGTCGGAGGACTTGCAGTACGTGAAAAAATCGCTGCAAATCACTCTGCCACCCTTTGCTCTGGCCTTTTCAGCCTCTTTTGAGAACAGCTCTACCCCAAGAATCTGATTACCGGCATCAACAGCGCCAAGTTTGCTTAATCGCTGATTAGCAGCTTCGATGAAAGCCCCATCGCCACAGCTCGGCTCGAACACCGTTGCAGAGGGTGACGTTATTGCCCATTCACAGATAAACTGAGCCACATTATTTGGAGTGTAATAGCCTCCTCGCAACTTGTTGATACGGCCGTTCACTATGACATCGCCTCTTCCTCAAGTTTCTTGTCGGCGTCATACAGAACGTCCATCGTCTCTCTTAAGCTTCGCTCAGCGGCCTCAATTGAGCGAGACAGGAGTACTGCATCTGATTTAGCTGTTGCTGATTGTCGCCTTGAAGTAAGGTCGTTCAATTCTTTTACTAAATCGACAGCCTTCTCATAAAGCGTGACTTCCTCGCGGTTGCGGAAGTCAATACGTCGAACGGGAAGCCCTGCAATAAACTGCTTGCCATGGGAGTAGTAACCCCCGCTGAACACGCTTGTTTTACTGCGGACTAGCAGCTCTGTGAGCCAGTAGCTAAGAACAGCCTGGACATACTCTAGGCACTCTGGGGTGCCGTCTTTGAGCTCCAATCCATAGTAAGGCCCATTTCCGCCACCCGTGAACATCACCGTACCGCTGTAATCGATAACGTATTTTGGTCCTATAGAGAGAACGGGCCACACCAGATGGGACTTACCGACAAACTTGCGTAGACTTTGAGATCGTCCAAACTTATACCAATCATCAGTTTTGCTTCTAGGGCCAAGTGCTCGGACTTCAAGAATGCTTTTGATCGAGCAGAAATACTTGTATGCATAAGGAAATTGATTCTTTAGGCGCAATATTGGAATAAGAGAAGCCTTGGCATCATAGACCTCATATGGAAAGATAATCTGCCTATTCGGCATAGGAGTGCTGTACTGCTCGAAACTCACATCAAGCAAGCAAGGCCTGCAAAGACTCTTTTCAATTTTTGAGCTTTTCCCAGTCAGGTCTTTGAACTCATATACTCCATTAGTTTCGCTGACTGGCTCAAAGATGTATGCAGCATCGTTGCTCGTTTGCAGCCCAACAAAAATATTGGCAATGTCAGAAAGTTGGGAGAACGTCTCGCTAATCAAGTTGAGATGCTTGCTGATTACTTCAGGAGGAAATCCCCATGGATCACCACTCAGTTCATTAGACCGATGGGCAACACCTCCCGTAAGTGGTGACTCCACGAATTCGGGTAGAGAGACTACTTTCCGTCTCGTAAAAGTCGGTACATTTTCAGGAGTTGCAATCAATATGCAGGTATACGTACTTCTACCCTGGAATACCTGCACAGCACCAAAATCAACAATCCGCGAAATATGGTAGTCTCTAGTCAACAGACGACGAAGTGGCTTACCTGAATCAATGGTCATAAATTTATTGGGGATAATCAAACCGAGCTTGCCGTGTTTCTTGAGAAGGCCGAGAGCCCGCTCTACAAACAGTTGATACTTGTCAAGCGCCTGTACGGATGCCATTTTTAGGTCGCATAAGTCGCTTTTATAAAAGCCGTATTCCTCTGGGATATAATGAACGAGATGCTGTACTCGAATGTATGGCGGGTTGCCAACAATCGCATCAAACTTCCCAAAACAAAACTCCTTGCCCCAATCGAAGGGCTTAACAGAGCGGAGCTTTTTGATGTCTCCCATTGCTGATGCGTCATAGTCAAAATACTGATAGCCGACAAGGCTGTTTCCGCACTTTACATTGCTAGACAAATTTGGGAGAAGGCTTTTCCCGGTTATACGACGATACGAGTCTAATTCCTCACTTGAGCACCCCTCCAGAAGCCTTAAGGAGAGGCTAAGCTGTGCGACCTCCACAGCAAGCGGATCTATATCCACGCCATAGATTGCCTCAGAAAGTATTTGCCGTTTCCGCCAATACGGAAGGTCGGGGCCGGATTCTCTATCTATAAGATGTATTTCGTCGTCGCCATCATCTATCACTCTCATCAGGTCTTTTGACACTAGATGCTCGTATATGGAGAGCAGAAAATTACCCGAACCGCAACATATGTCCGCCACCTTGCACGGAAAAGATGTGTCCTTGAGTGTATTGGCAACAATCGCGTCTGTTATCTCTTTGGGAGTAGGTACGACACCATTAGACTCAATTGCCTCTGGAGTGCTTTCAACTCGTACTGCTCTATTTTCAATATGGATGCGCTCGCCGAGAAATTTTTCATAGATATGTCCAATCACATGCGGCTGGACGACATTGAAATCATACGAGCTGTTCGGATAGTACAAATCCTGGAATATATCGATAAGGATATAATCAGATACTTGCCATGGAGCGTCGTCGAGGTAGTTAAAGAGACCCGAACCGTATTTCTCATCAGCTGACACAAAGAGGTCCTTTAACTGCTTATAGCTTGTAATGCCTAGCAGCTCCTCCTCATTCTCAAAATGTCTATCCTCACACACACGCAGAAAAATAATGCGATCGAGAAGAATTTGCGTGAATTGGTTAAGCACGTCCATGTCAACAGCGCCATAATGCTTGTAAACATCCAATGAGATATCCATGCGCCAGCTGGATATTTGAGCAAGAAAAAGATCGTCGAAGGGCACTTTTGCGGCTTGCTCACGAGCATCGACCGCTTCAAGTGATCCACCGGCGACTGCCTCCTTCGAAATCAGTGAGTAAATCTCGTCAAAGTGCTCAACAAGTTCGTCGTAGCTATAGTGAGCTATGCGAGCAAAACTTGGTTCCTGAGTATCAATTGGTCGATATCCGCAATCATAAATCGAAAAGTCCTCAAAATTTGAAAGAACAACAATGGCGTGGTTACCACTCCACCCATATCGCCGAGCCTGAAAGGCGGACTCGCGGCGATTGACAATATCGACGCTCGGCTTTTTTGCTTCCAGGAAGAACTTTGTCTCACCACCAATGCGAAATGCATAGTCGGGTTTCTTGTTGGCATGTGTATCACCTTCATCGTCTACCGTCACATTTGCCTCATGAATTACCTCACGAGAGTAAATTGACATCCCAGACTCGTTATTGACATCCCAACCGAATAGGCAAAAGAACGGGTCGAGGAATTCTACACGAAGCGATGTTTCGCCATAAGCCGGATTGATGTATTCGCTCCTGTTTGCAGCATATCTGTCCACGAGGCTGCTCAACTTTTTGCGCTGGGCTTCGATATCCTGTTGTAAATTAGTCATCCTTCATCTCATCTACTGCTATTGCGAAGATTGGACATTGTAGCTGTATATCGAATGCTACATGCATTAAATCTTCCTCGGGTCAAATTGACGTTTTTACTATTATACCGAACACGCACTTTAGGCATCGGATGAGGAGTGGCGCTGGACGACAAATCCCGTTCCTCTAAACCAGCTCTAAGCAAGCAGCCTATCTTGTGCGTACAACGCACGAGACAACGCTTGTCGGCACCGGGAGCCGCGCCCATTGCGCTGCCGCTTCGATGGCGCCCCCCCACCCGGATGCCGAACGACGGAAGCACGCGCAGGCTCTCGCTCAGGACGTTGGGGGTCATGCCCGCGCGGCGCGCCAGCGTCGTTATGGACATGTCCGACATCTCCCGGGCAAGCCCAATCTTACTCGCGATGTACCTGTTGGGATCCATGATTCGCTCCTGCCTTCCGACCGCACGACACCGTGCCGATCGCGGCTTGGAGCGTCTATGTCACCGCAGCCTCCCGGTCGGATGACAGGAAGGTAGCGACTTGCAGGGTCCCGTGCGGATTCCACCTTTGATTCGAGGGTTCCCGCTCGGAGTTAGAGTGGCTACGCTTGGCCACAGGCTTTTCGCCTTGCTCCGCCGAAGGCCCCTAGCGCGCCCTGGGTGTCGCTTCACGGCGGTTCGACGTGCGTCTGGGAGCCCCCAAGCGAGGGTGCTCCTGAAAATTCTATCCAAGAGGCGGCTCTCCCGTTTCCTTGAGCTCCACGAGTGCCCAAATATCGCGGCAGATGCAATAGTGCGCAATCTGGCGGTATGAGCTTATTCAATACGCCTGGGACTAGCCTGTAACATGGTCAAGAGAGTTCGAAATTTCTTGTTTTGTCGTCTCGAACAAATCATTAAAATCAGGAATGTGATCACTGGTTTTCTCTATTGGCCGAATTCCAAATTCTTCTAACACAAAATTAAGTGGGGTTTGGAACAACGGATAATATTCGCACTCTGGGAAGAACAAGAATGCCTTCACTTGGAGTGATTCTGCTAAATCCGCCAACCCTTGATCCTCGGTCAACAGGGAATGGAATAGCGCCCTCGGGTTTTTATTTTTATCGCCAGGAGTAGACTCGTATGCCGTCTCAAGAAAGCACATTCTGAAGTGTGTTATGTCGTATGCCGAATTGCGCGCGACGTGGATGATTTCATTAAGACAAGATTGCTTTGTGTCTTGAGACACGTGTTTTCCTATGTTAACAACCTTTTCAATCTTCCCAAAAAGCCTTTTTTTCCTTTTTGTTGCTAAAGTTGTTGCGAATTATTGCAAGACAGGCAAGAATTTCTAGCTCTGCCAATACGTTTATCTCTAATCTGCTGTAGCTATACAGCTTTTCTAAAGCGTCTTTTTCAGACTTACAGTGATTAATGAGTAGATTGATTGTTCTTAATACAAGCAGAAAAGCTATATAGAAATGATTTTGTATTCGTGTCGCCAAAGATGCTTCACGTAGTTCGGTGAAATCTATCTCTTTACCGTCTGGAGTATCCAAGTTATCGGAACCATCAAAATGTAGTAAATCAAATTCTTCCTTGCTGAGATCTTTGATTCTGCACCATGTTGACCATATTTGTTTAATTTTGTTCTTTTCCTCTTCTTTGGCCCATTCCTTTGAAAATTCCTCTTGCACATATGGTCTAGGCAGCCATGATCCTCCGCAATAGCCATACTTCGAGATATATTTCTTGATATCTTCGAATCCATTTGAGTGTTTTCCGGTCAGATACGCAGACGCGATTTTCTGTACGATTTGATCATCAAAATCGAGACATAAGCCCACTTCAGATTCACCGGTTGGATTGTTTTTAACGTCATTTAAGACTTTGGGAGACAGTATCTTGACTCTATCTCCCTTAAATATATTTACTATTCGAATATTCCCCTCATGCGCATTAAACACGTTGGGCAACTGTATATAGCTCTCATCGTTATCTTCGGAAAACAGCAGAAGACAATAATCAGTTTTTAAAAATTTTTCGTCGATACAAATTTTAAATACACGATCGTAATCACCTTCGTACACCGCCTCAAAAAGGCAATCTGCAAGTATAGAAGTAGTGGAATCCACGGGTACCCCCAGCCAACGACTTTATATACACGCCAAACATATTTTATCAATTTGGGCATACGCAAAGGATAAGGACAAAAAAATGCCTTCCTGAATCTCTTAGCTAGAATGTCAAGACTTTGCGCATGTCAGAAAGCAGTCATTCCAAGCAAGAGTGCCCCTGAAAATTTTATCCAAGGGGCGGCTCTCCCGTTTCCCTGAGCTCCACGAGCGCCCAAATGTCACGGCAGATGCAATAGCGCACGACATGGCCGTAGTTCGAGCGATCCGAGTGGCGGTAGCCTTCGACGTTTTTCCTGATCACGGAAGCGATGACTCCCTTGTCGCACAGCTCCGTTATGCCGCGCGTCAACTTGTACTTCGTTAGTCCCGTGCGCGCGCAGACCTCGTTACTCGACATGACGCCTATCCTGCCATTGGAAAAAAAGAAAACCCAACCTGTGAAAACAGGTTGGGTTTGAAATTCTTATGGTCGCGGGGGCAGGATTTGAACCTACGACCTTCGGGTTATGAGCCCGACGAGCTACCAGACTGCTCCACCCCGCAATTCATGCGCATCTGCGCGAACAAGTACTATACCTCCCCAGCCGCAATGAGTCAAGCAAGATCGACGATTTTCTCGCCATGAGTGTGTGACGTGGGTGTACAAGAGCCAAGAAAGTTGCACTGTCGCCAGCATAAGTGGGGTCAGACGGCTAAACTATTTATACTGTCTTTGGGGCGCTGTGCTTGCGCCAAACAGCTATAGAAGGACTTTTGAGGATGACATTACACGAGCTCCTGGCGCTCTTTACCAGCAAGAACATCGAGTACACTACCGCACATCTTGACGCGGTGGATCAAAACGCACAGCTTACCGATGTTGCAAGCGATTCTCGTGAGGTCGCCCCCGGATCGCTGTTTGTCTGCAAGGGCGCGCACTTCTCGCCAGCGTATCTGGCAAGCGCGGTGGAGGCTGGAGCTGTTGCGTACCTCTGCCAGCAGTCGCTTGCGAAAGAGCTGCAGGCAATTGCGCCAAACGTGGCTGCCATTCGCGTGGATGACGTGCGCCTTGCCATGGCCTACGCAGCCGCAGGCGTTGCGGGACATCCCGACAAGAAGCTCACTACCATCGGCATCACGGGCACTAAGGGCAAGTCTACCTGCTCGTATATGCTGCGCGCCATCCTTGACGGCGACGAGCCATACTCCAAGTGCGGCGTGATTGGCGGCATCGAGGTGTTTGACGGCAAAGATACGCAGCCCGCCCACAACACCACGCCCGAGGCTCCTGAGCTGTGGCGTCACCTTAAGCACGCCGCGGATGCTGGCCTCCCCTACGTTGACATGGAGATTTCCAGCCAGGGGCTCAAGTACGACCGCACGGTTGGCCTCAATCTGAGCGTCGCGGTGTTCCTAAACATCGGAACCGATCATATTTCCCCTGTTGAACACCCTACTTTTGAAGATTACTTTGAAAGCAAGCTGAAGATTTTTGATCTTGCTCGCGTGGCCGTTATCAACAAGAACACCATGATGTTTGACCAGGTCATGGAGCGTGCGCAGAGGTGCGAGAAGGTCCTGACCTTCTCCACAACCGATTCCGACGCAACCGTTTGGGCGGACGAAATCACCCCTCACCAGGGCATGGTCACGTTTACCGTGCATGCGCCAACCTGGACCGGTGCCGCTGCACTTCCCATGTCCGGCCTCTTCAACGTGGAGAATGCTCTTGCGGCAATCACCGTTGCCGATTACCTGGGCATTCGCGAGAAGGACGCCGTGCTTCCGCTGATGAACGTTAAGGTACCAGGTCGTATGGAGCTCTTGAGCTCGCCCGACAACAAAGTCACGGGCTTGGTCGACTACGCCCACAACAAACTTTCCTACCAGAAGCTTTTCTCGTCAACGTCCAAGGAATTCCCTGGTTATGGCCGCTATGTGGTCATGGGAGCTGTTGGCGGCAAGGCGTACAACCGTCGCCATGAGCTGCCAGAAGAGGCGGCCAAGTGGGCTGACCTGATGATTTACACCACCGAGGACTGCAACATGGAAGATCCTGCGGTAATCTGCAAGCAGATGGCCGAGGCCACGCCCGAGGGCGCCGCGCACAAGATTATCCTTGACCGCTACGACGCCATTTACGAGGCAGTTTCCGCAGCTTACGACGACCCTCGCCCGGCGCTAGTGTACCTGTTGGCCAAGGGCGACGAGCCGTTCAACATTATCGGCGGCAAGCACGTTCCGTGGATGACGGACGCTGCCGCGTTCAAGGCCGCTGTCCGCGCCAAGCTGGACGAGCACGCTGGTCGCGCCGCGCGCGGGTAGCGCGGGTAGCGGCGCTGTTGCGAGCGCGGGAACAGCGTCGTGTACGAACAAACTTGCAGGTTGGACGCGCGAAGCGCCGCGACGCGGGCGTGCGGGCGAAGTCGAAGCTCAGACAAACATGCAGGTCAGACCGGTGTTCACGCAGGTGGACACCGGTTTTTTTGTACGGCAACAGCGTCGTGTGCGATCAAACTTGCAGGTTGGACGCGCGAAGCGCCGCTGCGAGTGCACGGGGTTTCTCGCCAGACGCGGCCTTCTCGCTTAGCGCACCATGCGAGCCTGAAAAGCGCATCATGTCTGAGTAAATTTACTCAGACATGATGAGAAAAACCGGAAAAACACTCAGACTTGGTGCACTTTTCCGGCAAATCGTTCAGACATGGCGAGAAAAATCAGGCTCCATGTGAGCGTCCATGGAAAAGGCAATCTCGGGCGCGCTTCAAAGTCCGCCTGAAATGTGCAAAGAATCTGTATTTGAGACACAGATTCTTTGATGAAATCAGGCAAATCCACAGATTCTTTGATATTTTCAGGCAAATTTTACAGATTCTTTGCAGAAATCAGGCGCGCGGTGGGCGCGCGGTGGGCGCGCGGCGGTCGCGCCACCTGACTGGCGAGAAACACGTTCACTAGCAGCGATTTCGCACGAAGAAAGCCCGGTACCCACATGAAGTGGATACCGGGCTGAAGGCACGTTTGTGCAGCTCGTGGCGTGTTACTCGTTGTCGCCAGCGGTTGCCTGAGTTGCGGAGATAGCCTGATCAGCATCGGAAGCGTCTGGCCAAGACCAGTCGGTGAATGCTGGGTGATCATAGCCCTTCTCGACAGCAAACTCAAAGGCTTCGGTGCGGAACTTCTCCCACTCGTCGATCTGATCTGCCCACTTCTGAGCGTCAATCATGCGGAGAGCGTCAGCAGCAAGTGCCCAACGGTCCATGTTGTTCAGGCGCAGCATGTCGTAAGGAGTTGTGGTGGAACCCTGCTCCTCGTAGCCGTGAACGTTGAAGTTGTCGTGGTTTGGACGGTCCCAAATCAGACGACGGACAGAACCGGCGTAAGCGTGGAATGCAAAGAGAACTGGCTTGTCTGCGGAGAAGAGCTTGGTGAACTCCTCGTCGGAGAGAGCCTCGTTGTTCTCGGAAGCGTTCTGGATCTTGAGCAGGTCAACAACGTTGACGAAGCGAGCCTTAATGCCCAGCTTGCCAAGCATGTCAAGAGCTGCCAGGAGCTCCTGAGTTGGGACGTCGCCGCAGGATGCGAGAACAATGTCCTCCTCGCCAGCCTCAGCGTTGGAAGCCCACTTCCACTCCTTAGCGCCAGCTGCAAGCTCCTCGCGAGCCTCGTCGAGAGTTACCCACGTTGGAGCAGGCTGCTTACCAGCAAAGATTGCGTTGATGCAGTTTGTGGAGGTGTAGCACTTCTCGCCAACTGCAAGCAGGAGGTTAGCATCTGCTGGGAAGTAAATGTTGGTGATGTGATCGTTGTTGAAGCTCTTGTTGAGCATGATGTCAACAAAACCAGGATCCTGGTGAGAGAATCCGTTGTGGTCCTGGCGCCAAACGTGGCTGGAGAGGACCAGGTTGAGAGCGGAGATAGGCTTGCGCCATGGAATGTGGCGGACGGTAGCCTCGAGCCACTTAGCGTGCTGGTTGATCATGGAGTCAACGATGTGAACGAATGACTCGTAGCTGGACCAGATGCCGTGGCGGCCGGTCAGAGTGTAGCCCTCAAGCAGACCCTCGCACTGGTGCTCGGAAAGCTGCTCGATAACGTTACCAACTGGGGAGATGTGCTCGTCGTTCTCAAAGTCGTCGTTGAAGCCGCCGAACCACTGCTTATCGGTTACCTGGAAGGAAGGCTGCAGACGGTTGGAAGCGGTCTCGTCAGGTCCGAAGATACGGAACTCGGAGCGGTTGCTGTTGATGAGCTCGGCAGTGTACTCACCAAAGGACACGCGTAGCCTCAGTGGCACCAAAGCCGTGGCCCTTCTCGGCAACTGGGATCTCGTACTTACGAGCATCAGGAAGGACGAGGTTGCGGCGGATTGCGCCACCGTTTGCGTTAGGGTTAGCGCCAAGGCGGAGGTCACCCTTAGGCATGAAAGCGGTAACCTCTGGACGGATTGCGCCCTTCTCGGTGAAGAGAGTCTCTGGCTTGTAGGAGCCCATCCAGTCGCGAAGAACCTGGAAGTGAGCCTCGGTGTCGCGAGCGGATGCCAGTGGAACCTGGTGTGCGCGCCAAGAGCCCTCGGTCTTCTTGCCGTCGATGTAAGGAGGGCACGTCCAACCCTTAGGGGTGCGGAAGATGATCATTGGGTAGTAAGGACGGGATGCGTCACCTGCGGCTGCGCGAGTCTTGATAGCGCAGATCTCGTTGAAGACAGCCTCGAGCAGAGCTGCGAAACGACGGTGGATGGATGCGTGATCCTCGTCGTCAAAGCCTGCAACAAAGTTGTATGGGTGGTAGCCCATGCCGCGGAAGAACTCGTCGCGCTCACCGTCAGAAATACGAGCAAGGATGGTTGGGTTAGCAATCTTGTAGCCGTTGAGGTGCAGGATTGGGAGAACGATACCATCGGTCAGTGGGTCCATGAACTTGTTGGTCTGCCAAGAAGTTGCAAGTGGGCCGGTCTCTGCCTCGCCGTCGCCGACAACAGCGACTGCCAGCAGGGATGGGTTGTCCAAGACTGCGCCATATGCGTGGGACAGGACGTAGCCCAGCTCGCCGCCCTCGTGGATGGAGCCTGGAGTCTCAGGTGCGTAGTGGGAAGGAATTCCGCCTGGGTAAGAGAAGCGACGGAAGAACTTCTGGAGTCCTTCTTCATCGTCGGTGATGAATGGGTAGGTCTCGCGATATGTGCCGTCGAGCAGGGACTGTGCGGTACCTGCAGGTCCACCGTGACCAGGGCCCATGAGGAAGATGGTGTTCTGGTTATGGTCGCGGATGAAGCGGTTGACGTGGCCGAACAGGAAGTTCAGGCCTGGGGTGGTTCCCCAGTGGCCAACCAGGCGATGCTTAACGTCCTCGCGAGAGAAGTCACCCTTCATAAGTGGGTTGCTACGAAGATAAATCTGACCAACAGACAGGTAGTTAGCTGCGCGCCAATACCTATCGACGCCGGCAAGCTCGTCCTCAGATACAGGCTGATTCAGGGTCTGCCAAGGTGTGCCGTACACGGGCTGAGCCATGTGCTCCTCCTTTTCTTGGGCTGCTATCTGCGCGTTTACGCAGGTCAGGTAACCTCGTTGCTTCCATTACCTGAGCGTTTGTTTTGTTCGCACTCAACTGGGCGCAGGTGCGAGCTGCGACGCAAGCGCCTTACGGACGCATCAAAGCGAGCAAAACGACACATACATAACAGTATGATGCTTCGGCTATGTTTCAAATACTACTCTAAGTGATAAAACGTTTTATCAAGATGAGATTTCTGGAAATTTCTTTCATGAAAAACTTTTGGGATGTCTTTTGAGCAGGAAAACAATCCCCAACAGTACCCACGATGCCAAAATGCAACCAAAATGGTGCCAAGTAGAGCGCATCCGAACCAAAGTGGTAAAAAATGCGTTTAGTTGGAGATTTCATTTTTCTGCATACAACGTTTACCCAGATAAAAGTTTTTAAGGCGGTAAAAAATCGTCTTAGTTGGAGATAAAACGTCTAATTTTAAATTTTCATTTCCAACTAAACGCGTTTTTTACCTTTTTCGGCACATAATTTTGAGCACAAAAGTTATGTATTCATAGAAATGCATTTTATTGCATGAATATGCAGAAATCTGATTAGCGACCCAAAACACGCACGCTATTCTTCTCAATCATACGCGGCTCAAGGATTATTTGGATCGAACCGCCGTCGCCTGCCAGCTCATCTGCGTTTTTCTGGCCTGCTGCGCCACCCTTCGCAGCGCCAACATCCGCCCCATGCTCACCCAGACGGCGGAACATAATCGAAAGCGCGGCGTCAGAAAGCTCATCAACATTTTGCTCAATCGAAGTCAACGCTGGCTCAAACAGTGCGTCTGAAATGCTGTTATCGTATCCGACAACAGAATAGTCGCGCGGAACATGCAATCCGCGCTCATACAGATAGCGCAGTAAACCCAACGCAATGTTGTCCGACGTTGCAACAACCGCCGTAGCATTCACGCGAATCAGCTGCTGAGCTGCAAGATACGCATCAGGAATGTAATAATCGCTGGTCAGCACAAGCGACTGATCCAGCTCCAGGCCCTTCTCGCCAAGTGCGCGAACGTAGCCGTTGAGGCGCGCGCAGCCGGTGTTGGAGGCGGTGTTGACCATGCACGCGATCCGGCGATGACCGTGATCTAGCAGGTATTTTGTGGCCAGATAGCCGCCAAGCTCATTGTTGAACGTGACTTTGTCGCAGTCGAGCGCATCGATGGTTCGGTCCACCATGACGTACGGCACGGGCAGCTGCTCCAAGTCGGCGATGAGCTGCTTTGAGGCTTCTACCTCGTCGGACGTGATGATAAAGATGCCGTCGGCACCGCGATTGACCAGCAGTCGCACAAGGTCCGCATCGTTTGACGTGCTGTTATCCGAGTTGGTGATGAACAGCGCGTACCCGCGGCGGCGGCACTTCATCTCCAGCATCTTTGCAAACGACGAGAAAAACCGGCTCTCGATATTCGGCACAATCAGCCCCAGCGTCTGCGTGTGCTGTGTGACCAGGCTTCTTGCAATCTGGTTGGGAATGTAGTGCTCGCGGCGGGCAACGTCGAGGATGCGACGGCGGTTCTCGTCACTCACGCGCACTGGTCGGCCGTTCAGCACCAGCGAAACCGTGGCGGGCGATAGCCCCACCTCGCGCGCAATCGTTTTTAGGGTGACTTTTTCTGCCACGTTACCTCGCAACTTGCCCCGTTTATCGTTGTTGCTTAAGTATAATAGTCGAGAAACCCCTGCGGCTGGTCGTCCGCCAAAAGCCAGACGTTGTCTCCACACGACAACCGCGCCACGCCCCAGCACCGCACGCAAGCTGCATCTACGTCCCGGCACCGCACGCAAGCTGCACCTGCGCCCCGGCGCTCGCACGACAACCGCATTCCGAGAGGACGCGCATGAACATTACTCCACAGGAAATCGCCGAAACCCTCGCCATGGTCAGCGAGCAAAACCTTGACCTGCGCACCATTACCATGGGCATCTCGCTCAATAGCTGCGCAGACGAGGACCTGGATCGCATGTGCCAGAAGGTCTACGACCGCATCACGCGCCAGGCCGAGCACCTGGTGGCCGTGGCCGAGGACCTGGAGCGCGAGTACGGCATCCCCATTGCCAACAAGCGCGTTTCCGTCACGCCAATCGCACAGATTGCGGCATGTACCTCGGCGCAAGACCTGACCCCACTGGCCCACACACTGGACCGTGCGGCCGAGACACTGGGCATCGACTTTTTGGGCGGCTTCTCGGCGCTGGTCCACAAGGGTCTTGGCGACGCCGATCGCCGACTCATCGCATCCATCCCCGAGGCGCTGGCTACCACGTCACGCGTCTGTTCCTCGGTAAACGTCGCATCTACGCGCGCAGGCATCAACATGGACGCCGTCCTGCTCATGGCAGAAACCGTGCTCGAAGCCGCTCGTCGCACCACCGACATTCAGTGCTACGGTGCCGCTAAGCTGGTCGTTTTTGCCAACATGGTGGAGGACTCCCCCTTCATGGCCGGCGCGGTCCACGGCAGCGGAGAGGCGGACGCCGTCATTAACGTGGGCGTTTCTGGTCCTGGCGTCATGGCTGCGGCCCTCGCCGAGCTCCCCGACTCCGCAAACCTCATGGACGTTGCCGAAAAAAATCAAGCAGACGGCATTCAAGATTACCCGCGCAGGAGAGCTGATGAGCCGCGAGGCTTCAAGGCGCCTGGGTGTCGAGAAGGGCATCGTAGACCTCAGTCTTGCGCCTACCCCAGAAGCTGGCGATTCCGTCGCTAAGATTCTGGAGCTCATCGGCGTTGGCGAATGCGGCGGCCCCGGAACTACCTGCGCGCTTGCCCTGCTTAACGATGCCGTCAAGAAGGGCGGCGTCATGGCGTCGTCAAGCGTTGGCGGTCTGTCTGGCGCATTCATCCCCGTCTCCGAGGATGCGGGCATGATTCGCGCAGCTCAGGACGGTGCGCTTTCTCTCGAGAAACTCGAGGCGATGACCTCAGTCTGCTCCGTTGGCTTGGACATGATTGCTATCCCTGGTGATTCCTCTATGGAAACCATCGCGGGTATCATCGCAGATGAGATGGCTATTGGCGTCATCAACACCAAGACCACGGCGGTCCGCGTTATCCCAGCTATCGGCTACAACGAGGGAGACGTCCTGGAGTTCGGCGGTCTCTTTGGATCCGCGCCCATCATGCCAGTCAACCAGTTTGCGGGTACGGTGCTTGCCCACCGAGGCGGTCGCTTCCCCGCTCCACTCAATTCACTCAAGAACTAGCAAAAGAGCCTCCACATCTGAACTACCTCCCATTTCTTGGACACGAGAAATAGGAGGCAGTTCAAAACACACCTAAGTCGGATAATCTGTTAAAAAGACGTATACATGACGCAGAAATTGCCACAAACATGCAGATTATCTGACTTAGAAGTGTAATATGCCCGCAATTGAGCAGAATATCTGACTTAGGTGTGTTCCTTAGGTGCGGAATTTACCTATAGTTAAATTTTTTATATGACGATATTCATGTTCATGCATATTAGATGAAGTTTATGCATATAGATGCATATCAGGTAGTGCGACCGCCTAGCTGCCTAGCTATCTTGATTAAGAACATGTCGATTCTTCGGCAGAACCTACCAAAGCTGCGCTATTTTGTGCGCCAAGCCTCAAAGCCAACGCTAACACGCTGCAGAATCATAATCACCTGCATGTGAACTGCCTCCCATTTCTTGGATATAAGAAATGGGAGGCAGTTCAATCGGAGGCTCTTTTTAGTTGCAGGTTTTATGCGCTTGCGACTCAGTGCTCACCATAGCCGTGGCTCTCGTGCGCGTGCTCGCCGTGCTCGTGCGCATGCTCGCCGTGCGCATGCTCGCCGTGGTCGTGGCCGTGCTCGTGGTGCTCGTGTCCCTCGTGGTCGTGCACGTGACCCTCGTGCTCGTGCGCGTGCTCGCCGTGGTCGTGCCCGCCGTGCGCGTGGTCATGGTCCTCATGCGCGCAGTATCCGTGCTCGTGGTCGCAATGCGAGTGATCGTGCTCGTCAGCCAAGTCCGACTGCTCGTGCCAGAACGCCGGCACAAACACCTCACGAAGTCCATGACGCAGCAGTCGCGGCCAATAAACACGCACCTGGACTCTTCCTGAGGCTCATCGCCCGTAATCGCCCATGCGCGCTCTACCAAGTCAAACTTGACCCACTGATTACCACAAGACAGCGTGCCCTTTGCACGAGCAAGCTTTCCAAAAACGCCAGCCGACGCCGCATCCAAAAGCCAAATCAAGTGCGTTGGACTTGGAAGCTCAGCGTGAGTCAGCGCCATAGTCTCCAAGTCGGGACCTTCGTCCTCATCACCAGCTGCATCTTTAAGAACAGAACCGTCAAGCGCGCGAGTCAGAAGACCATTCCACCACTCGTCGGGAATATCAGCATACGAAGACTCAGCGATAACCTCTGCCTGCGGATTCATCTCTGCCGCAAGTTGCTTAATGGGATCGGCGGCATCCTCGCTACCTGGAGCAAGCTTGGAAATCACCACGCTCGCGGCGGCACTCAGCTGGTTATCAAAAATCTCTGGAAAATCGGTGCGCTGATTCTGCCACGAAACGGCATCGACCACGGTAACCGGCGCCAGCAAACTGATGCGTTCCCAGGCCACCTGATTCACGTTATCAAGAATGCTCTGCAGCTTAGCCACGCCAGTTGGTTCAACTATTAAATACTCGGGGTCGATGGTGTTTGAAATGGTCAGCACTGACGTCGCAAAATCCTGCTTACCCGAACAGCAAATGCAGTTCTCGGTAGACTCCCAAACCTTGAGGTCGGAGTCCTGCCTCAGACGACGGGCATCGATGTCTGCCTGGCCATATTCATTCTCGTAGATAGCAAAATCACGCCCAGTCCGGCGCACGAGCTCCTGAATGAAGGTGGTTTTACCAGCTCCAAGAAAGCCTGATACAACAAGGATTTTCATGAATACAACCGCTTCCTAAACTCCGTTGGCGCTCACCAGCGCAAAAAGCTGGCGAGAAAACCGAACTTCTCGCCAGCTCAAACGTACTAAATCACGCTACCTGATTGGTTACCTAGTCGATAACAACAACTGGCTTGATGAGGTCGGATGGCTTATCACGCATGGTGAAGAGAGGCCTCCTCGAGGTGATCCCAGCCGTGGTAGAGGTGGGTAACCTCTGGGTGAAGGTCAAGACGGCCAGAAGTGACCAGGCTGGAGAGCTTCTCCATGCGCAGACGGCCGCCAGGCATGAGGCCGCCACGAATGTCCTTGTGGCCCATACCAACGCCCCACTCGACGCGAGGAATGTTGACGTAGTCGCCGGAACCGAGGTAGTTGACGTTACCAATCTTTCCGCCAGGCTTGAGTGCCTTGACAGCGTCCTCGAAGGTCTCGCAGCCGCCGCCGTCGACGCAGACGCGGTCAACGCCCTTGCCACCGGTGAGCTCCATGACCTGCTCCCAGATTGGGCCGTCCTTGTAGGAGATGAAGTCGGTTGCGCCGTAGCCCTTAGCTGCCTCAACGCAGACTGGACGGGTACCAACAGCAATGATGCGAGAAGCACCGTGAAGTGCAGCACCAGCAACGGACATGAGGCCGACAGGTCCAATGCCGATGACCAGGACGGTGTCGCCGAACTCAACGCCAGCCAGCTCAACTGCGTGGAAGCCGGTTGGAACCATGTCGGAAAGGATGCAGGCGTCTGCTGGATCCATGCCCTCTGGCATGTGAGCGAGGTTGCCGTCAGCGTCGTTTACGTGGAAGTACTCGAGAAGACGCCGTCCCTGAAGTTGGAGAACTTCCAGCCAGCAAGCATGCCACCGGGTGCATGGAGTAGCCAGCCTGAGCCTCAAGGGAGTTCCAGTCTGGAGTAATTGCAGGAACGAGGACGCGGTCGCCAGGCTTGAAGTCCTTGACGCACTCGCCAACCTCGACAACCTCTGCGGAGCACTCATGACCAAGAATCATGTTGTGACGGTCGCCGATTGCGCCCTCCCACAGAGTATGAATATCAGAAGTACAAATTGCGACCGCAAGTGGCTTGCAGATTGCGTCCAGAGGACCACACTTTGGTGTCTCCTTCTCAATCCAGCCGGACTCGCCGATCTTGAGCATTGCATAACCCTTCATAAAACCCTCCTAAAATCTGTGTTTCTTACCAATGAAACACTGCCTACCTCGTGGAGGAGCACGTTATACACGTGACACTGACGAGGTTTATAAACGTTTTTGCGAAAGCTCGCATACGAGCGCACGTATTTGTTGCAGCCACAATTGGGTCCTCTCCACAACAAAACGACGAACACTCGCGAAGTACATTTTCAAGTACTTTCGCGCAAAGCTAGAACGAAACCGTGAAAGGTTGAGCAGTCTTTCATGAATTTTAAGCTGGGGAGAAATGCGCTTTACAAATATCCGATATTTGCGCACGTAGACAATGTGTACGCTAACATACCGTTCATCAAACCTCCGACCGATGCGAAACAACGCTTGTCGGCGAACGGTTACCGTTCACCGAATCAAAAGGGCAGATGTCCACTTTTCTGTTGTACGAGGTTGCTCCGTGGTGTTATGCAGGGGCGTCTCGGCAGCTTCGCAGGGGCGCTTTGTTAGAATTCTGGTAGACGGGTTTCTCGCCACATGAACTACTTTACGAGGTGCTTTAGCGAGAAAACCAGCGCTCACGGAAGGAATTTGCATGCCAGTTGATAACTTGCTTAAAGACGCTGGGGCTCGATCTTTTGCTCCGCGCCTGATTTCTTAAAAGAATCTGTAAAATTTGCCTGAAAATATCAAAGAATCTGTGGATTTGCCTGATTTCATCAAAAATTCTGTATCCAAAATACAGAATCTTTGCACTTTTCAGGCTCGCTTTTCAGGCAGAGTTTAAAGAGCGTCCAAGCTCGCCCTTCCATGGAGCCTGATTTTCTCGTTATGTCTGAGTAATTTGCCGGAAAAGTTCACCAAGTCTGAGCTATTTGCCGGTTTTTCTCGTCATGTCTGAGTAAATTTACTCAGACATGATGCACTTTTCAGGCTCGCAATTCCAAGCCTCGTCGATAGAGCTCACGAACCACCGCAGAAACCATGTGTTATCTGCGCCAAGTCAAGCTAGAGCCGCAAAACCGTATATACTCGAATGAAGCGTTATCTGGCGAGAAGCCCCGTGTGCTCGGAACCCTCGTGGATCCGCCGCTCGTCACGGACCCGCTGCTCGTCACGGACCCGCCGCTCGACGCCCGCCGCGGGCTCGCCGTCGTTGCCACCTACGACCAGGAAGGAAGCCTGTTGGAGACATTCGAATTTGTGCTCATTGTTTTGACCTGCGTCGCGGCTTCCTCGGTTATCGACAAGTTTGTCAACGTCTCCATCCCCGTTATCCAGGTTGTTATCGGCCTGCTTGTTGCGCTTTTGCTGCCCAGCGTCCAGGAGGTTCACCTGGAATCCGAGCTCTTTATGCTGCTCTTTATTGCCCCACTCCTGTTCAACGAGACGAGAGAAACCAACATTCGTGCACTTCTCCTCAACCTGAACAGTATTTTGTCGCTGGCGATTGCTCTGGTAGTTGTCAGCGTGCTTTCGGTCGGCTACGCCCTCCACCTTATGGTCCCCTCAATTCCTCTAGCTGCGGCGTTTGCGCTGGCCTCGGCCCTGGGACCAACCGATGCAGCCACTGTCACCGCCCTTAAGTCCAACATCCACTTGACCCATCGCCAGCAGACGCTTCTCTCAGGAGAGTCCTTGATTAACGACGCATCCGGCGTCGTTGCATTCCAGTTCTCCGTAGCTGCGGCCGTAACGGGTGCGTTCTCGCTGGTAGACGCAGCGGGATCTTTCACGGTGCTTTTTGTGGGTGGCGTGGCAATGGGGAATTGTCACTGGCTTTTGCCTTCTCTGCCATCAACGCAATGCTTGGTAGGTTGGGTTACGAGGACACCGTCGCAAACGTTCTCTATGAAGTACTTACGCCGTTTCTTGTCTATCTTCTTGCCGAAACCTTCCACGTTTCTGGCGTTTTGGCTGTTGTAGCGGCTGGCTTGGTGATTGCGCTCCCTCGAAGGCAGAGCAATAAAGCGCTGTTCGCCCGCCAAAAACTAGTCTCAGATTCCACGTGGAAAGTCATCAGCTTCCTCATCAACGGTACCATCTTTGTCTTCCTAGGAATGCAGCTCCCCCTTGCCGTGCTTCCTGGCACCAACGGCGGCCTCAATATCCTGCAGATTCTAGGAATTGTTGTCGTGATTACCCTGTTCATGCACGGTGTCCGCTTTGCGTGGCTCTACGCGTTGAAACTTACAAGCTCCACAAGGGCGGCCATCTCTGCACCGGAAAAAGACGCAGTCGACAGCGAGAATGACCTCGCAGGTAGCAACTACGACGCAGGTAGCAGCTCCGACGGCGAGAAACCCGACCAGCCGCTCGCTGAACTGGGCTCGGAGCAAACCTCGAAGCAGATCGCTGAGCAGCCCAAACCCACGTGCGCCATAAAGCCCATCTCAATCACGTCGGCCGAGGTCATCAAGAACGTGCTGGTTACCACTATTGCAGGTGCAAAAGGCGCGGTAACGTTGTCGATTATCCTCACCTTGCCGCTCACAACCCAGTCCGGAGCAGCATTTCCGCAGAGAGATTTGCTGATCACCATCGCCGCCGGCGTTATTCTCGCCACGTTGCTTTTTAGCGGACAATCTATTACCCGTGCTATCAAAAGTCCCCTGAAGCAGACTCTGACCTGCCCGAACGTCTCCACAAGGGAGAGATTGCCGTTTTGGAAGCAACTCTTGGCGAGCTCAGGAGCATGTTGCAGTCAGAAAACGCCAAAGCAAAGTATCTACCTGCGCTTCGTTTGACTATCACACGCTATACCAACCGCTTGTTTGCCTCTCGTATCACTGTCCCTGGCTCGGGCGAACTTGTCAAAAAGCTGGTCCTTCACGAGACAGAAGTCCAGCAGAAATGCCTCGAGGAGCTACGCGAGCGCCACATTAAAACGCACAACCCTATTCCCTGGGACCAAATTGTCGATGACATTACTTCAATCCGCAGGTCAGTGGGATACTACGGACCTCTTGCAAACATTGCCGCAAAGACAAACCACCGCTCGCGTATTGCCGTTGCTCTTCACGAGCTTAGACTGGCAGCGCAACACATCATCGACGGCGAAATCAGGCGCCTTGAGGACGCAGACCAGTCCTACTACCAGGCGTGTTTATACGCACTTGAGATGGAATACGCCGAGCTTGATGACCTGGAGCGCATTGCTAACGGTGACGATGAGAAGCTGGCGGTCATCGCATCTAATCTGATGATTGACCACGAGTCAGCAATTGAGTCCATCTGGGGCCGCATCAACATCAATGATGAGCATGACTCCAGCACCACCCAAGTCTCCTACCTGCTGCCTTACAACCTGAGCTCACACAAGATGTCGCCTCATTTTAGCAGCAGATTGCGGACGCTCGAAAGTACGCCGACGACGTGGCAGAAAACGCCCTGCGCATTGAGTTGGACCAGATTTCGCGCCTGCAGTTTGAGGGTGTCATCGACCGCGAGGTTGCCTCTCACCTGCGCGAAAACGTCTACTACCTGCAAATGACGTTGAGTGAGTAGCATGAGCGCTACACCAGATACGCACCCCACCGCCGATGCGGCTACGCACCCCACCGCCAACACTGCCGCGCACTCCGCCAACCCCGTGGCGAGAAAAACAATCATCTCCGGACTTTCCATCCACGCGCAGATGTCCTCTGTAGCTGGAGCTCCTATTGTCTACCTCTTAGGTGACGTGGCCGACAACTCCCCCATTCAGGTACCTGAGGGCGTCAGCCTAGTGAACGTTGGCGTTGACCTGTGGGAAGAGAACTTCTCGCCCTGGTGCGCCCCGCGCGTTTTTGCCAAGGGACCCAACTTTGGCGACGGCGCCCAGAAAACGCTCGATACCCTTATCAACCAGGTCATCCCCTGGACTGAGTCGGAGCTCACCGAGCCACCGGCATATAGGGTGCTTGTGGGATACTCGCTTGCAGGCCTGTTCAGCCTCTGGGCTGGCGTTTCGCAACAGGTCGCGTGCGGCTGCCAGCCCGACGACGCCCCGTCGCAGCCAGGCGCGCCGCAGCAGGTCGCACGCGGCTGCCAGCCCGACGACGCCCCGTCGCAGCCCGGCGTGTCGCAGCAGGTCGCACGCGTCTGCCAGCCCGACGACGTCTCGTCGCAGCCCGGCGCGCCGTACGTCGACGCCCCCGCCGCTACCTTCCAGCGCATCGGAGCTGTCTCGGGATCGTTCTGGTTCCCAGGGCTTTTGGACTACGTAGATCAGCAGCTCAACGGAGGAGCGGTCGGCCTCACACACGCCTATCTTTCGCTAGGTGACCGAGAAGCACGAACCTCCAATCCACAGATAATGCACGTGCGTGAAAACGCCGAATTTCTCGCCAGCAAGCTGGAAAGCGCGGAAATAACCTCGACATTTGAGCTAAACCGTGGAAATCACTTCCAAAACGTTGAAGGAAGAATGCAGAAAGCTCTGGACTGGCTGGTCAAATAGGGTAAGATTCTTCAGAACGCACGTGTCCAGAGAGGTTTTATGCCCAACCAAAAGCAATTTGACAGTAAAACTGAATCACCCGGTACATCCTCTGGCAAGCAATCTGACTACTTATTTGCGCTCCTTCTTTCCCTGGTATTTGGCATTTTTGGTATTCCGCAGTTTTATCTTAAAGGCTGGAAATCGGGACTTACCAGGCTTGCTCTAAACGCAGCGCTGATTGTTGGCGCATTTGCTCTGGCGCAAACACTTGCCTCTCCGTCGATGCTTTCTTACCTTCTACCAGCAATTTTTTCGCTTCCGGTTATCGAAAGCGCTCTGAACCTCATCTACGAGGATGCCAGTGCTCCCAAAAAGCTCATAAAAGGCAAGATCAAACCACGTAAACGATACGCCGGAAAGCAGAAAGCTGGAATCGCACTAGCCACGCTGACGGTAGCGCTCTACTTTAGTGCAGCACTCACGCAACCGCTTCTAACCGTCGTGTCACCTGCGGGTTCGCCGCAGCAAGACTCCGCCGCGCCATCCCAATCAGACTCCAGCACGCCATCCGCCACCGCTCAGACCAGCACAAACGTAACTATCAAGTTTATCGACGTAGGTCAGGGAGAAGCCATTCTTATCGCACTCCCCGAGAAAACTATGCTTATCGACGCCGGTCCCACAGGATCTGCTCCAAAAATTGCCCAAGTGCTCCAAGAACTTGGCCGAAACAAAATTGATTACCTGGTAGCTACCCATCCCGACGAAGATCACATTGGTGGCATGGCGGATGTCATTTCCAGCACTCAAATCGGGACCATTTACGCACCAAATAAGACAAACAACACGGCAACATACAGAAAGTTTCTGGCCGCTATCCAGAACAATAACCTGCAGATAACCCTTGCCGAGGCGGGCACCATCATCGACCAAACCGACAGCTACAAGCTAGAAATTCTCTGGCCCAAAAAAGACGCGAATTTCCCCGACACCAACGATTACTCGATAATCATCAAGCTGACCGTTGGCAACAAGACGTTCCTCTTCACGGGAGACGCGCCCACAAATGCCATCTTGAACTCCAATCCAGGTCACATTGACGTGCTCAAACTCTCGCATCACGGCTCCCGAACAGGCACTACCGAGGTGCTGATTCACAAGCTCTCGCCCACCTACGCCGTCCTCTCGTACGCCGTGGACAACTCCCTACGGCCACCCCATGCAGTCGGTCCTGAACGCCCTCCGCAAACATTCCGTTGAAGTCTGGGGAACGGGCGCCAACGGAACCATTACCATTACCTGCGATGGTACAAACATTGATATATCTGGCGAGAAACCCGGCACAGTGGTAGCTCCAACCTCACAAGATAAATCTGGCACGTCGTCGAAATCGAGGACCAAGTAATGAAAGCAATCATTGATCGATTTGAAGACAACAATCTTGCCGTGCTTGAACTAGACGATCAGCCAGGCAATATGCTTACCGTTTCTGTCGATGAGCTGCCAAGCAATGCTTGCCAGGGTGACGTTCTTTACTACCAAGACGGCTCGTGGATACGAGCCGTGGAAGAAACCGCCCAGCGCTACACCGATATCGATGCGCTGTTTAACTCCCTGCTCGCACATGATGATACGGAAACTGAATAGCCCCAGATAAAACCTAAAATATGCGATTTTAGAATATTTATAAAACTGCACGTCAACCTATAAATATGCGATTTTCGCATATTTTGTAATATACCCATCTACCTGCATAAATAAAAAAGACGTCTTGTCGAGAAAGACGTCTGTGTAGAGCACTTTTATCCAAGACAAAATGTGATATATTAAAGATTGCTGGTGGCGCAGTTTCGCTCTGCATAGAGGGAGGACACGCCACCCGTTTTATAGAGCCACGATAGCCGCAGCCATTCTCTTCTCATCTTCAGCTAGAAGTACTCGCATCGTCCAACCCCATTGACTCCAGCCATTTTTGCACTTCACCAAAAGTATACGTGCCTTTTACCGCCAGTCCAGGCATTACACGAGAAGCACCGCACTCCCTCTGGTATTCCTCAATCATGTTTCCAAATCCTCCGCCGCCATGCGTGCAGAACGGAATGACTGTCTTACCGCTCAAATCCGTTGCCCTTAAGAACGAAAGCACCGGAGGAGCAAATGTTTTAAGCCAGTTGGGCGATCCTATAAAAACAGTATCAAAGTCAGCAACATCTGTATCGTATTGCATCAGAGCAGGACAAATGCCCTTTTCTATCTGAGCTCTAACCTCTTTTACTGCCGTGTTGTACGAGAAAGAATAGGGCTCTTTGAGCTTAAGCTCCAGCAACTCACCATCTGAAATCAGCGCAATATCCTCCGCAAGCCTTCTTGTGATGCCGGAATACGAATAATACACAATCAAAGACTTCATATAAGAATCTCCACCATCAGTCGAGAAGAACGTGCTGTTGAGACATTACGTCAAATGTATGAAAAACAAAAGGTAAAGCTACTTTTTGAGTCCCCATATCGTAGCCAAGACCAGTAATCTCTTGATATCGAATTTTTGAGTGGATAAGCATCAGGAAGTCGTGAAATCCTATAATGAACCAACTCATTAAAGTCCGTCATTTTTAGTTACCATGTCAAACCCGCCAGCGATGCCAAGCAGGTCAGAGTATGTAATAAATCGGAACCTAAAGGGGAACGCCCTCAATTTCCTCCACATGGTTATCGTTAAACTTAACTAGTCGTGAAATGTCATGCGCAACATACGTGACACAAACAGTAATGTTATAAGATTCGTCGCGTAACTTCGCTTCTTGTTTATGATGTAAAACAGTCTCATGCAGTGAATTAATATGTGCTTGAATATATTCGTCTCGCAAACTACCGCCATGTGCCTCAAACGCTTCAATATGTGAACGACTCGAAAGATCTAAATACTCAACATCGCCATATTTACGGCCTGAAGCATTCGTCTCATTTACTGAAGATCCGAGTCCTCTCGCGAACCATTTCTCTTCTAAATAGATACAACGAGTAAGAAATCTACCAAACGTTGATCCAGAACACCTTTAGTTAAACTATTTTTAGCTCCAACATGTTCTATAAACGCTCTTATAGAGTTACGACTAATTGGCTCTAGACGAGTTCTCACCTGACGGGAATCAGCAATAAGAATTAAATAACAGCGAATTACATGAGCAACACGTCTTCTCGTTGTATACGGAAGACCTGAAAGAATATCGAAGATATCGGCAAGCAAAATTGAGCCATTGCCGGTTTGAGGAGAAAGTTTTGTTTCAGCCCATGCTTCATCTAACGAGTAAACAGACTTAGCATTATTTAGATATGGATTTTCCTGTGTAGGGTGGTACATGGAGTTCCAGAGAGCCTTTACGTTACTTGATCGAGGCGTACATTCATAAATCGCTCTACCTGGGAATCTGTCAACCATCTCAAGCGTAAGTAGTTCAAAGTACAGCATAAACTGATAGGGTTCGAACGGAATAAGACCGAGTTCAATAACATCATTGATAAGGACCTCGTATCTTGAAAATGAACCAAGAAGTCCTCTAAAGGTATCTCCCGCAGAATCAGGTTCGGTATCACCAAACAATACAGCTACATCTGCAATATCAGCTTTATGTATAGCAGCAATCTTTTCGGAATTAAAAGGTGGATTAATACCAATGGAGCTAATCACCGCATTAATTGCGTCAAAAGTTGTAGTTGGTACGTTAAGAATAGATTTAATTCTATCAAGACCGAGATGCTGTTCCACTACAAGAGTACGAATTAGTGGCGCACAACCAATCAAAGCAATTGCATGACTTTTTGACATAAATTGTTTCTGCTCAAGCTTATCTTCGAGTTTGAAATAGTCACTTGCCAGTCTCTCCATCTCAGAGTCGACACCAACTGCAGCATGAATGATATCCTTCAATTCCTTTGAGGGTTTATCTGAACTCTCTAACCAAAGCTTCCACAATTCACTAAATCGATCAGAAATCTCTTCAGCAGGAATCTTAATTTCTTCAGAGGCGTTCTCATAATAGTCTTGGATTGACTTTGCTGCGCTTTCCATTGAATTTTGATCAATAGGTAAAAACGCAGCCAAAAGCGCTTCGCAGATATCTAACGTATTTGAACTATTACTCATTTATACGCTCCCATAAAGGTTGAGGCTTATCAATAAAAAGGCTATCAAGGTCATCGCTCACCTCACCAAAAGTCAACCCACAAGCATAAAGGATTTGAGCAAGTTCAGCGACGGTTATACGCTTGGAACCGTTTTCCAATTTCGATATTGAAGTTTGCTGGTTCCCTAAAGTTTCTGCTAACGCAGCTTGTGACATTCCCGAGCGCCTTCGCCATTTAGCAATAAGTTGTCCGAGTGAAGAATTAAAATCTTCCACAAACATCCTGCTTTCTATTCACAGTATATGCCTACATATGATATCATCCATGGTCTCATTCTATTTTAGAATGAGTTCTACTTTCAGGAGGATTGTCTTAATGAAGCGTTTTGTTAGCCTTTATTCAGGAGCAGGCGGTCTTGATCTTGGATTTATTGCCGCTGGGTTTATTCCCGTTTTTGCAAATGATATCAATGCAGACGCAATGAAGACTTACGCTTCAGCAATGAATGCAATTTCAAAAACTCGATAAGCCATTAAATCATAGGATTATTACAGGAGATATTAGGAAAGTCGAAGCTCTACCTGAAAGAAATTCTGCAGAGTTGGTCATTGGCGGTCCTCCTTGCCAAGGCTTCTCTGTCGCTGGAAAGATGAATCCAAATGATCCACGTTCTCGTCATGTTTTTGACTTCCTCGGTATGGTCGAGAGAATACAACCTCAAGTTTTTGTAATGGAAAACGTTAAAGCACTTGCTAAAAACAAACGCTGGTCAGGAACTATTGCAGATATTCAAAATAAAGCGAAAGAAATTGGCTATAAAACCTATCTTGAAGTACTAAATAGCGCTAATTATGGCGTACCACAAACACGTGAGCGTATGTTTCTTATTGGGATTAAAGACCACAACATCGAATATTCTTACCCTAAACCAACAGTTCAAAACTGGGTGGGTGTCGTCGATGCTCTAAGCAAACTACCATCCATCGGAAAACCAGGTAACAATCAAATCTGTAAAGCAAAAATCACTACTGCGAAAAATCCCATTCTACGTCCTTCGCCTTTTGCTGGAATGCTTTTCAATGGACAAGGACGCCCAATGGATATGAACAAACCTGCGCCAACACTTCCTGCGTCAATGGGTGGAAACAGGACACCCATAGTAGATCAAGAGACACTTGAAACAGGTGCTCCTCAATGGGTCGAGGAATACCATGCACAGCTTCAAAACGGAGGAAATGTAGTTGATGAAGTTCCGGCAAGACTTAGACGTATCTCAGTGCAAGAAGCAGCGGCTATACAAACATTTCCTAATGATATGCCTTGGTACGGGTCGCAGTGCTCGCGTTATCGTCAAATAGGAAACGCCGTTCCTCCTAAGATGGCCTATGCGGTTGCTAGGTCTATCTCAGAAGCTCTTGGGTTTGATCTAAAAGTCAATCCCTCTTTGCTTGATAAGATTAATTAAACGTTTAATTTTTATTAAATTTATTAGGCATATGTAAAACGAGATAGTGTCCTTCCAAGCAACTGGACGGGCGTATCTCGTTTTTAGTCAGGCGGTGTAATCGTTAGTGCTTAGTCAAACCAGATTTTTACAACGTCGCCGTCTGCGGATGTAATATCCACCAGTGTGCCACTCTCGCCTGTCTTTGCAGCATCCATAAGCGCATCAAGATTGATGTTAGAGAGCTGCTCCTGAGTCTCCTGATTAAGATAGCTTCCGCTTACCTGGATTCCGAATTCAAAACAAATTTTGCCAGACCCAGGGGTACGCACATATCTACAACGTCGCCGTCATCGGAGACTACATATACGTGCAAACCGTGCTTTGCAGAGCCGTTGCCCAGGCGAACGCCCTTCTTCTTGCTACCGTCAGCCTCGTCGTTCTTCTCGACTTTGACCATGCTCTTACCAAAAAGCTTACCAAAGCTAAAACCTGAAGACTGAGTAGCAATGCCCTGGTTGTCCTGCTCGGTAGGCTCTTCTACGATCTCTGCGGGCTCGTCGGCTGCAACAGCAACAACCTCAGTAGCACGTTCCCTGGCAACAGCACTCTCCTGGGCAGCTTCAGTCTCCTGAGCGGAAGCGCTTGCACCGCTCAAAAGCTCGTCAACGGACACACTAAGGAAGCGTGCAAGATCTGGCAACAGCGAGATATCCGGATAGTTAATGTCGTTTTCCCACTTGCTCACCGCCTGCGGACTCACGTTCAGCTCCTTTGCCAGACGCTCCTGCGTTGCGGTTTTAGCCAAACGAAGACGTGCAATACGACGACCAAGGGTCTCAGATGAAGTAGTCATAGTTGCTCCTTTTCTCAACTCATTATCACTGAAATGGCATGCGGGCCGCTGATTTCACTATGAGTCGTAACAATACGTTCAACAAGAACGCATCAGTTGAGTTGGGTATCGCAACGGTTTCCAGCCACTCAACGGCAGGTTGAGTTCGCAGGTAAACAATGCTTTTTGACTGAAAATCACTTGCCCTAAAATCGCTCTCCTACTACCATTTAAACAAGAAACTTTTTGATGTTTTAGAAAGGTCTGTCTATGGCTGGCGAGAAGAACTGGGTGTTCTGGACCAGTGGTGCACATATTGTTTCTGGTTTTGAGCAATGCGCTACAGACGGTTTTGTTGGCGTTGACGCAGATGGCGTCGTGTACCTCTTTGATAACAATCAAAATGTCTTTGCTTCGGCTCATGCTTCAGATATTGAGGGAACCGTCAGTAGCTGGAGAGTCACCTGGCTTACCATTGATGATAAAAGATATGTCCTAGAGTTTGTTCCTCTTGCAGATAAGATTGCTCCCCACCTGCTTATTGGAGCTATAAGCAATGTGTTTATGCAAGAACTTCACCACGGAGATCAGGAGAAGGCCCCACGAGAACTCCTCGAAGACTTCAAGATTGCATTTGAGAACGCCAAATATAGGCGCTAGCTCAAACTAATTTTTTGAATTATTCATATCCTTGCGGATAACCTGATTCGACCTGCGACCTGCGGTGATACAAGCGCTGACCCGTTTCGTGGAGTATTGTCTCGCCTGACATGAATCGGCTTTTTCGGTCAAGCCTCGACCATCTTCCGGCTAGGCTTCCGGTCAGACGGAGAAGGGGACGACGCATGAAGTACACGAACGCGAGCATCTGGGAGCGCGACCACGGCGCCGAGGCATAGCGTCCAGCATGCATCGGCATGCACCCGCCACGGACGTGAAGATCATGGTGTCAAAAGTAGCTCACATGCGATATACTTCGCCATGGCAATTATCGACGACATATACGCGAACGTGGACGACTTCGACCGTCACCTCCGCCGAGGCGAAGGAGTTCGGCATCCCCAACACCGAGCTCGTCCAGCAGGAGCGGCGCGGCAAGCTCGTGCGCGTCGCCCGAGGCGTCTACAGGATGCCCGTCTGGCCCCACCAGAGGCCGCCCCTACGCCATCGCGGTAAAGGCCGCGGGCGAGGGGCCACCTCTGGGGCGAGTCCGTCGTGGCGCTGCTGGGCCTCACCCCCACTGACCCCACCCGCATCTGGGTCGCCTCCCCAAGGAGGGTCAGGCGCGACGTCGGGCAGGACGTCACCGTGCTGGGCATGCGCCAGGGGAGAGCACCACGCACTACGAGGGCGTGCGCTGCCAGCGCGCGGCCGATGCCATCCGCGCCGCCGCGACGAGACTCGGGCGCGAGCGGGCGCACGAGGCCGCAGAGACGGCCCAGCACGAGGGATACATAACTAGCGGGGAGATGGACGACCTGAGGGAGGAGCTCTCATGAACGCGAAGAAGCCGAACAGCATGCGCCACCTCGACGACGCGATCCGCAGGGGTGCAGGGGCAACCAGGACATAGACCTCGCTGCGACGAAGCGTACGTGCGAGAGGCTCTTCGCCTACAGGCAGAGGCAGGCCCTGGCCGCCGACGGTCGAGGCTCGCGAGGGGTGGGATGAGCAGTACCAGGCGCTCGCCGAAGGCATGGCGATCATCCAGGACGTCGGCGAGGCGATTGAGTGGGCCAACGCGCTCGTCTCGCGGATTGCCACGGCGTAGTCCCACGGCGGCCGCAGACCCGCATCGGGCAGCCAATATAGTTTCCGGGCCGGCAATCGCCAGCGAGTCCAGGAGTACCAGGCTGCCGCAGGAGTCGCTAGAACAGGCCTTGCGGAGGTACGATTCATCGATATCGACGCCGGCGGATGAACTGCCTCCCATTTCTTGGACATAAGAAATGGGAGTCAGTTCAAAACACACTTAAGTCGGATAATCTGTTAAAAAGACGTATACACGACGCCGAAAAATATCTAAAACATGCAGAATATCTGACTTAGAAGTGTAATATGCCCGCAATTGAACAGAATATCTGACATAGATGTGTTCCTTAGGTGCGGAATTTCCCTATAGTTAAATCTTTTATATGACGCTATTCATTTTCTAGTATATTAGGTTAAGTTTATGCATAGAAATGTATATCAGGCAGTGATACCACCTGGCTTCCTGGCTATCTTGATTAGGAACATGTCGATTCTTCGGCAGAACCTACCAAAGCTGCGCTATTTTGTGCGCCAGGCCTAAAAGCCGACTCTAACACGCTGCAGAATCATAATCACCCGCATATGAACTGCCTCCCATTTCTTATGTCCAAGAAATGGGAGGCTGTTCATTTTGACCTTGGGTCTTATCAACGCTTTAACTAATTTACGAAGCCGCTAATTTACTTTAGATACTTATTTGCGTAAGCACTTCTTAATTTCTTGCTTAAAAACAATAGAACGAGCAAGAAACGTAGCAGCTGCAGGAATAATCAATAGTGGCGCCACCACAAGAATACCTGCGACAGCTACTCCCTGGGTCGTAACTCTTCTACCAGGTCTTGATAGTATGCTTCTCAAAATATCGGTCATAGTGAATACAAACGAGCCATCGGTAAGCACATACGCAAGTATCAACTCAAGCGAAAATAGAACAACAAAGACAAGTGCCATGGTATTTCCGGTCTTTTTGCAAATAGCAAGTCTCTGGTCAAATGAAAGATCATCTGCCTCAGGCACTTTCTCAAACCATTTAACTGCGCGTTCTTCTGGCGTCATTACGAGTTCTCAATCTCATTAAGCTCTGCATCAACCAATGTTGCACCAAGGGTATTTTTGAAATGCGCAAGCGCAAACTGATGGTTTTCTGGCGTTAGCGATGCAACTGCTGGCTCAACAACCTCAATGTGATAACCCAGGTTGTAAGCGTCCACTGCCGTGTGCAGCACGCAGATGTCGGTAAGAACACCAGTCAGGATAACCGTGTTAATGCCGCGCTCCCTCAAACGAATATCAAGATCAGTTCCCGAGAAGGACGAGTAGTGACGCTTGTCCATCCAGAACACATGGCTGTCATCTTTGTGCTGCTGATAGAAATCATTCAGAGGACCAAACAGGTCTCTACCACTTGTTCCAATAATATTGTGAGGTGGGAAAAGCTTAGACTCTGGATGGAAGTTATCCTCTGGATCGTGAGCATCAATAGCAAAGAAAATATAATCGCCACGATCAAAAGCGCACTTTGTAGCCTCATAAATAGCATCTGAAATAGCCTGAGCTGGCGCACCTGCTGTCAGCTTTCCGTCATCTGCTACAAAATCATAGGTGTAATCAATCGAAATCAAAGCTTTCTGCATGTTTGGTCACGCTCTCTTTTGTAATGCGGAGCATACCGCTACTTGTACATCCATCGGTGTTTGTTACGCAAATCAACCTATGTTTAGTATGGATAAAACGTATTCAACTGCCAGTAATGAGTAGCCAATCATAAGTATGAATAGGGTCATTACTGTAAATTTGAGGAATAATATGAGCATATCTATGTGCATATTGATTCTCCTTAGTTGTGTTGTTTGTGTATGTGCGCTTAGAAACCATGCAATGCTTGCGTCTAATGGTGCTGATAGTAGATAGAGTAGGCTCATATCAACGGCATACTTACTTCTTCTGAGAGATTATCAGGTCAACGTTTTCTGTCTTAGTGTCTTCCATGCTCTTACCACCTTTGATGTGGTAGTACTCAACAACTGCATTTACCTCAGTCTGATCAGCAAGAGGCTTTTTCTGATTTGTACTATTAATTACAAATGCAAAGACCCTCTCGCCACTCTCAAGATAGTTGGAATCGTTAGCCCATACGGAATTCTCAGAATTATCTAACTTAAAGGTGCAATTTACCCAGTTTTCAGACCTATTGATAATCTCAAAGACGTAGCCTTCAGAGTAACCATCTGGGGATTTAGCAATACCAACATACCTGACATAGAGATCGTCATTATCGATAAGAACCTTGTCAACCTCAGTCTTCAGCTTAAAGCGCATCTTGTATTCGCCCTTAGTAGAAGAGAAGTTATATGCAATGGTACCCTTGTCTGCCATTGCGTCAAAAGGCTTGTACTTAAAGCTGGAATAATCACCAGATGTTTTAGTAACTTGCTTCAGGACTGCCTTGGAACCGTCAGAGCCCTCAACGGTCATCTGGCCTGAGGAATCAACAGTTGCCGTGTAACTTCCAGCATTACCTGCAAGGGTGATAGTGAGCTTTCCATTAGCATCAACAGACCAGGTAAAAGGCTTCTGAGCGCCAAAACGGATAAAATTACCCGTGCCGTCATCAGCAAGTCATAGCCATAAATTGACTTCATGGATTCTACTGCCGTTGGGTAAACACTCTCGGGGATATCTCCCTGGCTAGGATCACTAATAGACTTTGCTTCCCAAACGCCCACAAACGGAGCACGTGCAGCCTTCTTCTCTTCTGCTTCCTTCTGAGCTGCAATCTCTTCAGGAGATGGTCCGCCAATGTTAGGAGTACAAGCCGTAAACACAATGCTGGTAGAAAGCACAAGTGTAAGTACAAGCATAAAAAGTAGTCTACGCTGTTTCAAGAAAGTCCCTCCAACACCAAAGCTCTCTAGATTGACAATGTCCTTTCTTGGCGACACTTTTTTAACGAAGTTCATTCTGCTCAATCTAGGTATCGTCTGAGTGCATTACTTATTCTGTGAAATCGTCAAATCAAACTGCTCGGTCTTCTCGTCTTCAAGACTGCTTCCATCTGCAACATGGGAATACTTAAAAGTTCCCTGAGATTCAGAAAGCTTAGCCAGAGGTACATCTGCTTTGGAGCTATCAACTACAAACTCATAGAATCTCTCACCAGGCTCAAGAACATTAAGAGCTGTTCCAAACACAGTGGAATCCGAATTATCCACCCTAAAGTCATATGAGGCCGTCTTATCGGACTTGTTGATTATCTCAAAAACATAACCTTCGGTTTGACCGCTTGGTGTTGTGGCGATTCCAACATATCTGACGTACATGTCGTCATTATCAACAACAACCCTGTTGACCTCGGTAACTACCTTAAAATTCATGTAGAAGTCATCATGGGAGGAATAATTTCCTCCAATAGTTCCCTTACCCGTAAGTGCATCAAATGGAGCATATTTAAGAGAAGAGTAATCACCTGAGGTTTTAGTTACTTGGGTAAGCACTGCCTTGGAACCGTCAGAGCCCTCAATGGTCATCTGGCCTGAGGAATCAACGGTTGCTGTATAGCTTCCGGCATTGCCTGCAAGGGTAATAGTAAGCTTTCCATTAGCATCAGCGGTCCAGGTAAAGGGCTTCTGAGCACCGAAACGGACGAATAGTCCAGTGCCGTCATCGGAAAAGTCATAGCCGTAAATGGCCTGGAATGTGTCTCTTGCTGTTGGATAGACACTCTCGGGAATCTCGCCCTTCTTTGGATCACTAATAGACTTTGCTTCCCAAACGCCCACAAACGGAGCAAGAGCAGCTTTCTTCTCTTCTGCTTCCTTCTGAGCTGCAATTTCTTCAGCCGAAGGCCCACCAATGTTAGGAGTGCAAGCTGTAAACATAACGCCAGTAGAAAGCGCCAAGACAAGCGCAAGAACTGGCAGTATTTTACGTTTTTTTCATCAAGTGTCCTTTCAATGGTAGAGAGCACGCTGAAGATATGCGTTCTTTGCTACTCAGACTTAGGAGGGATATTTAGGTCAAGCTGTACTTTCTCCCTTTCCGAAACAGGTGTATAGGTTGTTGCGTTACTGTAACCAATAGAAACCGTAGCTTTTGGATTAGGAAAGTGCCACAAGAGATCCAGGTGTTTGCGAGACATTAGGGAACGAACAAATAGAACTTCTCACCAGGTTGTAAGGAGGCTTGACCAAAGGCATTCAGAGGACCAATTCTGTCTCCAGAGAGAACTCTCCGTAAAATGAGTCAGGAGACTTGTTGATAATCTCAAATACGTAACCTTCTTGAGAGCTTCCCGGTACCTGAGCGATAGCATACAGATTCATATACAGCTTATCTGTATCGATAAGAACTTTATTGACCTCTCGAGTTATTTCAAAATTCTTGAACTTGAGATCGTCATACCCTAACCATGGTTGGTACGGTACCTTTATTGGTAAGTTGATCAAATGGCTGATAGGTAGCACTTGCATAGTCTCCAGCAGTAGTTGAAATCTGCTTAAGCTCGGCGTCAGTCTCATCGTCGCCAGTGCCCCTTGAGCCTTAACCCTGCCAGTCTCAGCGTCAATCTGTCCCGTAAAAGAACCCGCAGTACCCTCAAGAGTAACGGTAATCTTTCCTTCTGCATCAACAGTCCAGGTAAAAGGCTTCATTATGCCAAAGCGAGTAAACAAGCTAGTTCCATCCTCAGCAAAAGCTGAAAGCATAAATTGCATGGAACTGTTCTTTATAATTGTCGTAGGCTGCTCCCTCACTCAGGTTTCCTAGTCCGGGTTCAAAGATGTCATAAGCTTCCCAAACACCTACGATCTGACCAGTAGACTTTTTGTTTCCTGCGGGACTGTTATCCCCTGATGAGCATGCACTAAGCACTGCACTTACAGAAAGCACCAGTGCAAGCAGGCATCCCTAACAGCATTTGACGCTTTTTCATTAAGACCTTCTTCCATACATGCAGCGATATAAAACTAACTCTTAACTGTTACTTGCTCTGCCCAGTAGGCAAATCAAATGTCACGGTTTTTCTCGTCATTATGAATGGCACCATTGCTATAGTGTTCATACTCAAGAGTGCCTTTTACATCTGTGACTTCAGAAAGTGACTTATCTCTAACATTGTTATTAAGAACATACTCATAGACTCTCTCACCTGGCTCTAACACGTTAAATCCATAAGCCCAATAGCCTTTGGTTGGATCTTGAATATCAAATTTATAGCCGGTTGTATAAGGAGTTCTATTAATAACCTCAAAGACATAGCCTTCAAAACCCTTGAGGTCTTTAAGGGAAGCGATGCCAATAAGCCTTACATAGAACTCATCGGTATCAACAATGACCTGATCAAGCTCAGTGGTGATAGTAAAGCGTAGTTTATTTTCATGCGATGACTTGTTTTTAGAAATATTGCCCTGTTCCTGTTAGTGGATTAAAATGGCTCATACCTAATATGAGAATAATCACCTGAGGTTGTGCTTACCTGAGTAAGGATAGCTTTAGAACCATCAGAGCCCTCAACGGTCATCTGGCCTGAAGAATCAACGCTTGCTGTATAGCTTCCGGCATTACCTGCAAGGGTAATAGTAAGCTTTCCATCGGCATCAACAGACCAGGTAAAGGGCTTCTGAGCGCCGAAGCGAACAAACAAACCAGTGCCATCATCAGAGAAGTCATAGCCATAAATTGCTAGATAAACATCTCTAACATCTTTGTACATGTCTTCAGTGACTGTGCCATTTTTTTCATCTTCAATTGACTTGGCTTCCCAAATGCCTACATAAGGAGCAAGAGCAGCTTTCTTCTCTTCTGCTTCCTTCTGAGCGGCAATCTCTTCAGGTGATGGTAAACCAAAAATATTAGGGCTACACGCAGTAAATACAACACCTGATGAAAGCGCAAGTACCAGTGCACAAGTCAGTACTAGTTGACGTCTTTTTCATTAAGCATCCTTTTCAGTGGGAGCAGTGCCAAATTAAAAAAATTTAAGCCTCTACTATCCAATATGTTACAATAAATCTCTCAAATAGGATAATTATTTTATATCCTGAATAGTTCTACCAGCTAAAAAGGAGGACGCTTTATGTCACTTCCAACTCCACCAGAAACACCACAAAAACCCGCTCAAAAACAAGAAACTCTAAGCAACGTTTATCTTACGATAAAAACGACACCTCCCCAATTCTCTTACTTACGATGTAATTGATTTTGGTAAACCTCAGGGAGCTGCTAGCCCTCTTGTTGGTTGGGCAGCCGGTGCGTTTTTTTGCTGTTGGCGGCCTCTGGAATTTCTTTTAATTTAAATGGTGAGGGCACCATTTTTTTGCAGGAATTTTTTGTGCGCCATTGGTGGCTTACTTATTGCAGCTGGTTTCTTTATGAATGGCTATAGCATTATTGCTAATGCAAACGGATTTAGGTCTGGAACAGCCAATAGCGGAGAAGTTACCGAGTGGCCTGTTGATCGTGGTTACTTTACTGTTAAGGTCCGCCTTGGTACTAACAAGACAGCTCGTATGGCTATGAACAGCGCAACTTTAACTATTACTAGGCCAGATAACCTTCCTCTTTCTGTTCAGCAGTTACTTTCACAGGTTCTAACACTGCTGAACTTAAGCAGCGCTGTGAAGTACAGGCTGACCGCATCTGGAACTGGGCTGTTGCAAAGGGATATATCTTTTAGAGTGTCTTAAATGCTCGACTAACCGCGAGCCACAAATTACTAAAAAAGAACGCTCCTAGAAATGAACCGCCTCCCATTTCTTGGACATAAGAAATGGGAGGCAGTTCATATGCGGGTGATTATGATTCTGTAGCGTGTTAGCGTCGGCTTTTAGGCCTGGCGCACAAAATAGCGCAGCTTTGGTAGGTTCTGCCGAAGAATCTACATGTTCCTAATCAAGATAGCCAGGAAGCTAGATGGTTGCACCGCCTGATATACATTTCTATGCATAAACTTAACCTAATATGCTTAAAACATGAATAGACTAATATAGAAATTTAACTATCGATAAATTCTGTATCTACGGAACACACCTAAGTCAGATATTCTGCTCAATTGCGGGCATTTTACACATCTAATAAAGATAATCTGCATGTTTGTGGTAATTTCAGCGTCATGTATACGTCTTTTTAACAGATTATCTGACTTAGGTGTGTTTTGAACTGACTCCTATTTCTCGTGTCCAAGAAATGGGAGGCAGTTCACAAATCTTATTTCTAGAGGCGTATTTGTTACTTATTAGCTCTTGCAGTTTATTACTTCATTTTCTTGCGGAGACCAAGTGCAACAAGAGTAGTGCCAGCTGCTGCGATAACACCTGCTACAGAGCTTGCGTCACCTGTATTAGGCAGAACGCTCTTCTCGCGCCTTGGTGCTGGCTGCTGGACTGGATCGGAGGCAGGTGCAACTGGTGCAGGTGCTGGCTCTGGCTGAGGCTCAGGCTCTGGTTCTGGCTCTGGCTCAGGATTTGGTGCCCAAAGCGTACGTAGATGATATCTTGTAGTAATAATTCCTGTATCAATATTGTCTGTAGAACTCCAAGACTCTAAATCACTAAAATTCATATGAACCATACCATCAGCATCAATGGTATAGGGCATAGACATATCAGGAGTTGCATTACTGAGTTCATCTTGGCTTAAGTAGTCTGTAGTAAATCCTATCAGTGTATAGCCCTCGCGCTGAACATTGCTGCTAAAAGAGACACTTTTGCAGTCATCAGAAATGGTGGGAGGAATATAAGATTTTCCGTTATACGCACCACCTCCTGTTGAAACTGAAATATGCAGCTCTCTTGTCAGGCCATAGTAGTTGTTATCTATATATGATTTAACAGCTTCTTCGTCACTATCATCATCTGTTGAGGCAGCAGGAGCGGTCGACTCAGTTGTAGCAGTCGCTTCGGTCGTAGCGGCAGACGACTCGTTCGAGGCGGTGGCCTCAGTTGTGGCGCTTACCTCAGCTACCTCAGTATCCTCAGCAAGAGCTATCGCAGAAAGTACTGGCGAGAAAACCAACACACTTGCCATAATGCCTGCAATTGCGAGCAGCTTTACGTTGTTGCGCAAATACTTTGACATTTCATATTCCTTAACTCGTGTATTTCAAAAAACAATTGTTTTTCTTTTTTGAACATGTTTCAACAGATTGGTAAGTATATATGAAAAGAAATCGCAGGTAAACTGCTAAAACACCCAGCTAAAGATATTCTTAAAATATCTATAACTGGGCTATAAAAACGTTTTTACTAAAAGAGGAGGTGTTGTAAATAATTCACGACAAGTTTTAACTTACAGCTCTAATGTTTCGATTGAGCTTAAGTCCTTTGTGACCACAGCCGTGTCAAATTTTATTTCAAATAAAACCAAAGATTCCCCTGCATATTCGATAGTATTTTTGTAGTTTGGAACCTTAGCAATAAATTGATCTGCGACGTCAAAAATAGTTTTTGAACTTTTTTGAACAATTCCCTTTGCTTTCACGTGCTCATTTCCCGAGTGAGGAATTGTGGTAAACGCCACATGTGGGTTTGCTTTTATCTCTTTGATTTTGTCATTCTCTTTAAAAGACGAGAAGTAAAAGTACGTTTTTTTATCTGGGTCAAAAATAAAAATTTACTATCCTCACATTTGGGACATCATTTACAGATGTTGCCAAAGCAATTTCCGTTTGCTCAGACATAATCTTTAGAAATTCTGCTTTTGTATTCATTTGAGAAGATCACCTCTCTATGAAACTGTAATTACAGCGACTGAATGATTTCTTCTCCGCGAGCATTCTGTGGGATAAAGCGAATCTCACGGCGCGGCTCAGCGTCGTCTGATTCCAGCTCTTCCTCAGACAATCTAGAAACATACACATCAAGGGTTCTCTCGCCAATTTGCTCCGCAAATTGCTCTCCCCACTCGATGATAGTTGGACCATCAGACTCAAGCGCATCGTACAGGCCCGTATCTTCAAGCTGATCAGGGTCGTTTAGGCGATACAGGTCAAAGTGGTAGAGAGGCATGAGTGTGCCCTCATAAACCATCTCGATAGTAAAGGTTGGGCTGGTCACGTCATCCGTGACGCCCATGCCAGCAGCAATGCCCTTAGTGAGCTGCGTTTTTCCAGCGCCCAGATCTCCCGTAAGCACCAGAACGTCTCCCGCTTGCAGGAGTTTGCCCAGAATCTGACCAAGAGCAATAGTTTGCTCTGTAGTGGTAGAGATAAACGTACCAGCTGTCGTTTTTTCTGGCAGGTTGTTTGTTGCAGCGTCGTTTGCGCCGGTATTTGCGCTGGTAGAAAGGTTAGTCACACGAGCCTCCTCGAGGGTGTTCCTCAAGCCAATCAGCAAGAAGTCGCAGGTCGTCTTTGAGGAACTGCGCCCACTCCTTGCGGTAAATAGTTGATGCGGGATGCATAGTAGGCAGCACGCTAAAAGCGCTATCTGATAAAACTTGCCGCGCAGCTCCGTCACGCCCTTATCGGTATGCATGACAAACTGTGTTGCAAAATTACCCAAGCAAACAATAACGTCTGGCTTAATAGCACGAATCTGATTACGAAGATACGGAGAGCACTCCTCTACCTCAGCTACCTTGGGATTTCTGTTTGAAGGTGGTCGGCATTTGACCACGTTAGAGATAAAAACATCCTGGCGAGAAAGGCCAACTTCTTCTAACAACGCATCAAGCTTTTTGCCCGATACGCCTACGAAAGGCTGACCGCTTAGATCCTCGTTTTTACCAGGAGCTTCTCCCACAATCATGACACGAGCCGCGGGATTTGGGCCACCAAACACAATGTTGGTGCGTGTTTCCCACAGCGGACACTTCTTGCAATCAGCAATCTGCTTGCGAATCTCGTCAAGCGTGACTGCCATTAGATGTACACCTTATCGAGGCGAGCGCCAAAGTTGCAAACTACCTCATAGTTAATGGTCTCGCGAAGGTCAGCCATCTCATCTGCAGTGATTTCTTGGTCGCCGTCTTTGCCGATGAGGGTAACCACGTCACCATGGCGAATTTCGTGTGCAGGCTTATTAGCGTGCGTACCTGCGGTATCAACAGCAATCATAAACTGATCCATGCAGATGTTGCCCACCTGGCGAACACGATCTCCGCGCGTCAAAACATCCATCCGATTAGAGAGGCAACGTGCAAGTCCATCGGCATAGCCAATAGGAACAGTGGCTACCTGGATGTTATTGCGAGGAACACGCCACGTCATACCGTAACTAACGCCGTCGCCAACAGCTGGATAGACCACGCGCGTCACGCGACCGCGCACGCTCATAACGGGCTGCAGGTCAATGCGGGGAATGGTGAGCTTGCTTGGATGAAGTCCATACAGGCCAATGCCCACACGAACCATATCAAACTGGATATCTTTGTGCAGAACCGTGCCAGGAGTGTTATCAGCGTGAACCAAGCCCAGCTCATAGCCCGCGTTTTTGAGTGCCGTAACCGCTTCAATAAAGCGATTAACCTGCAGGTCAAAGTCCCAGTTGTCGAGCACGTCGGCCGTAGCAAAATGCGTAAACGTACCAGCGCATTCAAGACCCCTGTGGAAATCAATAGAGCCGCGTACCTCAAGAAGATCTTCTCGCCTGACGCCAATACGGGTCATACCGGTATCAATAACCAGGTGATAGCGGCCAACCTTATTAGCTGCAGCAGAAGCCTCTCCATACGCAAGAGCAAAGTCCACCGTGTAGACGGACGGCATGATATCAAAGCGGACGAGGTCTGGAATAGAAGTGACCGGAGGCTCGGAAGTACCAGGATAGGGCTCTCAATGCCGGAACAGCGCAGCTCAACGCCTTCATCGACCGTTGCAACGGCAAACTGATCGGCACCCACAGACTGCATGGCTTTAGCACACTGAGCTGCTCCGTGACCATAGGCGTCAGCCTTAACCACACACATCATCTTAACGCCGCGGCTGAGCTGGGCCTTAAACGCCTTTACGTTGTGGCGGACGGCAGAAAGATCAATCTCTATCCAAGCCCATCTATCCTGGGGATATGCCGACATCAGGCTCACCTACTCCGCAGCTTCTTCAAAGTCTGCCATAGGGAATGCAATCTGCTCTTCAAGTGCATCGGAGGCAAGGCCAATAACGTCACAGATGTCGCCAGCCATAGCTCCGCGTACACCGAACTTCTCGGCAGCTAGCTGACCTGCGTATGCGTGAACCTCACAGGCAAGTGAGCAGAAGGTTGGCAGGTCATCAACTTGACCAGCAACCTGAGCCAAGCGGCCAGCAATAGTACCAGCAAGAACGTCGCCAGAGCCAGCAGTTGCCAGCGTAACGGGACCAGGCTTTGGCAGCACGGCTTTCTGGACGCCCAACGCAGCCGGTAGCGGTGCCCTTTAGCAACAATGACCAGCTCAGAACCGCCGTCTGCCCAGACAATCTTGCGAGCAGCCTCAAGCTGACCCACCAGGCTTGCAGGAGGATTGTCTACCTGGTTAACCAGGCGACCAAGCTCGCGACGATGCGGCGTCATGATGAGCGGAGCAGTACGACGAGTGAGCTCAGGGGAAATCTGGGAGGTTGTTATTGTGAGGCGAGCAATGCAGTTGAGCGCGTCGGCGTCAACAATAACGGGCAGCTCAGAGTCAAGCAGCGCGGAGGTAACCTTGACGGTTCCGCCAGAGACGCGCATGCCAGGGCCAACCAGCGTAACGGTGCGCATGGCGGCAAGCTGCAGCACCAGTGGAGCTGCTTCTCGGTAAACACGCCCTCAGCGTCGCACGGGAGGCCAATAACGGGAACCTCTGGCAACATCATCTGAACGCAGCTGACAATGGCCTCAGGAACTGCCAGCGTAACGTAGCCAGCACCCGCACGAGCAGCCGCCTTAGCAGCAAAAACAGCAGCTCCAGGGGAAGCGGCTTGAGCCACCAACCACCAATACGGAGCCACGAGAGTACTGATCGCAGTCGTTGAGCTGGGCAGGAACAGAAGCAAGATAATCTTCCAGGTCAACGCGCCAGGCAACAGGGATCTGCCTCAACAACCAGGCGCTCAGTCTGCTCGGCCAGAGGAGCCACAACAATGGAGCCGCAAACGTCGCGGCCCGCGTCTGCACAAGGCCGGGCTTGAGCGCAATCATGGTAACGGTAACGTCAGCGACAACACACGCGCTTTCACCCGGCCCTTCTGCGCAGAAAGACCACTTGGAACGTCAACAGAAAGCACGCGAGCGCCGGACCGATTGAGGCACTCAATCCAAATATCAAATGGAGCACGAACCTTGCCGTGGAAGCCGGTGCCCAGCATGCAATCGAGCACCACGTCAGCCGCTGCCAGCAGGTCAATCAGCTCCCTGGCGAGAAGGGCCAACCAAGCACGGAGACTCCCTGCGCGAACGGCGCGCTGCGCCATCTGACGTGCAAGATCGCCGGAAATCTGATCAGGCCTCAGCGGAGTGACTACCTTAACGTTGCAGTTTCTAGAGCGCAGCGCTTCTGCTGCCACCCAGCCATCTCCACCGTTATTGCTAAGACCTACGAGGATGACAACGTTAGAGATGTCCCTCCCATGCCAAGGGCCTCTTGAGCAGCAGCGTAACCTGCACGGTGCATGAGCTCGGAAACGCTTCACGCCCACGCGTGTCAGCGCAATTCTACACGCTTGATGTCCTCAACATTTAGTACCGGCTGCATAACTTACTCCTCGGATTTAACAACATCATCAAAGGTTGTCTCAATTATAGGTTCTGCACGCGCTCAAGCTCATCCAACACAGAACGAGCTTCTTTGAACGAACGTGCCAGCTCTTGGGCAGCATCTTCCTTTGATCTACCTTGGGTTTTACGGCGTTGGTTACCGCAACCGCATTGGCTACCGCAACATCTCTGGTGTACGAGATAGAAAGCGCAATCTCCTGCACGCCCCTGCTCAGCCGCAATCTGTGCAGCCTTGCCCGCCAGACGAGCCTGTGGCCTGCCCAACTGATCTCTCTCAACAGAAACATCCTGAAAACCAATACCAGACGAGAAACCCGTTCCTAAGGCTTTGAGCACGGCTTCTCTTGCTGCAAAGCGGGCAGCATAGTGCTCCGCAGGGCGAGCAGTGCGCTCACAATACGCACGCTCGGCATCGGTGAACATACGGCGAATAAAGTGAGGGCGCCTCTCAACTGCCTGCCGCATGCGGGCAATCTCGCCATATCTACACCTATTCCCTGCCAGTGCCATCGTATCCCCTGGATTCATCTGCGCTTAGCGCTGAGCCTATACTCCTCGAGCGCATCGAGCACAATCTGATTTGCCTGCTGGCAGAGCTCATCGGTTGGAGCTTCTGCAAGAACGCGCACCAGAGGCTCTGTTCCGGAAGCGCGGACCAACACGCGACCATTGCCCTCAAGGAACTTCTCGGCAGCTGCAACTGCATCGTTGACCTTAGGAGACTGCATAGCAGCCTCTTTGTCGGTGACGCGAACGTTAACCAACTGCTGTGATATAGTGTAACGGGACGAGTAAGCTCAGAGTTTCTCGCGCTCTGCTCGTAAGACCTCCATAATACGGAGGCTGGTCAGGATGCCGTCGCCGGTCTTTTAGCCAAGATCACCAAAGATGATGTGACCACTCTGCTCGCCGCCCAGGCTGTACTCGCTTTTCGTTCATGCAAGCGTAGACGTACTTATCGCCCTACGTTAGTTTTCTCGTAAGAGAGGCCAGCGTCGTCAAATGCTTTGAACAGGCCAAAGTTGCTCATGACGGTAGTGACCACGGGTCTGCTTTTGCCAGGCGACCATACTTGTTGAGGTAGGTGCCGCAGACGTAGAGAATCAGGTCTCCGTCAACCACGTGGCCGCGCTCGTCAACTGCCAGGCAGCGGTCAGCGTCACCATCGTAGGCAAAACCCACGTCAAGGCCGTTCTGAACCACAAAGCGCTGCAGCTGGTCAATGTGGGTGGAGCCGCAATCAACGTTGATGTTGAGGCCGTTTGAGCGTTAGCGATAACGTCGTCTCAGCGCCCAGGGCATCAAAAACAGGGCGAGCAACACTAGAAGCTGCGCCGTTTGCGCAATCCAGACCAATCTTTCAGGCCCCTGCAGGCTAAAACCGCAGCTAGCAATAAGGCTGGAGATGTAGCGGTTGCGGCCCTGCATGTAATCAACCGTGCGGCCACGCTGTCACCCGGTTGCCAGAGGAACGTCAAACTCGCCGTCAATATAGGACTCTACCTGCTCAAGGACGTCCTCGTCCATCTTGTAGCCGTCTTTGTTGACCAGCTTGATGCCGTTATCGGTGAACGGATTGTGGGATGCAGTAATCATGACGCCGCAGTCAAAGGCACCGTCTACTACCTCGTAGCTAACGCCAGGCGTAGGAATGACGTGCAGCATGTACGCGTCAGCGCCAGAGGCAACCAGGCCCGAAACAAGCGCGGACTCAAACATATAGCTTGACCTGCGGGTATCCTTACCAATGATGATACGAGCCTTGCGAGCCTGCTTAGCTCCGTAATACCAGCCAATGAAGCGGCCAATTTTATACGCGTGATCGACGTTCAGACCCTCGTTTGCGCGGCCTCTCAGCCGTCGGTTCCAAAGTACTCATAAGCGTCTCCTAGCTGCGAATGTAATGTTGTCGGGTGGAGAGCAACGTGCGCGCGAAGCGCCAGCGAACTACTCGACAGGTGGGGCTTCTCGCCAGATGGCGAGAAGAACGTGCGGACTGAAGTGGTTGCGTAAATATGCAAAATGCAACCATTTAAAAGTATACGAAAAAGAGACCTGCCGATATACAACAGGTCTCTTTGTGAGGACTTTTTTGGGTCCAGCGGCCTTAGCGCTTGGAGAACTGAGGACGCTTACGAGCCTTCTTCAGACCGTACTTCTTACGCTCGACCGCACGAGAATCGCGGGTGAGGTAGCCGGCCTTCTTAAGGTCATCACGATACTCGCCAGCCTCGAGAAGAGCGCGAGCAATGCCCAGGCGAAGAGCACCGGACTGGCCGTTGATGCCGCCGCCATCGCAGTTTGCGAGGACGTCAAAACGACCAAGAGTATCAGTAATGCGGAGAGGTGCGGTTGCGTTGTCTACGAGCTGCTGGCGACCAAAATACTGGACTGCCTCGCGGCCGTTAACGGTAACCTTACCAGTTCCAGGAACAAGACGAACACGAGCGACGGCCTCTTTACGACGGCCGGTGCCGGTGTAAACAGCGGTGTTATCTGCCATCGTTTAGCCCTCCAGCTCAATCTTGACGGGATTCTGTGCAGCATGTGGGTGCTCAGCGCCGGCGTAAACCTTAAGCTTCATACCCTGCTTGCGACCAAGAGTGGTCTTAGGAAGCATGCCCTTGACTGCGTGCTCAACAACACGCTCTGGGTGCTTCTCCATCTCTTCCTTGAAGGAAGTGATCTTCAAGCCACCAAGGTAGCCGGAGTGACGCCAATACTCCTTGTGGTCAGCCTTAACACCAGTAAGGACAACCTTTGTTCGCATTGATGATGACAACAAAGTCACCAGTATCAGCGTTTGGGGTGTACTGTGGCTTGTTCTTACCACGAAGAATCATGGCAGCCTTTTGTAGCCAGACGACCGAGCGTTGCGCCCTCAGCGTCGATGAGCACCCACTTGCAGCTCGACTTCGCCAGCCTTGGCGAACTGAGTCGACTTCTTCACTTGACTCCTCCTACGAATTACGAGTTGATAACCCCTGGACGGGTCATCGATGCTTTTTCTTGTCAGAGATTACGGGGCTCTGTGGAAAAGCCTTAAAAGTATACTCCACTCTTTAGCTGTTGTACGCGGGAATTTTTGTTGCTTCACGAATGCAACAATTCG
>BNJU01004669.1_pt1 | contig 107515 bp, 121 predicted proteins | sample 8539281 | NCBI WGS metagenome assembly BNJU01 (sample SAMD00202456, study PRJDB9452) | human saliva metagenome | isolation source: human saliva | place: Japan
AAGTTAAATTAACGGTAAGAAGTGACAAAAAGAACATAGATACTATACTGGATATTCAAATGGTTTAAAAGCTATTTCTTATGAAAATATTTACAAACTAAGCACAAAAGGTTATCGAATTAACTGTTGGGAATGCTTCAAAAGAATACTTTAGGAGACAAATGTTCAAGAATTAAAAAGTTTATGCAGATTACAGACACAATGCGAAAACTATATACAAAGTTTAACATTAAGTGAATAGGAATGAAAAGTTAACATATGGCAACTCAATATATAGGAACAGGAAAACTTCAGTAGCTAGGTTTCTTAACACCTGAAACAGAAAATTTGTTAATAAAAAGATGTAGATGAATATTTGATTATGATACTTTAAAGGACAAAACTTCTTTAGAAATAACAGAAAGTCTTGGTAAATTCATTATGTAAATGTTAAAGGTGGCGGTTACAGGACAAGCTGGAGCAATCAGACATGGTATTACCGAGCATTGTGGAAGTTTCCTGCTGAATTAAGACATATTAAAGAGCTGGTTTTCTTAACTGAGACCCTCAATAAGAAAGAAAAAGAAAATATGGTCTTAAAAGGCAGAAAAAGCCCTGGTATCAAGAGATAAGACAAAAAAATTTGGGTGTTGAGCCGTATTTTCCAACACTTTCTATGTAAATTATTTTAAAAAGCTAAAATGTATAAAACTTACTAGTATACAAATGCCTTAAAATTATGACTAAAAAATGATCAATTAACTCTATCAAAGACATGATTCTATTGCTTTTATCTAAAATTATTTTTAAATGTTTGTTAGTACTCCGTTTCTTCTTCACTAAATGGTTTCAACATCAATCATAAATCCTCTAATCCTTTCAAATCAAAATTCTTATATCCATCAATTTTTTGCAGCTATTAGCTGAAATCAACATTTAAATTATCATTGTGCCTTCTTTACTAATGTCTAGTAGTAATTCGTCTTATTTGTAGAACTAAGTTGATAATATATCATTTTAGATCTATACATATAATGAAGAGTAATGTTGAGCTTTTAGAAACTTTGCTCTTGAGAATATTTCATTTACAGTTACTTTTTTTGCAACACTCTGTTTTCTTTCTAGTGCTTTCATCTTCTATTTTTTTCTTTTTATCCTTCTCTTTTTGTTATCTATCTGTTTTTCCTAACACCTTTCTTTTGAGGTATTTTGTTCAGTTTATTTACCTTTGTATCTTGTTTTTGATGAAGAATCTTTACTTGAATAGTAGATTCAAAAACAGCACTAAATTAAACCAACTAATAAAATTGTATATTTTCATTATTTCTCCTAAAAATTATAAATTAAACACTCTACATAGAAATAAACTAAACAGTCAAAAAGCAGTTATGTCTCATAGATTGAGCTAATTCTTTTATTTGTATTATTATTCTTAAATAAATGAGTTGTCTTCATGTATGACTTTAAAAGGGTATGAAAATATTGTATTATTTTTTTTATAAAGGAGATGTATTCAATTATTTGGCATTGTTGTGTATTTAAAACACATATATCAGACAGAAAGATGGTGATATTATATTTTTCATCACGATAAATGTTGCATTGGGAGTTAATGGAGTTAGAGCAAAAACTGCAGCTTTATTTACATGATGTACTTGAAGATAGTGGTGTAAGTATAAGTTTTTAAATTTTGAATAAGAGCAAATGGAAGCCATTTGCTTTTTAACACATAATGTGACAGTATTTTGACTATAAATAGAGTGGAACCCATCAAAATAAGCTTTGACATAAAATTGTCAATTCAGGCATAGTTGGTAAAAGATTAAAACTATAACCGAAAAAAGATATTAATAGAAAATAAATGTTTAAAGGCAATGGAGATTTTAGATATTAAGCAATTATAATTCGTTTTATAATTGGCACTGACCTAATATTCAATTTTGGTTTAGACTGCTTATTAATTATAATGAGGTTTTTAAAATATGAATATTTATAAATCATAAATAATTTTTAAGTTAATTTACTGTGTATTAGCCCTTAAACTAAGAATTTCTCTTATGCGTCATTTGTTTAACAGCGAAGCGAAATAGATCTAATACAACTTTGTTTGCTGTAAACAAAAGTAGGGTCTGACACTGGTGGTAATCTTTGATTTGAGTACAATCGTCTGTGAAAATCTCATACTTTGCATTATGAAAGTAAATGTATAAATAAGATACATCGATATGAAATTTTCATACTAAATGGGAGTTTTAGAAATTTACATAGTGGTTATATTTAACTTTTATTTTTAGAAGATCCTTTGCAGGACTTACTGTATTACAAGTAAGTAATAGTGATGAGATCTCTCATTCCACTACGTTCCAGTCGAGAGATGACGTGTTTGAACTAATTCTGTGGCGTTATTCACTATGAAATAATAGTTATTACTTTTTTACTAAAGTAAGTTTAAAATTGTAAATTAATTTGAGTAACGAATAGCAAACGAACATGACTATAACAGCAGAAATTGTTATTTGTCGGCCTTGAAAAATGAACAAAATGTTGGCTTTTGTTTTTTAATATTATAATTAATATAGTTCGCTGATGGTAAGAAACTATATTAATTTACCATAATTACCATAAAAAATAATCGAAAGGTTATGACATAATTGTTAACATACCGGGCGTAAAGACGCTATTTATTGCATCATAATCTTCTTTTGAAAATAAGCGAAAGAGATTAACGATATATCATACTTCCATTGGATAAGTTTAAGGAAAAGTATGATGAAATAGGTTTAAATTATATATTTTAAAAACTAATTTTAATTAAAGGGATTAATTTTTTGTCCATTTTGTATTTGTCATCTAATTGGCTATTTTCAAAAGATAAATTGATTAAATGTAGGAGGAGTTCTATTTGAGTTCAAGGTTTATAAAGACTCTGTGGAAGTAAAGGTGAAAGTGATAGCTTTGGGAGCTACTACAGAAGTTTTGAAAATTTCAAGGTGCGTTACAAAATGCCAACCGAGTTATAAGGCCTTAGGCTGCTGTTGAGCAATGGCACGTGCTGTAATGATTATGAGCAGGTTGGCAAAGGAAAAATTTTCTGCAATAGAGAAAGTAACATTTCAGGAAGTTACAATTGATCTTGATAGACATTTTCACTTGTAGTTTTCAAACGGAAGCTTGATACTCAAACTGACAATTGAACAAGTAATTACAAATTATACAAAATCAAAGGTGGGTAAACTTTAATTCACCCAAATGATGGTAAACAAATCAAAGTTCAAACGATACTTTTCAACAGCTGCATGGTAGCATTTTAGATGTTATTGACGAAGCTTGTTCATCAATGAAAACTTTGATTTCAGCTTTCAAAGCTTTTGAAGATGCGTAGCAATATTATCAAAAATTGGTGGGGAACTCATCTACAAGATGCAGCCACTAGTTTCTCCAAGAGTTTAGTGGTTATAAATTCTATTGAAAAATGTCTGGAATATATTAGGTTACTAGAAAAGGACTTTTAGAGAATTTCACTTGGGTAACCATGATTTGGTACAGATGTCACAAAGAAAACTTAAAAATAATAACACAGTATGTTTCAAAATTTTGAAAGACTTCAAACCTACTGAAAATTTCTTCCATTCATTGACAATGAAAGATGTATTGTAGTTTCTCACGGAGCCATCAAAGACACTTGCAATGGATTTAATCAGATTGGAAATGATATAGTTTTTGGCTTGTGAATGCGTGCAGTTTTCAAATTGAAATTCCTGCAAATGAACCTGGAGTTCGATTGTACTGGTAAGGTAAATCCTACTCAAATAAGCTTTGACAATGGTTTGTGCAAAGTTTTAGGAAATGATACCTAATAAGTTTTGTGCATCTCAAGGAAATTTTGGAAGCAATGTATATATGCCTATATTATTCACAGTTTTTGTTGAATCTGTAAATTCTTTCAGATACAATGGAATCTTTATTAAGAATTGTGTAAGAGGAATAAAAGTAAATAAAGAAGTTGTAAATAAATATTTGAATGAATCTTTAATACTGGTAACTACTTAATCCATATATCCGGATATATAGTAGGAAGCTGGTCAATGTGCAAAAGCCATGCCTTTAAAGAAAGCCGCTTGATAAAAAACAGTTTTACATTTCGATTTGTTATGAGAGTCAGTCGATGAAATTGTTGACCTAAAAAATGGTTTAAAATATAATTTATATAAAGAGTGAAGATACTATGGAGCAAAACAGATACAGAGTTAGTACGATTGTATTGGAGAAAACTTAATTCAGAAAATGCTTATTATGAATTCACACTCAAAGAAACGCTAGAAAATTTCAAAGTTACAGAAGAAAAACAAATCCTGAAATGATTAAATCAATTGCTGAAATCAAAAAAACTTGATATATTACAAACTTTGAAACAGGAGTTTTAAGCGAAAAAAGATGCAATAGTTTATGCTTGTGATGAAATTATCTGGGAAGATATTTAGATCAATTTATTGTTGACCCAATTCAAGGGGCACAGGAACAAGTCTGTATAGATAAATGAAGTAATTGCAAATATTGCTATTGAACATTAGGGTGTGACTTGGAATTATTCAATAATTCATCCTAATGATGATGTAAATAACAGGACAATCTACAAATGACGTTTATCCAACAAGTGAGTAAAGTACTCTTGTCAGAACTTTTAGGGCTAATTGAAGTTTAAAAAGAATTAGAAAAGTGCCTTACTTATAAGCGAAGAGTTGTTGATATTATTAAAAAATGGGAAGAACTCAAATACAAGATGCTATTCCTATTGAACTTGGACAAGAATTTCAAACTGTCCAACAAATTTCTAAATATTAAATTATTTAAAACAACATGTACAGTTTTAAAACTGTAAACATGGGAGCAACTGCAATTGGAACCCACAGGACTGTGCTGATGTGGATTATATGGATAAGATTGGCAAAAAATCTTGCTCAAGTTACAGATATGGAATTAGTTCAAGCAGAAAGACTTAATTGATGAGACACAAAACATTGATGTTTTGTTCATGTTTCAGAATACTCGTAAAGAGTTGTGCAATCAGTATGTCTAAAATCGCTAATGACTTAGGAACATGTCTTCAGAGTGCTTGTGGTTTGAAAGTCAATTACCACAAGACAAGCTGGAGATTTCAATTATGCCGAAGGCTAAATCCTGTAATTCCTGAAGTTGTTTCTCAAGTTGCTTTCAACTGTGCAGGAAATGACTTTGCAGTTACAATGGCTGCAGAAGCAGGACAACAGAACTTGTCTTCAGACGGTTGTTTTCTATAACTTATTTGAGATCAGTTGAAACAATTGGTAGAGCAGCAAAAGTACGTTTGTTCATATTGTATCTTAGGAGTACTGCAAATGCTGAAAGAACTAGAATATGGTTCTAATAGCTATGGAATCGTAACAACAAACTCCACATGGAATTACGAAAAATCAGTTGAAGTTATTCATAAAACTATTGAACAAATTACAAGCAGTTTAATTTCAGAAAAATTATGACTGAAGAAGAAATGAACAATATCCTGAATGTATTCTCAATGAGCTACACCAGGGTGCAAAGAAAAACTAATATATTAAGGACATTCAAACGAATGTCGCTATTTCTTTGGATACTTAAATATAAAGTGTGTGTAATTAACATTGAAAGATATATTAAATGTATATTCAAAATCTAAATAATGTCCTGAAATGGGATATACATCAAAATGACATGCAATTATACATTAATAATAACCAAATTAAAAAGAAGTCCTTTATTGTTTTTCTCAATTTACTTAAGCCTCCTGCTAATATCACTCTGTAATTATACTAACATAATAAATCGATAAGTCAGTACTTTTAGATGAAAGAAAAAATATATTTATAATGTTTGTAGCCATAAAAAGGCGATTAAAAAATCATGGTTTATCAACAACATTTTCTTTGTAAATTCTATTTTCACTTTAAGTTTAAAGAGCCAGAGTTCTGCTTTACTTTTGAATCCTCCATTTTCCTGCTATGTGGAAATAGAGTTATTTGTAACTTCATTTTTTGAAATAGACTCTTTATCTATATGTCTTTTTAAGTAATAATTTCCCGTCCACTATTGTAAACGTGGGCAGTATAAGTATCTAGCAAATACAAATTGTTGATTTTATAAGCATCTACAATATCCATTCCATTTGTTACATCAGAATAACTGTCCACTTTACTGTTGTTAGATTGAATACTTTGCCACTGTATTGTATTTTAGTCATCAAACACCGCAACCACTTGTAAATAATATTGTCATCTCCTGAAACGAATAAACTTTTCCATTTTTAGCGTTTTGAGGACTCTTCATTTTATCTAAATTCTAAAACTTTTAAAACTCACTAGGGAAGTACGCTTATAAATATCTGAAGAACCTTCTTCCATCTTGTCATCATTTGATAATTCAACACTTGGTAATATATTTCATTTCAAGACCACCAACAAACTTAATATAATTTCATTAGTTTCTTATTTTCTAATCTTTAACTCTTTCTTCAAGTAATCTCAAACTTTTTCGTCAATATTAAAATTGAAGAATATGACTGTGTAGTATCAATATTTCGCAAATTAAATCAAATTACGTCCATCAATCGTAACTTTGTTGGCATTTGTACTCTGTGATAATCGCCAGATATCTCAGCTTTATCTTCATTAAAGTATTTTTTACATTTTTTATTTTTATCGATAACAATATAATTATACTCATATACATTAGAAAATTTATTTTCACCTTTACATTTTGTCATTGACCCTTAACTATAAATAGTGTTTCATCAACACCATCTCTTGCAATAGCATACATATTTGTCTTTCATTTCCATATTTCCACATAAATTATATCTGTAATATCATCTTTTTATGTTTTGAAGCGTAGACTATATTACCATTACTCGTATATCTAAAATAGAGTTTAAATATTCTCTACGTATAATTTAAAGGGAATTTAAATTCAGTTTACATTCTTTTGTTCAACTTTTTTATCTCTTCATCGAAACTTGCATTCTCAATACTCTCTTTTTCGTTTCTTTAGTGTTTTGAATTGGGTGTTCTTTGATTTACTTGTACAAAAGTCAAAAGTAAAGAAAACTAATATATAAATAAATAATTTCTTAAGTTCATAAAGCACCGCCATTATATAGTTTAAAAATTTGCCAAAACATCAGTAATTAAGCGTTTTGATAACTATGAATATCATAACGCTTAATAAATTTAAAGTCAATGCTTTAAGTGAAGTGGACACAAATAAAACAAACTAATTTTAGACAAAAAAAAGCGATTAAAAATCGCCATTTATCAATGATTATTTGCTTTTAATTTTATTTTCTTTGAGTTTAATAATATGATTCTGCTTCTTTGATTCTAAATTATCACTAAATAAATAAAAATAATATCGTTCATAACTGCCATTTTAGATATAATTTTTCTTTGTATTGATAATTTATTTAGCTCTTTAATTTTGCATCGCTATTATAATATATACTCCTATTGTTGTTTAATATATATAAATCTTTATTCTATAGATATCAGTAATATCATATGGACTTTCGATATTTTAGATTTCTGGCATGACATAGTTTCTAAATTGAAACTTCACAGTGTTAAGTGATTCAACCATTAAAATTCACTTATAAATAACAGTATCTCACAGAAACAGCTTGGCTTTTCTGTTTTGCTATAATTAGACATTTGTATTTAATTCTAAAATTTTTTAGATTCTTCTGTAGATATATATTTGAAAATATAAAGATCCTTCTGCAAAGGCTATCTTTTAATTATTATAAATTATACTTTCCAGTAGCTGAATTGTTTTCAACTACCAGCAAACATAATATACTTACCATTATACTTATCATTTTGATGTAATTCTTCTTCTTTAAAGTAAGTTAATTGTCATCGTCAATATTAATTTAGTGAATGGCTTTTGAGTATATCTTTATTAATCATATTTTCACAAGTTAAATTAAATTATGACCATCCCAACATAACTGATGGGATTATTGCATATGTTTGATTATCCACCTGACGACAGATCTTAATCTTCATTAAAATATTTTTGAATATTTTGTTTTGTCTACAACGATAATTATTATTCAAAAGAAGTCTCTTCATTATCTTTCTCTTTATTTTCAATATTTTTGTGATTGTGCTTTACTATGGAATATTTTCATCAATAATACCATCTATTGCAATGTCGAACATATTTTCCTTTTCTTTTACCTTTAATTTATAAATTATATCAATAGTTCCATCTTTTAAATTTTTAGATGCATAAGCTAACTTATTTTCAGTTGTATAATTAAAAATATAATTTATTATTTTTCGGATTATATAATTTAAAAAACATAAATCAGAAATTTTTGTGGAAGTTCTTTTATCTCTTTTTCAAAGATATTTATCTGATTTCCTTTTCAGCTTCTTCTTTGTTTTTAACTTCTTCCTTATTTCAACGTGGTTATCCCTTTGAATTGTGGAAGTGAGCAGGAAGTTAGAAAAAGGAAAAAAATAAACAAACAAATAATTTCTAAATTTCATAAGAACTCCTTTATTTATTTACATTTTAACTAAAACTCTTATATCATTTATAATATCTATTAAAACAATGAAGTCAATACTTTATTTAAAAGGATATTATGATTGAATATAACAAATTTAAAACATAAAATAGCGTTTAAAATCGCCATTATATTAACTATTTGTACTTGTCAATTCTATAGATTCGTCAATTTCTTCTTTTAATAGCTTTCAAAGAGTTTAACAGAAATCTTTTTAGTTAAATCGATATTCACCAACTGTTTGCAACATCTTCACAAGTGTGATTGTTTGTTGCTGTAAAGGATCTTGATATTTTTCTACAAGCCAGTCAGGAGTTTTCTTTATGTAGATTGCATAAAGGCCTCTTGAGAGGATCCTGGAAATGAGCATGGATAGTTGCTGCGAGAAACCAGCTGAATGAGCATTATGTGGTTTTGCAAGCCCACATAAATCTGGGTGATAAGTTTCAGGATCAAGATCCGTCTCCATAAGTATCTTGAGCATTCTCATAATTTCTTCAAGTTCTTGCAGTCATCATAAAGTGGTCAGGTTTTCTCTCAAAAACTTCTTTTCAGATATAAAATCTTGAATATGTATCATCATGATGATTTGAGCACAGTCAGAAATTTGAGCCAGTTCCATCAAGTATATCTATCTTCTATGGATGCGCTTCATTTAACACTGCCAGACATTATTAAGTTTCGGCATTGAGTGATAGCTGTTTCAACAACTGGCGATTGGATAATCCCAGTTTCAGGTAGATGATTTGCACAACATGAAGTCCACGGTGCCATGTCTGAATTCGTGCGCAAGAGTTAGTCTGAAGAAAGGAAGCTTCGTCAAGATCGGTTCATCATTACTCTTGATTGTTTAATATATCGGAAGGTTGCTGCAGAGCTCCTGGCAACTTTTGCTGAGGGAGATAGTCAACGTAGTTGTTTATCAAAATGCACTCTTTAACCATGCCATATCGTCTGAAAGAAGTTGCAAAATGTTTTCAATAAAAATTCTTGAGCTTCTTCAACTGTAAATGTTCTATCACTCTCTCCAATGCAACGAAATAAGTCATTGTGATTTTAAATCGCCGTCATCCCTAGAAGTTTTGAAAGCTTTATGCTAAAGATGTCTTCTAAAATGGGGTAGGTGGTCGTCAATGCTTGACCAAAAGGGCAGTCAAATGTTTCTCTCTTACAATCTTGCAGGTTCCTAAAGACTCAGCAGGCACTGTTCAAAGCCTCTCATCTTTTGAGTTGTCTATCTTGTTTAATATTTAGATAGATGCGATTGAATCCTTTATGTATCAGCAAAGTTTCAATTCACTGTAAAATAGCTTCTTTTTCTTGTATGTGCATCTGCGAGAATAAGCCTAAGTTTTCAGTTTCACCCAGGTTTTCCTCCGCCTCTAAACTCTATTGATGCCTTTGAAGTCAGAAATTAAGCTGAACATAAATTCCCCAGCGCTTTGAGCTTGAAAGTTTCATTTGCGACAACTTCTGTATCTTCCAGGCATACGTGTTTTTAAAGCATCTATTTTACAAGGAAGGAATTCCATGGTGCTTTTAAATGTCATGTGTAGTGTCACACAGTGATGAGACCTAAAGATTTATCAACTGTGTAAATGTAGCCATAATCTGCAGTTTGCATTCCATATTATGCTGTAGTAGTTGTGCTTTTCATCAGTTGTGTTTATTGCTTGGTCAAGCTCGATATTAGTAAAAAGCTCTGTATTGTTGTGTTGTTAACTTTCTTCAGAGTAATAACTGACTTTTACACTTTCTATGTCATGCTCTAAATTTAAGTGCTAGATTCAAGCAAGCAAAACGTGTCTATTCTGAAAATCGTTTTGGGAAATTCAGCGCTTTCCTCAGAAGGATAAATTTCAACCTAAATGAATACTGTTGCTCCATAATTTTCTCTTCATAGTAATTCTTTAAGTAAAACGATTCCAGTCGTTTCTCTTGAAAATCAAATATAGGAAAACTGTCTTCTATCGAGTGTAGACAGGTCTTTTAATAAGAGGAACCATCTTTTACCAATAATGTAATGGCTTCATCTTCTGTAGAGATCGTAAAATTTTCTTTTAGATTTAGAAATCTCTATATGTTTTACCACTCAGTGTTGAAAAGTCTCTTTAGTCCCACTGCTTGTAGACTGCCTTTATTTGAGCATGAGCCAAGGTTTCTTCTTTTGAGCTTATTTCATAAATCAATTCCATTTCCTTTAGAATTTTTGCTCTTCTAGTTGATACAATTTGGATATTCGAAAAGTTTCCATAACACCTCCATTATACTTGATTATTATATATATTAACAAAGATTTATTAAAATATGGTGTCCATTTGACAGACTTATACATATTTATAAACTTTACATCTTATAACAACATACCATTTACAATAACAGCAAATTAAGTTAAAAGAAATAATTATAAAATATAAAAAATGTTGTTTAGAAAAACATTTAAACATATCCTTTTATAAGAATAATTTAGCAACATTTAATTCTAACATTTGGTACAATAAAATCAACAAAGGTTAAAGTAAATAAAGAAAAACTAAAAAAATTAGTAAAATGTATTAAAGGTATTGTGTAATATAGTAGGTGTGCATGATATAGATAATATAAAAAATAATGAAATAAATTCCAAATATAGGGCAAACAACCAATAAGAGGTAAAATGGATCCTCAATTTAAAAAAGGATTCTGTTGGATCTCTGTGTTTAAACTTTCTAATGGATAAAAGATAATATGGATATGAAGTGTCCAAACATTTCAAAATCCATGATAACCGAGAACACCATATAATATCAATTCTCAGGCGACTAAATAAGGGTTTTTGAAACATATGGTTAGCAGGTAAACGAAGTATGCACGAAAATACTATAGAATTACTGTTTCTGGAATGAGACATGTAAAATCAAGTAGAATCATGGGAAAAACTAAGAAAACTGGTATGGACAGTATTTTGTGAAAGGGTGAAAATGAATAAAGCTGATTACTTAGATGTATTAAAGGATTATCTTTTACAATATTACTCAGAAGAGGAAGGTTTAGATATTTAAGAGACTATGAAAATTATTTTTAAATGCTAAATTAGATGGAAAAAACTTGAGCAGGAATAATTTTGACTTGGCTCTCCTAAAATAATAGTTCAAGAACTTAGAGCTGAAGATAAATATTTCAAAAAAAAGAAGGTTTTCTAAAACAACTACAAAATTCGATAATTGGTTTGAAAAAGGGCTTTCAGAAAAAATAAAGAGGAGAAATCAAGAAATAATGGAGAATAATGTGATAAATTCGTGAAAAATATGGAATTTTTGCATTTATGTTTCTAATATTTTCAGTAATAGAAACGTTCTAGGATTTAGATTTTAGTTGCTCTTACACAGAAATGCTAGGAATATTCATCATCTCAATGTCATTTCTGGTTAGAACGAATAAAGGAATACACAAACGAAAGCAGGGAAGTTTCTAACATTAGTAAATGCTTTGATTATGTTATTCTGTTTTGCTTTAGGATTTGGGGAGTAAGTAACATTTGGATATGGGATTTAGTTTAGCTTTAATTATGGCTATTCTAAACCTTGTTTGATCTTCATTTTATCCAAAAGGGTGTTTTCATATAATCATTCACTACTCTTTGCAATAGTCCTAATAATTCTGGTGGGTCTGGTTTTCTTTGTGGGGATAACTTTGTTTGGGTAAGGACTACAATTTCTTAACTCATACACTCTTTCTGCATTATCAACACTTTCACTCAACATCTTTTGGATAGTATTTCAAATAATAGCGATAGGGGCTTTTCATAGCTATATCGATAAAATATTATTCTCTAGCTATATAGATTAGTTTAAAATATAATGACTGGATTAAAATAAAATTTATGTCAAGGTTATGGACAAAAAAGCAAGGAGGACGAATATGAAAATAAATATTTTAAAATAAAAGTATTAGCTACGTTTCTTTTGTTTAGTACTTAATTGGTTTTACAGGCTCTTACAAATGATTGTAAGTTCAAAAAGCCGGATGAAGAAATTGAGAAAAGAATTAACCTGGCTCAAGGAAATCTTAAAAACTGAAAAATAAAATATATAGTTAAGCAATATAGAGGTTACAATGTTGAAGCAAAAGAAAAGTCAAGATGAATACAATCGTATAACAGTAACCTATAAAGATAAATATTTTGATAATAAACAAACTTTGATGAAAAAAAATAATAATAAAATTGATGTCTTAACAAAAGAATAGATGACGAAAAAAAGTTCAAACTTTAACTATCAACAAAAATGATTAACAACTCTGTAATTTATAATAACTTTCATATTCTCTCATAAGCCCCTTCTAAGAAGAAGATAAAACAAAAATAGTTGTGGTCAAAATCCTATTGAAATTATGGGAACAGTAAATGGAAATTGAAAATAATGAATTATTAAAAAGTTAACTTACGGTACCCTATATTAAAATTTATTTTCTGGAGTCTATAAGAACATGCTTAATCAATTTAATGAATTCACTATTAAAGGCAATGAAAGCCGACGAAATAATTGAAATTCCAAATACTTTTAAAACTTTAAATTACACAACTGATAAAATTGAAAGTTGTTGATTTCAGGAAGACCAACTGCTTCTAATATGAAGTGATGATAATCAAACTGTGGTAAATGTTGATGCAAAAATGTGCAAAGAACTTTGTGAAGTGAATTATAAATTCAATGACGACAGATTTAAATATTGCAGTTACCAAAAAAGTTATTCTTGAAGGTGCCAAGATCTGGAGAAATTGTGATTGAAATACCAAATTAATGGAGAAAAAGTTTATAATAAATGAATCGAAGCCAAATGAAAAACTACGAAAAGTAATAAATATTGAAAGTGATAAAATATTTAGAACTTCATAGATAACTCTCTAATTAAGGTAAATTAGATAAAATATCGAACTTAAAAAGAAATTTAAATAGAAAAGAACTCCATCTTTCCACGATGGTAGGTATCTGAAACGTTGTGGTTTCACAAAAAATGCAATTATTAACTTAATCTGCATTTTTAAGCCTAAAACTTTAAAGTGAACTTCATAACAGTTTGCTACATATATTTAGTTAATAAAATAAAAATAACAAAAATATATAAACTTTTTAAAAAGTATTGTAAAAATATTTTAAATATAGTATAATGTAGTAAGATTATATAGAGATGAGAAAAGATTTTGAATAGTAACCTTAATTATAATCTTTTTATATAAGATGTGAAGAATCATTAACAAAATACTCCTTTAAATTTAAGACATGCGTCTAAAAATACATAAAGGGATTTTAGTATGAAAAATTATCAGTGTTTATATGTTTAGCAACCACATTTTTATTATCTGCATGTGGCCAATGGACTGTGTAAGACAAATAAGATATTTAATTGTTCAAGATGGTTAGTTGGCGAAATGAAGACACCAGTTGAATACAACACTTAAAATTGCTTGTGATTCTCCATTGCGGAATTTTCCATCAAGCTTTTGCAATGGTAACGGATAAAGAAATTATGGCTACTCCACTAATATTTCATTTCATTGATGAAAACACAGATTGATGCAAATGGTGGCGGTTGAATATTAATTCAAACAGAAGAAAAGAAAGTTATATAACAATACATGAAAATATACCCGGATGATGGTACTCCTGTTCTTCCGCAGACTTCTTAAGAATACTATAAAATCTCATATACAAAAGACTAACCACAGGTGTTCGTTTGATATTGATATGAAATAGTTGGTATGAAGAGGCTTAATAAAGGTGAAAGCAAAATTTCAGGTTTTTAAACTTTGAGCAATCGGTGAAATTCACTTTAAAAATTCAATCCTGTTATGCTTTAGAATTGGTGGGAACTCTTTTTGAACCAGTTCAAGTCATAAGTTAAAGAACATTCCTGTTAAAGAACAAAGCGCAACATCACTAGAAGGCCATTGTCTCACAAATTTTACCTATCAAAGAAATAGTTCAGGACAACAAGATTGTTTTCAAAGCTAACCTGTATTACTACAAGGGGTCAACAAAGTTAAAAGTTATATAGGTATTCCATCAACTCAAATCGTTGCTGCATACAATCGGGAATATGATTTAACTGTTAGTTTAAATGCTGACCTTTATAAAAGTAAAGTAAGTGCATTAAGAATGTTCAAATTATTCAGGTAACTATATATGCCCATTAGTTCAAAACTTGGTAAATGGGATAATGAAAAGAAAAGAAGTTGTAACTGATCCTAATGCTAAGATGGCAGATATCAAAATTACGTCAAGCTATGAACGTAATTGACAATGATGCAGGATTGGTGAAAAAAATTCTATCAAAGGTCTGAAGAAATACAACTCAACATAGTTCCAGCGTTGCAAAGAATACTATGATGAACCATTAAAGGTTATACTTACGATTTAGAAAAAGCTGAAACTTCTTGATGAATCAGGTTACAAAAGATACAAACAATGACGGAATTAGAAGATAAAATGGTAAACCATTGCAGATTAAATTTGCTTCAATGTCAGGTGGAGCTACTGCTGAACCTGTGCTGCTACTACTGTCAACAATGGAAACAAAGTGGCTTAGTGTTGAACTTACTAATGGAAGACATAGAATTTAACTCATTCACAGAAAAGAAGTTTCAAGCTGATGATCCTGAAATTGATATTTATCAAGCTGGCAGGGAACTGATTAGATCTAACCTACAGAGCCTTTACGGAAGAAAAAGCTCAATATAACTTCTCAGTTGCAACACCTAGATTAGATGCAATGTTGTTGAATTAACTCTTATGAAGCAGTTGATAAAGATATGAGCAAAAGCATACAAAAGAATTTGCAAACCTGTGTTTGAAAATATACCAATTATTCCTACTCTATTTAGAAAAGATGATTGCTGTAAATAACAGAGAGTTAAAAATGAGATGCAACTCAGGGACTACTTTTAGTATTTCACGATGTTGAATTAACACCCTGAACCTAAAATAATATTTAAATATTTGTATAAAGTGTCAATGAGAAATCATTGGCACTTTTTTGTCGAGTCAGTTTAATAATATAAAATTTATACGAAAAATTCTATAAAAAATTATATTTTATTTTTGAACAAATTGATATAAACAAAATTATTTGTGATGTTAACAGGATAAAATTTTAAGGATCGAAGAATACGTTTTACAACAAAAATTTAAAATAGTATAAAAAATCTATTTTATTAGATGTTACTCTAATTTATTTCAATAATTAAACTAAAATTTAAAAGTACAATTTATGCTAAAAGTGTTGCAAAAGTTTTTTATATAGTATAATATAGTAAGTTAAGTGAAGCTAGGGAAAGAAGAGCTAAAGCCCTTTTAAATTTTATTTATTAACACAATGAAGAGTGTTACGTTAGTAGTAATTAGTCGTTTTCGATGGTGGTTAATTCAATACATAAAGGGGATTTGGAGTATGAAAAGTGCTATCCCAAAAATCGTTTGCTGTATGTTTAGCAACATGCGTTTATTTATTCTCGCGTGCAGTGGTACGGTAAAGGGTGAAAGAAGAAACAAACAGAAGATGAAGCAAGTTGGGGTTCAAGAACAATTTAGTTGTATCGAAAACGAAGGAACTCTCAGTAGAAAGATGCAACTGCTATAAAGTTAGCATGTAGTGACTCTCCATTTACTGGTATTTTTCCACCAAGCTTTTTACAGCTAGTATCCGGATTTGGAGTACGGCTCTAGTGCAAATGCAGTACATTCAAAATGGATGAGAAACTATCAGATTATTAAACAGTGGCGCAGTGAACTGACGTTGGAATTTGACACCTTAGAAAAGGAAAGCAGCTATAACTGTGTGATAATATACGTGGACTGACGGAACTCTGATTACGCATCAGACGATCTCAGAATACTATGAATTACAGCTCACTTGAGACTACACTGCGTTCGTTTTGATGCAGATATGAAAACGTAGTTGGTATAGAAAAGTGACCACCATAAGAATGGAAAGCTAGAAAGATGATGTCTCCAGGTTTCAAAACTATAAGTGATGAAAATTTGAAGTAACATTTCAAAGATCATTTAACTCCATGCATCCTTTGTGGTGGAATTCACTTTTGAACCAGTTCCAAGTCATAAGTTAAAGATATTCCTGTGGGGATCAAAAAGATCGTGACACGTCACTAGAAAGAATCCGCTGTCTCGACACTGTATATATTAAAGAAATAGTTTCACGGACAACAAGTTGTTTTGAGCTAACCCTTATTACTACAAGGTCAGCAGTTAAAACTAGTGTATGGAAGAATTGTTCCCATCAGCACAAATCGTTGCAGCTTTACAATCTGAAGTGAATATGAAACAACAGTTGGATTAAACTCAGACCTTTATTCAAAAAGTTAAAGAAATTAAAGAATGTAGAATTGGTGTTCAAGACGATTTAGAATATACTTATTTAAGTTTAAACTTGGTAATGGGATAAAAGAAAAAGGAGAAGTTGGCAATCTAATGCTAGATGTGAATGTAAGAATTACGTCAAACGTGGGTTATGCACTTGATAACAATACCGTTGGTGAAAATTCTACCAAGATCTGAAGAAATGCTACTCAACTTATGATTCAGCATTCAAAAGAATACCTGATGATTCATTAAGGTTATACTTACGATTTAGAAAAGCTAAGAAACTTCTTGATGAAGCAGATTACAAAGATATACTAATGGTGACGGAATAGAAAGATGAAGTAAACCATTAAAGATTAAATTCGCATCAATGTCTGGTGGTTACAGCTGAACTATAATATATATCCAACAATGAAACAAATTGAAGCAGATGTTGAACTTACTAACGGAAGACTTATAGAATTGCTTCATTCTATGATAAATTAGATACTGATAGGCCTGAAATTGATGTTTTACATGGGTGGTTGGGGAACTGGATCAAATCCTAACCCATCAAGTTCTATGCAAGAAATGCAAAATTCAACTTCTGTGAATGTGCGACTCCTGAATTAGATGCAATTTTAAATGAATTAACTCTTATGGGCTGTCGATAAAGATTACAGAGCTCACGGCTTATACAAAGAATTGCAAACTATATGTTTGAAAATGCACCAGTTATTCCTACACTATTTAGAAGAACATAACTGCTGTAATAACGAGTTAAAATGTGATATAACTCACAGGGTACCAGACTGGCAATTCTGATATTGAAGCCAGCAAAGAACCTATTAAATAGAATTAAAAAGAAAATAAAGAGACCACTTTTGTGGTTTCTTTTATGAAACAATAAGGCTCTTGAGAAATTATGTCAAATGTAAATCATAAATAAGAAGAAAAGTCTTAAGTTTTTAGCTAAATAAAATATCATTAAATTTCCATAAAAAAAGAATTATGATGCAATTCAAATGAATATCTTTAAATTAAAAGATAAATTTGATACATCATAATTCTTAAGGAAAAAATATTAAAAAGAAAAGAATTATACTATTTTTCATTTTAAAAAGTAAAGTTTGATTAAAAAATTAAATTTACTTAAAATTATCCAAGCAATTTGTCAAATATAATACTGTTATTTAAATATACCTTAGCCTAAAAAAATTATCAAAAGGGCTATGGCTAAAATGAGCTTACCAGCCTAAGTTCATATTCTCCATTTGTTTTTTTTTTTTTTTTAAGGGGATTATTAGGAATTATGATGAATTAGATTTGTAAAAGTAAGTAATGTAAAAAGCATTATTTCTTTTGGATAGGATTATATGTTTGCAAAAACAACAAATAAAATTTAAAATAAAAAGTTTCAATTTTTAAATCCTAAAAGTGTAATTACAATTAATGTATAAAATAAAAAGTAATTATAATATATAAAATATAAGAATTGGTTGTATGATAAAAGGATATAAGTGCTCTTGATGAAAGAGCTAATGATATAGATAAAATTAAGAAACAAAAAAAAAAGTAAGTAGAGCTGTTTTACCCCATCTAGCAAATATTTCTAATAAGGAGAAGTTGTACTTGGGATTTGTGGAGTTGGAAAGTAAATTCTGCAATTTATACTCAATGTGAATTAACTTTTCTCTGAGATTATTATAAATATAAGTCGCTGGTTCAACTGACAATGATGTAAAATAGGCGACACGGTTATAGGTACAGGAGAATATTTTTATCGATTTTGACTGTACAGAAGCAGGCTATGTGATGGGACAAATTCCTGCACTTCGTGATGTTAAATTATTGCTGATAAAATTGGATGCTATAACATGAAAATGCGAAAAAAGTTTACCTGAAGATAGAAATTTTAAAGGAATTATAGCGACAGGAAGATGTTTTGTAGCTAAAAAGGAAATTAAGACAAATAAAAATAATTTAACTCTCTCTTTGTTTGTGAAATGGAAAGTTTGCTCCACGTGTGCATACTTGTCGTTTGAATAATGTTGGTGTTGGCTCTACGTTCAATATCAAGCAATGCAAATGAAGAGGCGGATTGTGATTTTCAGAAACCTTTGTTTAGAGTCGCTTAAAAGTTGTTAAGTATTATTTTAGATATTATGGGGAAATATAAATGATTGAAATTAAGAATTTAAAAGAAAATTATGGAAAATTGTAACAGTGATGATTTTAATTTAGAAATTGAAGAAAAAAAACGTGCATTTTAGGGAAGAATCAATTCTGGTGGAACTGCAATTTTAATATACTATGCAACTATACTTTTAAAGATGATACTGTTTTAATTGACGAAAAAGAACCTGAAAATGCAGAGAGAGATTTAATGTGTCCAAAATGGAATTTATATAGTGGATATACTCTAAGACAAATTCTAAAGACTATTTCAGATTTTAATTCGAATTTTAATAGCTTATGCACTAGAACTTTGTGAATCTTTTAAACTCCGATCTTGATAAAGAAGTTTAAAGTTGAAAGTATTCAAAACTTCTTACAATCTTTAAGACTATTGTTACAATATGTATGAAAAAAAGTGTCTTCTTTAATAAGCGGAAATTGGACTTTCAAGATTTAGATATTAGAAAATTGATGATATTTTAATGGAGCAATTATAAAAGATAAGGTTATACATAAATTATCCACAGTAAAATATAGGTATTTTTTGATTATCTTGACTATAAATTATTATTAAAGATAAAAAAAGTAAGTGCTTTTGAAAGTAAGAAAATCTTGAAAATGGTTTATTCTATTTCTGTTTCTATTGATTTATAGATGATGTGTGCTAAGGAGAAAATATTTTTGGCAGTTAGAGATGTAAAAAGGCTTTTCTAAGTTAAAAATGTCTATATTTTAGCAAGATGAAGACAGAAATTAAAGAGACATGGAGTAGGGCATGGCAATAACTTTGGAAGGAGCTTTATGAAGCAATTACTGCATCTGAAGGAGGTCATTAAATTGAGAAAGGGACTGATATTTACCATAAAATTATTATTCGATACTTTTAATTGGAATAGTATTTTGTTATATGTGAACTCGTATTTTTAGCTTTTGCAAAATTTTAAGTATTGATATATATTTAAATGCTGAAGTATTTATGTCCAATATTAACAACAAGCTTTTTGACTTTGTTTTCTCTGAAAAAAAATATATTCAATCTAACTTTTTATAAATGGTTAGTAGAAAAAATAGCTAAGATTCAAGCTAATAAAGTTGTATGGTTTATGGACTTGTGTTTTATACTATTCATTGTATTGAGATTTTTATGCAGGTTTGTTAACTGACAGCATATCTTAGATACAATTCTATATCTCTGCTTGTTGTTTAGCAATTACTTTTTGTTGTGAATTTTACATTTTAGATTTGATTTACAAAAAATCTCTATGAAAAAGGAAAAGGTATCAATAAAGCTTTCTATAGTAATAGCATACTCAATGGATATACTTATAACTTATATATATGAATTGATTTATCTGTAATTTATGATTATTGCACAATATTGTATTGATTACTATACTATTATTGCTTGTCATGAAATTAATACTTTCAAATATAGATAAAAATGGATGAGTATGGATATACAGAGCTTAGGAGGTTTTATGGACGGATATATTTTGGCGTTAGACCAGACGACAGCTCAAGAGCTATTTTATTTGATCATAGTGGAAATATAAAAGGGTATCACAAAGGAATTTGAACCAAATTTTCCAACAGGATGGGTTGAACATGATGCAATGGATATTTGGGCGACTCAATCTAGGTTGCAGAAGTTTAGAAAAAATTTTATGGACTAATGAAGTTAAAGCCATTGGAATTACAAACCAAAAGGGGAAGCTACAATTATCTGGGGAAAAATCTACAGGAAAGCCAATATATAATGCAATTGTTTGGCAATGTAGAAAACTGCAGAAATTTGTGAACAAACCGAAAAGATGGTTATGAGAGTTGATTTTGAAAAAACTGGACTAAACTTGATGCTTATTTTCCGCCACAAAAATAAAATGGATATTAGATAATGTTGAGGAGCAAGAAAAATGAAAAAGGAGAATTACTATTCGAACTGTAGATACTTGAATGGTTGGAGATTGACAAGAGGAAAGTGCATATAACTGACTATTCAAATGCTTCAAGGACAATGTTGTTAATATAAATACTTTACAATGGGATGAAGGCATTTAAAATTTTAAAATATTCCAAATATACTACCCGAAGTTAGAGATTCAAGCGAAATTTATGGTTATACTGATGAATACACTTTGGAGGCTAAAATTCTATAGCTTCTGTAATTGAGATCATATCTGCTCTTTTTGGACAGGCCAACAGAAAAAGCTGAAACTAAAATAACTTATGGAACAGGAGCACTATTTTTGGTGAAATATGGGAAAAGTATTAAAATCTAAAATGGACTCCTTACTACAATAGCTTGGGGATTAAATGAATTGAAGTTGTATACATTAGAGGAAATATCTTTATTGCAGGGCTGGAATACAATGAGCAGGGTGAACTAAGACTGCTTTATGAAGCAAGCCTATCTGAACAATATGCAAATTTAGTTGACGACGATACAATGGCGTTTATGTGTTCCTGCATTTTGGGTCTTAGACACCTTATTGGGATGTAGTGGGCTATGTTGGACTACTAGAGGACTAAAAGAGAACACTTATAAATTCCGCAATGGCAAGATCTATAGCTTATCCCAATGTGTGAATGTATTTAATTGTATTGAAGATACCAAATATAAACACAAAATTTAAAAGTTGATGGTGGAGCTTAAGTGCACAAACGGATTTTTGTTGCAATTCAATCTGATATATTAAATGCAGGAGGTTACAAGACCTGAAGTCTTAGAAACAACAGCCTTGGTTGTGCATTTCTTGCAGGACTTGCTGGTTGGATTTTGGAAAAGTACTGATGAAATAAAGAACATTTGGAAAAAGACAAGACATTTTATCCTATTTTTAAATGAAAAACAAAATAAGCAAAAAGTTGGAAAAAGGCTGTAAAGAAGAACTTTCGATTGGGATAAAGATGAAGAATAATGTATCAAAGAGCTGAAAAACAGGCTCTTTTTGATAATAAAGACCTCCATAAATTTTGTTAATTAAAGACCCATAAAAATTTTAATGTTATTACATTATTTCTGGGTATATTCTGAACAATCATATTTTGAAATTAAAAAGTAGAAATTATTACAAATGGTGAAAAAATTTTCAGATAAGTATATAAAACCTGTAGCTGAAAAAATTGATGAAAAGGAAAATTTCAAAAGAAATATTGATAAATTAAAGAAGGATTTTTTAGGTTTTAGTTCCAGTTGAATTCGGTGGAAAGGGGCTGGACCTGGAAAGCTCAAGCTATAATACTCAAAGCATTTGCAGAGGGCGAAAGTTGGACTTGGATATACTATGCATGTTGCTCTTAAATTTGTTCTTACGTTTGCAAATGAAGAATTAAAAAAATTCATCATTTCTGAGTTATGAAAATAATAAGATGTTATCACTTGCAAGTGAGTTTGAGAAAATTAGGTACATGTTTTTAAATCAGATATAAAAATTGAAGAATTTGAAGATTACTCTGTGTGTGGGTTAAAAATGTGGTGCCAGCTAATTATACTGATTACTATTTAATTTCAGTTCAAAAAATAGCAAAGGGAGAAATGAAAACGGCTTGTTCCAGAACAACAGAAAGACTATCTTTTTAAAGAAAGTGAGCTGGAAAGGAATAGAATGAAGGTAATATTCATGTCTATGATTATGAAATATTAAATTAGATAATAAATACAGATAGGGTTGTGAAAAACTAATCCTCAACCGTATGAGGATTAGTACAGATGTAATTTGCTATGACTGGTCTTGCAGGGGTATATTCAGGGTTGTTATTCTCTTTTGTGGATCAGCATTAAATCATGCTAAAAATAAAATATAGAAAAATTCACTTGCTGACATCGTGAATTCAAATTCACTTATCAACTATATACTAATGTAATTTCTGCTAAGACATTTTAGAATCTGCAGTAAATTCTTTTGAAAACTAAGAAGACAGCTTTAGAAAATAATGTCTTGCAAGTGTACTTCTGAAAACTCAGTGAAAATGCTAATATATACTTAATGAGAAATTGGAGGAGAACAGCTTATATAATAAAAATATTGAAAGACTAATAAAGAGATACTCTGCAAATCAAGTTATGTTCCTAGTATCGATGTTTGAGTCATGGGTGGCATCAATTCACAAAAAATAAATATCAATATGTTTTCGTAAAAAATTTTTAATATATGTGACATCAAACCGAAAAAACATTGACGAAGACAGAAGACGATATAATGTTAAGACACTCAGAAGGGACTAGGTAGGAAGATACCAAAGTGGTTTAAGCATAAAAATAATAAAAAGTGTTGACAATGAAACAATGGTGATAATATTAAGGTCCTGTAACAAGGTGACTGAACAAGAAGTAATGATGATAAAAACTTCCAGAGGTACAAAGAAAAACAATAATTGGGTGTAACAAAAGATCAGCGAAACGAACGAACTTTTAATAGAGTTTGATCCTGGCTCAGGACGAACGCTGGCGGCGTGCTTAACATACAAGTGAACGATTTTGTGGAAAGCCTTCGAGGGGACGGAAGCGAAATGAAAGTGGCGAACGGGTGGTAACACGTGAGCAACCACCACTGCCCACAAGTGTGCGTTGGAAACGATGATTAATACCACGTGAGACCACAGAATCCGCATGATATAGGGTCAAGGTTATCGGTGTGAAGACTCGCGTCTGATAGCTAGTTGGAAGGGTAAGGCTTCTGGGCGACGATCGGTAACCGGTCTGGGATGAACAGCCACATTGGAACTGAGACACGGTTAAAACTCACCTACGGAGGCAGTGGGGAATATTGCACAATGGAGACCTGATGCAGCGACGCCGCTAATGAGCGAAGGTTTCGATCGTAAAGCTCTGTCCTATGAAGATATTAACGGTATCATAGGAGGCCCAGCTAAATATTAGCAACCCTTGTTAATACGTATGGGGCGGTGTCCGGAATTATTGGGCGTAAAGGGGTACGTAGGCGGTTTTAAGTCGGTGTGAAAGCGTGGAAGCAACCTCATTAAGCGCAAACTGGAAGACTTGGTGAAGGAGAGAAAGTGGAATTCCTAGTGTGGCGGTGAAATGCGTAGATATTGGGAGGAACCACTGCCGGTGGCGAAGGCGACTTTCTGGACTTTACTGACGCTCAGGTACGAAAGCGTGGGGGCAAACCAGGATTGAATACCCTGGTGGTCACGCCGTAAACGATGAATGCTGGGTGTTGATCAAATCTCGGTGCCGAAGTTAACATAAGCATTCCGCCTGGAAATGCAATTGTAACGCTGAAACTCAAAATTGACGAGGAGATACGCACAAGCAGCAGAGCATGTGGTTAATTCGACGCGAAGAACCTGGAAGCTTGACATATGGTTGAGTTATTGAAATTGATAAGTCCTCAGGACAACTATACAGGTGGTGCATGGTTGTCGTCAGCTCGATGTGAGATGTTGGATTAAGTCCCGCAACGAAGCGCAACCCTTATCTTCGATTGCCAGCACGTGAAATTACGGAACTCTGAAGACTGCCAAATGACAAATGGAGGAAGGTGGGGATGACGATCAAAATCATCATGCCCTTTATGTCTTGGGCTACACGTGCAATGGTTGGTACAACGAAGCAGATAGAGATGGCGAAACTCTAAAAACCAATCTCAGTTCGGATTGTGAGCTGCAACTCGCCCATGAAGTCGAGTTGCTAGTAATCATGATCAGAATGTCTTGATGAACGTTCCCGGGTCTTGTACCGCCGTCACATGGGGTTGGCAATACGAAGCCGCCGTCTAACCGCAAGGAGGAAGGCATGGTGAGGTTAATGACTGGGGTGAAATCGTGGCACCGAGGCGCCGTATCGGAAGGTGCAGCTGGATCCTCTCCTTTCTGGTACAAGAACAGTTCAATTAAAATTCTGGATTTATCACTGTTTTGGTTCATATTTTTAAAATTTTGAAGTTTTAAAGTTTTAACCTTAGCTATAAAACTAAACTTCAAAAGAAGTAAAATAAGCTAGGATAAGTATAAAAACATTTTGATAAATTAGTAGTAAATACTTAATAATTATTGGTGGGTGCATGATTCTTAGAAATTTAAACAAAATAAATTTTTGTAAATTTCAAAGCGAATACGCAAAACCCTAAAACATTTTACTATCATAGCTGTTTGAGGGTGTAGCTCGGTTGGAGAGCACCTGCCCTTGCAAACGGGGTCAGGAGTTCAGGCTCTCATCTCACCAAGAGACCTGACAATTAAGAAATATATTTCTGGTCAAAGCGATAAGGGCATAAGGTGGATGCTGTAGCACTGAAACCGAAAGAAGGACGTGACAGAAAGCTGCGAAGAGGAGTCTCAGGGAGGAGCAAAATATCCATTGATCCGGGAATGTCCAGATGGGAAACCGCCCGAAACAAACCTCAAGTATCTAGTTGTGAATACATAACAAGAGGAAAAGTTAGTGAACTGAAACATCTAAGTAGCCAGACGAAAAGAAAGAAAATTCGATTTCAAAGTAGCGAGCGAGCGAAGAAATGGAAGAAACTGAAGTTAAATTGGAGAGGTAAGATGGTTGAATGGTCTGGAAGATTCAACCGAAGAAAGTGAAAGTCTTGTAAGCAAGAAATCCAAAATGAATTTGACTTAGAAGAGTAGCATGGGACACGAAGTCCTGTGTGGCCAATGGAATGCCCCTAAGGCTAGAAAATACTACTCCGATGACCGTGAGAATAGTACCGTGAGGGAAAGGTGAAAAAGAACCCCGGGAGGTGAAATGAACCACAAACCTTGTACTTTCTAGGCAGATAGAGTGTAGAGATGATATCATTACTTTTTTGTGAAGACAGTGAAAGCGAGTTATGGTGTGCGGCAGGTTAGTAATATTGAAGTTACAGACGTGAGAAACCGAGTCTGAATAGGGCAGATAGTCGTATACCATAGACCCGAAACCGGTGATCTATCCATGAGCAGGTTGAAGTGATAAATTCATGGAGATAAAGACAGGTAGCGATTTAAAAGCTATCGGATGACTTGTGGATAGAGGGTGAAAAGCCAATCGAACTTGGGGCCGCTGGGTTCTCCCTCGAAATAGCTTTAGGGCTAGCCTCAATTTGGTTACAGGTGAGCACTGAATGCCGACAGGTGTTGAACACATTACCGAAAGTTATCAAACTGCGACACGATAAATGATGATTGGAGTCAGACTATGTAGGATAAGCTTCATAGTCAAAGGGAAAGAGCAGACCACCAGCTAAGGTCCACTAAATATGAATTAGGTGGTGGATGTTTACTACTCAGACAACCAGGATGTTGGCCCAGGAAACGACCATACATTAAGAGTTCGTAATAACTCACTGGTCAGTGGTAGGCATGAAAATGAACAGGGCTAAATCTAATACCGAAGCTGTGGACTAATTAAATTAGTGGTGAGGGCATTGTGAGGGTGAAGCTAAGTTGGAGAAGACAGTGGACTTTACAGAAGAGAATGCTGGCATGGTATGAAAAAGGAGGGTGAGAATCCTCCCGTCCAGAAAGCTAAGTTCCTGAGGAAGGCTCTCGTCCTCAGGGGTAGTCGGGTGGCCAGGCTGAAAAGCGTAACGATGGACCTTGGTTGGATTCTGTACTATCTTTGAATGTTTAAAGATGTACTGACGCAGGAGGATATGTTGAGCGTGTGTGAATGGTGACGTCTAAGCAAGTGGGTAGAGAATAGAGGCAATCCTATTCTTAATATCGAATGTGATGGGGAGCTGAAAAACAAGTGGTGAGCTGTCATTCCAAACTGTAAGAAATTGCAATGGAAGATACCCGTACAAAACCGACACAGGTAGGCAGGAGAATCCTAAGACGCATGGAAGAACCTTTGTTAAGGAACTCGGCAAATGACCCGTAACTTCGGGAAGGGTACCGTAGATATGAAATATACAGCCATATGGAGCATAAGTGGTCGCAAGAGAATAGGCTAGCAACTGTTTACCAAAACACAAGTCTCCTGCTAAATCGAAAGATGAAGTATAAGACTGACACCTGCCCAGTGCTGGAAGGTTAAAGGGGAAATGTTAGAACAATCAAACATAGAACTTAAAGCCCCAGTAAACAGCAGCCGTAACTATAACGATTATAAAATGAAATTCCTTGTCAGGTAAGTTCAAAGCGCACGAAAAGGTGTAATGGTTGGGCACTGTCTCCAGCAAGGATCCCGTTGAAATTGTAGTAGTCGTGAAGATGCGACTTACCCACGATAGGTGGAAGACCCGTGGAGCTTTACTGTGAGCTGGCATTGGGTTGGTGATAAATGTACAGGATGGGTGAAACAAAAGCAAGGAGCGCCAGTTTTCGTGGGTCAATGTTGGGATACCACTCTTTTGATACTAAATTTCTAACCTTGATACTCTGAAGCGAGTATAAGGACACTGTCAGTTGGGCAGTTTGACTGGGGCGGTCGCCTCCTAAAGGTAACGGAGGCGTTCAAAGGTTTCCCTCAGAATGAGGAAATCATTCAAAGGTGCAAGGCAAGGGAGCTTAACACGCGACACCAGCAAGTGGAGCAGATGAAACTAGGACTTATTGATCCGGTGGTACCGAGTGGAAGGTAAAAATGTCAACGGACAAAAAGCCCCGGGGATAACGAAAACATCTCCCCAGGGTTCACATCGACGGGGAGGTTTAGCACCTCGATGTCGGCTCGTCTCATCCCTGGGGCTGGAAGTGGGTGTTAAGGGTTGGGCTGTTCGCCAGTAAAGAGGCACCGCGAGCTGGAGTTCAGAACGTCGTGAGACAGTTCGTCCTATCCATCTCGTGGGCGAAGGGAAGTTGAGGAGCTGTCATAGTACGAGAAGGGCCAGGATGGACAACAGACCGCTGGTGTATCGGATTCATGCCAATGGTAATGCTGAATAGCTAAGTCTGGAAGGGATAAGTGCTGAAGGCATCTAAGCACAAGCCCCTCAAGATGAATTTCCTGTTGCAGCAATGCAAGAGATTGATGAAAAATGTCGTAGATAGGTCAGAGGTGTAAAGGTGGCAACATCAAAGCCTTTGATACTAACCAAATCGAAAACTTGACCCAGAAATATATACTCTTTGGTTGTAAGGTTTTAAACTGAAATATATGAAAAAGAAAAAAGTAAACAAGTATGGCTGTGATGGCTAGGAGGATACACCTGTGCCCATCCCGAACACAGAAGTTAAGTTCCTAAACGTCCGGTGCAGTACATCTCGTATTGGAAGAATAGAAAACAACCAAACAAAAATCATCCCAATGAATGGATGATTTTTGTTTAACACCAACAAAGTTGAAGAGTAAAACTCTTCGACTTTTATAAAGAATCGAAATATAAAACTGATGAAACAGTTTTAAATTTTTATTCTCAGTTGTCAAATATTTAAACGGGTTTCTTTCAAAGTGTTTCTTAGAATCGCCTGTTTTGTAAAACTAATACCAATCAAAAAATGTGCTGTTATAAATGAAAACAATAATAACTTCACTAATTCAGGTCCTTTATTATAAAATGTAACCAACGGATCACTTAGTATAAATGCAGACACTGATTACATTTTATTGATAATATTGTAGATTTGTGAGTGGCAAATCAGTTTTGAATTTATATACGGAGAAAACAGTAAATAAAGTAGCCTGTTATAAATCTATATATTGCATAAAACATGGAAACAAAAATTTTTCCAATCACATCACAATGTAGAAATCATTAAAAATACATTATTTAAGTTTTACCATGGGATTATATTAATAAATTTTAGATAGAATTTTGTTCGAACATACTGATATATTTGCAATCTATACATAATTCCGATATATTTTAGGATTTATTTTGAAAAGTCCAGATACTCAGGAAAATAAATTGCAACACGGTATGCCGAAATATATGTAAAGCTATATAATATTAGAAATATAAAAACTTGTAAAAATAAGCAGTTTTAAAATTTACATTTTTCATTTGAACTTTTCTTTTCAGTATTTATAGTTTCTCAGAATATCGATAGATGCAAAATAAATTCAATATTGATAAAACCATCGAAATTAAAATGGAAGTCGTATATTGATGTGTGTATATATGACCTATTATAGATCCACCGAAGAATGTTTGGAAATTCAACTTGATATGTGATGAAATTTCAACACGTCTAACCTCCTCTTTCAAGTAGTTCATTAACAAGAGAAGCACTATTTTGCTCGGACGATTCCACGGCATCTCCAACAGCCACAAAAGTACATATTAAGAGAGTGGACTCGTTGCTGAAAAATAATCCGACTAGAGAGAGAGTTGTCATAACAGGAACCACGATGCATACACTTAATTTCGGAGTGTCCTGGAAACAGTCAAAGATTTCAAAATTATGATGCCCATACTGGTTACTGATAAATACTATTTTGGATGTGTCTGTTCCAGAAATTTTATAAAATATTATTGGAGAATGGAGTAAAATAAGAATTAGAAATGAAAGTAATTAAAGTAAACTTTAAATTTATTAGTATTATTTGTTTTCGAAATTTATATTCTCAGACTGACATCTCTCATCTCTCACTGTTTTCTATATTCAACGTTTTTCGCTGTTTATTCTTTCAACGGGACATCCTCCGTGCACATGGTTTAATTTGCAAATTATAACAACAAGGATCTTTGTGAAAGTTTCCTGTACTACTCTAGAAATCTTTATTGTTGTTCATGCATATTTTGTGTTTTTAAAACACGTGTTGTGTGTGTGTCTAAATATTGTAATAGTGCGGGACACGAGAAATACACTTTCCTACTCTGAATTTTAACTTTGTTTCGACCAACTACACATCCTATATTCTAATTTTATTATATTAGAAACTTTTATATCGTGCTAATAGCAGAAATATTCCTTATGCAAAGCCACAACACCTAGCACCCTCTATCTTCAGTTTTATTTTTGAAATTATTTTTAACAATAAAGTTATAAAGATCTTCTTTCAAATTTTATTTTTAAAAATCTATCTTTACAGAATTATGTTACTGCTGGTTTTGCTAAATACAGCAATCGTACCATAATATTGTATTTTTCTAGTAAGCGTATTTCCTAAATCTTTGTAACTTTTGGTTTTATGTTTGCTCTATACTGGCGTGTGTGTTTTAAGTATATTGTATCATAATTCAGAATAGTCAAATTATTTATAATATATTTCAAATAATTTTTGTACAAAATATTAAACTAAAATATAAATTTAATTTATAAAAAGAACTATATTCAAACTAATTTGAATTTTCATTTATTTTAAGTATAATATACAGTATATATAAATTTAATAAAGGTATTATGAGAGTAAATATGTTTCGATGTTTTATAAATTTTATGATTCGTTTAGTCAAAATACTTTGGAGATTATAATGCAGCAATGCTTATATTGATTGAGCATAATACTAATGAAAGATTTACTGTTGATGAATTTATAAGTTAGTGCATATCCTGATAAATGAGGGTGGAAGTTGAGAAAGAGGTTGAACAAATAGGAAAGTCAATTACTGACGGTGCAAAAGGTAATAAAATATCTTTGATAAATCTTCATTTTTATGTTAATTCCTTTTATATTTAACTGAAAATGGGAAAATTTCAAAACTTGATGAGTATTGAGAGATAATGGAAAATTCCTCAATGGAGAATTATTAAAAATATAGGAGTTAAAATAGTAATGAATTCATGCAAAATAAAAAATTTATCTGAGTTATCTTAAATTAATTTTTAGTGTATTATGTTTATATTTGGAGCTTATCATTTAAAAGCCTCTACTGAATTACATTTTGCTTATTGTTTTTAGTGTTAGTTGAGTTTGCTTTTAAGATAGGATTTAAATTACATTAAATTCTATAAGTTATACAATTTCGAAATAAATTTTCACAAAAATATTTTAAAAATAATGAATATTATAAATCTTTGAATTTGATTTTCTTATATGGATATATTTGTTTTTGATTCGATTTTTGAGTTTAATATAAATATTTGTAGGAATGATCTTTTTGTATTTTTGATTATCTAGTATATTTATTTTTCTTTTTGATTTCTTTAAATTTAAAAATATGAAAGTTTTGACATTTAGAATGGCTAATGAATCAGATAAGAAAGTATTTTAGAAATATATCTTGAAGGATCAAATGCATTAAAAATGAGTGGAGTAGATCAATGGCAAGAGCAATATGTTCCAAGTTTTAAAAGATATTGATGAACATTTAGGGAATAGACCTTTTATGTTTTAGAGTATCATAAAAGAGTTGTATCTACTGCTTGTTTGGTTGAAGGAATAGATGAAGATTATGAAAATATAAAGGAAAATGGAATACTTCTATTCCATATATATAGTATTCATAAGGTAGCAACTTCAAATAAATACAAAAAGCAAAGTTTTGCGAGAAAAAATGATGAGATATGTTGAAAATTTTGCAAGAGAAAGAAATGGATTTAAGAATTGATACCCATAAAGACAATATAAAAGATGAAGAATTTTATTATATCTGTGGTTATAAATATGAGCAGTGCAAGGACTGAAAGACGTAGTACAGTGCAAGAGAGAAAACTTGAAAAGGACTTGCGTTAGTACGTATAAAGTTTCCACGTCTCTGAGCGAAGTCGAGAACTATACGAATGAAACAAAGGACTATATTAGAGTTTTCGAGTACTCTAACCTTTTGTTATATACTAATGAGTTGCTCCCGCCTTCTACCTGTATATCTTCTTTGTTTTCAGCGATAGCTTCGATTGCATATTCTAATCCTTTTGCAATCATTTCTAAAGAGCATTGATGGCATATTTCTCTATCTACAACTTGTTCTGGTAAAAATGGAATATGAATAAATCCTGTTCTCATATTCGGATATTTTTGTACTTTGCAAGATGCTGCATTCCATAACAAAACATGGTTACAAACAAATGTTCCAGCTGTGTTTGAAACAGATGCAGGAATTTTATTTTCAATCATTTTTGAACCATTGCTTTTATAGGAATAGTTACAAGATACATCTGGACCATCTTCAGCTATTTTTCATTCATTGGTTGATTTCCTTCATTATCTTTTGATTCTGAAAATCATCCATATTGATTCCAACTCTTTCAACAGATATATCAGTTCTATCCGCCTGCTTGTCCAACATTTATAACTACATCTGGTTTTTCAGCTTCAATAACTTCTTCAAGTCTTTTAAGACTTTTCTTGCTACTGTTGGAATTTCTACTTTAATTATTTTTGCCCTTTAATTTCATCTGGTAATAATTTTACAGACTCAATTGCAGGATTAATTTTTCTCCCACCAAATGGATCAAATCCATCTAACTATATTTTCATTTTAATCATCTCCTAAAATGCTAGTACTAACATAAGCTACGATATGAACTAAAATCATTGCAAAAGCCATAGGTGCCCTGTGTCTTTATTATCGCTATATTTATCTTTGGTTTCTAAAATTGCAGCTGGAACGATATTGAAGTTTGCAGCCCATTGAGTTAATAGTGTTCCACAGTAACCGAAGTCGTCCTAGGGCTCCAACTACAGCAGAGTTTCCACCTTGAGCGATTACAAAGGGAATACCAACACCGATTGTGATTGCAGTAAATGCAGCAAAAGAGCATTACCCCATAATCATAGTAAAGATTACCATACCTAAACAGTAGCTACAACACGGCAACTCTTCCGCCACCCTACAACACCACCAGCAAAGATTCTCTCAATTATATTACCTACACCAGCTGCTCGTAAACATGATTCCAATGCACCTAAAAGTTGAGGTAATAAGCTTGAAGCTCCTACGTGCATTAAAAGTCTGAAGTATCTTCTTTCATATCTTCAACTTTAGGTTTTAGCAGTATAACTACAAGAATTAAAGCATATTATTGCCGAAATTCCCAAGAACTTGAGCAGTTGAGCCAAAATTAAATCTTTTACCTTTTAGCATCCGTTCAATTACAATTTTAAATGATTTAAATTGTGACATGAAAAAGAAATCCGAGTCCTGCCATAATCAATGCAGGGAATAAAATTTTCCAGCCAACTTTTGTCTGCATTCTTTCTTCTTTCTTCTTCTGATGAGTGGATTAAATTCTCCGATTTTAACTTGTTTTTGTAAGAGTTAGCAAATCTACAAGCTAGCAAGCATAGCACCAACAGTAACTCCACCTTGATTTTGGGAAGGTATTTAATCTAAGAATCCTCCACAAGCAAATATAATTCCAACTAAAAACCAAAAATAAAGAAACTGTACCAATTCTTGCTTCCTTATTCTTTCAAAGCTCTAAAAAGCTGTTAAGATTGAAATTAACCCACAAAGAATATACATGAATTCATCGATAAAAATGTATTACTACTTATCCACTTTAACATCACCTACCTTTCTAAGTTTCATTTTCAAAATAAAGAAACATTGACAGACTGATAATAATAATCATTGCAATACCTGCAAATAAAGAATAGTAAGCTATATCGGGCCCTCTACAGCATATCCCCTTATCTTTAAGTGTAGACTGATAAGTAAAAACACCTGAGCAACAGGAAACACATTTTGTCCAAAGAAGTTACCATAGTTTTCAACAGCACCAGCTAAACCCTTTTAGATCTTCTAGTTTAGTTTCCATGTAAGGTCAACTGTCTTAGTGCAGCACCTTCATGCCATTGGTAAAATTAGAGGTCTTACAAATTGAACATGACCACCTAGACGCAAAGAGAAATATTGCAGCAATCCAGCGAATGAAATAAATATAACCAGATAACTAAACCTGCACTTGCAACTCTAATTTTCGTATTCCGTCTGCAGCCTTTTTCTTTAAGACCATTTCTTTCCATAATACCTATTACAATAAGTGTTGTAAAGAATAAACTCATATATCCCTATTTTCGACAAATCCTTTACCTATAATATCCAAAATTTCTATAATACTTTTTCCACCGGCAAGACCTGTTGCGAAACCTGCAATTAAAACTACAGAAATTACATCAAGTTTAATACAAAACCCACAACAATGATTACAATGCAATTAAAAACTAAATAGTTTTGCATATTTCCTCCTATAGAAATTTATTATTACTTATTTTAGGAAAAAACCATTTTGCTTCAGCACTGAAAATCAAATAAAAGTTTTTCTAATATATAAGTAACTAAGCATAGTATATCATAATTTTTAATATTTTTGAAAATAGGATTTAGCTATATTTAGACTATATTTTATGTTTTAATTGATAAATATTTTAATAAAAAGTTGAAATACCTATATTTATTTTTAATAAATATGTTAGCTAAGATAAATTAATCTATTATATAATTTAAAACGATAAAACTTATTATATAATTTATTTAGATATTTTTGTTGAAATGTGAGCAAAATTTGACAATATCGCTATATTGATATATAATAGTAATAGATTTATGCCCCTATGATAAAGCTTATTATTTTCATCAAAAGCAACAATATCAAAATCAAATTGAAGTTTTGATATAATTATATATATTTACGCCTTGTGTAAATATATCAGAAAGATTGTTTCATTATGATAAACCAAATAAATTTTTCACGAAGGAGGATTAAATGATGATTTAGTTTTGATAATGCAGCTACAACAAAAATAAACCTGTAGAAGTTATTGATGCAGTTATAAATGCAATGAAAAACTTTGGGAACTCCTCTCGTGGAGTTTATGAGGAGAGTTTAAGTGCTGATAGAATAGTTTTTGAAACTAGAAGAAAAATAGCAAAGATGTTTAATGTTGAGAATTCTCGTCAGGTTGTTTTTACAAAAATGCGACTGAAAGTTTAAATATTGCAATAAATGGATTATTTTTAGAAAAATGATCATATAATAACTCTGTTTCTGAACATAATTCTGTTTTTAAGACCCATTTACATTATCTAAAGGAAAAAGGTGTCGAAGTCAGTTATATTGGAGTTTCTGAAAAAGGAGTTTTGAATTTCGAAGAAATCCCTTTTTGATAAAAGCAAATACTAAAGGCAATAGTTTTAACACATGCATCCAATGTTACTGGAAATATTATAGATTTGAAAAAAAATATGGAGATTTTTGTAGAGAAAATAATCTTCTTTTTGTCGTGGATGCCTCTCAAACAGCAGGGAGCTTTTGATATTGATATGAAAGAATGAATATTGATGTTCTATGTTTTACAGGACATAAATCTATGCTTGGACCACAGGAACGGGTGTTTTATGTGTCAGAGAAGAAGTGTACATAAGACCTTTTATAGTTGGTGGAAGTGGAACTCATAGCTATGATGAATTTCAACCTGATAAGATGCCAACAAGACTTGAGAGCTGGGACTTTAAATTCACATGGAATAGCAGAGCTTCATGCATCTATTGACTATCTTTTTAAAAATAAAATTGAAGACTTAACAAAAAGAGCTTTAGACCTTTTCAAGGAAATTTTATGATGGGGTAAGTAAATTTTCTGAAGTTAAGGTTTATGGAGATTTTTGAAACTGACCTTAGAGCTCAATAGTATCTTTAAATATTTTAGATATGGACTCTTCTGAAGTTAGCAGTATTTTTATATGAAGAGCATAAAATTTCAACAAGACCGGGGGCTCATTGTGCCACTTATTCATAAGGCACTTGGTACTGTTGAACAAGGGTATGGTTAGATTTAGCTTTTTCTCATTCAAATACTTTTGATGAGGTCGAGCTTGCTATAAACGCGATTAAAAATTATAGATGATAGGAGGTAATCAGATGCGTTTTTTTAACTCAAAAAGGATTGTTGACATTTAGGAATTATCGCTGGTCTTGGAGCAGCTTTACTTACATATTTGAGGCAATCCTAAAAATATGGCTTTTTGTATAGCTTGTTTTATTAGAGATACTGCTAGGAGCTATGAAAGTTCCATAATGCAGAAGTAGTTCAATATTTTAGACCAGAAATTGTAGGGAATTATTTTAGGTTCATTTTTAATTTCATTATTTACAAAAAGAATACAGATCTGCAAGCAGGTTCATCACCTGTTATAAGATTTTTCTTAGGTGTAATAATGATGGTTTGTGCTCTAGTATTCTTTAGGTTGTCCTTTAAGAATGATTTTAAGAATGTCAGCAGGAGATATAAGTTCTTATGTAGGACTTGTAGGATTTGCAGCAGGTATTGCAACTGGTGCATTCTTCTTAAGAAAAGGCTTTCAGTTTAGGAAGAGCTTATACAATAAAAAGAAAATGGATATGTTTCTACCATAGTTGTAGCAGGATTATTTGCTTTTAGTTATTGCTGTTCCATCTCTTTATGCATTTTAGCCAAAAAGGTCCTGGAAGTATGCATGCAGTATGGTATGCTTCATTAGGAGTAGGACTTATGATTTGGTGTGATTGCTCAAAAAGTAGAATGTGTTTTTGCTGGATCACTGAGATATAATTTTATTAAAAGATTTTCAGATTATTCTCAGTATATAGGTGGAATTTTTATCGTTATGTTAATTTATAATCTAGCTACAGACAACTTTTAAATTTGTCGCTTTTCGGACCAATCAGCTCATGCTCAAACAATTTGGAATATATTATCTATGTATGCTGTTGGTTTCTGTGCAGTATTACTTGGAGGTTGTCCATTAAGACAATTAGTTCTTGCAGGAACAGGTTCTTCAGATTCAGTTATAACTGTATTGGGAATGTTTGTAGGAGCTGCCTTTGCTCATAATCTTTAAATTAGCTGGAGGAGCTGCTGCAGTTGAAAATGTGGAAAAAGGAATCAAAGCAGCTGCAGGGGGACCTGGAACAGATGGACAAATATTTGTTATTGTTTCAATAGTTGTTCTATTTATGGTAGCTTTCTGTGGATTGAGAAAGAAAAAATAGATAAAATTTAAGGAGATTGATATGAAAGAATTAGACGTTAGAGGATTATCTTGTCCAGAACCAGTTTTAATTTTACAAGATGCCCTTAAAGAAAATAAAAATGAAACTTACAAAGTCTTAGCTAGTGAAGCTCATGTTGTATATATAACTCATTTTGCAAATAGTCAAGGCACTTCTGTAAAAAGAGTTGGATTAGACTCTGAAATTATTGTAGAATAATGAAAGAGACTAGCTGTATATAACATTCTATACGACTGCAGAGGCAATGGCAACTGAATGTATGTAAAGAAAATAACCTTTCAGGAAAAACTTGTCCCTGTACCAAGAGTTTTATCAGCATGGTTGTGGGATTGCGTGGGAATGTAGTCCCGATTTTAAAAGCCAAAGTCTTTTAGAACTTTTTGGAGAAAGAAGATATAGAATGGGAAGAATGTAAAGAAATTTGGATTTAAGGAGAATTTTCTGCTTTTAAAATTTTTCAGTTAAATATAATTATAAATAGTCATCTTAAATTTAAGATGACTATTTCTATATTTAAAAATTATAAATTAAGTTTGACATTAGTATTTAATTACTATATATACTAAAATTCATATATTTATTTGTTGTGAGTGAAGTTTTTGATAAAAAGAATTTGGAAATAAAAAGAAAGAAATTATGGAATTGATTTGTTCGAATAGTTACAATGTTTATGATTGTAAATTTACATGTTTTTGGTATGGTGGAATTTTAAGAAGTGAGAATCTATATTTCTTAAGTGCAAAAATACAATATTGTATGGATTTTAGAGATAATTTGTTATGTGGCTGTGAACTGTTATGCCTTAATTTCAGGTTTTTGTAGGAATAGAGTCCAAATTCAAATATTCTAATATAGTTTTATTATGGTTAAGAGTTGTTTTTATTCTATTTCTATTTACTTGGTTGGATTGTTGGAATTGTTGATTTTAATTTTTAATACTCCTTATAACTTTTGTTTTCCAGCTATAAATTCAAAATATTGGTTTTTTACAGCTTATTTTTGTCTGTTTTTCTTTATGCCTATATTAAATTCGGCCTTATATGGACTATAAAGTGCTTAAGAATACAATTTTCATGATTATAATAGTAATTTCTGTACTACCTTTTTATTTATGCAGGGGATATTTTCCTTACAAGAAGATGGCTCAAGTTTTGTATGGCTAATGATATTATACTTAATTGGTGGATTTATCAAAAATACAATTTGCATAATAAAAATTTCTAATAGGTCTATGATGATTTTAGTTATCTTTTTGTATTATTTTCGAATTAGGAAGTGCATGTTTAACAAGTTATTTGGATTTAAAAAGGTTTTAAAGATTTTTAAATATACTTTAATTTCCTACACATCTCCTACCATGCTTTTTATCAGGAATAGCATTACTAATAATATTTTCAAAGTTGAAAGTTAAATCGTGGAGAAAAATAATAGCATTTCTTTCACTGCTTTGTTTTCAGTTTATTTAATTCATGAACATGAAGTGATTAGCAAAAGATTTATTGCTGAAGATTCGCAACCTTTTTAAATTATCCAACTTTTAAAAATGTTACTTTATATAATAATAACAGATATTGCAATATTTGTAGGATGTATATTTATTGATTATTTTTAGAGAAAAATTATTTAAAAATTAGAATTAAAAAGAGATTAAGTTTTATTGATAAAAAGTAGGGTGAAAGTCTAATTTTATATATAAAATTTTTGATTTTTATTAAAAATATGATAAAATAAAGCTTGTATGAATGGAGGAAATATGGGCTTAAGATTTTGTCCGCTTTTTAGCAGGGAGTGACGGGAATTGTTGCTTTTAGAAGTTGATAATAAAAGATATTTAATAGATGCAGGTTTTAGTGGGAAGAAAAATTGAATGTAATTTAAAACAATTGGGAGTTGATCCAAGTACGATTGATTTAATATTTTTAACTCATGAACATATTGATCATATAAGGGGTGCTGGAGTACTTTCCAGACGTTATGATATTAAGATTTGTTCTAATGTTGAAACACTAGAGGCTGGAGCATCTAAATTAGGAAAATTAAAAGATGAAAATATTGTGGTTATCGGCACTGAAAAAGAAACACAGATTTTTCTCTTTTTGATTTATATACCTGGAAATTTCTCACGACTGTGCGAGAGGAATGGGTTTTGTCTTTAATACAGATTATGGGAAAGTCAGCCTTTTAACTGATACAGGAGTAGTACAAAATCATATGAAAGAAAAGATTAAAGGGTCAAAGATTTTTATTTTGAGGGCAAATCACGACTTAGAAATGCTTAAAAACGGGCCTATGACTATTATTTAAAACAGAGAATTTTGGGGGATTTCAGGCATATTTCAAATGTTACAAGTGAAATGTACTTTCGAAGTTGTAACTGACAAATGCAAAAAGGTATATCTTGGACATTTAAGTGAAACAATAATGAAGAAAAACTTTGCTATATGACGAAGTTTTTGGAATTTTAGATAAAAGAAAATGTAATTCAATATACGAATTTAGAAGTTACAAAGAGATTTGAGAACAGTAGTATAACGGAAGTGTATTATGAATATAAAAATTTTTATGTGTTGGAAAGCTATCCGAAAAATTTTTCAAAAGATGCATGTGATGAGTATAAAAAGAATTTCTGCATTTTTCAAAAATTGAAATCATAGAAATTCAGAAGAAAAATTTTGACACAAACACCTAGTAAATTGGAAAGTGAAAATGTATTAGAAGAGGAAGAATTTTTAAATAAAATTTCAGACTCCGATTTTGTAATTACTCTAGAAATTCTAGGTAAATCAATAGATAGTGAAAATTTTTCAAAAGTTTTTTTAGAAGAAAAATGAATGACGGAAATTCAAAATTTATATTTGTAATCGGTGGAAGTTTCGGACTTGGAGATGAAATAAAAGAAAAGAAGTAATTTTAAACTTTCTTTTCAAAATTCACTTCCACACCAACTTTTTAGAGTTGTCCCTATTGGAGCAAATCTACAGAGCTTTTTAAGATTATGAATAATCAAATATATCATAAATAGGAGAAATATGGAAAATAAAGGAAATAAAAGATATAATGGAAAAATAGAGAAAATAATTTACAAGCAACTTGTCCCATTCTTTTCCAGAAAACGAAAGAGCTGAGCTTAAAAGATATTGAAAGGTCGCTTATAAAAAGATATAGAAAACATATCTGGTCTAAATTTGTAAAGGCGATTAAGGAATACAATTTAATAGAAGACGGAGATAAGATTGCAGTTGCGATTTCAGGAAAAAGACAACTAATTATGGCAAAACTTTTTCAAGAGCTTAAAAAGAATGGAAAAAGATAATTTTGAACTTGAATTTATTGCAATGGATCCGGGTTATCATCCGTCAATAAAAGAGTTGCTTTTAGAAAAATGCAAAATATCTTGAAATTCCTCTTACATATTATCCTGCTGATATTTTTGCGGTTGCGGACAAAATTGCGGGAGATTATCCTTGCTATATGTGTGCAAGAATGAGAAGAGGCTCACTCTATTCAAAAGCTAAAGAGCTTGGATGTAACAAATTGGCATTAGGTCATCATTTTAATGATGTCATTGAAACAACAATGCTTAACTTATTATGTGCTGGAAGTTTTAAGACAATGCCACCTAAACTAAAGGCGAAAAATTTTGAAGATATGGAAATAATAAGACCGTTATATCTTATAGAAGAAGAATATATCATAAGGTGGATGAAATCAACAGGACTTATGCCTTTAAATTGTGCTTGTATGGTTGCAGCTAAAAATTGGAAACAAAAGATATCAAATAAAAAGACTTAATCGAAAAACTTGAAAAAGACTTTTAAAAATGTCGACAGTTCAATCTTTAGAGCAGCCGAAAATGTAAATATAAATTTACTATTAGGCTATGAAATAAATGGACATAAAGTAGATTTCAACGAAAAATACGAAAACGACAATCCATTTTATGAGTAGGATATTTATATCAATTATGGGAGAGAATATGGGAAATAAGGTTTTATATTACTGGAGTTTGTGGAACTGTAGGATTGAAGTTAGCAAAATACTATATAGATAAGGGTTTTTATGTTATTGGAGTAGATATTAATGAAAAATAGAGATAGTTGTTGTTGAGAAAGTATAAAAATGAAAAAGTAAAAATTCATTCCTTTTTGATGCTTTATTCTGACGAGGCTTTTAAATTTAATGGATACTTTAAAAACCTGATATTGTTATTCATTCTGCGGTTATAAAAATACTAAATACAACGAAATTTACCGAGATTATTATCATAATGTTAATGTTGAAAACACGAAGAAATTTATTAATAAAATGTTAAATTCGAAAACGTAAAAAGATTTATATTTTTATCAAGTGATTGAGGCATATAATCCGGTCAATTTTTCGGGAAAGATAAATTGGAAGTGGAAGAAGTTATCAGGACTGTTAACAGTAACGGTAAGATAGTACAAGCTGTTAGATTTCCATTTATATTAGAAAGTAAAGGCTCTGTTTTTCATATATTTAGAAATCAGGCAAAGAACAATTTGCCTTTTAACGGTTACACATAAAGATATAAAAAGATAGCTACCGATATAAAAGTTTTTATTGATATTTGGGCTAAATTTGACGATAAAATACTTGAAAAATGGTATTTTTAATTTCGAAATTGGAAGAGATTTATATATATGAACTTGTATGGATATAATAAAAGATATGAAATCAAGTAGCAATATAGTAATATCAGGATTAAGAGAAGGAGAAGTTTTAGACAGAAAAATTATTAAATCTAATGAAGAAAAATCTATGATAGGATTTTTAAACTAAATTAAGTTGTAATTCATCAGATGTAAAAACTTTTGACAATTAAAAAGTTTAAATGTAAAAGAAATTTGGTATAATTTACGTATTTTATAATAGAATTTAATACAAAATATTTTTATGACAGTGAATTTTTATTCGCTGTTTTTTTGATGAATTTTTAATGTATCTACGATACATTTTGAGTTTTGCTTATTCATAAGCAAAACTATTGATTTTCAGAGTAATTGTATCTGATGATCAATTGCCCCGTCAGACCTACTTTTTGTTTACAAGTAAACAAAGTTGAGCTAGATTCACTTCGCTATCGCTACAGTCGAAATGACGTATAAAGATAATGCCACTGTTTAAGTGCTGAGACGTTAGTAGTAAACAAACTTCACTTAAAAAGTATAAATATCAGTTAAAAATAAAAATAATTTAATAAAACGGAAATTATTATATGTTGTATAAAAATATTTACGTCATATTACTTTGCAAAAGAAAAAGCCCCCAACACGTCATCTTGAGTGAAGTGAAACGAAGTCGAAAGATCTCAATTAGTGTTTGTTTACAAACAATAATATTCTGAAAGAAATCTAAAAAGATTTCAAAAATTTTTAAATTTTACAAAACAGATCCCTGAAAATATATTGACTTTTATATACTATACGTTATATAATATAAGTAAGTTAATAATAATTAGGAGAAAAGGGAGTACTTATGTTTTTCAATTCAAGGAGAAATTTTTAGACTTTTGTGTTCTTGCGATAGTTAATCGAAGTGATACTTATGGTTTAGTGGAAATTACTCAGAAACTAATGGCTACCATTGAGATTTCGGAGTCAACTCTCTATCCGGTTTTGAGAAGACTTCTAAAAATGGTCTTTTGGATAGTTATGACGTTGCTTTTGACGGTAGAAACAGAAGATATTATCGTATAACAGTAGCGGACGAGATGTTTTAAATTTTAATAAGAAAAATGGAATTTATATGTAGAGCAAGTAAATCAGATTGTTGGAGGTAATGATGAATAGAAGAACTTTATATGAAAAGCTTATGTCTTATCTAAAAAATATTTCTAGTACAGAAAGACAGAATGTAGAGAATTTTTATAATGAAATGTTTGATGAGCAGGGAATTAGTCTTGATGATGAAGTTCCTGAAAAGTTTTTGAAAATCTAAGAAAAATCGCAATGGAGATTTTTAGTAGAGGATATTGAAATTGAAGAAGAAAGAAATGAAAGACATGGAAAGAAAAGAGGAAGTTTTGGAAAAATTATCACTTGTTGCACTTGGGATTTTTCTCATTTTCCGTTATTAGTTCCGATTTTTGTAGTAGTTGTTATTTGTTTTTGCGCTATGGATTGCATTTTCTGTTGTGAGTTTATTAATTTCTTTAGTTACTTTACCTTTTTCATTTATTTTTAACCCTGAATCAATTCTTACTTGGGGTTGAGAGATAATGGATTTATAATTTTAGTGTATATTTTTGCTTGGTTGATAAAGGGACTATACAAGATGCTAGTTAAGGATATTTCAAAAATCCAGGCAAATATACTAAAAATATGTTAGAGTTAAATATCAACCTAGTGATGATGAAGATTATGAAATTTATGATGAGGATGAAATGGACTATTCAAATGAAAATATGGATACTTTTTGAAAGATATTGATGAAATAGAAATTGATTTAAATGCCTTAAGTGCGAAATTTGAAGTCAGTGATGATAAAACAGTAAGAGTGAAATCAAGAAATTTAAAAAGAACTAAATTATATTGTGAGAAAAATCCCAAAAATAAATTGAAAAATTTATAATAAGGGTTTAGTTGGTCGTCTTGATGATAAAGGAATTGTAATTGATGAAGATTTTTATTAAAGATTCCTCTCTTGCAATTTATGTTCCTGAAGATGTTTTCAATTCGTGGAGAAATAAGTGCTTCAAGTATTAAAAATGAAAGACTTAGAGCTTAGAATTTTAAATTGGAAATAAATGCAGGAAATGTAAATTTAAAAAAATCTTGAAGTTAAAAACTTTGATGTTGATGTCCATGCAGGAAATATCAAAGGAGATGTTGAATATCAAGATATGTTCGAACTTGATGTACAAGCTGGAAATGCCACACTTGATGTTGATAAATTGTATGGAGAAATAAGATATGAATACAGTGTTGAAATGGGCAGTGTAAAAATTTTTCGGAGAATCTTTTACGGGTTTTGATAAACGCGGAATAAAAATAGTAGTTCTGAAGTTAATATGAAGATAGAATGTGAAGCTGGAAAAGTTACTATAAATTAAGTTAATAATTTACTTGTAAACTTAATTATGTTATAATTGTTTTGTAAAAAAATTTATATTAGGAGGAAGGTTATGACTAACAAAAGTGCATGGTTACAAATTGAAGATGCAGAAAAAGATTTAGTTTTTAGTTTTTGTGAAGATTACAAAAGTTTTTATCAGTATCAAAAACAGAAAGACTTGCTTGTGCAGAAATTATTCGTCAGAAAAAGCAAAGAAAAGGGATTTAGAGATTTAGAAGAACTTTACAAATCCGGTGAAAAATTTAAAGCAGGAGATAAATTTTATCTAAATCATAAGAATAAGTCAGTTGCTCTTTTTGTGATGGGAACTGAACCTTTAGAAAATGGATTGAATATCGTTGGGGCACATATTGACAGTCCACGTTTAGATGTTAAACAAAATCCTTTGTATGAAGCGAATAATTTAACAAAATTAAAAACTCATTACTATGGTGGAGTTAAATTATATCAATACGCAACAATTCCTTTAGCAATTCATGGGGTTGTTTACAATTCAGCTGGAGAAAAAAATTGATATACATATTGGAGAAAGATAAGGACGATCCTGTATTTTTGTGTAACAGATTTATTGATTCACTTATCTAAAAATCAATTGGCTAAAACAGCTCGTGAAGCATTAGTTGGAGAACAAATGAATATTCTAATGGGCAATATGCCTTTAAAAGGATACTGAAAAAGACGCTGTTAAAGAAAAATGTTTTAAAATTGATAAAGAAAAATATAATTTTAAGAAGAAGATTTCAAAATTGCAGAATTAGAAATTGTACCTGCCGGAGTTGCAAGAGATTTGAGGTCTTGACAGATCGATGGTTTTAGGATATGGTCAAGATGATAGAGTATGTCTTTTACAACAATGCGTGCTATTTTTGAAATTGAAAATCCGAAGAGAACTGCTTGTGGATTATTTATGGATAAAGAAGAAATAGGCTCAATGGGTAATACAGGTATGGCATCATATTTCTGGGAAAACACAATGACTGAACTTGTAAATCTAGAAGGAGAATTTTGCCAATTAAAAGTTAATCGTTCATTAAAGAATTCAAAAGTTTTATCTGCAGACGTTGCAGCAGGATTTGATCCTGACTTTCCTGATGTTTGTGAACAAATGAACTCTGCATTTATCGGTTCAGGTATTTCAATTTGTAAATATACTGGAAGTGGTGGAAAAATTCGGTTCAAGTGATGCAAATGCTGAATTTTTAGCAGAAGTTAGAAAAGTATTTAAAGAAAATAATGTTGTATGGCAAAACTGCAGAACTTGGTAAAGTTGACCAAGGTGGCGGGGAACAATAGCATTACTTCTTGCAAAAATATGGTGCAGAAGTTTTAGATGCTGGCCCTGCTACATTGAGTATGCACTCACCATATGAAGTTACAAGTAAAATAGATGTGTATATGAGTTACAAAGCATATAAGGCATTTATGTTATAATAAAAAGAGAAGATTGTGAGTTTAACTTAGCACCTTTTATAATAATAAAAATAAATTTTTATACTTTCTAAATATTATTTATTTTTATCAAAAGCAATAAATATCTAATATGGACTTTATGTTTTTAAAATGTTATTAAAAATTGTGTAATTATAAATTATATGCTATAATGGACTTAAACTTATTTAAAGATAAGTTTACAGTTATTTTATCGTTTTGATAAAATAAATAATATTTTTAGGAGGAAAAATATGATTATATTAACAGCTTTTTGATTTTAGCTATATCAATGGGAATGGTTGCTTGCTCTGGGAGGCAATAGTTCTTAAAGTAGCTAATGAGGAAGAGTTAAAAAGAAGAAGAAAAAGCTAAAAAGAAGAAGAAAAACTGTTAAGACTTTTTCTAAGGTTTTGATACTAAATCATTTATAGTGGAATATAAAGGTGATGTAGTAAATAAAATTACAATGAAGAGAGCGTTTTAAGTTTTGAAAAACTTAAAATATGAAAAAGATGCTAATGCAGTAATAGCTAAGCAAAAACAAGTTTTTGCGACTTTTAGAGATTCTGCAAAAGTGAAGTTAAAATAGAAAATATCTTGTGATGACTATTGTTGTAGATGTTGCTACAAATGGATGTAAATAAATTTAGCATAAAAGTGAATTCTTGGTGGAACATTAGATGCTAACAATTTTAAGAGTCTAAAAGCATTTGATCTTCACAAAATGGATATCTAGAAAAGAAATAATATTAAAAAGCTGTTAAAATGATTTTTCACTTAACAGCTTAAATTTCTATTTCATTGTAGGTGTAATTTATTTTTCTTATTGCGAAGCAACTGTTCTGACACCCACCGATGCAAAGCATCGTGGAAGAAGTGGGGTTATTATTGGAAAGCAACAGGTTCAGGCACTCACCCGATGCGAAGCATCGTGGAAGAGTGGGTTGTGCGAAGCAACAAGGTTCCCAGGGCACCTACCGATGCAAAGCATCGTGGAAGAGATGGGGTTGTGTGCGAAGCAACAAGGTTCCCAGGCACTACGCGATGCAAAGCATCGTGGAAGGGTGGGGTTGTGTGCGAAGCAACAAGGTTCCAGGCACCACCCGATGCAGCATCGTGGAAGGGTGGGGTTATTATTGCGAAGCAACAAGGTTCCTAGGCACCCACCCGATGCAAAAGCATCGTGGAAGGTGAGGGTTATTATTGCGAAGCAACGAGGTTTCGAGCACCACCGATGCAAAGCATCGTGGAAGGAAATGGGGTTATTATTGCGAAGCAACAAGGTTCGAGGCACCCACCCGATGTGAAGCGTCGTGGAAGGGTGGGGTTATTATTGCCGAAAGCAACAAGGTTCCAGGCACCACGCGATGTGAAACTATCGTGGAAGAATTGAGGTTGTTATTGGCCAAAACAACAGGTTCCCGGGCACCCAGCCGATGCAAAGCATCGTGGAAGAGGTGGGGTTCTTATTTATGCTCTTCAACCGTATTCTCAACATTAAATACTTTTAGAGCTGATTTTCCCTAAGTTTATCTTTTTCTTCATCGAGACTTTTTAAAATTATTATTATATAAGTACTCTTCCAGCTTCTATACATTGGTTGGTAACATTATATATTTATCTCCTGAGTCTTTTGCATGCTCCTTGACGAATTTATCTCTTCCTTTTAATGAGTCCGTCTTCAGGAGTTGCGAAGTCATGTATAAATTATCTCCAACTAACATAACAATCTTATGAGTTTCTTCGATTTTTTTACGTCTTTCGTCCTTGCCTTTTTCTCCTTTGGCTCTTAACATCAAATTTGCATCTGATTGTAGAGGAAGTCCTTTTTCCAAAAGATTTTTTCTTAGTAACTTCAAATTCAGTTTCAGCATTTCTATCAGTTACATAATAAATTCCAACACCATTTTTATGTGCAAAAGTCTAAAAATTCTTTTTGCTCCATAAACAACTTCTGCTTTTAGCATACATAACCCATGTCATGCCCTTCTGGATAGGATTTTCCATTTGATTGCATAATAAAAGCTTGAATAGGTGAGTTGTCAAGGACAGTTTCATCTAAATCCAAAACAACAGCTAATTTTTCGCCTTTAGCTTTATTTTTAATTTTTTCTTCTAATGACTTCTTAGCTGCATTATATCCTTGAGTGTAAAGTGCTTTGGCTCAGCAGAAGTTTGATACCAAGTAACTGCCATTAAACCCCTGATTAGGCAGATTGACATTATCTTTCTTATCTTGAGTTTCAGTTTGCTGTTTAGGTGTTTCTTCTTTCTTAGCAGGTGCTGAACAAGCACTAATAATAACAGCATAGCTAGTAATAAACTAGATTTTTTTCTTAAAAACATATTATCCTCCTAAATTTATTACAATCTTACAAAAATAATCTTATCTTGTTGTGAAACAACAAGGTTCCAGATATCCACCGATATGAAGTACAGATGAAAAGGTAGTTTTTCTTATATTAGTTTACCATTTTAAAAAATAAATTTCAAGATTTTTACAATAATTAAATTTAACATACTGAAGTAAATTTTATTATATTTTTATATTTAATAATTAATATATTTATCAAGCCAAAAATAAAAACGTTTTTCTTGCAACAAAAAATATTTTAAAAATTAGCATTTTATATAAAAAAATTTTTAAAAATATTTCTTTGTGAATAAGTTAATTATAAGGCTTTAAATACATTCGCTATAATTGGGAATAAGTGTAGTTTGCAATATGATTTAAGAGCAAAGATTTGAATAAAAATTAGAAATATATTTTTATATAAGAATAATATTTGTTAAAAATATAAACAACATCATAAATCACAAAAATTTTTAAAATATTTTGTTAAAAATTGTTGACATCGTTTGCTGTTAGAGTTATAATAAAAATGTAATGAAAAATAATTTCAAAGAATATTTTAAAAATTTATTTATTATTTTTGAGATTGTTGGAAACTAGTTTTTAAGTTAAGGAGGTTTTTATGAAAAGCTGTAGTTGTTAATAAAGAAGGAACTTGGGTTGAATTGGTTGAAAGAGATATAAGAAAACCAGGGTTACGGAGAAGCATTGATAGATGTTGAGTATTGTGAGTTTGTCATACTGATTTACATGTTGCAAAGGAGATTTTTGAAAAAGTTCCAGGCCGTGTTCTAGGACTATGAAGGTGTTGGTATTGTAAAGGAACTTGGAGAAGGTGTTAAATCTTTAAAAATTGGAGACAGAGTAAGTGTTGCATGGTTCTATGAAGGCTGTGGTTGCTGTGAATATTGTAATACAGGAAAAAGAAACTCTTTGTAGAACTGTATGCTGGATATTCAGTTGATGGTGCAATGGCAACACTAATGTATCGTAACAGCTGATTATGCTGTTAAGGTACCTGATGGATTAGATCCAGCTCAAGCAAGTAGTATTACTTGTGCAGGTGTTACTTGCTATGCTGCAATAAAAGCTGCAAATTTAAAACCAGGTCAATGGATTGCTTTATATGGAGCAGGTGGACTTGGAAACCTAGCTGTTCAATATGCAAAGAAAGTTTTTAATGCTCATGTTGTAGCTGTTGATATAAACGATGATAAACTTGCTCTTGCAAAAGAATGTGGTGCAGATATTGTTATAAATGGACTTAAAGAAAATCCTGTTGAAGTAATTAAAGAAAAAACAGGTGGTTGTCATTCAGCTGTTGTTACAGCTGTTTCAAAAGTTGCTTTTAACCAAGCTATTGATTCAGTAAGAGCAGCAGGAATAGTTGTAGCTGTTGGATTACCTTCAGAAACTATGGATGTATCTATAGTTAAAACTGTTCTTGACGGAATTGAAATTATAGGTTCATTAGTAGGAACAAGAAAAGACTTAGAAGAAGCATTCCAATTCGGCGCAGAAGGAATGGTTGTTCCAGTTGTTAAAAACGTCCAATAGAAGATGCCCTGCTATTTTCAAAGAAATGGAAAGATGGAGTTATCACAGGCCGTATGGTTATAGATATGAAAATGTAAAATAAATTTACTTTTCAAAAAGGGGCGTTGAGCCTTTTTGTTGTAAAATAAAATTTTGGAAATTTTAATTTAGTCAAATACTCAAATGATAGAGTAGATGTTTTTAAGTTATTTTTATTTAACTACTATATAATGGTACTTAAATTTGTTAAAAATATAAATATGTTGTTGTGTATAATGAAAACGATTCAGAAAAATTGATAAATTATATTGTATAGTATGTATAGGAATTCAAATATGTTTTTATAAAGTATAATTTTTGAAAATTTTATGAAAAATGTTTGAAAATATACTATTTTTGTGATTGTAATCACTGACTAAAGCTTTTTGTTGGGTATATACTATAAACATAGTAAATAAGTTTACGTAATTAATATAAATTTTTAGGAGATGATATTATGGACGCATGGAGAGGTTTTAAAAAAGGTAATTGGAGTGAAAATATTGATACTAGAGATTTCATTCAATTGAACTACACACTCTTATGAAGGAGATGAAAGTTTCTTAGCTGAACCAACAGAAAGAACTAAGAACTTATGGAAAAAAGCCGAAGACTTAATCTTAGAAGAAGTTAGATCAAAACTGTTAAAGTTGATACTACAAGAGTTTCAGGAATTAATAATTTTTCCTGCGGGTTATTTGGATAAAGAAAATGAATTGATTGTAGGTTTCCAAACTGACGAACCGATGAAGAGAATCGTAAATCCTTATGGTGGATATAGAATGGTTACAAAATTCTTTAGATGCTTATGGATTAAAGATGGATCCAACAATTGAAAAATATTTCAATCAATTCAGAAAAACTCACAATCAAGGAGTATTTGATGCTTATACTTCTCAAATGAGAAAAAGCTAGAACTGTTGGTCTTTCTAACAGGACTTTCCTGATGCTTATGGACGTGGAAGAATTATCGGAGATTATAGAAGAGTTGCTCTTTATGGAATTGACAGATTAAGAGCTGACAAATTAAAATGAATATAAAAATTGGAAAGTGAATTAGCTTCAGAAGATATAATAAGACTTAGAGAAGAACTTTTCTGAACAATACAGAGCTTTAGACGAAATGAAGAAAAATGGCTATGGAATATGGATATGATATTTCTGTTCCAGCTACAAATGCTAAAGAAGCTATTCAATGGTTATACTTTGCTTATTTAGCAGCTGTTAAGGAAAAATAACGGTGCTGCAATGAGTCTTGGTAGAAATGGTGGTTTCTTAGACATCTACATCAAGAGAGATATTGAAGAAGGAACTTTAACAGAAAGTGAAGCTCAAGAATTAATTGACCAATTCGTTATGAAACTTAGAATGATGAGACATTTAAGAACTCCTGAATATGATGATTTATTCGCAGGAGATCCTACTTGGGTTACTGAATCTCTAGGTGGTATGGGTCTTGATGGAAGAACATTAGTTACTAAGACAGCTTTTAGAATTTTACACACTTTAACTAATTTAGATTCTTCACCAGAACCAAATATGACAGTTCTTTTGGAGTTTAGATTTACCAGAAGGTTGGAAAAATTATTGTTCAAAAGATGAGTATCCAAACAGGTTCATTACAATATGAAAATGATGATGCAATGAGACCAGTTCATGGTGATGACTATGCAATAGCTTGTTGTGTATCTTCAATGGTAATCGGAAAACAAATGCAATTCTTTGGAGCTAGAGCAAATCTTGCAAAATCACTTCTTTACGCTATTAACGGTGGTGTTGATGAAATGAAGAGAGCAAAAGATGGTTCTTTAATCAAAGTTTTAGATGGTATTGAACCAATTAAAAGATGAAGTTTTAGATTTTTGACAAAGTTTATGCTAATTACAAATTAGTTTTAGAAAAAAAGTTGCAAAACTTTATGTAAATACAATGAATACAATTCACTACATGCATGATAACATGCTTTATGAAGCTGGACAAATGGCTCTCACATGATACTTTTTTGTTCACAGATATATGGCATTTGTGTAGCTGGTATTTCAATCGTAGCTGACTCATTAAGTGCAATTAAATATGCAAAAGTTAAACCAATCAGAGATGAAAATGGATTAGCTATTGACTTCGAAATTGAAGGAGATTTCCCAACTTACGGAAATGATGATGACAGAGTTGACTCAATAGGAGTAGAAGTTATCGAAGGATTTATGGAAGAACTTAGAAAAACTCCTACTTATAGAAATTCTGAACATACACTTTTCAATCTTAACTATAACTTCAAAATGTAGTTTATGGTAAGAAGACAGGAACAACTCCTGATGGAAGAAAGAAAGGCGAACCATTCGCACCAGGAGCTAACCCAATGCATGGAAGAGATAAGACAGGTGCAATCGCATCACTTAACTCAGTTGCAAAAATTCCTTTTGCAGATGTTGTCAAGATGGTATTTCAAATACTTTCTCAATAGTTCCAACAGCTTTTAGGAAAGAGTGAAGATGAAAGAAAAAGTTAATTTAACAAACTTAATGGACGGTTATTTTTGAACAATTAGCATTCCATTTGAATGTTAATGTACTTGATAGAGCAACTTTAATGGATGCTTATGATCATCCAGAAAAATATCCAAACTTAACAATTCGTGTTTCTGGATATGCAGTTAGATTTAACAGACTTACAAAAGAACAACAAATGGAAGTAATTCACAGAACTTTCCATGAAAGTCGTTAAAAAGTTGCAAAGTAATGATAAATTAAACAAAAGCAGGTTGTCCTGCTTTGTTTTTCTACATTTTTAATAATTAAAAAGGTGATTTTTATGGTAATAGGCAGGTTACATTCAATTGAAACAATGGGGCTTGTTGACGGACCAGGCATAAGAACAATTTTTCTTTTTACAAGGTTGTCCTCTTAGATGCCTTTACTGTCATAACCCAGATACTCAAGCATTGCAAGGCGGTACTGGAGATAACGCCTGATTTTGTGCTGTCTAAAAGCCAAAAGATATAAGACCCATTATAGAGATAATGGTGGAATAACTTTTTCTGGTGGAGAGCCTCTTTACAAGGGAATTTCTTTGCTGAAACTCTAAAATTGTTAAAAAGAAAATGGTTATAATACTTGCGTGGATACAAGTGGTTAGTGGAAATGAAAAATATTTTAAAGAAATTTTAGAAAATACTGATACAATTCTTTTAGATGTAAAAAGTTTTCAAACCAAGGTTATATAGAAATGGTAAAACAAAAATGGATGGTTTTTATAAATTTTTAGAATATATAGATAAATATTTTTAAAGGGAAAATTTGGTTTAGACATGTTATGGTTCCCGGTTTTACGGACAATAAGGAATCAATGATAAGCTTATTGAAATAATCAAACCGTATAGAGATAAAATTGAAAGAGTTGAAATTTTACCATATCATATAATGGGAGTTGAAAAGTATAAAGAACTTGGAAAAGATTACAAACTAAAAAGGTGTACCAGCAATGAATAAAGAGAAAAGCTTCTATGCTGGAAAATTATGTAAGAAGTAAAATTAAATTTTAAATAAGGAAAATTTGAGAAAAAGATACTTAGATTTTAATTTTATATTTATAATCACTCGATTGAGTGATTTTTAGTACTTGATTTTAAGTTGTTTTAAGGTTATACTGTTATAGTATAGAAAAATACGGGGTGATTTTATGAGAATTTTAATTTGTGAAGATGAGATTGATTTAGCAGACGGACTTTGTGCTATCCTTAAAGGGAATAAGTATTCTGTTGATGTTGTATATGACGGAGAGGAAGCTCTTACTTATTTGGAAGCAGAAAATTATGATGCTGTTGTTTTAGATATTATGATGCCGAAAAGTTGATGGTATTACTGTTTTTAAAAACTATAAGAGAAAATGGAAATAGTATTCCGGTTATTATGCTTACTGCAAAAGTCTGAACTTGAAGATAAAGTTGTAGGACTTGATTGTGGAGCTGATGATTATCTAACTAAGCCTTTTTGAAGTTAAGGAACTTCTTGCAAGACTTAGAGCGATAACTAGAAGAAAAAGAAAATGTTACAGATAATGTTTTAACATTTGGAAATATTACTTTTAAATAGGACGACTTTTGAATTGTCATCTGAAATGGGAAACTACAAACTTACAAATAAGGAATTCAAATGCTTGAAATGCTTATGTCAACACCTTCAAATATTATTTCAGCAGATACTTTTTATGGATAAAATATGGGGATATGATACAGATTCTGATATAAGTGTTGTTTGGGTTTATATTTCATATCTTAGAAAGAAACTCGCAAAAACTAGAGGCAGATGTTGAAATAAAAGTAACTAGAAATGATGCATACTCTTTGGAGGCTATAAATGGAAAAGTAAAACTTAGAAAAAAGTTTATATATTTTTCAGTTGGAATTATATCCACTGTTGTTTTTTGGCAATAATAGCTTTGTTAATTTTTGCAAATTTTTTACAATATTAGCCATAGTTCGGATGAATTATTAAAAACATTGGTGGAAAATAATGGAGTTATGCCAAGTTTTGCAGTAGTTAATGAAAAATGCTGATGAAAAAGACACTCTATCTTTAAAAACTTTTTCAAACAGATTTTTACAGTTAGAACGGACAATCAAAAATGTTGTAACAGTTAATACAGATGATGTTTTTTTACCAGTGCGTCTGAGGCTGTAGAATATGCAAAAACTGTTTTGGCAAAAAGGAAAAACATAGTGGTTATTACAAGGGTTTTAAATATGTAGTTGAAAAATACGGACAAAGGGAAGTTAATTGCCTTTGTCGATGTTGTAAAAGATTATAATGTATTTTATTCAAACCTTGGGAATAGTGTTATATCAGTCTTTAGTATTGGGATTTGTTACACTTTTTTTCATTTATTTTTATCTAAAAAGGCTGTTGCACCAATGGTTCAAGCTTATGAAAAGCAAAAATGCTTTTTATTACAGATGCAAGCCATGAATTAAAAACTCCACTAGCCATAATAAACACAAGTGCAGATGTGCTTGAAATGGAAGGAGGAGAGTAAGTGGACAGGAAATATTCATAAGCAGGTAAATAGATTAAATGGTCTTATCGGAAATTTGATTTCACTTACAAAACTTGAAGAATCTGATGACTTGAAAAACTGGATTTTTCTTTTCAGATGTTTAATGATTGCGTTATGGATGTCAAAGACTATGCTACAAGTTTGGATAAAAATATAGTAACAGATATTGAAAAAGGAATTTCGTTTAAGGGAGATGAAAAATTAATTAGGCAGGTTATTGGTATTTTTTGTTTGACAATGCTATCAAATATGCAAGAGAAAAAAGTGATATAAATGTACAACTAAAAAAACAAAATAAAAATAGTATTTACTGTAGAAAATGAAGCTGATAATTTAGAAATTAAAAATTATAATATTCTATTTGAAAGATTTTACAGAGCAGATAGTTCAAGAAATAGTAAAACTGGAGGATACGGAATCGGGCTTTCTATCGCTCAATCAATTGTTTTTAAAAACATAAGGAAAAATTTCTGCTGATAGTGTTGATGGAGAAAAGAATTGTTTTTACAGTTAAATTATAAAAAAATTGAATAATATAGATTAGAGCTGTTATTAAGTTAATAGCTCTTTTTGTGTTTTCTTTAATATGTAATTTTAAATAATTTTTAAATTTTTCGAACTTTTTAATATTTTTGAATATAATTTACCATTCACGTTCAGCTCTTTAATCGAAGATTTCTCCAAATACGTAATTTCGACCGAAACGAAGCATAGCTGAGTGAAGCGGAGAAGTCTCATTTGATTGTTTACTTGTAAACAATCAATAGTAGGTTGATGCAAAGATTGTCCAAATCTTTGAATTGGCTACAATCGACTGCGAAAATCTCATAAATGTATTGTAGATACATTGGTTATGTAAATCTCTTTATACATCATGTTCAAAAATATTTTTTTAAAACAAAAATATATTTAAGGTTAATCAAAGGTTGCTTTTTGTAAAATGTAATTACAAAAATATGTATGATGATTTAATTGTATTGAAAAGTATTAAGGAGGACATATGAAGGCTAACAAATTGGTAGTTGAATTATTCAGTTTAGCTATATTGTCTGGTTGTTTGGTAGCTTGTAGTAAACCTACAAAAAGAAACCAATACACATTCGATGCAAAAATATGAAGGTAAATAGAACTAATTCAAATGCTAAGTCAAATATTTTTGCCGATGATGATTATAGATGCAATGGTCGATGAAAAATAGTACAGTTTTTGAATTTAAGTGATATTTTTAAATAAAAAGGAAAAATATAGTGTTTCTGAAATAGTTATAACTATTTCAGCTGGAGGAACTTATATTTTAACCGGCAAACTTGATGATGGTCAAATTGTAGTTAATACAAAAAGTAACGATAAAGTAAAAACTTGTTTTTAAAGGGGCTGATCTTTTCTTCATCTAAGGAAGTCCAATTTTAGTTGAAAAATGCTAAAAAGACTATTATTACTCTAGCATCAGATACTAATAACAAATTGGAACTAAAAGGAGAATATAATAAAGAGGAAAATAAGGATTCAGTTATTTTTCAAAGAGTGATTTAAGTTTTTAACGGTACAGGAATTTTTAAATCTTTTCTCATCTTATGGTAGAGGAATTGTATCTCAAGATAAGGTAGTCTTTGTGGATGGCAAGTATGCAATGGATACTGCTGGAAATACTGTAAGTGCTAAAAATTCTGTAGCAATAGCCGATGGGAAATATGATATCAAGTCTGACGAAAAAGGTACGGGATTAAAAGCTACTGGAAGTGACAATAATGGTAGTGTGTATATTGCAAAATGGAAATTTTAATATTTCCACGTGGAAAAAGACGGAATAAATTCAAATTCGAAAGTTACAATAAAACAATGGAAATCTAAAGATAAAAAGTGGAGATAATGGTATCGAAAGCGAAAATATAGACATAAGAGGCGGAAACACACAGGTTGTTTCGAAAGATGATGGTATAAAAAGCAAGTAGAAAAAGATACTGAACCAGATTCTCACATATACAAATAAGTGGGGAAAAAGTTAGTGTTTATTCTGAAAAATGGATTAAATTCTAAGGGAGATATTTCCGTAACTGGAGGAGAGACAGTTGTTGAAAAGTTCAAATGATGCTGACAATTCGAGTGCTGAATTATGAAGGCTCTGCCAAAAATAAGCGGTGGAACTTTTGTAGGTACTGGAAATTCTTCAACGGTTAAAGGTTTTGGGATTCTTCAACTCAAGGAAGTATGCTGATGAAATTTGATACTAAAGACAATCTGAAAGTTTTGGACGAATCAGGAAAAACCTTAACGGAATATAAGCCAAAATCAGAATATCAAACTGTTGTAGTTAGTACAAAAGGGATGAAAGAAAAATAAGAAATATAAATTAGTGGCAGGAAATCAGACTTTGGACGTTTTCTTAGATAAGATAAATTATAAATCCAGCCGAACTTGTTGAAAAATAATTGAAATAGATAGAAAAAGTAACTGATGATTATAAAAAAGCTGTGAAAAATTCACAGCTTTTTAATGAAAATTTAAAATTATCTAATATAAGAAATCATATCTTTTTCTTCTATCCCTAACCATTCCAACAGATTTGTAAAATTCATTATCTCTAATATCGTGAATATCTGTAAAAAGGCAAAAAGATCTCAACATCTTTATATTTTTGAAACTGACTTTAAATAGTTTTGTTCCGATTCCCTGTCTATAGTAATCAGAATCAACAATCAAATCCTGAATAAGAAGTATATGTTCAGCCATCTCCAACACAACGAATAAAAAGCTATTAACTTTATTATTCTCGAAAAGCACCTAAAAGATAAATTGAATTTTTAAAAGATCTTTTAGCTTTTTCATCATCCTTTAGATATGCAGACCAGTTTGCAGATTTAAAGATTCCTTTTATTTCTTCAAAGTATTGATTATAATCAAATTCCTTAAATTCCATAAAAACCTCCTATATTTCTAGAAATAATTTTATTCCTTCTTTTTAGCTTTTCATCACTAAGTGTTGCAAAACCCAATAAAATCGAAGGTATTTCTCTTTTGTTCCATAAGAGCCGAGTCCATAAACTTTTATCTTTTTCTTTTTGCTTTTTACGATATATTCTTCTGAGTAGTTTTTGGATATTCTAAAACTACATGAAGCCCTGCATCTGCACCTCTTATTGTAATGTCTTTTCTTTCACTCTAACATATCCATTAATAATTGTCTTTTTAGAATAAATTTTTCTCATTCTGTTCAAAATGTTTTTCAAACTCACTCAGTTTCTATAAAAGTTGTAAGCATCTTTTTGTACCATAATTGAAAACGGGGCAGATAAAAATTTAAAAATAGTATTATATCTTTTCAACCAAACTCAAAAAGGTAAAACCATAAAAACTTACTCTAAAACTTGGAGAGATTGACTTCGAAAAAAAGAACCAATATAAATTACCTTATCATTTACATCGATTGATTTTAACGCAGGAACAGGTCTTTTTGAATACTTAAATTCACTGTCATAGTCATCTTCAATTATATATTTTATTTTTCATATTCAAAAGTTCAACACGTCTTTGCATATTCATTATAACACCGGTTGGAAACTGATGAGCTGGAGTTATAACACAAAAATCTGATTTTGATTTTTTAATTTTTTAAATCCATTCCATTTTTGTCTACTGGAATAAATTCGTAATTTATATCATTTGTATCCATTATATTAGAAAGCATACTGTAACCTGGGTCTTCAATTCCAAATTTTCCGGAAATCAATTTAAAAATAATTTGGAAAAAGATATTCTGAACCACTTGAAATTACAATTTGTGAAGGGTCTGCTTTAAAGCCTCTCGACTTATCTAAATATTCAGCTATTTGAGTTCTAAGCGGAAGATATCCTTGATAATCAACTTTCTCTAAAATATCTTTGTTATCAAAAATATTTGAAGATATTTTTTGAATATCTTGTAAGGAAATTCTTCGCTAACTCCACTGTATGAGAAGTCATATTCAATATTTTCTTCTTCCTTTGTTATGTAGATTGGCTTACTATCTAGAGACATAAAAGCTCTCCAACATCAGAAACGAAAAAGCCTTGTCTTTCCTTTGAGTAAACAAAGCCTTCTTCCAAGAGTTTTGAATAGGCATTATCTACCGTATTCAAAGAAATATTATACTCTTTTTGCAAGATTTCTCTTGCTCGGAAGTTTTTATTAGCTTTGTAATTTCCTTTTATTATTTTGTTTTTAAAAATACTCATATATTTTGCATATAGAGTACGCTGTTTTTAATATTAACATTCTGACACCATAAAAATATTATTTTGATACTACAAACAGTATCAATATCTATATTATACTATATTTGATTAAATTTAACAAAGGAGCATTTACATGGAAAAATAAATTAAACATAAAAATAACATTGATAGGAGTAATGGCAGCGGTTGTATTTGTAGCATCACAAATTCAAATCCGAATACCACTTGGAGCAAGTGAAACTAGAGTACATATCGGAAATGGATTTTGTTTATTATGTGGACTTTTATTAGGACCTTTGCAGGTGGTCTTGCTTCTGGCATGGGCTCAGCAATTTTTGATCTAATAAATCCAATTTATCTACCTTCTGCACCATTTACATTTACATTCAAATTTTTAATGGCTTTTTATCTGTGGAAAAATTGCATATTCAAACGCTTCAAAAAGCAGAGGACTTTATGAAAAATTTAACAGGCTCAATCACAGGGGCGGTTACTTATGTAATTTTATATCTATCCAAAAAGCTATATATCTGACATATATGTTAAAAGGATTACCTCAAGCAGGAGCAATTGCAAAGGGATTACAAAGACTTGGTGCTTCAACAACTAACGCAATTGTAGGTGTAATAATTGCAGTATTAATAGCAAAAACATTACAACCAATATTAAAAAGGCTATAAGATAGATGAAAATTTTAGTTTTTAATGACTACTGTGTTGTTGGAAATATGGCATTAAAGGCAAATATTTCTATATTATCGCAAAAATGGATATGAGGGTTTTAAGGGTTCCGACAAAAATTTTTCGTCGAATATGAGTTACAAAGATTATATTAGTTTTTATATCAAACTTTTTCAGAAAATAGTTAAAAAGTCTTTGGAATTAAGAAAGTTGATGCAATTTATATTGGATTTATTGATAATGATGAAGTTTTTGTAATAATAAAGAAATTTTACAAAATTTTTAAAGGAAAGTCATTTTTAGATCCAATACTTGGAGATAATGGTATAAAATACTCGGAACAACTGCAAAACAAATATCTTTTTAGAGAACTTTTTGAATTTTGTGAATATAGTAACACCAAATCTCACAGAGGCTATTTTATTAACAGAATATAACAAAATATTTTCTGATACAAAAAGAAGATGTGGAAAAGATAGCAAGTAATCTTCTTGAAAATGGAGCAAAACAAATTATAATCAAAAAGTTTTGAAAAATGATATATTAAATACATTATATATTTCCGAAACATCAATAAAATGGTTTGAAAGTGAAAAATTGATATAAAAATTTGTGGGACAGGAGATGTATTTTTCTTCACTTGTAGCAAGTGAGTTGACAAAAGGAGAGAAATTAGAAAAATTCTATTGATAAAAATTCAAAAACTCTTGGCTGAAAATATAAAAACAAGAAAAACAAGACGGATTAAATGAAATACAATTAGAAAAATTTTAGAATAGGCGAATAGCCTATTTTTATTGTGAAAACGAAATGACGTATAAGACAAATACCTTTGTTTAAGAGCAAGACGTTAAAAAGCAAACAATCTTCAAGAATAATTAAAAATGACTAGAAAACAAAAGTTTCACGTCATAGTATTTAGTAAAGAAAAGCCCTTAACACGTCATCTCGACCGGAGCGATAGCGAAGTGGAGAAATCTCATACTATTATTTGTTTACAAATATCATACTATTATTTGTTTTACAAATAATAGTAAGTCCTACAAAGGACTTATAAAACAGTTAAATATAGCCCCATATGGAAATCCCTAAAGCTCTCTGCTTTCATATAATCAAATAAAAATTTCCACAGTCATTTGTAGTAAATTTAAAGAAAATAGAAATTTTTTATCATACTTCTTTTGATTATGATTATTTGTTTTTATTGTAGGGTATATTTCTATCAAAATCTATTAAGGAGAGAGAACTATGAAAAAGAAAAATTTTTAGCATTAGGTCAGTGTTCAGTTTTAGTTTTTGGAATTTTTCATTTTTAAAAACTTTTATATGAGTGATAAAAATAGTAAAAATGAAAATTCCGGAAATAATCACTGCCACTGAAGAAAAATCTGGAAACAGTGATTCAAAAAGATTCAAATTCAAAAGAATCTGATCTCAAAAGACTCAAATTCAGATGAGAAGCTACTTTAGAAAAGATAAAAAGTCAGTAACGATTTTAGACTTTAGTAAAAATGGATGACATGCTTGTGCTATTCAGCACCCAGTTTTGGAAAAACTGAAAGAATATAAAGATAGTAATCATAAAAACTGTTGATGTTAGAAAACAACAAGCATTTGCATCACAATTCCCTATAAGGGTAACACCTACTTTATTTTACTTTAATGCAGATGGAACACCTTATAAAGCATCAGATGAGTTGGCAAAGAAAATAAGTTATGTTGCCTACGAAGATAAAAAATCAGGTGAATTAAAATTTGGTGGTTCAGAAGGTGCATAAATATGAAGAATTAAAAGCAAGTTATTGAGGAGATGTTGAAGAATGTTAAGTAACTTAGAGAGTATTATCGGAGAAGGCTTGAAATCATTTAGTCTTTTTGCCCCAATTCTGGCATTACTTGGAGGAATACTAACTTCAATTTCGCCTTGCTCACTTGCATCAATTCCTTTAATTATTGGTTTTATGACCGGAACTAAAGAAGATAACACAAAGAGAGCATTTAAAATTTCTGTTGTATTTGCTATAGAATGGCAATAACCACACAACACTGGTGTTTTAGCTGCACTACTTAGTAAAATTTTTAATCAATCTGGACCGATTTGGAATATATTTTTTAGGAATTGTTATGATTTTGATGGCATTACAGACTTGGGAGATAATAAATGTAATTCTAGTAAAATTTTTTGACTAATAAAAAGCAAAAAGACTGGATATAGAGCTTTGTTAGTTGGAATAATGGCAGGATTATCTCAAGTCCTATTCCACACCGATTTTAGTTGCATTACTTGCAATTGTTGCTTCAAAAAGGAAGTTTGCTTTTGGGAGTATTACTATTGCTTGCTTTTATTCAATAGGTATCAGTATTTTGAGTCGTTGTTGCAGGAACAAGTGCAGGATGTTGTTGGTAGAGTAATGTCAAATAAATCTTATGGAAAAATTTCAGATATTGTAAAGATTGTTTTTGGAATAATTATTTTTACTGATAGGAGTATATTTCCTATATCTTGATTTTAAAATTAAATTTTTATAAAAAACATAAAAAGGACTTAGTAGCACTGAAAGTTCTTTATGTAAAAATCATTAATAAGTACGGATAATTTAAACATTTGTTGTTGAAAATGCTAGAGCATTAACCGTGAATTATGTTAAAAATATAATAAGAAGACCCTTTTATAAAAAGATTTAATAATTTTAGAAATTATTTGGGGATTTTTATATTATGAAATTAAAATATTTTTATTTAAAGATTTGAAAATTGCTTATGGAAAGGAGAAATCTTTACATTGAAGAAAAAGGAAATTATTAATAAAATTGTATCGATGTTGACTGTAATAACATTGCTTTATGCCGATAACATCACAAGTTTTTGCAGCGCATCCTGTTAAGGGATACAAGTTAATGCAAATCGTACTGAATTGTTGACTCGCTGAAAAAGATGGGAAAGCTCAGGGCTTAATATTACAGAAGGTCCAACTCAAGACAAAGGCACTGTAAACTCAAATGCTGAGGCTAATACTAAGTTGGATGAGATTAATGCCGATTATAAAGCTCAGATACAAAAATAGCAAAAGCCAAAATGGACGAGTATAATGCAAAAGGCAGAATACGATAGGAAAAATATGATAAAGAGTTAGAAAAATATAACAAGGAATATGAACAATATTTAAAAAGATTATGCAGCTTTTTGAAAAACAATATGAAAAAGAGAAAAAGAGCTTGCACAAGGCTATAAAGATTACGATAAACATAAGGATGGATATCTTTTCAACACCTTATCCAAAGACTCTTGGCTTTATGATTCAGAACCTGATGCGGAACTAACTTTTATCCGATAATCAAAGGAGAGTATGTCTAAAATGCAGTGAGATACTGCATTTAGCAAGACAACTACAATATGCTAATAAAATGTTGCAATTGGACGATATGAGTGTTAAAGATTTGAAACTGCTAAGTCCTTCAAATAAAATGGAGCTATTTGGAAATTTCGGAGATAAGTCTACATGGAAAAACTAATGTAGCAACAATGGAACAATAAAAGTGGTCAACAGTACTTTAGAAAAAGGACAAAGTGTAACAGCAACTTATACAAATCTTAAAAATTCATATTATAATGGTAAAAAGATTTCAAAAATAGTTTTAAATATACTTTTAATGGGAAATTCAGCTTTCAAAAATGGAAAAGCTTTGGGTTGGTATATTTACGTATCCACTTACTTGAATATTTGCTTTCTGCATATACAGGAGCAGTTGAAAAGAATACTTCTATTTGTGTTAAAAATGAATTTACTTTACTATGATCAGAAGAAATGAAATTGAATTTAAAGATGCGTGATGTCAGTTGCATCTCTTAACCGTGAATACAATTCTATAGAACTTAGCAAAAGATTATAAAAGCAGGACAATTTGTAAGAATTTCCGGTTCATCAATAGAAGAAGATACAGCACGTAATTTGATTTATGCTGTAAATAGTTTTAAACTTTAAAAAGGACAAGGTGGTAGTAGATTTTACCATGCTATCCTCGTGGAGATGAGACCAGATTCAGGATGGGATACAGCAGATGCAAAATTCATGGTATGGAGCCGGTGTCCTTAAATTACAAGGTAAAAACAATCAAATTTCACATTAGGTGCGGCTTCGGCTTCAACTATTTGTACCTGGACCAAATCATGGAATAGTTGTTCCTGGTAAAACAATACTGATGGTAAAAACCTAATATTTGGTATTCATTAAATGGAAAGGTCTCGTGCAGTTGGTCTTCCTGAAATAAAGGCAAAAGAACCACAAAAAGCCAGTTAAAACCTACAGCACCAGAAGAACCACAAAAACCAGAAACAAATATTACTTTCCATTATGATGTATTTTATGTAAAATCACAAGTAGATAAGAAAAAGTAGTTAATGAAAACAATCAAGATATAAATAATAGTGTAGTAAAACAGGATCAGTTGTAAACTTTGAATTAAAACACTTCTGATTTGCCAAAGGACATGAAAAATAGACTCTTTAGTTTTCACTGATACATTACCTGAAGGTTATGAACTTGATTTGGCAGGAACAAAAGCAAAGAATGCTGATTATGAAGTAGAATATACTAAGGAAACTAGAGTTCTTAAATTTACTGCAAAAGGCAAGTTTATTAGAAAAATAAATAAAGACCTTACTAAAGAGGCTAAAATTCCAGCACCTAAGATTACAGGTAAAGTAACTAAGGACTGGAACAAAATATGAAAAATAAATTCTCAATAGGTATAAATAATGTCTATAATGTAGAATCACAACCAGTTAAAGTTTTTACAACTGAAAAACCAGTAAAGATGTTTATAATAGTCAAGATACAAATACAAGCATTGATGGTAAGGAAGTAAAAGCAAAGATGAATTACTTTACAAAAGTTACTTATCAAAAATACAACTGGTAAAAACACAAAAAGTTGTAATAAAGGATAAAATACCTGCACATACAACTTATGTAAATGGATCTGCTGATAATAATGGTGTTTTCGCTAATGGAGAAATCACTTGGACTAAGACAAATGTAGCAAATGGAGAAACAGTAGTAGTTACATTTAAAGTAAAGTTGATGATAATGTAAGTGGTGAGAAAATTCTTAATCAAAAGCCAATGTAGCTGATGGGAATAATAAAGTACGATACAAATGAAACAACAAAATCAACATCTACAAAACCAGTTAAATCTGTATTTAATAGTCAAGATACAAACTACAAGTATAGATGGTAAGGAAGTAAAGGCAAAAGATGAACTACTTTACAAGATAACTTACAAAAAATACAACAGGTCAAGTTCAAAAAGTTGTAATAAAGGATAAAAATACCTGCACATTTGCAACTCTGTGGAAAAATTCTGCAGACAATGACTGGTGTCTTTGACAATGGAGAAATCACTTGGACAAAAAGAAAATGTAGCAGATGGAGAAACAGTAGAAGTTACTTTCAAGGTAGTAGATGAAAATGTAAATGGACAAAAAGATTCTAAATAAGGCAAATGTAGTATGAAGTAATGATTTTGATACAAATGAAACAACAAATCCAACAGCAACAAAGCCAGTAAAAGATGTTTTTTGATAGTAAAGATACAAATACAAGTATAGACGGTAAGGAAGTAAAAGGCAAAAAGATGAACTACTTTACAGGATAACTTACAAGAATACTACTAGGACAAGTACAAAAGGTTGTAATAAAGGATAAAATACCTGCACATACAACTTTGTAAAGGGTTCAGCAACAAATAATGGAGTCTTCAAAGACGGAGAAATCACTTGGACAAAAAGAAAATGTAGCAAATGGAGAAACAGTAGTTGTTACATTTAAGGTAAAAGTAGATGAGAATGTAAATGGAGATAAAATTCTTAATAAAGCTAATGTAGCTGATGAAATAATAATTTCGATACAAATGAAAACAACAAATCCAACAGCGACAAAACCAGTTAGTCTGTATTTAATAGTCAAGATACACAAATACAAGTATAGACGGTAAGGAAGTAAAGGCAAAAGATGAACTACTTTACAAAGATAACTTACAAGAATACAACAGGAAAAGCTCAAAGATTGTAATAAAAGGATAGAATTCCAGAGCATACAAGTTATGTAGAAAATTCTGCAGATAATGGTGGAACTTTTGACAATGGAGAAATCACTTGGACAAAAGAAAATGTAGCAGATGGAGAAACAGTAGAAGTTACATTTAAGGTAAAAAGTAGATGAAATGTAAATGGACAAAAAGATTCTAAATAAGGCAAATGTAGTAGATGGAAGTAATAATTTTGATACAAATGAAACAACAAATCCAACAGCAACAAAAACCGGTTAAGGATGTCTTTAATCCAAAGGATACAAAAACAAGTATAGATGGTAAAGAAGCAAAAAGCAAAAGATGAGCTACTTTACAAGATAACTTATAAGAATACTACAGGAAAAGAACAAAAGGTTGTAATAAAGGATAAAATCCCAGAACATACAACTCTATGTAATGAATCAGCAACAAATAATGGAGTCTTCAAAGACGGAGAAATTACTTGGACAAAAAGAAAATGTAGCAAAATGGAGAAACAGTAGTTGTAACATTTAAAGTAAAAGTAGATGAGAATGTAAATGGAGAAAAATCTTAAATAAAGCAAATGTAGTAGATGGAAGTAATACATTTGATACAAATGAAACAACAAATCCAACAGCAACAAAAACCTGTAAAAGATGTCTTTGATAGTAAAGATGATAAGACAAGTATAGATAGTAATGAAGTAAAAAGCAGGCCAAGAACTACTTTTACAAGATAACTTACAAAAATACAACAGGAAAGGTACAAAAAGTTGTAATAAAAGATAAGATTCCAGAACATACAACATATGTAAAAGATTCAGCAGATAACAAAGGAATTTACAAAGACGGAGAAATTACTTGGACTAAGGAAAATGTAGCAGATGGGGAAACAGTAGAAGTTACATTTAAGGTAAAAGTAGACGACAATGTAAATGGAGAAAAATCTTAAATAAGGCAAAAGTAGCAGATGGAAGTAATACATTTGACACAAATGAAACAACAAATCCAACTTCTACAAAACCATTAAAAGATGTTTTTGATAGTAAAGATACAAATACAAGTATAGACGGTAAGGAAGTAAAAGCAGGGCAAGAATTACTTTACAAAGTTACTTACAAGAACACTACAGGAAAGGTACAAAAGGTCGTAATAAAAGATAGAATCCCAGAACATACAAGTTATGTAGAAAATTCTGCAGATAATGGTGGAACTTTTGCAATGGAGAAATTACTTGGACAAAAGAAAATGTAGCAGACGGAGAAACAGTAGAAGTTACATTTAAAGTAAAAAGTAGATGAGAATGTAAATGGAGAAAAATCTTAAATAAAAGCAAATGTAGTAGATGGAAGTAATACATTTGATACAAATGAAACAACAAATCCAACAGCAACAAAAACCTGTAAAAAGATGTCTTTGATAGTAAAGATGATAAGACAAGTATAGATAGTAATGAAGTAAAAAGCAGGCCAAGAACTACTTTACAAGATAACTTACAAAAATACAACAGGAAAGGTACAAAAAGTTGTAATAAAAGATAAGATTCCAGAACATACAACATATGTAAAAGATTCAGCAGATAACAAAGGAATTTACAAAGACGGAGAAATTACTTGGACTAAGGAAAATGTAGCAGATGGGGAAACAGTAGAAGTTACATTTAAAGGTAAAAGTAGACGACAATGTAAATGGAGAAAAGAATCTTAAAATAAGGCAAAAGTAGCAGATGGAAGTAATACATTTGACACAAAATGAAAACAACAAACTCAACTTCTACAAAAACCATTAAAAAGATGTTTTTGATAGTAAAGATACAAATACAAGTATAGACGGTAAGGGAAGTAAAAAGCAGGGCAAGAATTACTTTACAAAGTTACTTACAAGAACACTACAGGAAAAGTACAAAAAGTTGTAATAAAAGATAGAATCCCGGAACATACAACTTATGTAAAAGATTCAGCAGATAATGGTGGAATTTACAAAAGATGGAGAAATTACTTGGACAAAAGAAAATGTAGCAGATGGAGAAACAGTAGAAGTTACATTTAAGGTAAAAAGTAGATGACAATGTAAGTGGAGAAAAGATTCTAAATAAGGCAAATGTAGTTGATGGAAATAATAATTTCAATACAAATGAAACAACAAATCCAACAGCAACAAGACCTTTTAAGGATGTATTCAATAGTCAAGATGATAAGACAAGTATTGATGGTAAGGGAGTAAGGGAAAAGATGAACTACTTTACAAGATAACTTACAAGAATACAACTGGTAAAAGGAACAAAAAGGTTGTAATAAAGGATATGATACCAGAACATACAACATATGTAGAAGGATCTGAGCAGATAATGGTGGAATTTACAAAAGATGGAGAAATTACTTGGACAAAAGAAAATGTAGCAGATGGAGAAACAGTAGAAGTTACATTCAAGGTAAAAAGTAAACGCAAATGTAAATGGAGAAAGAATCTAAATAAGGCAAAAGTAGCAGATGGAAGTAATAAATTTGATACAAAATGAAACAACAAATCTAACACCATTAAGACCGAAAGCCAGCAATACCAAAAACAGGATACGGAGTAAACACAGCATTGTATACAGTATTATTGGGATTATCAACAGGAGCACTAGGTGCGATGAAGATCAGATATAGAAGAAAGAAAAACAGATAGGTTTTTTAGAAAATTAAATATTTGATAGAGAAGAGATTGGGAATAAAGTCCCAATCTTGTGTCTTGGTATCAAATTTGTTAGAATATGTATTCAATACTTTACAAAAATCTTTTTAGGTTATATAATCATAAAGAACATTTGATTTCTATTATATAGTGTTAACAAAATATTCAATGTAATCTGTTGTGATAAATCTCGTATATCTAAAAAAGTAAAATCAATATTAAATATAAATGGGATAGGTGAGAGTATGAGATATAGTATAGAAATATAAAAATTTAGAAAAGAATATTTTTGAAATCTACAACTATAAATCGTGTAAAAAGACATAGGTATAAAGAATAGAGGAGGGGAATGGAACATATGAGATGGATAATAAAAATAATCTTATTTCCTATTAGCTTGATATTAAGTGTTCTTGCTGAATTCTTAACATTTTTGTTTGTGTAGGGACTGTTATATTTTATTTACTAATGATTTTAAGTGTAATTGTATCCATAAGTTATTTTCTTCAAGGAAATACTACAATTGGGATAATAACAATGGTGTTGGGATTTTACTTAGCCTCGTGGAATACCACGCGTTGGAGCTGTAATCGTAGGTTTTATAAAGGAATCAATGATACTATAAAATCAATATAAAAATATTCAAAATTTAAAGTTGGAAGTTAAAATCTTTCCAACTTTTTATTTTGAAATGATGAGGTATTATTATGAGATATTAAAAACTTTAAATGTAACAAAAATGTACAGATTTTAAAATATCATATTTTTACGAATTAAAAAGAGGACACCTTTTTAAGATGTCCTCGATTAACAGTAGAAAATGTTCTACTATATAGATATTCAGTTATTTTCTTTTGTTATCTAAAAGATTTTATATTAGAAGTTTTCTTCTTTTCTCTTTCTTCTAAATGTTGAGAATAAAACTGTTCCTGATAAGCCTAATAGAGTCATAGTATAGTAGTGCAGAACTTCCTAAACCTGTTTTTGGTACTCTTGGTTTCAACACATTTGGAGTTCTTACATTTGTTACTACATAACCTTCTTTTACATTTCCTGTATAACTGACTTATATCCATTTCCAGAGCTTCTACTTCCTTGATTGTATATTCGATTTTTCTTTTCCATCTTTATATTCATCAAGGTCTTTAAAAAGTATCTGTCCACTTATTATCTTTTGATAATTTAAGTGTCTTTCCTGTTTCTTTTCACGTCAGCAAGTAGTTTGATTTAGTTACACTATCAGGTTCTTCATCTTGGTCATTCTTATCGTCCCAAGCTTTTTGTTGCACTTGTACAGATGTCTTTCCTGGTGTATATGAGTTCACCTAACATCGTATCCTTTACTTCTGTAGTATCCTCTCTACCTTTTCTTCTGAAAGTCAGTGTAGTTGATTTCTTTTCCGTTTTCATACTTGTCAAGATTTTCAAATTTCCACTTCCCAACCTTCTGCTTCTGTAACTTTCTTTGTATCTACTTTCTTTCCATTTCTTAATAGATTGATTGTTATTTTCTGTTGGTCTCTTTCCATCTTGGTTGTCTTTTGTCATCCAAGTCTTTGAACCTTCAACAGAAACTTTTTCAGGTTCCTCTTGTATTTGTTACTGTAGAAGCCTCTACAGTTCCTGTAACAACACTTACATATCCATCTTTTAAAGAGATTCTTCCTGATTGTATATTCGATTTTCTTTCCAGCTTTATACTCATCAAGATCTTTTAAAGTATCTGTCCACTTATTATCTTCTGATAATTTAAGTGTCTTTCCGTTTCTTTTTCCGTCAGCAAGTAATTGTACAGTTATGCTTTCAGGTCTCTTTCCATCTTGGTTGTCTTTATCTGCCCAAGCTTTTGTTACTTGTACAGATGTTTTTTCCTGGTGTATATGAGTTCTAACATCGTATCCTTTTTACTTCTGTAGTATATCCTTCATCTTTCTCTCTGAAATAGTGTAGTTGATTTCTTTTTCCATTTTCATACTTGTCAAGATTTTGCAATTCCATTTCCAACCATCTGCTTTTTGAAACTTTTCTTAGATTCTATCTTAACTCCATTTTTCAACAGATTGATTGTAATTTCATCAGGTCTCTTTCCGTCTTGGTTGTCTTTATCATCCCAAGTCTTTGAACCTTCAACAGAAACTTTTCAGTCTCTCTAGTATTTGTTACTTTATAGCCTTTTTCTGCATCGCCAGTAATTTCAGTAACATATCCATTTCCAACTTCTACTTCCTTGATTGTATATTCAATTTTCTTCCAGCTTTGTATTCATCAAGGTCTTTAAAAGATATCTGTCCACTTATTTGCTTCTGTTAATGTTACTGTCTTATCTGTTTCTTTTCCATCAGCAAGTAACTTAATTGTTTACACTATTAGGCTCTCTTTCCATCTTGGTTATTCTTATCATCAAGCTTTTTGTTACTTGTACAGATGTCTTTCCTGGGTATATGAATCTCGACATCATATCCATTTACTTCTGTAGTATATCCATCTACCTTTTCTTCTGAAATAGAGTAGTTGATTTCTTTTCCGTTTTCCATACTTGTCAAGATTTTCAAATTTCCACTTCCAACCTTCGCCTGTAACTTTCTTTATCTACTACATTACCATTCTTCAACAGATTGATAGTTATTTCTTTTGGTCTCTTTCCGTCTTGGTTGTCTTTATCATCCCAAGTCTTTTTACCTTCAATAGATACTTTTTCAGTTTGTCTAGTATTTATTATTTTAAAGCCTTTTTCTGCATCTCCTATAATGTCAGTTATATATCCATTATCAACTTTTTCTTCTTTATTGTATAAACAACTTTCTTTCCATCTTTGTATTTATAAAGGTCTTTAAAAGCTGTTCTGTCCAGTTATTTGCTTTTGTTAAAGTAATTGTCTTACCAGTATCTTTTCCATCAGCAAACAACTTAACCGTTACAGTATCAGGTCTCTTTCCGTCTTGGTTATCTTTATCTTCCCAAACTTTTGTTACATTTACAGAGGGTTTTCAACATTTGTATTTGTTATTGTGGAAACCTGTCTTTGCATCTCCAGTTACTTTAGCTTCATAACCTTCAACATTTTCTTCTTCTACAGTATATTTAATTGCTCCACCATTAACATTAAGTTTAGTAAGGTCTTTAAAGGTATCTGTCCAATTATTTCCTTTGTTTAAGGTTACTTCTTTTCCTGTATCTTCTCCGTCTGCAAGTAATTTTACTTTACTGATTCTTTTTTCAGGACCTATCCACTTTTTATTTACTTTTACATCAATCTTTTCAGCTTTTTGTTGATTGTACATAGCTGCCAACTTTACCCGTTCCTTGATTGTTTAATTCAACAATTCTAGAATTTGCAGATTTTGGATTTTAGTTGTATTTGGATTATCTTTGTCCTCTTTACATCTTCATATCCTTCAGCATGTGCTTTTTCAAAGAAACGGTATTTTCCGGCATTTAATTTCTTAACTTGTATCATTCCTTTATTATCAGGTGTTAAAGTATTATCTTTGTTAAGATTTTCCTTTTTCTACCATATCGGGTTTAGTATTTACTGCTGTCCAAGTTGCTCCGTTATCTTTGTTTCCTGTAGTTCAAACTTAAAGTCTGCTGATAGACTATTTCCTGTGCTTCTATCTGATTTTGTCATTTTACAGATAATGGGCTTGAAGGAGCATCCGTAATACCCGCAGGAGGAGTTAATTTACCTACAGCTGTCTTGTAAGTGTTCCTTTTGGTTTTGCTACAAACGTTGCAGTATTTTTCAATATCAGTTTTTCTTTTTACAGGTGCATAGTAAGAAGAAACTCTTATATCGATATTTTTGAACTGATTTGCCTTTATACATTTCTGTTAATTTTTCAATAGTTTCCTTTGAAAAACTTCCATAGATATCAGGATCTTGTTTTTAGGTAATTTCCTACTCCACCGGCTTCTTTTATAGCAGGTATATCATCATATTTTAATCCTTCACCATTATTAGTATCCCACCATTTTAACATCAATGTATATGAGCTCATCTTTGTTATCTAAATGCACACTACCTTTTTGTAAAGAGTTTTTAACTTCTTCTTTAGTTTTTGTACCTTGACTTATTTTCTTTAGCATAGATAATGGTGTAACAGCACTACTCATTCCTGAAACAACTTTTCCATCATCGTCAATTCCTGTAAGCCATACAATACCTTGGTCAAGGGTTGGAGCTTTGATACAATCTTTACATGTATCTTCCATATATACATCAGTCAGTGACTTGTGGACTATATTTACCATTATGTTCAACATATATCGTTCATATATCTTTCCTTTTCATTGCCTACCCAACCGTAATCACTACGTAGCATCAAAGCCCAAGAGATATAACTGTCAGTACCTGTAATAGCAGATTTAAACATATTTGATATAGTATTATTAATATGATTAACTTTTTACATATGCTTTTTCAAAGGTGTTATTAATTTGTTTTACCAGTTGTCCTTCTTTACTAATTCTTTCTCTAATTTAGTAGTTTTTTAGGTTGAGATAAAGAATAATTTGACATTTCACCAGTTTCAAATTTTGCTTTGAAACTTTTTAACTTGGTTATTTTTATATATTCTCCAGAAAAATGTATTTCAACATTACCATTTTTATATTGCTAAGTTCCGATTTGATGTCCTCCTCCATATAACGGATGAGGAATTAAAAATTTTCAAGGTTCCGCCATAATTTTGCAGGAATTGTAGAGTATCTCCTTTCTTTTTATGAGCATCGAGCACTCTATATGAAACTTCTAATTTCAATTTAAGATTAACATCTTTTCGATCTTGACAAATTGCATTAGTAAATTGACTTTGGATCATTATTTAACTTATCATAATCAGGCTTATCACTTGTTCTATAGTCAATCTTCCTATTTCCATTAGTTACATCAATTATATCAAAAGAATCAATAGTAACATTATCAAGCTAAGAGGTCCCGGCTTTGTTGGATCTGATTTTTCTTCTTTTCATATCCTACAATTATTTGTTTATCGCCAAGTTTTCCATAAACAGGAGTTTTTCAATATCATCTCCTCTCCGTAAGTGTGTTTGAAACTGTTCTTTTTAGGAGTTGAAAGATTTAATGAAACTTCTTTTTGTTTTTGATATGGTCTCCTGAAAATGTAATTACAAATTTTCCGTTACGGTACTCATATGTTCCAATTGGATTTCTTGATTATCCGTAGTTGCTGAGCAGAATACGTTGCTTCATCAAATGGTTTTTATATACGCAGGAACTTCAAGAGTATCTCCCTCTTTAATCAGTTCTGTACCCTTATATGTCATCTCAAGTTTAAGTGATAAGTTTGATTTTTGATTTTGACAAACAACAGTCTTAAACTTGGAAGGGTCTTTTAGATAATCATCATCCTTCATCTCCTGCTTTTTGTATTCTATTTTTGTTCGCCATTTGCGCTATCAATAATATCGAAAAGATTTAATGGTTACATTTTTTAGAGATCGAGTTTACTATTTGCAAAAAAATTTGCATACAGCAAGATAGCCCCAACTACCATCAAACATGACAACAATATTGCAAACAGTCTTTGCTCTTATCTTTTGAGATAAATTCTCGTAAATTCCTCCTTTTTGATTTAATTTTATTTACTAAAAATTTTCGTCCACAAAAATGCAAATACATTCAGATTTTTATTTTTAAACAAACACTTTACAAGCACTAAATGCTTCTATATTAAAAATCTCTAAATTTACATTTACAGACAAATTTTCACATTTATTATATCATATATAATCTATAAAATCTACATTTAAGAAGTTTTATAAATTGTATTAACAACAATACGATGATAGGTCCCTAAAATGAGATTGACTATACATATCTAGATATGATATAATATCATATAATAGAAGTTCGTTAATTTCAATAAAAATATTTGAACGCATTTATGTGATTTTAATAGATTTACTGTAAGAAGTGAAAATAGATTAATTATAGAATGTAAAGGAGGTATAAGGAGTATGAAGTCAAGAAAGAAAACCATTTCTTTGGTTATGTCATTGTTGATATTGGTAGGTACAATAGTTTCGCCTATGAGAGTGATGACTGAAGAAAGAGAAGATTCATTGGCAAAAAGAGCAGGTTGATAGCACAAAATCAAAAACAACTGATAATGCCGAAGAAGAAAAAAACAAAAGGGATAAGAATATATCCAAAAAAAGCCAATGATTTTAACGGAGATAGTATTAAAGAAGACAAGACAGAATGGAACTTATTTAATGAAAATTATTCTAATTTAACATTTAATTCAATGCCATTCTCGAAAACAATTATTTACCGGATCAGGATACATGATAAATCAAATAAGTTGATTATGAAGAGAACTGATTTGGATTTTTCAAAGTTGAAATTAAACCAATTTAGGGTTGCATAAGGACAATATGAAGATTCTTTCAAAAATCAAATAGCGTTGAGCAAAAGACATTTTTCATAAAGATTTTTTTCAGAGGGAGCTAACTATGATTGGACTGCTTTTTCTTTTAAGATTCCTATAGATCTTACAAGGGAGAATATAGATTTGATAATCCATTGAAGTTGTCATTTGAGAAGGCAGGGAAAATAAATGGTAGATATGTTGATGTAGTAATTGATGTAACACAGGTTAAGTTAAGACGTCCTAAGTTTGGTAAAAATGGTGAATTTGGCTATCTGGGGACAAAAGAAATTGAGTCCCTAATAAATATCTACAGACATTTTTTTATAGTTGGAGAAAACAATGGAAAGAGGCTTATTGAGTACAAGATTATTTAAGTCTTGGTGGTTATAAAACAAGTTCCTCAAGCATTTGTTGGTGCTTATGCATTGAAGCTATCTTCATGCAGAATATGTTTGGAGTGATAATAAAACAAAATGTGATTATAAAATGGTAATGACGCCTTCTGATATAGATATAAATCGAAGTGAGGGTAAAACTCAGTTTAATGAAACATTTTGGATGAAAAATATTGAAAAACAAGCAGATAAGGCTAATGTTAAATCATGCTAATCGTTTGAATATAGAAACACGTAAAAGATGGTTGGACTAAATGGGAAGCTACAGGTAGAACTGAAGGTGCTTGGGAAGAATGTAATAAATCCGGATTTGTAATTCGTTCAAAAGAATGGCTCATTTGATTTTTGCTATGAAACTGTTGGAGGCTGTGGAACTTTATATGGTTTTTATACAGAAACAGGAGATAGTGCTATTAGAGAAGATGTTGAACCAAAGGATGTGCAGGTTGGAGTAGGAAAATCTATTACCTATAAGGTTGACTTTAAAATACCGCGCGTAGGAATAGATACTATTGATGATATTAGTGTATTGAAAGTGGAAAAGTAGTTTTGACCGCAGGGTTGATTACAAGAGCTTGACAGTTAAATCCAGTTCAGGATATGTTTTGAAAGAAAATGTTGATTATAAGGTTAGCTGTAAGGATGAGAATAATCTTGGTGGACAGGGATAAGAGGTAGTATAATAACAGTTAAAATAATAAATGAAAAATTACTCAGTCATCCTGAACAATCCAAATTTACTAATTACACAATTACTTACAATATGAAAACCAATGATAAGATTGTGGATAATGCAAAGATATTCTTAGCTCATCAACCTTAGTACTTAATGATTCATCTTTGAAGTCTAATATTGTAAAAAACAACTTTGTGGGATATATTGGAGATTAAGAAAGAATGGAAAAAGTAAAAATCCTAATATTGATGTTAATGTAACTTTAAAAAGAAAAGTTGGAAATGATGTTGATAAGTCTTTCTCCCAACGAATTACACTTAAAGCTAAGAATAATTGGAAATATACTACAGGACGTTTAGATATTCAAAAATAGTGCTGAGAGAAAAATATACTTACTATATTGAAGAAGAAGTTCCAGATGGATATGAACTTGTAGGATATAGACCAAAAGAAACTATGATAGGACTTGGACAAGTTCGAAAGTTTAACTGCAATAAATCAGAAATCAAAAGCAAAGTCAGAGCTTAACAATAGAAAAATTGTAGCAAGATGAGGATGGAAGCCCATTAAATCAAAATGGATTTGTTACAGGAACTTTAAAGAGAAGAGTAAAAGTTGGAAATAGATATCAAGAAGATACTACATTCAGTAGAAAGGTAAAAATTGAAAAAGCAAATAACTGGAAGACAGTAGTAAATGGTTTAGATGTAAAAGACAAGGCTGGAAGAAACTATCTATACAGAATAGAAGAAGATGTTCCAAAGGGATTCTTTATATGGGATATAAACCGAGAGAAATAGAATTGACAAATACTGTGGATAAGAATTTACTACAAGTGATAAATAGGAAGGAAATCCAGAGGCTCACAAAACGAATAACTGAATAAATTGAATAAACTTTAGAGAGGAGTGATGAAAAATCACTTCTTTTAATTGTGAAACAACAATCATACTTACCAATTGATGTAGGGGTATCATCGACTAGTATTATTTTGGAATTAAAATTTGATACTGTTAATTGGAGGACATCTAAAAACATGATGTTTACTATCTGTTTTTATGAATGAATTGAGACAAAGGAAATCTCATATAGAAAAACTTTTAAAAATGGTATAATGTTATAGAATATTTATAGTGAAAAATTAGAATATGAGAATTTGATTTATAGGAGTACAAAAATGACTAACAAAACTATCGTAATCTATTTGACATTAGTGATTGGTATATGCTATTTGTTTGGTTTATTGGAACTACTAACAAAATCGGGTTTAATTTATAAAATATTTAGTGTCATATTCACGTTTATTCCAGTAATTTCAGCATTAATCACGAAAGCGATTACAAAAGAAAAATCAAAATATCCGTTATCAATTCGTGTTTGGAAAAATCCAAAAACATGGATAGTTTCTGCGTTGTTGCCAGGTGTTATGACTTCAATCGGTGCTACATTATACTTTCTTGTATTTTCAAATAAATACAGTGGTGTATTTAAATATGGTATGATGACGGGAACTAATGATGAAATTCTCATAAAATCACCATTTACTTTTTGCTGTGGTTTGTATTGTTATATCAGTACATTGATGATTCCAATACATCTTTTGGAATTGGGAGAAGAGATTCAGCTGGAGAGGATATCTACTTGGATTTCAGGTCGAAAAATACGGTGAAAAGGAAAGCTGCTATCATCAACGGAATAGAGTGGGGACTTGTTCATCTTCCTTTAATTTATTTCGGTTTTAACTATGAGCGTGATAATTGGGAGCACCTTGGACAAATATGTTGGTAATGCTTATTAGCTGTATTGTAATTGGTATTATTTATCATTTGTTGACAATTAAAACAAAAATTGTATGTATGCGGCAATAATGCACGGGGCTTTCTAATATTATGGGTGAAGTTCCTGTATATTTAAGTAATGATGTAAAACGTGGATTGTTGGGACCTAACCCATCAGGATTACTTACAATAGCTCCGCTTATAATTCTATCAATTATGCTATTAATAGTTATTGAAAAGTCTAACAAAGGAACTGTTAGGAATAATCAACTCTTTATATCTAATTCAAATAATTAAATAATAATATATAAAATAGCAATCATAAGAACAGTAAATCAAAGGTTTACTGTATGGTAAACAATAAGATTTATGATTATTGCCTCTCGAATCATAACATATAAAGGATTGTAAAAATATACTTGAAAGACAATATCAAATTGTAGTAAAATATAATAAAGTATAATAATTTGAAAAGGAGAAAATATGAATAAGGAAAATTTATTAAGTGGGGTTGAAGGACATTATATATTCCTCTTGTTTCAAGAATATATGTATCTGAGAGATTTCCAAAATGTATGATGAAAAGCATTATCTTTAAAAACAGTATATACCAAACGAATAGTATAGAAAAAGAATACTATTGAATATGTTCATATTGCTGTTGTTTGCAGACAAAATGTAATAGATAAAAATCATAAAGTTTCTTGAAGAAAAATGAGCAAAAGTAATGTGGTATTTTTAGGTACTGGTTTAGAAAACATCTTATAATCGTATTAATAAGACAGCTAATTTTTATCAAGTAGATTTACCTGATGTTAGTAGATATTAGAAAAAGGGTGCTTGAAATTCAGAAAATGAAAAACTGATATCGAGTGATATGTTTACTTTTGAATGGATAAAAGAAATAGATACTCAACTACCAACAATGATTGCTGTTTCAGGAGTATATCAATATTTTGATAAAGATAAAATTGTAGATATGATATGAAGTCTATTTTTCCTAAAGGAGAATTAGTTTTTTGATGCAACAAATTCTAAGGATTGGAAGTTGCAAATAAATATGTTAAGAAAACTGGAAATGTCAATGCTCAAATGTATTTTAGTATAGATAATCCTAATGAATTTGTAAAACTTACAGATACAAGACTTGTAGATGTTAAAGGATTTTTAATGGAGTATTAAAGAAATTGTCCGGGATTAGTTAAAAACAAAAAAATGTATATGTATTTTTGCAGACAAGTTCCATAGGACATTTGTTGTTCATTTAAAAATTAAATTAGCATTAACTTTTTGTTTTTGATAATGAGAATGTAACAAGATTAGAGGATGATATGAAATATTATGTTTATGGTATGAATTTTCGAGATTTTCGAAAATCCTTTTGCCTTGGATATTAAGCTTTTATTATTGTTTTTGCTTTGAAACTTTGTTGCTTTTTCGTTTTTGAATATTTTAAATCAAAGCAGCTTTATTATTGAATTTCTTTTTGGGTTATTGCACCACTGTTCGGAGTTTTTGACTTTAGAAGGAATAGCAATTTTATCTTTTTCAGTATTTTAATAGACATAGAATTAAATTATTTTGCTTAGGAGTATTTGAAAAAAGGTCGTAATTGAGAGTAATGGTGCAAAAACAGGTTATTTTATTTGATGATATTTTTAGAGGTTAAATATCATTCAGGTAGATATGCAGAAGTACGAGGACTAGAATAAAAGCTAATGAAATTAATACTGGAATTTCATGTTTTGGAGATAGACTCAATCTAAGTGAAAAAGAAGATGATGTTGAACAATTTGGACCAATTTTTAATGCTTTTTGAAGAGAAAACTGAACTTTTTCTTGAAGAGAAAGGAAGTATATGGTGGTAGAAATAATGAGTGCATTCGCTTAAAAATTAAAAATAAAACAAATAGATTATAATTATGGAGATAATATGAACAAAAATTTTATTCTTAGGAATATTAATTTTACTCGGATTAGTATTTTTATATATTATGTTTAATCCACCTAAAAGATATAATTTAAAAAGTTTAACTTTTTAATAATAAGAATAATTTATCTTCCGAAACACTTGGAAAAAGAGCGTGTTTATAGCAAAAAGTAGTAGAAAGTTTATATTACCAACAGAATTTGACCTATGGACCGAAATTGTTCTTTTTGAAAAACGGCATTGTATTTTAAAAGAAAATAATAAAGAAAAGAAATTATCCGAAATATATGAGATAGAGCCAACACTTATTAACTCCTTTTTCGTAAAGAGTAAATATTTCGGTTATATTTTTAACTGCAATGATAATAGTAGTATTATTGTAAAAAGTAATAATATAGAAGATTTAGAGTTATTTATGGAAAAACTTTTTGATCTCAAAAAGAAATGATAAGAGAAATTTTAGAAGAATTTGTCGATGTGGTTTTTTAAAACCGCATCGACTTTTATGATATTTTTGAAATTTTATAATATGACAATTAATGTCATGTTGTGATATAATAGTCATAGGAGATGTTAAGAAATGAGAGATGTAGATTATTTAGAATTTTATATTATATTTTTGGAAAAGGAAAAGTTACAGCTAATGAATTGTCTGAAAAATTTGAGGTATCTGTAAGGACAATATATCGAGATATTGATGTGATTAGCTCTAGTTGGAATTCCAATTTATGCCACTCAGGGAAAAAGGTGGAGGAATAGAGATTGCTGAAGATTTTGTATTAAAAATCCTTGCTTTCTGAAAAAGAGCAGGAAACAGATTTTTAATTGCCTTAAGAGGTTTAGAGGAAATAAATAAACAATATGAAAAATGAGTTATTAATAAAATTATCTGCCTTTTTCAAAATTAAAAATACGAGTGGATTGAGGTTGATTTTTACAAATTGGCAAAAGAAGTAAAGAATACGATGAGTTGTTTAATGATATAAAATCAGCAATTATAGATAAAAATATTATTAACTTTAATTACTTTTTTCAAGCAACGAAAAAGAGACAAGTGAGAAGTAAAATCAATTAGACTTTTATTTAAGGGTTGGGATTGGTATGTCTATGCATTTTGTTTACTGAAATGAATTTCGATATTTTTCAAACTATCTAGGATTAGGGATTTAAAAGATTCTGGATGAAAAATTTTGAAGAAAGTTTTTGAAGATGTTGTGCTAATAAAAGAAATGGAATATAAAAGATACTGTCCGTGTTAAATTAAAAATTTGATAGAAAAGTAGCTTTTAGGGTTTATGATGAAATGAGACATTAAAGAAGATGAAAAGGTAATTTTATATGCAGAAATAGAGCTCTCGAATGACTATAATCTTTATAATTATATCTCTTTGGAGAATCAGTAGAAGTTTTAGAACCAAAAGAAATAAGAAATAAAAATCAGAGATATGATTAATAAAATGTCCAAAAAAATATATAATATGACAAAGGTGTCAGGTAATCTTTGTATAATTAATATATAAGATACAAAGGAGGTTGTATATGAAATACGAATGGAAGAAAAATGAAAAAGATTTATATGGTGTTAAACAAAAACTACAATTGATTGAAGTTCAAGTGCATATATATATTATGATTAAAGGAGAGGAATCCAAACGAGATTGACTTTTTCCAATAGGGTTTCTGCTTTGTACTCTCTGCATATGGAATCAAAGATGTATTTTAAAAATATGAATGACAAGAAAACGAATACTCTGATTTTTGCTGTATTCCCACTTGAGGGGATTTGGGAGAAATCAGATGATGAAGAATTTGATAAGAGCAAACTAAAATATACAATTATGATTAAACAACCTAATTTTATTACAAGAAATTTTGATTTAGCTTTTGGAAAAAGTGAAAAAGAAAAAGCCAAAACGAATTATATGATGAAATAAGTTTTGATTGTATCGAGAGTAAAAAGGCAATTCAGATTTTGCATATTGGTAGTTTTGATACAGAGATGGAGTCCTTTGAAAAGATGGATAATTTTTGCAAATGAAATGAATTTAGAGAAGTGAAAAACTTCATACAGAAATATACTTAAATAATAAAAATCGAACTGCAGAAGATAAACTTAAAACAATATTAAGATACAATGTGAAATAAGGAGGCTTATTATGGCTAGACCAACTACTAAAGAAGATTTAATTATTAGCGCAAAAAGAAAATTATGAAAAAGTTAAATGAATTGATTTCTAAATTGTCAGAAAAAAAGAGCTGAATACCCTTTTGACTTTTCTGCTGACGAAAAAGAAAGAAGCACATTGGAAAAGGGATAAAAATTTAAGAGATATTTTAATTCATCTATATGAATGGCATATGTTAATTTTAAATTGGGTAAATTCCAATCAAAATGGGAAGAAAAAGCCCTTTTATACCCAAAGCCTTATAATTGGAAAAACCTATGGTGATATGAATGTAGAATTTTGGAAAAAAATATCAAAATACACCTTTAGAAGAGGCAAAGAAAATGATTAATAAATCTCATAAGGATGTTTTAGTTTTTGGCTGAAAAGTTTTCAAATGATGAATTGTTTTCTAAAAATATTTTTTTAAATGGGTTGGAGGAGTACATTAGGTTCATATTTTGTAAGTGCTACTTCAAGTCATTATGATTGGGCGATTAAGAAACTTAAAGCACATCAAAAGAATTGTAAAAATTAATTCTAAAATAGAAAAAGGGATTAGGATGCATTTTGTAAAAGTAAAAGGAATATTATCTTCAAAAACGGAATGAATTTGTTTCGAGGTTGTACACATGGCTGTATTTATTGCGATTCAAGAAGTAAATGTTATCAGATGAATCACAGTTTTGAAGATATTGAAGTAAAAAGAAAATTCAATAGAGCTTTTGGAAGATAGACTTAAAAGAAAAAGAAAAATGTATGATTGGTATGGGGATCAATGACTGACCCTACATTAATGAGGAATTAAAACTGAATTATACAAGACAAGCAATAGAAATAATAAATAAATATGGTTTTGGACTTACACTCATTACAAAGTCATCAAATATAATTAGGATTTGGATTTGTTAAAAGAGATTAACTCCAAGATAAAAATGTGTTGTTCAAATGACACTCACAACCTATGATGAAAGATTATGTAGGATAATTGAACCAAATGTTTCTACTACAAAGGAAAGAGTTGAAACCTTGATTAAATTAAGAGAAGCAGGAATACCTACGGTAGTATGGATGACTCTGATTTTACCATATATTAATGATACAAAAGAAAATGTTATTGGCATTTTTAAATTATTGCAAAAGAAGCAAAGGTAAAAGGAATTCTCTGCTTTTGGAATGGGACTTACCTTACGAGAGGGAAATAGGAGTATTTTTATTCTAAATTAGATAAATACTTTCCACATCTAAAGGATAGATATATTAGAGAATTTGGGAATTCTTATGTTGTGAACAGTAAAAATAATTATAGACTGATGAAAATTTTTCAGAGACTTCTGTGAAAACGAAAAAAATAATGTATGACTATAATAAAATTTTTAGCTATTTAAATACATTTGAAGAAAAAGAAATATCAAAACAACTCAGTATTTTTGATTTATAAAAATAAAATTAGATTTTACGAAAGAATATTCTTTTTAAGAGTATTCTTTTTTTGTTGAAATAGAAATTAAAGTTATTATATTTTTGTGTATGTATCTACGATACATTCACTTTTTGTTTGCAACAAAAGTGTGAGATCTTTCGACCACACTACGTTTCGCTCAAGATGACGTATAAGGAGAAATCTGCGATTAAGAGCTAGACGTTAAAAGTAAATAAACTTCAATTGTTTAAAAATTTATGAGAAGTAAAATGTTGCACGTCATAGCAACTATTAAGTAATGTCCCCAACACGTCATCTCGACTGGAGTGAATCTAGCTTTAACTTTGTTTACTTGTAAACAAAAGTAGGTCTGACGGAGTTATTGTATTATTTGAAACAATGACTCCGGAAATCTCCTAAAGCCCCCTTAACTATTAAATTTACAAAAATATTTCATATATCTAGTTTAGGATGTAAAAATAGAATTATAAATATTTCATTTGGGTAATATAGTAAAAAGAGGGTGATTATATGAACAGAAACAAAGAACAAATGTTGGATTTTTTAGTAAAAGCATTTATAGCTGATTCGGATAACTATAAAAATATGGAAATTCCTGAAGATGAAACTCAAAAAGGTAGTTTTACGTTCTCTTATGAATATCCGTATGCCTAGAAAAATGGATGATGAAGTTTTAAAAGTTCAAGATGAATATTTAAAACTTTGCGCAGAAGAAAAGGGAATAGTAGAGATTAAGGATATTCCTGTTGTAAAAGATGTTTTTCTATTTGGCAGGAGATATTACAAGACTTAAGGTTGACACTATAGTTAATGCGGCGAATTCAATAATGCTTGGATGTTGGGCCCCAATGCATCTATGTATTGATAATCAAATACATACTTTTGCAGGAATTCAACTAAGGGCAGAATGTAACGAAAAAATGCGGGAACTTAAGAAAAAATATGGGAAAGATTATGAACAGCCCACTGCTGTTCCAATGCTTACAGATGCCTATAATCTACCTTCAAAAAGTAATTCATATAGTTGGTCCAATTGTTTATGGAGAGCTTACTAAAGAGCTTGAAAAAGAATTAGCTGACTGTTACGAAAAAAACTTTGGATATGTGTTTAGAAAATGGACTAAAAAGTGTAGCATTTTGTTGTATATCAACAGGCGAATTTCGTTTTTCAAAAAGAAAGAGCAGCAGAGATTGCAATTGATACAACTAAAAAGTGGGTTTTAGAACACCCTTTAGCTATGGACAGGATTATTTTTTTAATGTTTTTCAAAGATGAAGATAAAAAAATATTATGAAAAATGATATAATATTATTATAAATAACAAAAGGAGATAATTATGAGTTTTGATTTATTTGTCTTTGAAAAAGAGAAGAAATAAAAACTTCTTTGGATGTATTTTGCATATCAGGAGGAGTTCACAGAATATAAAGAAAATAAAGATTATGAATCTTTAGAGGGCTGTTCTCGTGTAATATCCTGTTGGGCTAAAAATGTTTGAAAAATTTCCATCAATAAGTGGGGAGTATGCTTTGCCTGATGAGATTGCCCTATGCAACAGAGGATTCAGAAAATCATTTGACTGATTATAGCTTAGGAAAAGAATGGAGCATATTGTGCATTCTCATACAATGTTGAAGATGAGGCTTTGGAATTTATAAAAAAGTATTGCTGATGAATATGGTGTAGGGAATTTATAATCCTCAAAGTAGTGATGCGATTTTTCTGCAAAGGGATTGATATATTAAAATGTAGAACGAAAGCATAGACGACTTCGAATGTGATTGGGAAAATATTGAAAACTTTATTGAAAAATTTAATGATATTGACCGAGTAAATGAAAATGGAGGACTAACATTTATTACTATTTGGTATGAAACTGATGGAAAAACAAGGTAATTTTTATTCAATGTACTCCATGTTATAAAAATAAGGGATCATCATTATTTAGTAAGAAAATTTCAAATGAAATAGATTCCTATATTTTTGAAATAGAAAAATGGTGGGGTATATCAAACATTTATAGAAGATAAAGCTGAACTTACAAAAGTTATAAAAGCATGGTGTATAGATAGAAAAGAACCCTGATATAAGAGAATATAAAAGGATTTTTAGATTTGTAGGTAAAATATGAAAGAAATTTATAAAATAATAAATAATAGTTTTACGAAAGAATATTCTTTTTAGAGCATTCTGTGTAAATAAGAAGTAAAAGTTATGATGTTTTTGTAGTGGATGTATCTACGATAAATTTCACTTTTGTTTGCAACAAAAAGTGTAGAGATTTCTGCAGTCAATTGTATCCAAATCAAAGATTTGGACAATCTTATGTCATAGTTACTTTTTGATTGTTTACAAGTAAACAATCAATGAGATTTTCCATTTCGCTTCGCTACAGTCGAAATGACGTATAGGGAGAAATCTTCGATTAGGAGCTTAACGTTAAAAAGTAAATAAACTTCAAATTTTTAAAAATAAATATTTAAAAATATAAAAGGTATCAAAAATTATTGAAAATTTTATAAAAAAATAAAAACACTTCACGTCATAGTATTTAGCAAAGAAACACCTAACACGTTATCTCGAGCATAGTCGAGAGATCTCCCTAAAGGCTCTGTGCTTGCAAACAAAAAGTGAGTTCTGACTGAGTCATTGTGACAATGACTTGGAGATTTCAAAAAGCTTCGCAATTGTGAAAGAAATGTTTTTAGTAGTTTGTATTGCAATTAAAGTTAAGAAAAATTTCATATTGAATGTATCTACGATACATTCACTTTTTGTTTACAACAAAAGTATAGAGATTTCCGTAGTCGATTGTATCCAAATCAAAGATTTGGACAATCTTTCCGTCATATTTACTTTTGATTGTTTACAAGTTAATCAAATGAGATTTCTCAATTCCGCTTCGCTACAGTCGAAATGACGTATAAGGAAGAATCTTTTGTTTAGGAGCTTAACGTTAAAAAGTAAAACAAACTTAAAATTTAGTTTGTAAAAATTAAAAAAATTTTTTTCATTTCATAAATATTTCATTTTCATTTCATAAATATTTCATAAATCTAGTTTAAAATAGCTACTGTAAAGAAAATACACAGTGTTAAGGAGGAATGATAAATTTCTAATTGCTTAGAATTTAAGGGTAATCCTAAAATATAAAAATAAATTTGAGAGAGGGGAGCTGAATAAGAAAGTGGTAAAAAAATGCGATAGCATATGTTTTAAGAAAAAGAATAGAACTTTTATAGTTTTTATTATTTTTGACAGTAGTGCTTTTCTTGCTTATATGCATGTTTAAATATTTTTGAAATCTGGTTCTAGTATGGAGAAGTCTTTATATAAATCTTCAAATTCATCTTCAACAATAGCCAAAAAGATAGTCAAGGATATTTTTGATAAAAATGATTTTTAAAAGGACTAGATAATATAAAGGAAATTGAAGAAGTTGTTTCTCAATATGAAGGTTTAGCAAGATTGTCAAATACAAATGCTGTAGATAGTGGACAACATGTTACTAGAGATGATATTCCAAGTTATTTAAAAAAATGTTGTTTCAATACAAGCTACAAGTAATGTAAAAAGAAATGTTTTTGTTTAACAGTGAGTTTTTGCAATAAAAGAGGGAAGAAATATTGAAAAACGATAAAGACAAGATTCTAGTTCATGAAGAGTTTGCTGAAAAGAATAAGTTAAAAATGGGCGATAAAATTAGTTTAGAATTTGTAGATCCAAATCAAACTGATAAGAGTAATAAGAAACATGAATTTGAAATTGTTGGAATTTTTTTCAGGAAAGAAACAAGAAAAACAAACTGGATTAACTTCAGATTTGAGGAAAATACAATGTTTACAGACTATGATTCTGCTCAAAAAGGCATTAAATGCTGAAGGAAATAAACAGTTAGTAAATAAGTTGACATTTTTCTCAGGAACTCCTGAAAATATGGATGAGGCAATAAACAAAAGTTAAAAAACTTAATGTCGATTGGGAAAAAAATCTTATACAGTTGATAAAGGAAGCAAATGCTTTTAAAGACGCTCTTGAGTCATTAAATGGTGTTAAACATATTATAAGAATAATGACTTTTGCAATTATGATTGGTGGTTCTGTAGTTCTTTCATTAATATTAATATTATGGTTAAGAGAAAGAATTTATGAAATTGGAATTTTTATTATCCATTGAGGGTAAGTAAATCTAAAAATTATAGGTCAATTTATATTGGAATTAATATTTATATCACTTCCGGCAATTCTAGTATCTTTGATATTTGGAAATCGTAGTAAATCAAATTATTGGTGGATTGATTAGTTCTGAGGATACAACATCAATTACATCTAATTTTATAAGTAATGGATATATATATTGACAGTTTAATAACTTTTGCACAAAGTTATGGAATATTGGTGCTAATTATACTTTTATCAGTAGTTTTTGCATCAGGATTAATTTTAATTAAGAAACCGAAAGAAATTTTATCACAAATTAGTTAGGAGGAAGTAAATGAACACATTAGAAATTAAAAATGTAACATATAGTTATGCGAATTCAAAAGAAAAAGTTTTATCATTAATAAATCAAGGATTTGAACTTGGAAAAATTTTATGCAATTATCGGGAAATCCGGAACAGGAAAGTCAACATTACTTTCACTATTAGCAGGATTGGATAAAACCAAATAGCGGAGAAATTTTGTTCAAAGATGAAAATATAGAAAAAGCAGGTTATAGTAATCACAGAAAGAATAATATATCTCTTGTATTCCAAAAACTATAATCTTATAGATTATCTATCACCATTAGAAAATATTAGATTAGTAAATAGAAAAGCCTCTGAAGATATATTACTTGAGTTAGGACTTGATAAGACTCAGGTTAGAAGAAATGTAATGAAGTTATCAGGTGGACAACAACAAAGGGTTGCTATCGCAAGAGCTTTTAGTATCAGAAGCACCAGTTATTTTTAGCAGATGAACCTACAGGAAACTTAGATGAAACTACTGCTGGAGAAATAATAGCGGTCTTAAAGAAATTAGCTAAAGAAAGAAATAAATGTGTAATAGTAGTAACTCATAGTAAAAGAAGTTGCAAGTGCAGCTGATACGGTACTTGAGCTTAATAATAAGAGATTAAAAGAAGTAACAAAAAGTAAGTAGGAGGTAGGCGATGTTTAAAAATGCTTTTTGTGTATGTAACAAGAAAGAGTTTAAAATCATTAATTATATTACTAATTATCTTATCAATGTCAGCACTTAGCTTGATAAGTTTATCTATAAAAGATGCTACAAATAAGGCATCAGAAGAAACTTTTTAAAAATATTACAAACAGTTTTACAATGGAAATAAATAGAAGAGTAAATCAAGGTACTGCCAGAGGTGGTGGTAATGTTAGAGGGACAAGATATAAAGAAAAATTGTTGATTCAGGACATGTGGATAATTTTGTTAAGAGAATCAACAGTGTTGCCAACCTTGATGACAACTTGGATATAGTTCAAGCACCAGGAGCTGCTCAAAACGAATCTCCTGAAAGAGCTAAAAACTTCAAAAGAGCAGTAATGCTAACAGGTGTAAATAGTTCTGAAAAAAGAAACAAAATTTGTTTTCAGGAGCATATAAATTAGTTGAAGGTCAACATTTAACTAGTGAAGATAAAAAAATAAAATTTTTAATGCATAAAGATTTAGCTGCGAAGAATAATTTTAAAAAGTTGGAGATAAAATTAAATTAAAAATCTAATTTATATGATGCAGATAATGAAAAGAAAAGCAGATGAAACTGTAGAAGTAGAAATAAAAGGTCTTTTTGATGGACATGGAAAAGGTGGAGTAACTTACTCACAAGAACTTTTATGAAAATACTTTTAATTACAGATGTTCATACAGCAGCTAAAGTATATGGAAATACAGAAGATACAGCAACTTACCAAGATGCAACATTCTTTATAAAAGGAAATAGAAATTTAGACCAAGTAATAAAAGATCTCTAAAAAATTAGATATTAACTGGAAATCATATAATCTAATTAAGAGTTCTTCAAACTTCCTGCATTACAAAAGATCTATTTCTGAATATATACAAATTGCAAATCAATTATTTGCAGGTTCACTAATATTTGCAGGGTGTAGTAGTTACATTATTGTTATTCTTGTGGATGAATGCTAGAAAGAAAGAAATTGCAGTATTGTTATCAATAGGAATTTCTAAAACTAAAATATTTACGCAATTTGCAATGAATTACTTTTCGTTTCAATACCGGCTTTTCATGGATCATATTTTTAGCTGGTTATACGGGAAAAATTTTAGAAATAGTATATTAAAGAAAGTTACAGGAGGTATTGCAAAACAAATTGAAAGACAATCATCAACTACAAAATTAGGTGGTGGTGCAGAAGTTGACGGATTTAATAAAACACTATCAAGTTTAGATGTTGTTATTAATACAAGAGCATTTCTTATGTAGTATTGTTTATGACAATAGTACTTTGCAATTGCTTTAGTAATCTCTTCTTCAAATATCTTAAGAAAGAAACCAAAGAATTATTAATAGATACAAAATAGTTGTTTATCACATTTTGGGAGGGTACTTTTAATATTGTTGTATTAAAATGGAAATTATCGATGTTATACATCGATAATTTTTGTATGGTAAAATAGTATTAGTAAAATTTTATATAAAAAGGAGGGCTTATGAGAATACTTGTTGCTGAAGACGATCAATTTATCAGAGAGGGAATTTCTGAGTATTTATCTGAATTTCGGTTATGACATCATTCAAGCAAAAAGATGGACAGAAGCCTTTAAAAATTTTTAATAACAATGATATTAATTTAGTAATTTTGGATATTCAAATTCCATTTCTAAACGGATTGAAGTTTTTAAAAAGAAATCAGAAAAAGTAAATTACCTGTTCTGATGTTGACTGCATTTAATGATGAAGAATATAAGATAAATGCTTTTTCAAGTTTAGCAGATGGGTATATGGAAAAAGCTTTATTTTCACTACCGGTTTTAAAAAGTTAGGATTGATTCTTGATTAAAAGACATTATGGCGGTCAAGAAAAAATTTGAATATAAACATGCTGAAGTTAATTTTACAAGTTATACAGCCAAAAGTTTAAAGGAGAAGATGTAGACATAAATGCAAAAGAACTTGAAATATTAAAATATCTATTAGATAATGAAGGACATGCCTTGACTAGAGCACAGATAATAGATAATGTTTGGAAAGAAACGGATGAAATTCCATCTGATAGAGTGATAGATCTATATAAAAGAATTGAGAAAAAATTAGGTTTAGATTGTATTAAAATAATAAGAAATGTTGGTTATAAATTGGAGAGAAAGATGAAGAATTTAAAATATTTCCAAAAATGTTTTTACAGACATTCGAATTCTTGGGAACTGTAATTGTTTTAATACATTTACTAGTATTTTTATTTTTCCAAGAACTTATTTAGAGACGAGAAAGCAGGAACTCTATGCAAAAAGCTGATGAAATTTGCTGAGAATATTCAAAGGAAAAGATATAGGAAATTTGTTGACAATCTTTGGAATTTTTATTCTAAAAAGTAGTGATATAAAAAGCAGTCATAAAGGACAAAGTGAGATGGAGAACTACAAATTGGTGAGGATATCAATGTTGACTTAAAGAGTGGCAATAATTCTTTAATCATTGAAGAGAAATAGAATTAAGATGGGATCTCTGTTCAATTTATTTCTACTGCAGATATGAAAAGACGCCAAAAGAACTTAGCTTTTTAAATTCTTGCCTTATTCATTATTTATATCTTTTATATTTTTCTATTATAGTTTCCTTATTTATGCTAAGGCGATAACTAATAATATAAACGAAATAAAAAGAATGTTACAAAAAAGATGATGCGACTAGATAGAACAGCATATTTGAGAATTAATTCTACAAATGAAGTCGGAGAATTAAAAGAACAAATCAATGATTTATATAATACTCTTTTTAAAATTGATAGATGATTTAGAACTAAAAATGACGAAATCAGTAAAATTAGAAAAAGCTAAAATATGATTTTTTCAGAGGAACATCTCATGAATTAAAAACACCTCTTGCAAGTCTAAAAATAATATTGGAAAATATGAAATACAATATTGGAAAATATAAAATAGAGATTTATATATTGAAAATTGTATTGACATAGTTGACCATTGACAAGAAGTATTTCAGCAAATGCTATCAGTTTCTTCCTTTGAACATTTAGAGATGATGAAGAAATAATAGTTGTCAATGATATATTAGAAGATGTATCTGAAAACAGTATCAGTTACTACGCAAATCAAAATAGAAAATATAAAAGTCAATAATAATTTGATGAAAAATCTATATAGGAATGACTGCACTAAAATAGTTCTATCAATTTGATAAACAATGCAGTTAAATACTCCGATGAAGATGGTGTAATAACATTGGAATTAAAGATGATTGGCATTTTATGTTGAAAATTCCTACAAGGATAATAAAGATTTAGATGTAAACAAAATGATTTCGAAATAAATTTCAACCTAAACAAAGAAAAATAGCAATGGTTTAGGATTGTACATTGTAAAAACATCTTATTAAACTACGGAATAAAATACAAAGTAGACTGAAATAGGATTGTCTTTTTAATTGAGCTGTCAGGCAATATGGATAAATAATTTCTTTGATTTTGTATATGTGTATCATTATAAGTTCATTTGCTTTTAACAATTGTCTAGCTGCTAATCAAAGTTATTTCCTTTACGCTCATTTCCTGACCAGACAGCAAGTTGGCGTAGTAGAGATCTAGCCCTAACTTAGATTAGTGCTTCACTAATCTCTAATAGTGAGGAATCGAGTGCGAGATTGTCCAAATTCCTTTGATTTGGACTACAATCGAGCGTAGAAATCTCACACTTTTATTGTGAACGATCAAAGCATGCATCGAGATACATCAAACTACTAAAGATATTTTAATTATTTTTCGATTTTAAAATTATGATGTGAGTGTACACACACAGCAGACATTTTTGTCTGCATTTCTATGAGCGAGAGCTCTTTTTCATTTTGTTTTAATAATGTCTCTCTCGTCTAAATAGCAACAGATATGTGCTGTGGTTGTCACGCCCATGAAATTGGATAGGAAATGTAGAGGGATTCCTGTGTTTATGCGACTTTGGAAATATAGTACATCCAGAGATTACTCTCAAAGCAAGGCATGAGCACCCAAGTTAAAGAAACGACCATTGGTAAAACGCGTCCCATTCCTCTTAGAGGAACCAACTCGTTGCGTCGACTAGCCCACATAGTGTCTCGAAGGTTGCTGAAACGATTTTTCATTCTGTTGAGTCCATACATATCATTACTTTTTGGATCGTCTGTGAATATTCCGAGTAGCGATATTTGTCGTAAAGAATATGCACTAGCTCCTAGTAAGGCAAGTCCAACCACTGCACACTAATTCCAAGAGACCTTGTAATAAAATTTTATCTATTCTATGATATGCTCTCATACTTTTGCTTGTAAAGCTAAGTGTTGATTGAGTAGTGAATTCATTGGACATGTATGCAGAAGACTTCCACACATTTATCGCTGCTGTATTTCCTGCGATTAACGAGCTCTCGAATGTGTTATTAGAAGATTGAATCAATACATTTGAGACACTAAATACAATACCTTGGAAGTCCAGCTGGAGTCCTATTCTTAAAACACTAATAACTTTATCTTTTGCAATTTTATTTTCTTATCAAATGTAACCTATAGCATATTTTGTTAAGAATGATATCATCATAATTGCTGAGAACATAAATTATATAAATCTGTGGGCTCAGTTCATCTCAAAATCTCAGTGTGAACAGTGTCAGACGCATTTTTATAGTCTCTCTGCTCCACAATATTTTCCCATTGTAACACTGATTCCCATAGAAATTCCAATTAATAAACTAACGAGTAAATTTATTAGTGATGAAGTCACTGCCCCTGCAAGTGCAGTACTTCCAGGTAACGATCCAACAACTATTATATCTATTGTATTAAAAAGTAATTGAAAAACACTTGTAAAAATAATTGGAATTGATATCATTTTTCAAAGTCTTTCCATTATCATATCTATTTCATTGCTTTTTAACCATTATATCCTCCGAACAAGTCTAAAATTATTCTAAAAATAATAACATATTTTTAGTCTTTTTGCAATGATAAAGAAAGCAAATTGCTTCTCTTAAAGGTTTCTAATTAAATTTTCTATCATGCAATAATGACGCATTTAAAATTGCGAGTATTGAGCCTAGATTGTGGACTATTGCGCCAACTAATGGATTTAAAACTCCAAAGTACTGATAAAAATTACTGCTACAAAGTTAATTAAAAAGAGATATGATAATGTTAAATTTTATCGTCTTTACTGTGCGTTTACAAGTTTTTTAGATAAACTATTTTTGAAACATCATGTCCCATTAACACAATATTGCACTTTCGATTGAAATGTCGCTACCTGTTTTTCCATGCTACCTGAAACATCTGCAAGTTTAAGAGCAGGAGCGTCGTTTATGCCGTCTCCAATCATACAGAACAACATTATTTTCTTTTTAAATTTTTACATTTTCAAATTTTCTCTTCAGAGGAAAGTTCTGCTTTAACTTCTGTTATTCAACTTTTCAGAAAAATATTTTTGCAGTTGAAAGATTATCTCCTGTTAGAAGTGAGTGGCTCAATTTCAAAAGCTTTTAAAATTTTCAACCATTTCTTTTGCGCTCTCTCTTAGAGTGTCGGATAGAGTTACGATTGATAAAACTTCTTTTCATCTCCAAAAAGGATTATGTTTTAGCTTCACTTGAGTATTTTTCAATTTTTCTTTTTACTTTTTCTTTTTATATTTATATTATTTTTCTTTTAAGTATTTTTCATTACCACAGAAATATTTATTTCTAAAATTTCTCCTTCAACTCCTCTTGCAATTTTTCATTTAAAGTTTTTCAACAACTTCTTTTTGATATTTTTATCTAAATACTCTGTTATAGATTTTTGCGATAGGATGTTCACTTTTGATTCTAAACTTGAGATTAAGGACATTATTTTTCGTCAGATAATTCTGAAAAATTTTCTATATCATTTTCATTTAATTTTCCATAAGTTAAAGTTCAGTTTTGTCAAAGGCTATTTTATTGTACTCTAGTTTTTCAAGAGCATTAAAAGTTTTATTATAACACCATGTTTCTTGCTTGACCGATTGAGGCTATAACAGCGGTCGGTGTGATAAGAATAGCACAAGGACAAAATACAACTAAAACTGCTAACTGCCTCATGTTATTGGAAGTATATAAACTCAAATTTAGAGAACATCATTATTACAAAAGTTGCAATTGCAATTAAAGAGTGCAGTTGGAACTAGCTTAACAGCAAGTCTATCAATTAGAGTCTGCATAGGGTTTGTTCTTTTCAGCTCTTTTCAACCAAGTCGATAAATTTTTGTAAAGAAGAGTTTTCAACATCTTTTTGCTACGATGTCGATACTTCCAAAACAGTTCATAGAACCACAAAGACTTTATCTCCACGGTTTTATCAACAGGTAAACTTTCACCTGTTAGAATTGACTGATCGATAGAAGCGAAACCATCTTTTATAATCCCATCAACTGAAATTATTTCTCCCGGCATTACTCGAATTATATCTCATTTTCAATTTCTTCAATTGGAACTTCCATCACATGATATAAGAGTCGTACAGTTTAAAAAGTTTCTTTTGCCTGGAGCAGAGATTAAGTCGTTAAGACCTTTTTAGCTCTGTCAACTGTATAGTCTTCGAAAGTTCCTCAATTGCCATAAGAATTGCAATTTCAGCTGCTGCGAAATATTCGCCAACAAATACTGATGCAATTACAGCAATTGAGATTAAAAGTGAATTTTTAATTTTAAATTTTATTAAGTTTTTAACGGCACCAACCAAGAGAAAAGCAGAGATAAAAATACCCTTATCCATACTGGTTTAAATACAGTTTCTATCTTTCAAAAGAGGTTTAAAACAACATTGGTATAAAAATACTATTGAAATTATAGTAAAATAAGAAACACTGAAAAGTTCTTTCATTTATCTATCATAATATCTTTCCTTGATCATCTATAATGCTACAATTAATTTAATAACGAACACTTTTGTTTGATTTAATTGTATCACTATAGATATTAGATATCAATAATCAATTAATCAAAAGTTATACTTTGAACATATGTAGGAGGATTTATGAATAGACAACAAATTAAAACTAGAAAAAGCAATTTTATAGCTTTTGAGCTTTATCCAAGAAAAATTATAATAAAATAACAGTTCAAAAAGATATAGACCTTGGCGGATATAGGGAGAAGTACTTTTTATTCTCATTTTGAAACTAGGATGATTTATTAAAAGAAATTTGTCGTGAGTTGTTTGAACATATATTTTCTAATGATCATAGAGAATGTTCAAAAATTTTTGAAAATTCAAAAGAAAAATCCTAAAATTTTAATTACATATACCTTTATCATTTGAAAATAAGGAAGGATTTATAAAAGTTTTAAGTTGTAGTAATGATTTGTTTTTGAGTTATTTCAAAAATATCTGGATAAGCTGGATTGATGAGTATATTTTTATTGAAAAGACTGAAGATGAAAAGTTTAAAAAGTTTTTAAAAATCATATTTGTTGTGTACATTTGTGGAAACAATAAAGTGGTGGATAAAAATCAAATGGAAGAAAGTCCAGAACAGATAGCGAGACTACTAAAAGTAGTAGAGCCCTATAATATAATATATTTAGTATATAATGGTTTGAGAAAGTAGTGAAATATGATAAAATGAATAGGACTTTGCGTATTATGATAAATCAATATTTTTATTATAATTATATTTTTATATCAGGGAAATTATGAAAGTGTATAATGTTGATATGGACAGGACTTTGATTGATTGATTCTATTGGGGATGGTTTGGAAGTTGTTCATATTTTTCTTAAAGAGATGAATTTAGAAGAAACGGATGAACTAAAAGAGGTTGTTTAAAGGACTTTTATGCAAGAGGAATCAATAGGAAAATATTATAATCTCGATTTAACTCGGATGAAATTTATGCAAAAATTTAAAAATATGTAAAAGAGGATATGACGAAATTTTCGGACAAAAGATAATGTGATGAATGCTTTAAGGTATTTAAAGAGAAAAAGGTTATAAGATTTCTTTGAATACTGCTACAAATATTGGACTTTGTAAAAATTGTTTAGAAAGAACAGGACTTATGAAGTATTTTGACTATATCCAAACTTGTGATGATTGTGGATATTTAAAAGATGATGAAAGATATTATGATTGGGCAATACATAATGAAGATACAGAAGAAATTATATTCTTTGACGATACTGAAGCTCCTTTAAAAACTGCAAAGAAAGGAATTAAAACGGTTTTTGGTTTATGAGCCTTTGACTAATGGAGAGTATTTGGTACGACAACGGATTTTGACTATAAAATGGATACAATTTCTGTTGAAAATTTAAAAGAATTGGGCTTTAAACAAAAGTTTATAATGAGAGCTATGTTGTGAAAATTTAACATAGCTCTTTTCATCTAATCTTGATAATTCTCTAAATTATTTTTAAATAATTATCAAACCATTCAATATTTCTTTTAATCTTCTTTATTCTATGCATTGGTTTTACCACTTCTTGAAAGTTCATGATTTTCACCTTTGAACATAACAAGTCTGCAGGTACATCATGATATTTTAATGCGAGAACATTTTGAATTCCTCAGGTATCAACATCATAATCTTCATCTGAATGAATGAAAAAGTAGGTGTTTGTGCTTTATTTGCATATTTAAGTGGGGAATGATACCATAATTTTTCATAATTATTCCAAGGTGTTGCAGAAATTTGGTCATCAATGAAATAATATCCTATGTCTGTAAGTAAAAATTCAGAAGTCATATTTGAAATTGAACGATTGAACAAGCAGCCTTAAATCTATTTGTATGTCCAATTGCCCAGTGTAGTCATGAAACCACCGTAACTTCCACCCATAATGGCAAGTCTCATCAAGAGCAGGATAGTTTTTAATTACATCATCACTAAATTTCATTAAGTCATCAAAGTCGATTTCTCCATATTTTTCCACGAATATCTGCAAATTCTCTACCTCTACCGTCAGATCATCTAGAGTTGTGAAAATACAAAATATCCATTATTTGCTAAAATTGCATTTCGTGATGGAATATTTTTCGAAAACTGTCTGGGAGCCTCCATGAACATGAAGTACACCAGGATATCTGTTTGGATCATAGTCAACAGGTTTCTAACATATCCTCATAAATCCAATTCCATCATTTGTAAAGTTGATTTCTTCAATTTCTGAAAAGTGAATATTCTGTTGTATCATTGTGGAAGGAAATTCTATTTTCTTTCTTCCATAGAAATTTCATAAATATCTTGTAAGTTGAATCTTTTAGTAGCAGCATAAAATTTTTCCATCTTTTGAAATATCGATACAATCGATAGAACCTGATTTTTCCATTTAATCTTTTCAAGATTTCCATTTTGTCAATTCTATAAAATATATGAACTATTGCTTCAGTATTTATGAAGTACATAAATCCTTTTCTTTACTAAAACACTTTTTACCACCAGTTAATCTCATATCTGTTCCAACAGAGTTGTTTCATACACATATCCAGTGTCATTTACAATCAAAAGATTTATCTTTATTTATAATATAGATATTTGAATTTTCATTTATACCTATTCCTTCATATCTGTTGCTACGGTTATAATATTTTCAGGATCGATAAAGGTTTGCATAAGCAAAGAATAATCTTTTGCTAAAAGGTCAACTGTTTTAGTTTTAATATCTAAAAATTTTAACCTCATTTACAAGAGGCATTTTTCCTGTAAAAGTTGTCTGCAATAAAAACAGTATAGTTTTGTCTTCATTTAATTCAAATATAAATATCAGTGATATCATCGCTTAATGGATAAATTCAGAAGTCTTTTTGTTGAAATGATAAAGTCTGCTTCTATCTTCATTTGTAAAACCAATATTATTTCCCCAGAAAGGTATTTCAGTTGCAACTAGGTAATCCTAGAATCATCATAAAGCTCGTGTTTCTCTAGATTCTTTTCTATTTTTCTAATTCTTTTGTTCTATTAAAATTGGCCTAAAACTAAAAGTCTTCATCATTTATTTGTTTTATTGTATTTTACTAAAGCAGGAACAGTAAAGATCTAAAACAGCTTCTCCACCAAGTACATATTTTTGTAAAATTTAGTTGTATCAGACTCGTCTTTTTACCTTCTCTATCACCTGCAAAGAGAATGGAGCTAGTCAAAAACTCAATGAAAGAACTTTCCTTAGCACCATTAGTAAAACAAAAGGACTTTTTGGTTTTCCAAATCCATTTTATAAATTCTATGTTCATAAGAATTTTTCTAAATTCATATTAGAAACGCTATAGAATAGATTTTTCGTTTTTACTTAAATGTAAATTTCCCAAAAACTTAAAGTTTTAAACTCATCAATTTTTATACTTTTCATGTGCCTCCCTAAAACAACAATTTTACAAAGTTATCTTATTGAAATTCCCTTGCAATTTGATTATACTACAAAAACAAAAATTACAATTTTTGATAAATTCTAATTATATGATAAAATAAATATATTAAATGAAATTTAAGGTGGAGAATATTATGGAAATTAGAAGATTGATTGATACTGATGCTAAAGAGTTTTCATAATTGTCTTAAAATTATTGACATGAAACGGATTTTATGATGTTTAGACACCTGACGAAAGAGTTTGGAATGAGGAAAAATTGTATTTAAAAGATGAAAATAATTTATTTTTAGGAGCGATAGAGGACGAGAAAATAGTAGGCTTTTTATCTGCCCAAAGGGGTGCTTTGGGAGAACAAGACCTACTGCCTATGTGATAATTGGGATACAAAAATTACTGTAATAGAAAATAGGAACAAAACTATTTCAAATGCTTGATAATTGGGCAGTTACAAATTATAAGACTAGAGTTGACAGTTGAGATGTGAAAAATGTATCTGCAATAAAATTATATGAAAAAGCGGTTTACTATTGAAGGATAAAGACAATGTATGTAAATGGGAAATATGTAGATGAGTATATGATGTCAAAAATATTTTAATGGAGATATTATGAAAATAGGATTAGTTTTTCTTACGAATTTAAAAATGGAGAAAATTGAATATAATATATGAAAAAGGCAATTATCTCTGCTACATGGGAAAGCAGATTTACTTTGTTTTGGAGAAACTTTTTGCAAAGGCTTTGACTCACTTTCTTGGAATTATGAAATAGATAAAAACATTGCAATTACAAAGTTCTGCAATAATGGAAAATTAAAAACTTAGTGAAAAATACAAATTGATCTTGGTATCGGATATCGAAAGAGAAAAAGAAAGATTTACTCTTCTTTTATAGTAATTGGAGAAAGGAAAAATAATCCACAATTATAGAAGAATTACTAAAATTGGAAAGAATATTCAATTACAGATGAACATTATTGTGAGGGAGACTTTCAGATACATTTATTTATAAAAATAGAGAATTTAAAATTTCTCTATGCGGAGATATGTGGATTTGCCCCGAAAATTTAAAAACAAATGGAATTTTTGCTTTGGCCTGTTTAGTTGTAATTTTACAAAAAGACGAATGGGAAAATACTGAACAATTTGATTACTATAGCAATCTAAAATTGGCATCAGATAATGTATTTTTGGTAAATTCAATAACAAAAGACGAGCCAATAAGTGTTGGTGGGGCATATTATTTTAAAAATGGAAAAATTGAAAAGAGTTTAGAATTAAACAAAGAAGATATTTTATTTGTTGAGATATAAAACAAAATGTATTATGAAATTTAGAAAAAGAGCTGACTAGAGGTTTTAACCTCAAAATCAGCTCTGTTCTAAATAGATATTAATAAATCAACATTTATATCTTTCTTTAAATTCTATTAATAACTCAATAAATTTTTAGGTTAAAAAGCGTGAATTACATGATTAGTAGAAACTTTTTATATGTAATTTGTGGATCTAATCGAAATTACATTTTTATCCATAATATAAAAATATAAGCACTTAATTTATATTATAAATCTTATAAAATAAATCTACTCCATAATTAAATAGATAAGTTTATTTATCCTTTGGATTATTAATTTTGTTAAGTTCTAGAAATATAATCTAGTCCAAAGAAATTTCTATTTCGTTCAAAAACTTTCTGAAATTTAGTACCTAATGTACCTAAAGAGTATTCAACATGAGGAGGTACTTCAGCAAAAACTTTTTCTTGTGATTAATTTATCTTGTTCCTAATTGACACGCAGTTGCCTTGTTAAAACGGTTCGAGTAACTTCAGAATTAATCTTTCAAGTTCATTAAATCTTTTAGTACCTGTAGTAAATGATATAAAACCACAATTGCCCATTTTCCTTGTAAAACTTTCTGAGTAGTAACATAAGAGCATTTATCATAAATAGTTGACATAAAAACCTCCTCTAAGCTGTGTAATAGTATCGTATCAGATACTATGTATTATAAATGTTCGTACTTTTAAAGTCAAGACTTAAAAAGTATAATAATAGAAAGGAAAATCAATCCTCAAAAAGAGAGGATAGCTATGAAAAGTGAAATTATAGTATATAATGCTTATACAGAAGCATTATTAAAGGGAATTTTAAGTCTGTTTTTGAAACAATGTCTGATAATATTGTATGGCATATGGGAGGAGAAGGTCCACTTTAGGAATTGTTAAAGGAAAAAGAGGCATTGGGAGAACGTTTAGAGAGGGTTTACCAAAAGAAGCAATGGGACATTTAGAGTAATTACAAATTGGGCTGCAAGTAATGATTGTTTTGTTGTATAAGTGTTGTTTTCTTTAGCTGAGAAGATCAAAAACTAAATGACCCCGGTATTGATTTATTTAGAATAGAGAATGGAAAAAACTAAGAAGTATGGACTTTGCAGAACAACAAGAGAAAGAAGATAAATTTTTGGGAGTAGGTAGAATTTATTTTTATAACAAAATGTAAGAGATATATAAAATGAAAAATAATGAATGTCAAATTTTTAAAAGAGAAGATTTATATCAAAAATATAAGTCTTCTTTTCTGTTATGAAAACAAAAGGATCTCAGATACCCACTCAACGTAAGCATTGAGGTAGAGTGGGTCAGTATTTTAAAACGGAAAATTGAAAAGAGTTTAGAGTTGGATAAAGAAGATATTTTAATCGTTGAGATATAGATTCTGAATTTTTGAAAAAGAACGATTATAGATTTTAAATCTTGGCTATCAGCTCTTTTTATTCTAAATAGATTAATAAATTTATATACTTTCTTTAAATTCAGTTAATAATTCAATAAATTTTTAGGTTTAAAAGCGTGAATTACATGATTAGTCAGGAACTTTTTATATACTAATTTGTGGAGCTAAAAAGAAATTGCATAGTTTAGCATCATCTTCATCAAATGCTCCTACAAGTCCAAAATTTTCATACCTTTTCCAGTCAGCATGAATAAGCATTATTGGACATTTTGTAAAGGCCTTTCGTGCTTAATACCATCATAAAATCTTCCATCAACAAAAGCTCTAGAAAAATCAGGATCAAACATAGACAATGATTTAATAAGTAGTCGTATATCTAGAATCCTACTGCAATGAGGGTTTATTAGGGTATTTGTTTTGTACTCTTTATCTTTTCTTGATAGCTCAATTGGCAAAACCAATTTGGAATTTTAATTCTCTTTTCGGAAGCTGGCATTTCCATATCTCTAAAATAATCTGCTAAATCTCTATCTTCAATATTTTGCAGTCTGTCAACAAGATGTTTTAATCCATTGTAAAATACAAATTATCTTGTTCTTTAAATCTTGGCATCTCTGTAGAAAGATTAGCATCCTCGAGAACAATTCCAGAAACATATTCAGGAATATTAACTGCACACCATAAGGCAAGAATACCTCCAGATGAATTTCCACTTATAATTACTTTTCTCTTTTATTACATTTTTGATAAACATTTTAAGTCTTACCTACAATTTTCCAAGAATAATAACCAGGTGTCCAAGTAGATTTTCCATAGTCCTCTTATATCTATTGAATAAACTTGAAAAATTTTAGATAAAGGTATTAGTACTTTTATAACTCTCCCACATTCCCCATTTGAGCAGGAATTGTAATAAACTAGGCCCGTTTTTGGGACCAACAACATAGTTAAGTTTAACAGTTTCTGTATCATAAGTTTTTTCGAAAAGCCAGCATTAATAAAGCTTTTTATTTTCAAGTTTTCCTGATAAAGTTTTCATAAGGTTTTTATAAAACATTTTATCCTCCTATCTTAAGCAATCTGTATTAAGAAATCCACAAAAGCATTAAATGTAGATATTTCTTAATACTATTTTTAAATTCATCATAATTGTCGAGATAAATCCATTGGATTGTCTTGATATTGATTGAGATGTTTTATTACAATCGCATCAATATATAAAGATAAAAAGCATCCACAACTAATTCAGATCGATATCTTTTCTTAAGTTAAATGTTTTAATAGAATTAGAGATTTGTATTTTTAATTTTTCATTTGATTTTTGTGATATTGACTAAAAATATCACTATTTCTTTTTCAACTTCTTTTACTTGTTTCCTTAGAAGCCATATTTAAAAATTTAGTTTCATTAGGATATTTTATTAAATTACATTTTTATCCATAATACTAAAAATGTTATCGAAAAATCATAATAAGTTTTACATTTCTAAATTCTGTGTCAATAAATCTACTGCATAATTAAGTAGGTATAAATAAAGAAATTCTTTTTATTATCAAAATAGTAAAATAATAAACCTTTTAGAAATATCAGCTTCTTTAACTATTAAATCAGTTTTTGCTTCTACAAATGAAAATTGTGAGAAAGTCTCTATACCTTTATTTATTATCATTTGTTTTTATCTTCTGAAACTTTTTCAAAATTTTTAGTAGTCATAAATACGTCCTCCTTACTTGACTAATCAGTCAATTTATTTCAATTAAAGTATATCATCTGACTGATTAGTCAATATTAATGAAATAGAATATACAATCAAAGAAAAATAAGGTTTTGTAGTAACAAATATAAGAACATTAAATAAAACTATACCAAAAACAATTATTTAGAAGAAAATAGAAAAATTAAGTTTAGAAATCTTTTAAATGAAAAAGCTAAGTAATTGAATAATTATACAATGTGTATACGCTGTTAAAAGTAGGATATCTAGAAAAATATTCTCCTTACTTTTTACAGCAATTATAATAAAAACACTTGATATAATATATAATTATATGGGACAGAATATATTTAGTGAAAATATCTATAACCTAATGTTTTATTACATTTTACAAAATATAATGGTATAATTATTTAGCCTAATTAAGTTTAATAATACTTATTATGTAAAACTAAATTAGGTATAAATGAGGATAAAATTTATTTATCAATATTTAGGAGGAAATATGAAAAAGTTAAAAGGAGTTATTATGGTGGATTATGTTGCGTTGTCAATAATTACTGCAATGACAAATCCAGTAAGTAAATGCAACAACAGTTAATAAAAGATGTAGTTGTTAAAATGAAAAACAGCACTTGCTAAAAACACGAGAATAAAAACACTAATGAGGACTATAAAGTTACAGTTGACTGGATGGGTCCTAAAGAGAATATTATTATATCTACTCGTGAAACTGAGTGAACATGCAGGTTGTTATATAGATTTTGGGCGTAGATTGGGATATCCTGATAAATGGTATTATGGCGAGATAGAAATGCCTAAATATAATGAAAAAGGACAACTTAGAAAATATAATTTGGATATTTGATTACTCAATTTTTCTAAGTGGCGTAAATTAGCAAAATGAAAATAATTTAAAAGATCCTAAGCCAAATTATAAGATAACTGAGAGATGTAGATAAAGGCTTTACTGTTACTAATAAAATAAATCCGAAAAGAAGAATGGATGTATGATGGTCTTTATGAAATGTATAAAGTTATCAGATGGCTCATATTTTAAAATGGTTGGAAGAATATAAAGGTAGATGGTACATATTTTACGATAAATCAGGATATATGCTTTCTAGTGGATTAAGAGGAAATAACTGGTATTATGTTGGTGGTTATGGTGAAGGATGAAGAAGAAAACAGATTAGTATGGGCTCTATGTATGTTGATACTTTGCACTCCAGATGGATATTATGTAAATTCAAGTGGAGCATGGTGACGAAAGCCAATGGAAAAGGACGGCAGGATTGGGTGGCTAAGATATGATAATGGTATTATACACAAATGGGTTCAATTTGGATGGTATTACTTTTGACGAATCTGGCTATTTAGTTCAAGGAAAAGTGGAGTCAATACAGATGGCACATGGTATTATATGGGAAAAAGTGATAGAGCTGATAAGGCAAGTCCTATGTATACTAATGCTTATACTCCTGACGGCTATTATGTAAATTCAAGTGGAGCATGGGAAAATGGTGGCCAATGGAAAAAGGATGGAAAAGGCTGGTGGCTAAGATAGCCCTGATGGTAGCTATGCTAAAAATGAATGGGTTCAGCTTGCAGAAAAATGGTATTACTTTGATGAATCTGGCTATTTAGTTCAAGGAAAGTGGGTAAATACAGACGGTTTATGGTACTATATGGGAACAGGTTCCAGTTCTAATGAAGTGGGTGCATATGCATGCTGATACTTTTGCCAGAACTGAGCTACTATAGTCAAATTCAAGAGGAGAATATGGGAGGAAATGCCAATGGATATGGGGGCGAAAAGGAGGTTGGTGGCTTTAGAGATACTGAGCGATGGTGACGTTATGCCGAGAAATCAATGGGTTCAATTTGGTAAAAAGTGGTATGTGTTTAAGGAAGCCACGGGGTCCCATGGCAGCTAATGAATGGATACGAAACTGGCATATATTGTAAGTGTGATGTGCTGGATTATTCAAAGACGGTACTGATTAATAATAATATGAGTAATTAGAAAAAAATTAAGGAATATTATGCAGATTGCCATGCATTGTCAATTTATTGACAAATCAGTAAATGTCATAACAGTTAAAAAAAGATATGAGTTGCTAAAATGAAAAAACAGCACTATAAAATACAAGAATAAACACCAAAGGACTATAAAATTTACAGATTAAATGGATGAAATTAAGGAGGTGTGCACTCCTCACTCGTAGGCTTTAGGTTAGACGTACAGGTTGTGCCTCACCAGATTTTGGCCGTAGATTACCGAGATGTCCTGATAAATGTGTGCCAGGATGAAATACTAAATGGCGAAAAGGACAACTTAGAAAATATAATTGTGAATATTGGTACTGTTTTAAGCTGAAAAGAGGTACGAATAAAACATTTAAAGATGCAAAGCCGGTATAAGATAACAGGATGTAGATAAAACTTACCAACTACCCACTAATAAACAATCGAAAAAGAGAATGGATGCAATGACGGTCTTTATATAGAATGTACTGGATTATCAGATAACTCATATTTTTAAAATGATTTGGAAGAATATAAAGGTAGATGGGTACCCTTTTGATAAATCAGGATATATGGTTTCTGAAAAGTGGATTAAGACGGAAATAACGGTATTATTGGTGGTTATGAAGAATATACCCCTAAGAAAATAAATTCGTAGCTCTATGTATGTTTGATACTTTTACTCAGGAGATGGATATTATGTAAATTCAAGTGGAGCATGGGAAAAAAGCCAATGGAAAAAAGGACAGCAAAGCTGCGTTGGCTAAAATGTAACCGTGGTAGCTACTTAAAAAAAATAAATCATTCAATTTGGGAAAAAAGTAATTACTTTGACGAATCTGGCTATTGGTTCCAAGGAAAATGGTCCAATACAGATGGCACTGGTGATATATATAGGAAAAAAGTAGTACGACTGATAAGGCAGAATTCTATGTATACTATTACTTATACTCTGGCAACTATTATGTAAATTCAAGTGGGCAGCGATGGTGGCCAATGCGGAAAAAGGATAGAAGGGCTGGTGACTGAATACCCTGACTAGTGGCATGCAAAAAAATAGATAGGTTTTTCAACTTGAAAATGGGTATTACTTTGATGAATCTGGCTATTTGGTTCAAGAAGTGGGTAAATACGGAAGCAGTTGCATGGTCCCTGTAGCCTGAGGAACAGGTTGTTCTAAATAAATCAGATCATGCCTTTGATACTTTCTCAGACAGCTGTGCATATGGGGTCCAAGGCCCCGGAAAAAGGCCCAATGGATACATGGGGCAGGTTGTTGGCTGAATGACGTGATGGTAGTTATGCTAGAAATCAATGGGTTCAATTTGAAATAAAAGTGGTATTATTTAAAGATACAGGATAACAGCTAATGAATGGATTAAAACTGGCACGTAAATAATAGTGGCGTGTACAGGATTATTCAAGATAGAAATTGCAGTTGATCGACTTCTGATAAAGAGGTATTGGAAAAAATTGATTAAAATCATTTTGCTTCCATCATGGTGAGAACTCGATGATTTTTCAGGATATAACAAAAAGGAAGAAAATAATATTACAGAACTAATACAAAATATGATGTAAGTATGCTAAGGATATTATTGAAGTTGGAGAAGGCCGAAAATATTTCGTTGGATACCGATGTTAAAGTAAACTCTAATTTGAAGTAGTTGAGACGAGTTAGATGCTGCACCTCTAAAATTATTTAGCGATGCTAAACCTGCAATTTATAGATGCTCCTGTTGTATCAGGCAAAAAAACTTGATGGTAAAGATTACAGGTGATTACTAATAATAAACAAAATAAATTCATTGTATCAGATGTGAGGAATTAACTAAAAGAAAGATTGTATGTATACTTGCAAAAAAATTATATTTGGCTCAATACCAATGATTTAAAACGGAAAAAATTAAAAAACCAGTAGTTCATGTTATAAATATTAAGGAAGAAACTGAGATAACACACTCCAGTAGTTTCTAAAACTATTACGAGTGATGGGAAACTTAATTTGGAACCAGGAATCAGTTAAAGATGCCACTTCTTTTACATTTCGAGCTAAAGTTGATAAAATGTAAAATTTGATCGATGTATATTTACAGAAGAAGATTGGGAAAATATGAAAATGAATTGAAATCTGCTCCTGAGTTCTTAAAAGGTGGCAATTGATCTTTAAAATAATAATGGTGATACTTCTAAATACTATGATTTTAATAGTAGTTGCTGAAGATAGTTCGGTGTACACCACCATCAATTTAATATCAGATTGTTGATATTTGTAGAACTTTGATTCAAGATATAGACTATAGTAAAATTACAAATGCTGTGATGCAAGAAACTTTTAACTTTTTGAAACATTAGACAATTTACCTAAGTTTATACTTCATTTTTGATCTTGGTGGTGCTGAAAAATTTCATTGTTGAATCTCATGGTTCAGAAATAAAGCTGAAAACTGATCAAAATGAATAACAATGCCTTTTCTCATTAGGGAACAAAGTATTAAAAAGAAGTAACTATAACTAAGGACTAATGGCGATTATAGAATAAGTTAGGGATAAAGCAAAAATATTGAACAATCAACTAAAACTGGAAGATTTAGTAAAAATATCATAAATATTATGAAAAAAGATATAGACTCTTTAAAACTGAGGGTATTAAAGAATGTTTGCAAAAGACCATTACGTGTGATGCATCATGTCACTGTTGTGTAATATTTGCTGCGGCTGCTGCCG
>BNJU01002588.1_pt1 | contig 107458 bp, 129 predicted proteins | sample 8539281 | NCBI WGS metagenome assembly BNJU01 (sample SAMD00202456, study PRJDB9452) | human saliva metagenome | isolation source: human saliva | place: Japan
GGGTTACGTAATATTCCACTCAGTTCGACCCATCGCTCCACTTAATGGCACCCAACTTGTCGGAGAAACCGAATTCCACCACCATACGGCGAGCAACATTCGTGGCTTTCAATATCATTAGATGCACCCGTGGTTGGATCGTGGAAAACCACCTCAGCCACGCGACCACCCATAGCATAAAGCCATCTGGTCAAGAAGCTGATTGCGAGACTGGCTGAATCGGTCTTCTGTTGGCATCACAGCTGTATCCCAAAGCGCGCCACGAGGCAGAATCGTAACCTTCGTTACAGGATCGGTGTGATGCAGCAGCAGCCACCATAGTACGACCACCCTCATGCGTAGGCATTGCGCAGTTCTTCCAAAGCCATACCATTGCTGCGACGACGACACCACTCATCACACGGTCAATAGCCTCATCAATAGCACGCGCATCAATCAAATCAGCGTTTTCGCGTGCTGTCAGCAAAGCAGCCTCATTGAGAACGTTTGCCAAGTCAGCACCGGTAAATCCAGGAGTCAGCACTCCACACGATGCAAATCAACACCAGGAGCAAAAAGGCTTGCCCTCAGCATGAACCTTCAAAAATATCTTCGCGCCCCTTCAAATCAGGAGCTTCTACAGCCACCTGACGATCAAAACGACCAGGACGAGTCAAGGCGGAGATCACACATCTGGACGGTTCGTCGCGGCAATAATAATATTGTCTTCTTTATCAAAACCATCCATCTCAACCAGCAGAGCGTTCAGGTCTGCTCACCAGCGCCGCTTCCATTAGCAGAAGCAGACGAACGGCGGCGACCCATCGCATCAATTTCATCAATAAAGATAATTGCTGGAGCGTTCTTCTTTGCCTCTTCAAAGAGTTCACGCACACGAGAAGCAATCCAAACCAACGAAAACTTCTTCGAAGTCGGAACCCGCCATCGAGTAGAACGCGCCAGCTTCACTCAGCAATAGCGCGAGCAATCAAGGTTTTACCCGTTCCTGGAGCCGTAGAGCAGCAAACTGTGAGGGAATGCGCGCGCCCAGCTTTGCGATACTTGGTTGATCCTGAGGAAGTCTTTAATTTCTTCTACTTCCAGTTACGGCAGCCTCTTCGCCGCAACATCGGCAAACTTCGTCTTAGGAATATCGGCTTCCTGCAAGCGCTTATTTTTATTGCCTCCCAGAGTGCTGAGCATACCGCCGCCCGCACCGTCTCCCCAGGCGCGACATGATCCACCACATCATGCCGAAGAGCAGAAGGATTGGCAGCAAAGACGACAAAATGCCCATCCACGGATTACTAAACTGAATGTTTACGTTGTATCCGTCTTTAATCTTGGACTTCTGAACGAGTTTGTTGAGCTCCTCGGCCTGTGTGGACGAGAAGTAGAACTGCACCTTCTTACCGTAGTTCTTTTCTGTTGGACCGAAAGTCTGCTGCTGAGACTTTGGCAATTTCTTCTAAAGTCCTTCTTTAAGGTCAGCTAACGTGACTGATAGTTATCCGTACTTTCGACGCGCTCAGCTTGACCTTCTTTAATCAGAGAGAAACCGTCTTTTGTATCGATGCTTTGCACATCTGATTGATTGACAAAAGAAAAAGACGCTGATTGAAGAGCGCATACCAACGCCATCCACAGCCATGGACGCTGCCACCACTTTGAGTTATCGTCACCGTTACCGTTAGGTAAAGGAGGACCTAATGGCGAACCAGAATTATTATTCTTGTTATTCTTGTCGCCCGGGTTGCGCGGATCGCGCGAACCACGTGGATCGCGTGGGGCAAACGGATTATTATTATCGCCATATTCTGCCTTACTTCATGGAGCACACTGTTCACTATACTCAACACTTTATGGTTTATACACTAGGGCGTTCTAGTTTTTGCGCTGTATGTTGCGCGGGTCTTTTTGATGCTTCGCTCCACCTGCTAATCAACGATTTCGTAGCACAAGCGCTAACGCAACCTCTCGCGCAGTTACGCTTCGTATACCTCTGGTTTGAGCACAGCAATAGAATCAAGATTGCGATATTTCTCATCGTAGTCAAGACCGAAGCCTACAACGAACTCATCAGGAATAGTAAATCCCTTATATTTCACATCGACCTGAGCAATATGACGAGCAGGCTTTTCCAAAAGCGCAAAAACTTCTACAGAAGCTGCACCTCGGCGCTTGAGTTCGTCAATCAGCCACTCCAAAGTTAGTCCGGAGTCAATAATATCTTCCACAATCAGCACGTCACGACCAGCTACATCACAGCCTAAATCTTGACGCACTGTTATTGAGCCGGAGCTTTGCGTACCTGAACCATAAGAAGACAGCGACATAAAATCAATCTGTACAGGAATACTCACAGCTTGAGAGAAAACTGACATAGTATTTACTGCTCCCTTAAGCACGGCAACAAGCAGAGGATACTTTCCTGCATAATCAGCAGATACCTCAGCCGCTACTTCTTGAATTTTATCGCTAATCTCCTGGCTGGAGATGAGTTCTTCGGCTATATCGTCACGTACATCAGAAATTTGCATAGTCACTATCTTTCCATAACTGAATGACCTCATACAGCTTATTCGCTACAAGAGGTGTAGAAATCTTCACAGTTTTCTTTTTCTGTTCTATCTGAGATAGCTCAAGAAGAGAAAAAATGGCTGATTGAGTTGGCCGAATGTCCAGATTTTCGAGTGCTGTAACTAACACGCGGCGCTGGATGGCTGCCGGGAACGCGCGCAAAGCTCGGATTTTTATTTCGAGCACACCATTTTTTTCGCGCATAACACGATTGTATGCATCGTTTACCGCTTCGTGAATGATTTGCGCATCTTCGCGCGAGGATTGCGCGCTGTTAGCTAGGAGCTGCACAACATTACGCTTGGTTATGCGTGACAGGAGCGGGAGCACATCGTGACGGATGCGAGAACGCACAGGATAACTACTGTCGAGTTCGCCTTCTACATCTTGCCCGTTCGTGGGGTCGTCCCAATAGCTCAGATTATATTCTTGGCATAGTTGCGTTGTGTCTTCACGTGAGAATTCCAGCAGGGGACGAACAAAACGCATATGGTGAATATGGCGTTCACGCGCGATTCCTGTGAGAGCTTCTGGCGAGGGCGTGCGCAACAACTTCATAAGGATGGTCTCTGCCACGTCGTTGCTGGTGTAGCTACTAACACGCACGCGGCATTGAGTTCTTTGGCGGTGCTTGCTAAAGCCGCATAACGCGCGTCGCGCGCGTCGGATTCGAGACCAGCGCGTGTGGAGGGGACGTTGATGGATACGATGCGCACGGGGGAAAGTCCAATGTGTGTGCACGTGCGGGCTGTGCGCTCGGCAACGCTGTGCGATGCTTCTTGAAGCTGATGGTTCACCACAACAGCGCCAACGTGGTAGCCACGTGGTGTTAAAGCTTCATGAGCTACGGCTGCGAGCGCGAGAGAATCCCTGCCACCTGAGCACGCCACGAGAACAAGCGGATGCTCCTGAGAAGAGCTGGGGCTGGCGCTGGCGTTCTGCGATTTATGCGAATCCACCAACTCCACTGTTTCTCGCACAGCTGCATTCACAGCCGCGCACGCCCAAGCTTTTAAATCGACTGCCTCTGCCATCTACAATGTCACCAAACCATCTACAAAAGTATTCATGGCTGGAAGAGCTTGTATAGCGCTTTCCCCGTTGACTATTACCACGAAAATGAGTGCTCCCCCATTGGTGCGCACCACGTTTCCGGCTAAGGAGCGTACCCCTTCTAAGCTTCCTGTTTTCGCACGTACCAGACCGTTTGTTTCGGCATTAAAAGCGCGATTGAGGAGGGTGCCATTGTAGTGCGAAATTGGCATGCCGACGGCTGCATTCCATGTCAGTCCTGCTGTGTTTAGGTACGCAGATTGAACCTGAGCCAATAATTGTGGTGTAATTGCTGAGCCATCTCCCCAAACCGCTGGTATCTGCCATCACTAAACCATCAGTAGAAATACCATGCTGCTTAAGCACACTCACCACAGCATCGGAAGCACCAGCATGCGTATTGTCATGTCCTGTGCGCAAAGCCAGTAAACGTCCTAAGAGTTGAGCCAAAGAGTTATCGGAATTAGTTAGCATCAATTGAATAATTTGCCCTAATGGAGCAGATTCTACCTGAGCAATATCAAAAGCTGATTCAGAGCGCAGAAACTTGCGGAATGTTCTCATTAGTAAGTTTTATGCCTCGATTGGTAAGAGCTTGAGCAAAAAGTTTCTGCCGTACTAGCTGCCGGATTTGCATAACGCTGCGGATACCACGGGCCTTCTCCATCAGGATTAGCTGGCGGCTGACCATACCAGTTGCGCGCTTCATCCACAGCCATTGAAGACGTTTCCATCAGATTCGTATAGCCTTGATTCACTGGACTAGAAGCATTTTCTATCTCAGGCAAAGAATCATGATTAAACAAACTATCGTCATATTGCAGCGACACCTGCGTAATACCGCGCGATTGTAAAGCCTGTACGGTCTGGTCAGCTAAAGTAGCTAGACCTGCTCGACCATTCACATGCTGTGCATCGTTTGCACCAGACCCCAGCAAAATATCTCCGCCACCTACCAAAGTAAGTGCGGCAGACGTGCTATCGCTGGACGACTTCTCCATTTTCACCGTGGTTTTTAATGTCTCTTGTGAAGGGAAAGTCACGCTTGCAGCATAGCCTACCAAAGTTTTTAGCGTAGAAGTTGAGTAAGAGCATCACTAGCGTTCGCTGAGGCTACTTTTCACCCGCCGTTGTTGCAATAAGAACTCCTGCTTTTACTCCTTGAGGTAGAGACGACATGAAATTATCGATTAACTCTTGAGCCTGCGAAGCGTTAATATCTTTATGCGCCACACTTGCAACTGTTTGTTTGCCCACCTTTCGCACGCTACGCTGGGGATTGAGAGCTGCAATACTGCCTTCGCGATAAATACGCGAAATTCCAGAGATACTGCCAGGAACAATACCCGCAGCATCTGCCATAACGTATCCTCCAGCCAAACATAGAGTTGTTAGCGCGCTTAAACCAATCGTGCATGCGCGTTTAAGATTAGTTTTCACTGCGAGAACCCTCCGTCATAATCTGTTCAGCTGCACTTCCGCCTGCATGAGCAATCGGCTTCCACTGGCTCTTAGAGAAAATAGCTACAAAAGCAATAGGCACGTAACTAGCCATATAAATCGGGAAGCTGAGACTGTATGCCATTAATTCTGGAAGAGTAATATTCAATTTATCGCGTTCTACAAAACCGAAAGCTGCTAACAGCATCATGCCCACAAAACTGGTAAGCACAGACGATATCCAGCCGGTTAAACCTGCACTAATCGAGAACCAAGAAATATATCCTAAAACAGCGTAAATAATACCCAAAACAAAGCGAATCAAAGAAATAACCATAAACGGGCAAACCATTAAAGTCATATCTATAGCAGAAAAATCTCGCTCTTTAATAGCCCACTGCATCATAACTTTCCCGTAGTAACGAAAACTTCCAAATAACCTTTTCGACCAGCGCACACGTTGCGTCCAACTGGCTTTTGAAGTCAACAGGCTGTTCATCGAAAAACATAGCAGATCCGCAAAAACCAATACGGTCTCCATGCAAAATGCAATCCATGCTAAATTCCATATCTTCGGTGAGCAAATGGAATTTCCATCCGTCGTTGCGCTCCATGATGCGGCGCGAAAACATGAAACCTGTGCCTCCCACATGGCAGGACGTTCCCAAAGCTACGCGCGTCACGTTCAAAAAACGCGATTCGCGCACGAACCATAAAAGCTGCTCCCGAGGAAACCCGAGTTATCCGCCAAATTACAGAATTTCGGTAACTAGTCAAAGCTTCAAAACCTGCCTGACGCGCTTTATTCATTTCGGCAATATAGTTTTTATCGAGCAGATTATCGGCATCAAAAATGAAGAACGCATCATAATTCTTCGCATCCCCGGTAGCCATCATCGTGCGCAATAAATATTGCAAAGCGTAGCCTTTACCCACCTGCGTCTGGTTAAAGCGCTCGATAACATGACAGCCCAAACTGCGCGCAAGCTGTGCTGTATTATCTGTGCAATTATCCGCCACAATCCACGTATCTATAAGTTCTTGCGGATACGTTTGGTTGTGAATGGAACGGATAAGGTTGCCAATAACCGCTTCCTCGTTTCGAGCAGAAATAAGAACCGCATATCGCCTATTTTGTGGCACGTCACGGAAGGTTTGCGGCTTGACGAGTATGCCCACAATCACAATTCCCACTTGGTATACGATAGTAATAACGCCCAAGATGGTAATAATCAGGTCAAGGAACGACAGCAATCCATTCATGTATAGCTCAGTCCTTTGGTTACGGATACGTTTTTTCTGTGCGATTATTCAGGATTATTTGCGATTGTTCTCCTGATTATTTTTCGCGTTAAACCTCGAACGAGAACGCGCCGGCTTAGCAGGTTGAATAGGTGCAGCAGAAGAGGCTTGGGTTTTGCTCTTTGATTTCTTCTCGCTCTTTTCTTCAGACGCAGCTGAAGACGACATAGATTTACGCAAAGACATGGACTGTGGGATTGCTCCCGTGCTTTCTACAGACTCACGGAAGCGAATCAAATCTTCAGCAGTAATATGCTGCTCATCCGCATTCTTCGGACGAATCTGAACCATCATCGTCTCAGAAATCTTTTCTCCTGCAGCCTGCACGCTTTGTGCAATCTTAGAAGCCTTCACAGGCTTTGGATCATCAAGGAGTTCAGAATCAATTAGCTCATAACGCTTCAAATATGTGCTGAGCAATGCCTGGATGCTCGCAATAATCGGTAAAAGGCAAGCCGCCGAGCGCTCCCCACACAGCAGTAAAGGCAAAAACGCCCAGCAAGGAAATAGCAGATTGAGATCCATAGTCGAGCGCGTAATCATTGGACTGACCAAATTATTTTTCAATCTGCTGATACAACAATGAAAATAATAATGTAAATTGCTGGACGGATACCGTTAGTTCCCCACGCAAAAATAGCTGGAAGCGCGCCACCAATATAGGTACCAATCATTGGCACGAACTGCGAAATAATACCGCAAGCCATGGCAAGAGGCAGCCAGTTTGGCACGCGCAGAATAATCATGAAGATAGACAGGGCAGATGGCGTTAATCGCGGCCAAAAACAATGCGCGAGTAGAGGAAGCTGAAATCTGTTCCCTGAACAACCGTCCAGGTAATAAGGAAGCGCTTTTGGGAATCCTCCGGCAAATAGTGGCAAATAACTTTACGCATATTCGTGCCGTACGCGCTCATATAGTAGGTCACCAAAATAACGGTAAGCAAATCAAGCATGGCTCCAAAAGCAGAGCCTGCAGTATTAAGCGCTTGGCTGGCGAAAGAGCCAATGCTGTCGGTTTTAATACTTCCTAAAATCGTCCAACTCAGGTTCGAGATTGGTGGAAGCTCGTAGTCGAACTGACCATGCAACCACTGCCCCACTATGTGCGTACAGTCTCGGCAAACCCGACACAATGGAGACGAGCTGATTGACCATGAGGTTACCGAAAACGCCGATGAACGTACCGATAAGAATAAAGAGGAAGAGAAGCGTAAGACCGGCGGATACGTTGCGCTTCCAACCCTTGGCGATGAGCCAGCGCACTACCGGCTCAATTGCGAACGCCACGAACAGCGATATGACAATATTGAGTAGCACACCCTGAAGAGCAATCGCCGCATGCCATGCGAAGTAGCCAAGTGCAGCGGCCAGCAGCGCGTAGAACAGCGCGTGTTTATACCATTCTGGCGGGCGACGGCTATCGCCTTTGCGCGGGAAAAATGGCCGCCAAGTCTGCAGATTCTTCGCGCGTTTGCGTGTTTTTCGTCTCTGCGTTTCTTGCGTTTCTTGCGTCTTGCGTGCTTCTCGTGCTTGGGTCATAGTGCATATTATTCCACCTGCCCCAAACACGAGCGAAGGACGTTTATGAGCACTCTTATGAGCACGAGCTACGCCCGTTTTTCGCGCCCGTTTTCGCGCAAATAGCCTCGTTCTACTACTATGGGCAGTATGCTTTCTGTTTCTATTGTTATTCCTACGTGGAACGAGTCGCGCCGCATTCTTTCGTGTCTGCGCAACGCAACTACCCAGACAATGCCCGCGCACGAGATTATTGTGGTCGATAACCGCTCCACAGATAATACGCGCGCGCTCGTTGAGCAATTTGTTGCCGAACATCCAGGAACGAATGTGCGCTTAACCGAGCAGAACGAGACGCAAGGACTCATTCCGACGCGCAACAAGGGTTTGGATATGGCTTCGAGCGATATTGTGGCGCGTATCGACGCGGACTGCATGCTTAAGCCGAACTGGGTAGAGATAGTGAGTGCCTTTTTCGAAGCGCATCCTGGCACTGCGGGCGTTACTGGTTCTGTGTGTTACTACGATATGCCGTTGCCTCTGATTAGCATGTTTTTTGACGGTTTAGTTCGCGAGAAACAGTACAGCGCCGACGGTATGCCGCTTCTTTTCGGCTCGAATATGGCGATGCGCAAAAGCGCGTGGGAAACGATTCGTCCGCTCGTGTGTGAGGACCGCGAAGACGTTTTCCATGAAGATATTGATTGCAGTCTGCACCTTTTTGATGCCGGCTTAACCACTCAGTTTTGCGCTAACCTCGTTGTGGCTGCCAGTGCGCGCCGCATGGGAACAAAACATGACTCTTTTAGGCGTATATGCGCCGCTTCCAGACCACTTTTGATGCGCATCCAACGCATGGGCGCGACGGCTTCCCTGAGCGCACGCTGTTAAAGCTGTATCCTTTGCTCAATACTATGCATCACGTGTATGGCGCATGGTGCTCCATTTTTAAGATCGACACCCCTGAACTCGTATGGAAGAGTTTTAGGCGCAAAGTCGGTCTCAATTAAGAGAAAGAAAGAACCATAACAGATCCAGTGAATCAGCCACAGCAGCCTGTGCAGCCAGCTCCTGCTCAGCCGGCGCTAAGCTAATCCTGAGAGATTCCTAACCCGCTGAACACACAGTTTAACCAGGAAAGCGCGGAAGCGTTTACCAACTTTGAGAACACTACACAAAGTGAGATTAAGAACTTCTCTACTCTGGCTTTCCTTAACCGCGCAAACCTTATGAATTTGCTCGCTAGCGCAGCCGGCGTGCTCACTTTGCTTGTTATGTTTATGCCGTTTATAACGATTGGCCATATTCTTAGCTATAGCGGTTACGATCTTATGCGCGAAAATAGTTCCAGCGATACGCTGTTTGTGCTCATTTTTGTTGTGGTAACCATCGTTTTGACCGTGTTGAGCTACGTGACTAAGAAGGCAGGCGTAACGCTATCCGCAGGTATTTTAGCTATTTTGGCAGGTATCGTTGGCGGGCCAATCGGCATTTTTGATATGCAGCAAGCCAATGAACTCGGCGGCGACTTTGTTTCTAACCCAGTCGGCACCGGCTTTTCTTCCTTTACACGATCTTAAGATTCGTTATTCTCGTGGCCAGTGTTCTTTCGGTGCTCTATTGGCGGAAGAACTCGCAGGCTACAAAAAGCTGCTGCTCCTGTGCAGCCTGTTCCTTCTATCCAGAACCCTGTTGCTAACGTTCCAGTGCAGCAGCCGGTTCAGCCAGTGCAACTTGCACAACCAGTGCAGATTATCCAGCCAACAGCTCAACCAACTCAGCAAGATCCGAATAACCCTAACCAGTTCGGTGCTTAAGTAGCGGTAACTTACACGCTAGGCAGGGTGAAGAAGTTGATCCTTCCGCCCCCGTCTTTGTTGTGCCCAATAAACGCTTGAGCCTACGTGTAGAAGTTACAAACTCAATCCTCCTCCTAATAAAAACGGGGTGGAGCTGATTCTCTATGAATCAACTCCACCCCGTTTAGGGGAGTTGTGCTAAGTCTTACGACTTAACACAACTTTCGACTAGGCGCGACGGCGTAGTGTGGTGATAGCACCTGCAATCATGGCCATGAGGGCGATGATTGCTAGAGCGATCACGTTGACGCCGGTCTTAGACAATAGGCTCGACTTAACTGTCTTGCTTGTCGTGTCTGGTTTGGTTGCAACCTGGCCGGTCTTGTCGTTGCGGTTAGGATTGGTTGGCTTGCCGTTATTGTACTTACCGGTTACCTCGTCCCCATCGTTCACACCGTCATTATCGGTATCAGGGTTGGTTGGGTCAGTATTTCCTGGCTTACCGTTTGGATCGAACTTATCGTCCTTAAACGGATTCTTATCACCATTCACTTCGTCACCATCGGAGATGCCGTCTTTATCGGTATCTGGGTTCTTTGGATCGGTGCCGTGCTTCTTCTCGTCACCATCATTCAAACCATCATGATCGGTATCTGGGTTGGTTGGATCAGTACCATCCCTAATCTCAGTACCATCATCAACACCATCCTTATCCGTATCCTTCGAGTTAGGATCGGTCTTCGGATCAGTCTGAGACGGATCGTCAACAGTCTTGCCTGTATCTGCGTTGACCTTCGTGTTAAGCTCCTCACCATCCTCTGCCATCACCATCAGAATCAGGATTCAACGGATCCGTGTTACCTGGTTCACCGTTTGGATCAGACTTATGATCCTTAAAACGGATTCTTCGAACCAGTTTACCTCGTCGCCATCGTTGACGCCATCCTTATCGGTATCGGGATCAAGAGGGTTGGTACCGTGATCTTTCTCTTCCCTATCCGTCAGACCATCGCCATCAGTATCAGGATTCTTAGGATCAGTGCCGTCCTTCTTCTCGTCCTCGTCCTTGATGCCGTCGTTATCATCATCGTTATCCGTGATGTCTGGAGTACCATCACCGTCAGTATCCAACTGGAACTTAGCGTTCACATTATCGGTCACAGCGCCAGAATCAGCAGGATAGGTTACGACAACCGGAACAGTAATCTGCTCGGCGTCTGCACCATCCTTACCAGCAGGAGCAACCGTCACACTAATCTCACCAGTGTTCTGGTCGATAGTTACGGTATAACCCTTCGAGCCGTGAAGTCCTGTATCAATAGCGAACTTCGTATTAGCAGGATACGCATCACCCGTATTCGTTGGCTTCACCTGGTGGTCTTACCCGCTGGAACAATTGTATCCGCGTAGCTCAGGTTCAGGGTTCACACTAGCAGACCGTCACGGTTACCTTGGCAGTGTCCTTCGAACCATCAGGATAGGTGACCGTCACTGTCTCTTCAATAACAGTGCCAGGGTAGCCTTGTCATCAATCTTAACTGTTACTACACCAGCTTTTGGATCAACGGTTACAGGCGAATCATTAGGAACAGAGAACTTCGTACCCTCAGGCAGATTCTTATCACCCGTTTGAGAAACCTTCACCGTCTCACCAGGCTTACCCTTACCCGGCTCATAGCTTGGATCATGCTCAGTGTTCTGCTTTGGTTTGTCCACAACAGTTACAACAGTATTGATTGTTTCTGTTGTGCCATCTGGGTAAGTGACCAACACGTTGACCGTGTATGGCGTGGTGGCATTCACTTCTGGAGCGGTACCCGAGAAGGAACCGTCTGCATTGAAGGTTGGATTATCCAAACCAGCAGGAGCCGTGTTCACGAACTTGAAGGTCGTACCAGAAGGAACAGCAGGATCAGAGGTTGGTGCAGCAACCGTGTAATCATTGAGCTCAACAACCGTTACCGGCTTATACGTTGGCTGGTACAGATCCTTATCGTCCTTCTTGACTACCGTCACCTTCACAGGTACTTCGTCCTTGGAACCATCAGGATAGGTTACCGTAACCATTGTCTTGATTTCATCGCCAGGCTTAGCCTTGTCATCAACCTGAACGGTTACTTCACCAGTGTTTGGATCAACCGTTACAGGAGAACCGCCAGGAACAGAGAACTTCGTACCCTCAGGCAGATTCTTATCACCCGTCTGAGGAACCTTCACAGTCTCACCAGGCTTACCAGTCTTGTCCTCATAAGAAGGATTATGAGTCTGAGCATCGGCTGGAGCATTCTTCACCTTAATCACAGCGTCGATAGTTTCCGAGGACTTATCCGGATAGGTCACCTTCACCTTAACGGTGTAGGTTGTATCCTTGTCAACGCTTGGAGCAGTACCAGTAATAGCACCGTCAGCACCAATCTGGAGACCAGTCAAACCAGCAGCATCTTCGATAGCGAAGGTGGTCTTCGCTGGCACAGCAGGAGTGGACACAGGAGCAGCAACCTTAATCGCAGCACCTTCGTTTACCTCGATAGCTGTGTAAGCAGGCTGATACACATTTTTATTAGGATCATTTGGATCAGTCTTCGGATCAGTCTGAGACGGATCGTCAACAGTCTTGCCTGTATCTGGGTTGACCTTCGTGTTAAGTTCCTCACCATCCTTCTTGCCATCACCATCAGAATCAGGATTCAACGGATCCGTGTTACCTGGTTCACCGTTTGGATCAGACTTATGATCCTTAAACGGATTCTTCGAACCGTTTACCTCGTCGCCATCGTTGACGCCATCCTTATCGGTATCAGGATCAAGAGGGTTGGTACCGTGATCTTTCTCTTCCTTATCAGTCAGACCATCGCCATCAGTATCAGGATTCTTAGGATCAGTGCCGTCCTTCTTCTCGTCCTCGTCCTTGATGCCGTCGTTATCATCATCGTTATCCGTGATGTCTGGAGTACCATCACCGTCAGTATCCAACTGGAACTTAGCGTTCACATTATCGGTCACAGCGCCAGAATCAGCAGGATAGGTTACGACAACCGGAACAGTAATCTGTTCGGCGTCTGCACCATCCTGGCCAGCAGGAGCAACCGTCACACTAATCTCACCAGTGTTCTGGTCGATAGTTACGGTATAACCCTTCGGAGCCGTGAAGTCCTTATCAATAGCGAACTTCGTATTAGAAGGATACGCATCACCCGTATTCGTTGGCTTCACCTTGGTGGTCTTACCCGCTGGAACAATTGTATCCGCGTAGCTAGGTTCAGGGTTCACACTAGCAACCGTCACGGTTACCTTGGCAGTGTCCTTCGAACCATCAGGATAGGTGACCGTCACTGTCTCTTCAATAACAGTGCCAGGGGTAGCCTTGTCATCAATCTGAACTGTTACTACACCAGCTTTTGGATCAACGGTTACAGGCGAATCCTTAGGAACAGAGAACTTCGTACCCTCAGGCAGATTCTTATCACCCGTTTGAGGAACCTTCACAGTCTGGCCAGGCTTACCCGAACCAGGCTTATACGAAGGATCGTGCTCATCGGCCTGAGGAGTCTTAGGCGCAGGAACATCCTTGACAGTCACCTTTACGGGCTTGCTTTCAGACGTTCCATCTGGATACGTTACCTTCACAGTAACCGTATACTCAGTATCCTTCTCAACCTTACCTGCAGTCGCAGTAATAGCGCCTGTTTTCTCGTCAATCTTCAGATCCTTCAGATTGCTTAAATCATCAGGATTGGAAATCTCGAACTTCGTTCCAGCAGGAACAGCCGGATCAGAAACAGGAGCAGCAACCTTAACAGGGTCTCCTTCGTTTACTGTTACATCTGTATAAGAAGGATCGTAAACGTTTCGATCTTCCTTGTTCGCAATTACGAAGTGCGCCATAACCTCGACGGAGCTCTCGTCTGTAAAGACAGCTACAACTGGTACGTCAATCTTGGTGCCTGGCTTAGCGTCAGCTGGGGCGACAACCGATACAGTACCGGTTGCCTTGTCGATGGAGACTTTGTAACCCTCTGGAGCAGTGTAGGTCCCAGGAATGCTGAACGGTTCCTTCGCTGCTAACTTTGGATCGAGCTGATCGGCAGGAATGCGCTCTGCTCATCTGTAGTGGTCAGGTCGAAGCCCTTTACATCAGACGTTCCGGTAGAACCTGCCTTCACACTCACATCGTCATATACAGGTCGAGAACCAACAATAACAGTATACGTATCTACACCAAACGATGTACCACGAGTTCCTGTTTCTGCGTTAACTGGATACAACGTAGCCGTAAAGTTCGTTGTCTTCGTCAATCCCAAACCAGCTGTCTTCAGTGGGAAGGAAGGAATGGTACCGTCAGCGTTTGCAGCTACAACTGATCCGGTTGCTACAACCTTACCTGTAGAAGTATTGATCCATTCAATCTGGTACTTCACACCGCCTACGAATTGGTTTGGCAAACCGGAAGTTTCAGTTTCTGCAACATCTCCAGGAACACCAGAATTGAGGATATCCTTACCGTCGGTTACGCGGAAGTTCACGTAATCTGGATACGCAGCCAAAATGATACCGTCGGCCTCATTCCAGTTGAAGTTGTTCTGCCAGGTAGCCAGCAAGCCGTTGTACTGACCGAGACCCATGTAGCCGTTGGTCATCCATGGCGTACCGAGAGCAACACCTGGCTTCATATCGGTGGATACGAACAACCAATCGCGGTTGATGTGCTTGGAAATGTTGCCACCGAGCATGGCGACATCGCCTGCGGAAGTAGACCAGCGATCGATGGTTGGAGACTCAGCGATCTTGTGGTACGCGTTGTTCACCTTGTCGATGTTTGCCTTAATTAAAGGCATAGTACCTGGATTGTTCCATGTGGCGCCATACGTGCCCTTGAACTGGATGTTGAATAATCCATCGGCGCTCACCTTAGCCGATGCGGTTTCTGCAATCCACTTGTCCTGACCTTCCTTCGCCATCTGCACGCGAATCCAGTCCTGCAGGCTTGCTTCGTTGTCGATAGTCCAACCAGCACCACGAACTTCCTTCGCAGAAGAACCAAACGTAGAGGTCGGCTCGGCGTAGATCTTCTCCAGCGCGTAGTCGGAGAGATACGAGGCGTATACCGTCACGCCTTCAGCCGCGACATCAATACCCTTATCGAAGTAGTACTTCGGGAAGGCTGCACCACTAGACCAACCCTGAGCACCAGCAGCTTTAACCAGCTCCCAGTGCACATCACCACGAACCATGCCGAGCTTGAACGCAGGAACATTCTCCTCGACGTTCTTGAGGTTGTGCATAACCTCGTTCTCAGGCTTGAGACCGTAACGAATGTTCACGTACTCAAGACGACTCGATTCAACGCCATCACCAATCTCAACATCGTATGCATAATCGCGTAATCCCCAGCTACCGTTGTAGTAATTCGACAACTGAGTGAGATGATCCTTATCAGGATTATCCGCCCAAATACGCCACTTCTCACCCTGAGGAAGATTTGGATCTGCATCGAAGGTGTAGGTCTTACCAGTTTCCGTGGTAAAGTCCTTCATCTTAATAGCATATTCGCCTGATGCGTTCGTTGTGGTCGTATAGATTGGAGAAACAGATCCATCCTTTTCCATCCACTGAGCATACACACGCACACCCTGCATAGGAATAGGCGGGAACCCTGCATCATTCAAATGAACTTTTATAGTTACCGTAGCGCTGAACATAAACCTGACCAGTAATCGTCTTCGTTCCGTCTACGCTCGAAGGAGACTCGATTGCATCCTTATATCTACTTGCTTGATCGGAGTACGTGTATCGTTGCTGGCCAATGCCAGTCTGATATACACCATCCCTATTAAAGCCTGGGTAATTAACCCCGGCTTCAGCAGGAGTAGAAGCCGATGCGAAGCTCCCGCTTAAACCAAAACTTGTGGCAACAAGAGCAATCATACCTACAGAAGCTATGAGCTTCCTAAACCCTAATCGCCCGTTACCGGGGTAATGTTTTCTATCTGTCATAATTCATCTCTTTTTCTTTCTAGATACAAAATTGATGAATGTAGGTGCCCATAGAGCTGCAATGCTTACACTCACAAGTAAAAGTGAAATGCTTACGCATCTCACTTCTTCATTGTGAGGTATTCATAATATTTCCCCTCTATAAATACACCCAACTCCTAAAACGCTACCCCCCCCCCGAAATCGGGTTGTACGACAAGTATTGTTGGTGGGGTGTTATTCGTTGAGTGCGTTGAGTTGACTTTTTGGTTGGATCATGTCAGGTCTGCCCAACTGATGGCTTAGTCGTAGTGTTGGCGTTGAGCATGTTCGCGTTCGCTGTGGTGTATGACCAGTTGTGTATACATATTTGTGATGTGTTGACCGGCGGCATGATATGGATGAGCTCGGATACGGGCAACGGGTTTTGTGTATGCATGTAACACCACCACACGCATGCTTTGATACGGTGGAGTAACAACCAGTCACGATGCGTACGTAGCATAGCGCATAGTCGAGCATTACAGCTTTCTATCTGGTTATTAAAAACAGGAACAATTGCCTACTTAGTCACCTCGAGGTTGAGGTAGGTGAACAGGTCACCAGCACGTAGCCTAGCGTTGAGCATATTACATGCTCTTACGAGACGCTCGTGAGTGTTGACGATACGCCCATTAACCAGCACGGTTTCTCAGCAAGCATGTGTTTATACGTGGCGCACCAAGTGGTATAACAACCGATCCACGCGCCTTGTTGTTCATCATTGGTAATACGGGTAAGTTGTTGTGATAAAGCGTAGAGTTCTTGACCAGCCTTGAATCATTGGATTCCTAGTAGTACGCGATCGTATATTCGCACTGATATGGAACAAGCAGCGTTGGATTCTGGTATCAGACCATTGCGCGTGGCATGCTTTAGCAAATCCTGCACCACCATCAGTGACAACCACGTCAGGAGGAGCGATACGTGCCAGTAATGCTTGCCACGCGCCAGCATGCTCACTACAGGCTAGACGCCATCCTAATATATGTCGGACTCATCGCGATCAGTAAGACACAGTGGCGACTTACATATAATCCGTCGACTGTGCTGCCCCGTTTTTGTTGGACTGTATCGTGAGTAATCGTAACAGGTTGATAATAGATTGTTCCGTCCGTATCTGCATTCACACGAGCATGCATGTCTTCCGAAATAAGCGACACGTGAGATGGCTCAGTAGAAACTGGAATAATTTCACGTCCAGCGGCGTTACGACTCCATAAGTACACACACCTACTAAGCTTGGAGAAGCATCTTGCTGAAGCATGGATGCAACATCGTTAGCAAGTTGCTGATACTGCACGAGATCAGTAGAGTCTGCTGAATTAATTACTTTTTTCGCTTCAACTAGCTGATTAGAAAAATCTCGTTGAGATTCCTGCGATACCTGATCGAGTACAGAAGAACGCACGAGAAGCATGGATCCAACAGATAAAAGAACTGCAATAGCAAAAAACGCAATTACAACCACACTGACCACGCGCGCCTGTAGAGAGGTGCGCATAGGTAAGAAAAAACCTTTGAATGCGGTGTTCACTTGATATTCTCACTTGATGTGCAGAATTTGTAGCCAATACCTCGCACTGTGTGAATGAAGTCGGGATGTTCCGGGTCTTTTTCCACCTTTGCACGAAGTCGTTGAATATGTACACTAACCAAGCGCGTATCACCAGCATCCGCATATCCCCACACCTCTTTGAGTAAGGTAGTTCGAGAGATAACTTCGTTCTCATTAGAAGCCAGCAGGAAGAGTAAATCGAATTCGAGTGGGGTTAAGTTCGCATTATGCCCATAAACGCTCACTGTATGTTGCGAACGATCCATAACTAAACCGTCTCGCTCTATATGAGCTGGATTATAAGCTTCTTGATTACCTGATTGATGTGTAATACGACGCAATCTAGTGCGAATACGGGCTAAAAGTTCTGCCACTTTAAACGGCTTAGACACATAGTCATCTGCACCAGCCTCCAAACCTTCAACCACAGCCATTGTGTCTGATTTTGCAGTCAACATAATAATGGGAACAACCGAGACTATGCGTATCTTCTGCGCAACCTCCACTCCTGTAAGACCCGGTAACATCACGTCTAAGAGCACAAGATCGGGCTGAATAAGTGGGAAAAGTTCAACGGCGCGTAAAACCATCATGGCACACAACCGCACGAAAACCTTCGCCCTCCAGCACTATTGACAGCATCTCAGCCAAGGCTTGGTCGTCATCAACAATCATGATGGTGTACTGGCATTCATTGTCTTGATGCTTCACTGCACTTCTCCTCGTAGTCACGCTCTCATAACGCACTATATGTTAGCGTTCACAATTTTTCAGTATAGCATTGTATTTTTACTGTTTAAGAAGATGAAGTAGACTTATGTTATGAAATTACTCTCATGTCCAACGAAGGACTCGCTCATAAAAATAGCCGCGCTCGTCGCGTTTTTCTGGCTACTGCCCGCACTTGCACTGCTTATTCCCGACTCCACGTCGCTGATTATCGCACTTCTACTTCTTATTTCCCCCTACTCACGCTTGCACTCGCCCTGCACGATGGCGCCACCCACGGTCTAAGCATATGGTGGCTGCTCGCACCGACCGTCGGCTTCCTAACCACTGTTTTCGTCTTCTACAACGAAAGCGCTCTCGTATACGCTATTGCCTACGCAGTTATAGGCTGTATAGGCAATAGTATCGGCTCGCTTATCCGCTTTATTTATGCGTTAGTTAAAAACATGATTATTCAGCCTCTCGAGCGCTTCGTTAAGGAGCTGTTCAGGTCAGGCTACATTCATACGAATATGGCAATCGCCGTGGAATGGTCGTCCATCTTGCCAACCAACTCCCACACGCCATCCGGCTTCCAATAACTCATCAATGCTTTTGCCGTACTTCTACACCATGCTGTAGCATCAAGCCAGAGCACATATGTGCCCGCTGAGTTCGCGATACGGATTTCTGGAGCTACACGCGCAAAGAATTCGCGAGTGCGCTTAACATTTGCAGCCAAAACTTCGTTCAGCTCAGTTACCCACTGTGCACCTTCAGAACTGTACGCGCCAATAAGAGCATGAATTGAGAGCACGTTCGCATCATTGTAATGAGGTCTTTTACCTGATTCTTCCACTTTCGCGCGCAACTGATTGTTGTAAATAATGTGGTAGCGCCAACAATTCCCCGCAATATTAAAGGTTTTACTTGGAGCGTAAAGAGCTACCGTGCGGTTGCGCGCATCCTCGCTGACTGATTGCGCAGGAATATGCGTGCGTCCTGGATGAATAATATCTGACCAGATTTCATCGGATACAACGATGCAATCATGCTTGGCATAAATAGCCATAGCTTTTTCGATTTCCTCGCGATGCCATACGCGACCTGTTGGGTTGTGTGGAGAGCAGAAAATCGCTACTTTTGCGCCACTTTCTGTCAGCACGCGATCCATATCGTCATAATCCATGTGATATACATTGTTTTCATCAGCAGTTAAAGTAGAATGCACAATCTTGTAGCCGGCAGCAGTTAAACAGCTCGTAAAACCGATGTATGTTGGCGAATGAACTAGAACAGCGTCCCCTGGCTTACAGTACGCAGAAACAGTGGAAATCAATCCTCCAAGCACGCCGTTTTCGTAACCTATATGTTTATCGTCAAGATTACTCACGCCATTATGCGAGCGCTGCCAATCTTTAATAACATCAAAGTATTTCTGTGGTGGCAGAAAATAACCAAAAATCGGATGCTCTAAACGTTCCTGAATAGCACTGACTACAGCCGGTGCAGTAGCAAAATTCATATCTGCCACCCACATTGGAATAGTGCTAAAACCTTCCTGTGGCGCTTTTGGAACACCTTCTATCTGACCAATTGCATCTACTGCAAGAGCATCCTTGCCATGACGGTCGTAAATAGTCGTAAAATCGAATGCCATTGCGTTCTCCTTTTTTGGTTTTTCTTACTTGTCTTAAGCGTACTCGCACGGGTGCAGGAGATAATACGTAACACAAAAGGTTTCATTTTGTATACAAAACGTATACAACAGATATTATCTACAAGGAGGTTATTATGTAAAGACATCAAATATCAACGTTCGCATGGAACCAGCAATAAAAACAAGCTGAGGAGCTCTTCGGAAGTTTTGAATATCAGTAACAGATGCGATTAACATATTTATTCACACATCATTACTTGAAGGAGGATTTCCATTCGCAATTAAACAACCCAGATATAACAAAGAAACAGAAGCCGCAATGGTAGAAGCGCGACGGATTATGTCTGGAGAAATCCCAGCCAAAAGATACACAAGCATTGAAGATCTTCTTTCTGATATTGAGAATGAAGATGATTAGTAATGCTAGATATTATTACTTCACCACAATTCCGCCGAGACATCAAAAAGATGACAAAAAGGGGTGCGGATATGCATTTACTGGACACAATCCTTAGAAAACTCAGTAAAGGAATACTCTAGACCCCCACCATAAGGACTACGCTTTAACAGGAAACTACAAAGGTTTTTCGCGAATGTCACATCTAACCCGACTGATTACGTATATACGCCATCGATGACGAGAATCTTATTCTTGTAGCATCGAGAACAGGGACGCATTCCGACTTATTCTAAAAAGTGCTACAGTTAGGTTATGAGTAACCCAACGAAGCGTACATGGATATTTTTGTAGCTCTTGTAATCTCATACGGACTATTAGAACTGCTCAATGATTTTCTTCAGAAGCGAAGCGCCCCCGGAACTTTGATGTTTCTGCCGTTCCTCATTTTGTTTTTACCGATTGATAGCTTCCTTATTCCTTTTATTGATGGCTTTATGAACGGATTATGCTTCTGGTGGCTCGTGGTAGCAATAATAAGCGCTCTCACCGTTCTGTGGATTTATTATGGATCCAACATGGTGCTCTTCGCATGGCTTTATGGCGGTTTTGCACTTTTGGGATCAGCAGCAGGAACAGCACTTAGGCATTTTATTCGCGCACGGAAACAGAAAAATGAGAAAATGGAAAAAGGCTTCAGAACCATCTGAAGCCTTTTATTCGTACCCCCGGAGAGAATCGAACTCTCGTTGTCAGAGTGAAAGTCTGATGTCCTAACCATTAGACGACGGGGGCCAACTTGATTCATATTAACGACTACTCTTCAACTACGCAACTTTTTCATGCGCTCGGCGTGTCGTTATGCTTTATCAAGCTTTTATCACACGCGCCGGTACGTAAAATCATGAATAACACGACCAGCGTCTAAACCTTTTTTCTCAAAATTAGTCAGAACTCGTCCCTCAAAAACGTTCCGGACTCACTAAAATCAGCGTGTGGTAACTGCGCAGCTAAATCAGCAGTACCCTTTACTCACATGCTCAGTCGCCAAACTAACCGTTTTCTCGCCATCGTTCGCAAAATCCGCACGAGCATCCATCACTTCATGCACATGCAAAGCGTAATCATCAATATCTGTAGCAATTCGCCAGACGCCATCATCCTTCAAAGCAGCATGCACAGCCTGAGCCAAACTATCTTGCACAATACGACGCTTATGATGCTTTGTTTTTGGCCAAGGATCTGGGAAGAAAGTCCACACTTCACTCACAACGCCCGGTTCAAAAGCGCTAAGCAATTCAGGAGCATTCACCTGGACCATGCGCAAGTTTCGCAACTCATTTTTACCCGCCATTAAAACCGTATGCGCCACGCCAGGGGTATACACCTCAACACCAATAAAGTTGTCTTGCGGATGAGCAGCGGCTGCGACCACAATATTTTCACCCTGCCCAGTTCCAATCTCTACGATTACCCGACCATCAGCTTGGAATCCTTCACCCCAGGCCTGAGCCAAGAAATTCACGGGAAATACGCACAGTATCGGCAACTCCCAAAACATATTCGCCTTTATCTAAGCGAAGAACATAGTCATCGGCATACGTATTCCATGCGCGCTCTAAACGCGCATCCAAAGTGGACGAACGACGCACGAACGAAACTACCGAACGACGACGAGCATTATTGCGCTCGCCTTTTTCCATCTCAGTCATGTAGCACTCCATATAAATCAGAAAAATCTCAAGAAAAACACAACTTAGTCAAGCATAATATAGAATCCGCGCTATAATAAAAGTGTCATAAATGAACATGTACGCACATAAGTGCACATGTCTCTATACAACTCAATATTCAATGCAATTTAAGGAGCAATATGACTGTTCTTGTTACAGGCGGTTGTGGTTATATTGGCGCTCATGTGGTTCATGCTTTACACGAAGCCGGCGAAAACATCGTCGTTGTGGACGATTTAAGCTACGGCAAGTCTTCTCGCATTGGCAATTCTCGTTTGTACGGCATGGATGTATCTGCAGCAGGTGCAGATACACGATTGGCTGAGATTTTACGCGATGAAAACGTGGATGCTGTGATTCATTTTGCTGCCCGCAAACAGGTTGGAGAATCCGTTGAGAAGCCATTATGGTACTACCAGCAGAATATTAACGGTTTGCTGAACGTTCTGCAGGCTATGAAAGATGCCGAGGTTCAAAAGCTTGTCTTCTCCAGCTCAGCAGCAACTTACGGCGTTCCGCCAGTAGACGTTGTTCCAGAAGACGTGCAAACCAATGGTTCCGATTAACCCTTACGGTCAGACCAAACTATTCGGTGAATGGATGGGTCGCGCAGCAGCTCAGGCTTACGGCATTCGTTTCTGCGCTTTGCGTTACTTTAACGTAGCAGGTTGCGGGCCAGTCGAATTAGAAGATCCAGCGATTTTGAACCTCGTTCCTATGGTTCTCGACCGTTTACAGCGCGGTTTAGCTCCAGCTATTTTCGGCGATGACTACCCTACTGAAGACGGCACCTGCGTTCGCGACTACATTCACGTTTCTGATTTAGCTGATGCACATATTGCCGCTATGCACTACTTAGACCGCGATGAACGCAAGTATGACGCTTTCAACGTAGGTACAGGTAAGGGCACTTCAGTTCGCGAAATTGTTGACGAAATTAAGAAGGTTTCCGGACTTCCATTCGTTGAAACTATTAAACCTCGTCGCGCTGGCGATCCTCCTCATTTGATTGGTTCCCCTGAACGCATTAATACTGAGATGGATTGGCATGCTCAGCATGACGTGAAGGATATTGTTCAGTCTGCATGGGACGCTTGGCAGGCAAAATCCAGCACATCATATTGATGTAGAAAACTGGACGCAGAAGAACTAGAAGAGTATGAATATTTCCTGATAATCTGCTTTAAAGACACGCCGAAAAACCCTAGGAATTACAAGGTTTCTAGGGTTTATTCTTATTCTAGGTTGCGCATATGCGAAAAGCTCTGTATATTTATCTCTTGGTTGCTAAAGCAATCGTGGCTCCGTAGCTCAGTTGGTTAGAGCGCCGCCCTGTCACGGCGGAGGTCGCCGGTTCAAGTCCGGTCGGAGTCGCTGGAATATTCAACCCGGTACGCCGGGTTTTATTTTTCCATGGCTCTGTAGCTCAGTTGGTAGAGCGTGCGACTGAAAATCGTAAGGTCACCGGATCGACGCCGGTCGGAGCCACCACGATAGCCCTCGTTTTCGAGGGCTTTTGTTTTTGATTTTTCTTGAGCACTGGACTACTGGACTATAGGGTTATACGACAGATATTGTTGGTGGGTTGTTATTCGTTGAGTGCGTTGACTTTTTGGCTCGACCATGTCAGGTCTGCCCAACTGATGGCTTAGTCGTAGTGTTGGCGTTGAGCATGTTCGCGTTCGCTGTGGTGTATGACCAGTTGTGTATACATGTTTGTGATGTGTTGACCGGCGGCATGATATGGATGAGCTCGGATACGGGCAACGGGTTTTGTGTATGCATGTAACACCACCACACGCATGCTTTGATACGGTGGAGTAACAACCAGTCACGATGCGTACGTAGCATAGCGCATAGTCGAGCATTACAGCTTTCTATCTGGTTATTAAAAAAACAGGAACAATTGCCTCACTTAGTCACCTCGGGGTTGAGGTAGGTGAACAGGTCGCCAGCACGTAGCCTGGTGTTGAGCATGTTACATGCTCTTACGAGACGCTCGTGAGTGTTGACGATACACCCGTTAGTGAGAACGGTTTTCTCAGCAAGCATGTGTTTATACTGCGCGCACCAGGTGGTATAACAACCAATCCACGCGGCTTGTTGTTCATCATTGATAATACGGGTAAGTTGTTGTGATAAAGCGTAGAGTTCTTGACCGGTTTTATGGCGTGGATTCCTAGTAGTACGCGATCGTATATTCGCACTGATATGGAACAAGCAGCGTTGAATTCTGGTATCAGACCATTGCGCGTGGCATGCTTTAGCAAATCCTGCACCACCATCAGTGACAACCACGTCAGGAGGAGCGATACGTGCCAGTAATGCTTGCCACGCGCCAGCATGCTCACTGCAGGCTAGACGCCATCCCAAGACATGTGTCGGACTCATCGCGATCAGTAAGACACAATCCCGGTGTAAATATAAACCATCGACATGGATGACATGATGAACCTCATCGATGATGAGTGATAAGGGCCAGTACGGCCAGATATCATCGAAACAGCGTTGCAGGCTACGTCCCTTGCCCGGGTATGAGGATAAGGGACGGTCAACCATAATGAAGTGTAAGAACGTGGTCAAATTCTTGGCATGTTTATCAATGCGTACACTCGTCGTGACCTGACAAAACGAGCATCTGTATCGTGGGCATGACCCTTTCTTCGTAGGATAAGTTCCCCAGGAAATCATGGGATGACCGCATGCTTTGACATAATCGCGTGGTCGTCATTTATCAACTCTAACCCGACTAAAAACCTCGAAAACACAAGACTGAACACGGGCTAAAACCAACAGATTTGTCCAACCTCACAGTTGAATCAAACCAACTCCAACCACCAACAAGCCCAACAAACACAAGCCAACACACAACAAAAACCAACACAATCTGTCGTATAACCCCATAAAGGGTGGGCACTCTCTGTAGTGAGACAATGCCCACCCTCATCTTGTATAAAACAGGACGTTCTCGAAGTCCCAAGAAACGTCCTGTTTATTAATATTTACCGCGCTTTAATGCGTCTGATCCAAACCTTCATACAGGGGGAAGTCATCCGCAAGCTTAGCAATGCGAGCGCGCAAGCTCGATATCTGCAGATTTTTCCGTCACGCAAAAGCGGTGGCAATAACGTCGGCAACCTCGGTAAACTCTGTTGCTCCAAAACCACGGGTAGCGAGTGCTGGTGTGCCGATACGCAAGCCGGACGTTACTTTTGGTGGTCGTGGATCCCATGGAACCGCGTTACGGTTGACGGTAATACCGACAGCATCGAGCAAATCTTCTGCTTCTTGACCGTTGAGTTCGCTGTTACGCAAATCGACCAGAACGAGATGAACATCTGTTCCGCCGGTTACTACGGATACTCCGCTTTGCTCAACATCAGCTGCGTTCAAACGCCCAGCAAGGATTTTAGCGCCTTCGAGGGTACGCTGCTGACGGTTCTTAAACTCCTCGCTGGCAGCAATCTTAAATGCAACTGCTTTGCCAGCAATAATATGCATAAGAGGCCGCCTTGCTGACCTGGGAATACTGCAGAGTTAAGTTTTTGCTGAACTGTTCTGCATCGCGAGACAGCAACATACCTGAGCGAGGGCCACCCAAAGTCTTGTGAATCGTTGTGGATACTACATCAGAATATGGAACTGGGTTTGGATGCAATCCTGCTGCAACGAGACCTGCAAAATGAGCCATATCCGTCCACAAGTATGCACCTACTTCGTCTGCAATCTCACGGAATGCTTGGAAATCAATATGGCGAGGATACGCTGACCATCCGGCGATAATCATCTGTGGGCGCGTTTCGAGTGCCTTTTGACGCACCTGCTCCATGTTAATGCGGTATGTTTCTGGATCGAGCTGATAGGATACAGCGTTGTAGTTTTTCCGAGAAGTTAATCTTCATACCGTGCGTTAAATGACCACCGTGAGACAAATCCAACCCCATAACCGTATCGCCAGCGTTAAGCAGCGCGTGATACACAGCCGCGTTAGCCTGCGCACCCGAGTGAGGCTGAACATTCGCATACTGTCAGCCAAATCAAAGGCTTTCCGCACGCTCAATAGCGAGGGTTTCCACCTTATCTACTTCTTGGCAACCGCCATAATAGCGACGCCCTGGATAGCCTTCAGCATACTTTATTCGTAAGCACGGAACCCATCGCCTGAAGCACTGCACGAGGAACAAAGTTCTCTGAAGCAATCATCTCGAGGTAAGTTTGTTGACGTTCCAGCTCAGAATCAAGCACTGCGGCAACATCTGGGTCTACGCTTGCTATTGGATCGTTAAAAACTGTCATGCAGTTCTCCTCGTATGTGCAATGACTGGATGATGTGCGGCGGTTATGCCCACGTTTCTAAGCATACGCGAAACCCTCGTTTGACGCTTGCCTGATTCTCATGGCTCGAGAAGACTGTGGTTAGTCTCACAGGGAGTTTTGCCATAAAAAGAAGGTGCACACGCAGAACTGCGCATGCACCTTCTATCTGGTTTTTAAGCTAAAGCTTAGGAACGCTTTACGAGCAGCCTCTACAGCGCGAGCTGCGAAACCAAGCACAGCAAGAACTACAGTTACAGTAGCTGCCATAACCGGGTTCACGCCTGTCGTGCGAGCTTCTTAGCTGGCTCAGTGACAGCAGCAACAGGCTTTGTCTGCCTTCTTATCGTCCGACTTGTTAGCGTCAACATCGGAGCCGTTATTGTTATCGCCCTTGTTCTCAACAACGTGCAAGTCGAGAGAAGCTTTTCAGCAGTTTCAGAAGCAGCGAACTCCTTGTAATCGCTAGCAATATTCACCTGCTTGACGATCTCGTAACCGTCTGACAAAACGTAAGAGAGCTTGTAAGATTCAGCTTCGAAATCAGCAAAGCTTACGACATTGCCCTTCACAGCAGTAGGCGCAATTTCCTTGTTATCTTCCTTGTTTACCAGCTGAGCCAAGCTTATTAAGAAGTTCTCGGTTACAGCCTGCGCCTGACCATCAACTGTTACAGCAACATTATAAGAAGCAGCAGTTGGTTGAGGAATTTCAGCGAAATCGATGTAAAGGTTCTGGGTGATTGTCGAACCATAGATGCGAACTGTCGAACCATCTTTAGGGGAATGCTACCGCGACGATTACCAGCAGATTTACCAGAGAATTCATAACCTTCTGGGGTTGTGTATTTCACGATGTAGTTGCCCTTGGGAAGGTCGGTGAAAGTTACCTCATGCTTGCTGTATAAGTCGGTGTATATACTTCCTTGCCTTTCAGTATTGGTTAAAGTAAGGCCGATACTTTTCAACCCGCTCCGGAGTAGCAGAGTCTTTCCCCCAGAGTACTGCAACAACAACTTTTGCTTGCGATGGCTGGCTCACTAGGATTATCTTGCACTGGTGGCACCACTGGATTAGGCTCACGATCGGAACGAACCAAAAGTAACATAAAGACGGCCACTATCTGCGTTATCGTCGGTAGTCACTGCTGAACCTGAGGCAATAATGTTCTTATTAGGCAACTTCTGTAACCATCAGGAATTGTGTACTTTAAGGTATAAGCACCATATGGAATAGTCGTAGCAACATATTTCTCGACGCTTTGGAATACGAAATTGTATGCCTTACCATCCGCACTCACTACTCGTAGAATTCAACTAATCCTTTCCAGAAGTTATCTTCTGCACTACCATTATTCAAATTGAGAACTACATCACGCGTTTTAACCTCATCGGTTGTTTCCGCTGGCACTGCCGGAGCAGCTGGTGTTGCTAGACGTCGCTGGAGTATCCGTACCATCTGCAGCAAACGCTGCTGCAGGAGACATTAAGAGAGCAAGCGTTAAACCCTGCTGCAACTCATACTCAATTTTTCTTCATACTTTCCCTTCTCGAAAAGTATTTTCGTGCAAGCACTCCCTCAACCAGTACATCCCTGGATATGTCCGAAAAACAATAATGTTCTCAGTAAAAACAGTAAGACGCCCTCACACATTACTGTGCAAGGCGTCTTAATTATTATTCCTTTTTTTACTTACTTCTTCTCATAAGCAATCTGATTATCGAAATCATCATCCTTGGTTTCCTTAGACAGAACCAGGGAAATGAGCGTGAGCATAGAAGCAATGGCGAGGTATACACCCTACCATCCACGTGCTACGCCTGCAGCCTTCCACAGTGCTACAGCAATATTGGAGCCAGCGCAGCACCGAGGATGGAGCTTACATTGTAGGCGATCGCCGATCCGGTGTAGCGCACGTTGGTTGGGAACATTTCTGGCAGGAACGCACCCATCGATCGAAAGAGTATACCCGTAAGGATGAAGCCAACAATCAGGAAGGCTTCTACAGCGTATACGCTCAAAAATGTTGCCGTGATTAAAACTCAGGAAGAGCAGGAAGATCAGACCGAAAAATAATGATCGCAAACAGTTACCCAAATCAAGAGCTTTCGGCGGCTCAATCTTATCAGCTATAGATACGAAACGAGGGTGAAAGACTGCAAAGAACACAACGCCAATAATCTGCATAAATACGGAACTCGGTGTATGGAATACCGAGACCGCCCCTTTTCTGCAGCGGTGGTACCCTGCTCAAAATCCATGTGGTAGTCAGATAGAAGAGCATAGGTATGCAGCATAGCTGAAGGTACCGAGCACAACTTCCTAAAGTGGAAGCTGAAAGTATCGACCAGAGGAGCCTTAACAACCTTATCTTGCTCAACAGCCTTCTTAAAGGTTTCAGATTCGTTCAGCTTTACGCGCACCCACATACCCACACAACCATCAGAGCGGGAGAAAATGAATGGAATACGCCAACCCCAGGAGAGGAACGCTTCTGACTGGAGCACGGAGCTTGTTGGGTGCGGCAGAGCGAAGTTGATGATAAGGAACAGGCCGTTCGCGATAATGAAGCCGATAGGAGCGCCCAGCTGTGGAAAGTACCGTAGAGCGCGCGCTTATCTGCTGGAGCGTTTTCTGTTGCGACAAGCGCCGCACCAGACCATTCGCCACCGGCGCGAAAAGCCTTGGGTAAGGCGCAGGTAAGCAGGAAGAACGGAGCCCACAGACCGATCTGAGCATATGTTGGCAGGGAAGCCGATAAAGGAATGTTGCAATGCCCATGGTTAACAGGGAGATAAACCAAAGTGGTCTTGCGGCCGAGCGATCTCCCGATGACCGTAGAAAATTGCGCCCAGAGGACGTGCAATCATTGCTGCGCACAAACACGGCGAAGGAGCTAATAAGGCTCACGGTATCGTTGCCCTTTGGGAAGAACAAATGCTGGGAATACGAGTGCTGCTGCGGTTTGCATACACGTAAAATCGTAGAACTCAATGGTGGTACCCACTAAGGATGCGGCAATAACTTCAGCTGGTGAATTCAGGCTGGACTTTTTGGCGGCCACTGGCTTTAGTAGCTTCTGCTGCCGCGTTCTGAGAAAGTGTTGATGACACGATAGACCTCTATCTTTCTCTTACTTCTTCTTCAACATTCTTGTGTTGTTCTCTCAATGTGCTCTAATGTTCTCCGCAGCCGCTCTTGCCTGTACGCTCTGCTAAGCTGAAAGAACTTTTACTCTTTACTTGTATAAAAGTAAAAAGAGCAGCGCTGATGTTTTGCATCATTGCTGCTCTATGTGTTGTTTAGAATTATTGCATCGTGAGGCTCAGGCAGGTGGAAGCGTCCACTGTGAGAAATTATTTTTGGGGAATGATTTTGAAATCTGCTGGAAATATGGGAGATGGTGAGCGATGGCGGGGCTGTTGAGCGACGATGTGGCGAAGATAAGAGACAACGGTGGGAAGATCTGGCGGGATACGGTTGCCGATAATAAGAGGCGGTAAGCGGCAAATAAAAGACGCACGTACTTAAACAGATGTTCTGTAATCTTACACCGCTAATCTCACCATGTATCGCGCAATCTAATATCAAGCAGTAATCTCATACTGAAATCACACATGGTCTAATCTAAGGCGGTAATCTCACGCAGCGAAATTTTTCAACACGCTTACTTGACATCTTCTATCTCATGCGTATTATGGATAGAGCTGTTTTAAACAAGCCGACGCGGGGTGGAGCAGCTCGGTAGCTCGCTGGGCTCATAACCCAGAGATTCATGGTTCAAATCCATGCCCTGCTACATCAACGCCTTCGGGATCTACTCTGAAGAGTCCTGGAGGCTTTTTCATCCTCAAGGCTCCACAGCAGCACGGCGCGTCATCTACGAGAAATGGCCGACCTGTCCACACCGAGCGCTTCAGCTGGTTTTGTTTTGGTTCACGCCCCGCAACGCCATAGCTGCGCGCATGTTTCATGCGTAACCACGTCTTGGCAGACTCCTCACGCTGTTCTTCCCCGTCGCAACGGGCATTGCGTGTTTGTGTCATAAACAGAAGTTTAGCACAGCTATACCTTGTTGGTTAATCACTCGACACGCGGAATGAATCTCACCAACTTATATGGCGATAGTGTAGTAGACCTAAACAAGCGAGACCTGATCACCACTGGTGAGCTGATTAAACGCTTACCACTGGCCTTTAGCGTGACGGCACAGCAAGACATGGCCGATGCAATTGGTTGCAGCCGTTCCAGCGTCTCTCGCAGAAATGCGCCGGGGCATGTCATTCTCACCGCTGGGTGAAAGTCGCCAAGACCGCCGACCCGTTGAACGTCCAGCGCTGATGTTCACCAATTTGGGTGCGCAGCTGCGTCGTTAGAGGGTAGCTAGTGGCGCCTGTTTTCACCAAGAAATCACACAACCATTTCCCTGACGTTGACCATTTCGAGGTTGACAACTCGTTTGGCTTCAGAATCACCGTTGACGGCGATTACTTCTGCTTTCGCGGGCACGAGTCTGGGCGACCTCGTGACCATCAACGTGCCACATTGCCGGGCACTGCAGGAAGGGCGTAGAAAGTGCGCTGCGAGACCAAGGAAGGCCGAGTGTGAGAGGGATTAGAACCGTTCTTGCGGCACCGTTCGCGGTGCTGGCGTTCGCGCTCGTGACCGTTGCCATGTTCGGTGCCCGAGCCGCCATGTGGATTAAGCGCCGGTTTACAGGGGCGCGGTGAAAGTAGAGGCCGAACTATGAGCGCATGCTCCAGACACCTACGCGCGTGTGGGCGAACGCTCACCCTGAGTGTCCGGGATTGTTTGAGATTCATTCGCACAGCGGCGATATTGCGTTGAATCAGGCGGCGACCCGACAGACTCGTGAGCGCTACGCGCGTCCATCAACGACGCTTTCGGCTCAGGACGACGTGCGCCGCCGGGCGACAGTACGGCGTTTGCCGATAACTGAATGTGCCGCTGATCGGGGGCGACTTTCTAGGTGGCGTAGCACGTTGAAAGTACCCTAGCGCGGCTGTACTCACCGCGTTAGCAAACACACGCCCTGTGGGGGCGTGGTCAGAACGGCAGGGACGCCATGCGGGTCACTGAACGACTTGGGGCGCATTGTCAGGGCGCAACAGGGTGCAGCACCGTCATACGTGGCTGCTGCTCTTGTCGTGACCTTGCGCGCGGCTTCGGCCGTGACCTCAAAGCGATATACGCGGCCCGTTACGAATAAATTTGGGCGAACCTCACTGGAAAACGACGGCGAAGCCTTGCGCTAACGCTTGTTTCCGGCTTAGTTCCCCGCTCAACCGCCACTCACCCGAAGGTCACATGAAATGAAAACCCGGTTAATCACGATTCACAAGAACATCAACCAAGCACTTACGACGAAAACGAGGCAACAAGATGGGTTATGCAGTCCTCACAAACGTTCCGGCTCGTCCGACTTCCTGGCGCCAGCGTCAGTCACCGGCGAATACACCAGTGGACGAAGGACATGAAGAACGCTATCAGGTGGAACGTCGCCCAGTTGAGCATGACACCACGGGCACCGACTCGATTGAGCGTGGCATAGTGTGCAAGCTGCTGCATCTCGGCAAGATTGCGCCGACCGCTGACCCGACCGGAGACCATGTGTTGCAGCAGCTTATCAGTGAAGGCTACGTGCAGCGGCTCGCAAGCGCCGGTGTTCAGGTGTTCGACCGCGCCGACCTGTTGACCTCGCTCAAGGCTTACGCGGGGTGTGCTGAATGAACCCGCGGCGAAACTCACGACCGCTCAGGCCGCACGGTACTTTGCACGTTCACAAAAGGCAGATGGAGCGCATGAGGGCGGACAACGCCCACCCCCGTCTGGTTCAAGGCCGGTGACGCTATCAATTCGCCGTGCCTGTACGAGGCTGCTGACCCTTGACCGGTGGGTGATGGAGCAGAAGTGGCAAGGCGTGACAATGGCGACAAGGGATTGAAGCGCCAGCGTGGAACGATACGCGCGCCGCGTGCGCGAAGAGGTCATAGAGACATGGGGCAATGACTGTTGGCTGAATTGCTGGTACTGCACGCACCACGGCGAGGAAGACGACCATATCATACCGTTCAAGGCCGGTGGCCGTGGCACGGTGGCGAACATACGTGGCGCGTGCAAGGCGTGCAACATCAGCCGAAGCAACCGTGTGCTATCCGGTTACGGCGCGACTATCCACGCGGGTTATTTTACGCCGTGCGCCGGTAAGAGTTCCTATCGTGGCGCAACACGCGGCGAGTGACGCGCTGGTGCGACTTCGACCAGTTGGCTTCGGCGCTACTCCTTGGCGGTGAGGTGAAGGCCGCCCACGCCCGTTGATTCAGGCGCAGTAAAGGCGCATGGCAAGGCGCGTACAATACGTTGGTGCGCATGAACGCGCCCTGTTGGACGTGTGGCTTATCATCGATACCGGCCAGCCAGCTCACCCTCGATTGCTTGAGGAATGGCTGGCGCCGACTGTGACATTCACGTTGTTGACCTGGCGCCGCCGTGGTGTTCGACCGGTTGGAGACGCAGCAGCGCAACGAGGGCGCTAGGCAGACGGCGCGGCAATGGTGTTCGCTGCATCTCTCGCAGCAGCTCGTGGACGTGAGACAGGCCGCGCGGCGTGCGAAGCTCGTTGCCCTTGGCCTTCGTTCGGGTTCAACGTCTGTTCTTCACTACCGAGTGGTGAGGCCCGTTTTTAAACGGACGGCCTTGAAAATCACCCGCGCCAAGTCACCCCAACCAAAAATAAAAAGCCTGAAAACGGCGGAATTGCAACGAAAAGAGGCGAACAATGGCAATTCAGGGAACCTTTGAGGATTCTCGAAATCGGCAATCGTCAGGGCTTCATGGAGACGCGCACACGCGCCAAATCCTCAAGACGTTCTTCGATGGAAAGGACCGTCACCGAGGTCCGCTGACACTCTACGCGGCGCTGATGACCGCGATAGCGCACAAACATCGATAGCTATCTGGCGTTGGGCAAGAACATTTCGACGCTTGCGGACAGCTATAACAACGCTTTCGACCATTTGCGCGAACTGTACCCCGAGAGCTCGAGCTTGACGAGAATCTGGCCGCGCTGCTGACCGAGGCGAAGGCGTGATCAGCCAATGCGCGGCGGCACGCGCGGAACTTGGAACGCCGGACGACGGCGCTATAGTGACTCGCTTTGCCGAACTGCTGGGTACGCCCCTATTGCCGTGGCAACGGCTCGTGGCGGACGTGGCCGGCGAAATCGACCCCGACACCGGAACATACTCTACGACACGGTGGATTCTCAGCACGCGCCAGTGCGGCAAGTCAACGCTGGTGGACGCTTGGGACACGCGGAACACGCAGTGGGTAGCGAACCGGTATGTTTACTATCTCGCCCAGACCGGCAGGGACGCTGGCGACCACTTCAAGAAATTCCTGAAGCACTTTTGCAAGCCCTCACCGCTCGCCTCATCACAGGTAGGCCGTACATGGGACGCGGCAGCGAGCGCTCAGCCGTTCCCGTGTAACGGTTCCATCATGCCTAAATCGGTGACGAAGGTATCAGGCCACGGCGTACAGGGCGACAAGGTGACGCTGGACGAGGCGTTTAGCCTAAGCGAGGAAACCGGCAACATGATTCTTGACGGCTTCGTGCCGACCATGGCGACACGATTGCAAGCCACCGGCGTGCAGCCACAGCTGTGGATAACCTCGACCGAGGGCACGGCGGACAGCACGTTTTTCAACCGGAAACTTGACGAATGCCGAGCGGGCGACCAGTCGCGGCGTACCTGTTGGTTTGACTTCGGGTTGCCGCCCGACGGCGGGACGGAGCGACTGACATGATTATACTACACGCCCGCCGCCGGTCTGCTCTGGCGACGTGACCAACCGCCGGACTTCCGCGAACAATGGCGGAACAATCCGAGCGGTGCGCGCGCATTCGGCAACCAGCGAGACGAAGGCGTGACCGACAGGGTGATTGACGCCGACGCACAACCACGGTGCCGCCATCAGCCCGAGCGAACTGGGCGCGACCGGTGGTGTTCGGTGTCGCCGTGGACGTGGACGCGACCCACACCAGCATTTCGGCGGGCATCGAACGATGACGGCAGCGTGACCACGCAAACTGCTCAAAATCATGGACGGCACCGGCCACGCCCGCGGAAATCAAACGGTTGTGCGACACTACGCCCGCGCCGTTGGTGATTGACACACGCGGCACCAGCGCCGACCTTGCCGACCGGTTGAGGCACATGGGCGACGAAGACAAACCGTGCGATTCTGCGTTGACCGCCACCGACTATCCGACGGTAGCCAGTCCTATGTGAGCGGTTTGAGAACGGCACCGTGCTTCACGCCGCCGACACGGACTGACGCAAGCGCGGCCAACAGCGCGCGCACATGAGCCGGTGACGCTGGCGCGTGACCCGACGCGGCTCGACCGGTCTCACCAGCCCAGCTCGAATCGTGCATGTTGGCCGCGGAGCCGCGCACATGCCAGAGGAAGACGACCTTTGCAAATCTTTCTGACAACCACCCGTTGCTGTTGGCGGTACTGGCGGTACTTGGCGGTACTTGCGGTACTTGGCGGCACGCTGCTAGACCTGTGGCGCGCCGCTCTGCACTACTGGGCGGCATGAATGGACGTTTGAGCTTGTGGCAGCGTTTGAAGCTGGCCGGTGGCGTGATGAAGCGCGGCAACGAGGCGTTGGCCGACTGCCTGCTGGCATCATGCCGCTGCCGCGCAGCCGCTCAGACCCGTTGGCGCTCAGCACCGTGTTCGCGGCATTCAGGTTTTGCAGACAGCTAGCGGCTTGCTGATTTACGAGACGCGCCGGTCTCAAACCGGACCTCTATCAGCAGTCTCGTGCACCCAGCCGGACGGGAACCGTTCCCGTCGTGACTTTCTGGCGGAACATGGTGGCAAGCATGGCGTTGGACGGCAACGCCTTCGTGCGGTTGGTGCGTTTCGGCGGTGAAAATCGTGTCGTGTGAGGTGCTGCCGCTCGTCTCTGGTTGTCGTTTCCGACGATGGAAGCGACCCGCCGCGGAAACGCGATACAGCTACTTGGGCAAGGATTACGCACCCACGGATATCGTCCATTGCAAGTTTTTGAACGTGCACGCCGCTTTGCGTGCCTTTACCAATCAGCGCCGCCCGCGAAGAGGTTGAGGGCGCGAAATTTACCATGACTACAAGGCGCGCGCTTCTACACGGACAGCCTGAACCTGAAGGGCTACTTGAAGACCGAGCAGAAGGTGACACCCGAGTACGCGAAACAGGCGAAGAACGATTTGAAGGCACAGGGCACCGCCGCCGACGTGAAGGTGCTGGGCGGCAGTCTCACCTATGTCCTGTTGGACATGAAGCCCGCTCGACTTGGGTAGGTTTTTGGGAGACGCGTAGTTCGACACCACGCAGATTGCCCGCTTGCTGGCATTCCGGCAAGCATCATGCTTGCCGCCGTCGACGGCTCGGAACTCACCCACAGCAACATCGAGCAAAAGCTGGATTGAGTTTTGACTATACGCTTTCGGCCTACGCCGGCGAAATCGAGGAGCTTTCAACGTCCTGTTGCCGCGTGGCCGCGAAGCCCGCTTCCGATTGGGACAGCAGCCGCCGCGCCGACATGAGCGACCGTTTCAGCGCCTACAAGACCGCCCTTGATTCCAAGTGGATAACCGTTAACGAGGTGCGCGTCGTGAATCATATCCCCGCTGGTTCCGGCACCGGAACCCCCAGCAGGTGGAGACGAACAGTGAACAGAATCGATATCGGCTTGCGTGGCGTGTGCCTTCGCAGCAGCGATGAAGGCGACGGGCGCACGCTTGAGGGCATCGCCGTGCCGTTCGGCCAGATTATCGACACATGGACTACCCAGAGACGTTCGACCCTGATTGCGTGTTCGATGACGTGGACAGCCAAGCTCGGCCATGAGCATGGCGAGACCATCGGACGAATCACCAACGCCGAACCCCGCGAAGAGCGGCTTTGTCATATCACTACCTGAATCTCGGACACGCAGCGGGACGGACGCTGTCGCATTGTTGCGTGACGGCGCGCTGGACTCGTTGAGCGTCGGTTTTATCCCCAATCGAGCTCGAGACCGACAACAGGGCATCACGCACCGCAAGCGCGTGCGCCTGTTGGAAACGTCGGTGGTAGCATAGCGCGCACGAGGCCGCGAAAAATCACCGGGCAGCGCAACGCGCAGCAGACCACTCAACAACAACAAATCAACTGAAAAGCGAGGCACCGCGGTGGACAAGGAACTACAGAATATGCTTGACGGCATCAGGGACGAACAGCGCAGCATGAAAGCGCCATCGCCAAAGGGCCGCACCCCGAACACAAGACCTTGGGCGGTGAATACCGTACCGCCGGAGACTATCTACAGGCGCTCGCGGAGACGAAGCAGCCGTGCAGCCTGATGCACGAATGCCGCGACCTTATCGCCACCGGCGACAGCCGGCAACACGAGCGCTTGGATTGCGACGATTGCGGCTTATCGAAATCGCGCCAAGGTAACGAACATTCTACGCACGACACGCTGCCGGGACGAGGGCATGACCATGGAATACAACGTGGTCAGCACCGACACCACCGGCGTGACGGAAACAGGCGAAGAAGGCGACGCGCCTGCCCGGCAAGGTCACGTTCGGCACCAAGAGCGTGTCAATCGACACCTACGGCGGCTACACCACCCTGAGCCGTCAGGTAATCGAGCGTTCCACCACCCCAATGCTCAACACGGCATTGGCTGCATTGCGCAACGCCTACGCGAAGGCGACCGAAACCGCCGTGCGTGAGCTGCCTGTATACGACCATCGCCGGTCAGCGTGACGCGACGAGTAACCCCAACAAGCTCGACGCGCCCGCCACGCTTGCTAACATGACCATCGACAAGTGGGTAACTCTCATCGCGGACGCCGCCGAACTGGCTGACGACCGTAACGTGAACTCACCCGTCTTGGTGTCAGCAAGGACGTTGGTGGCCTCGTCATCGACCTGAAAGACAGCGGTTCCCGCTTCTTCGACCCTTTCCGGCGACGGTTCCGACACCATCGGTGACTTTCGACCTGACCGACATCGCCGGTAAGTTCCTTCGTCTGCCAGCAGATGCTCCCTGTACACCCGGACTGAGCGTGCTTCATCGACCCCAATCGGTGACGGGTGGGAAAAGCGGGTACGCACGCAGCTCAGCGACGGCGACCCGATCAAGCTCACCGAAAACTATTCGGTGTACGGACATATGGCGGTTGCCGCACAAACGTTGACGGCTCATCCCGGTCAAGTTCAAGACCGCCTGAGCGTGAGTAACTGATTATGGTAGACGATACATGAAACCTCGAAAGCCTCTGCGCGCTGAACAGCATGCCAGCCGGTGACAATGACCGGCTGGTGGACAAGGTGACGGCGGCAATCGAGTACGTTGACAGCGCCTAGGCGGCGCGAACGCTCCGCCGCAGTTCGCGCCGACTGCACGAGTTGCGCCGCCGACCCGTACAACAGCCGTGACGCGCTTGGTGTGTCATGGACGTTGAGGACGGCTCGCTTGAACTACAGGGTGTCAAGCGACCCGTTGCGCAGCGTAGTACAAGCTCAACGCGGCTGGCGTACCCACGGGCGGGCTGGATTGCATGAGCCGGATTATCAGCGAACGTGAGGCGCCGACGGACATGCTCACCGACATGATTGGCGACCTCGTACGCGTTGTAACCATCGACGCTCAGGAAGCCCGCCCGCGCCGGGCAAGTCGCGGTGCTTATCGACCCGCCGAACATCACCTACGAAGGCTGGCAGTTCGTCAACACCGAGTGGACGAACCTTATCGCGGGCACCACGGCCACGCAGATCGAAAAGCCTAGACCCCTGATTATCCTCGTCTTGGAGCGCTTGCACTGAGCGCCACCTGAACATGAAGGCCGCCAAACCCGTCACCCTACAGTCTCGCGGGTGTCGGCAACCTAGCGGCCTACGAAATCACCCTGAACCCACTCGAAATCAAACTCTGGAAGCGAACACAATCATGGCAAGACACGCACGTGTACGCTCGGCATCTGAAAATCGGCGCGTCGGGCAGCGAACAGGGACTTCAGCGCGGACGTCATCAACACCGCGTTGGAACCCTCGACCGATACCGAGGACAACGACAATTTTCTGGACGGCCCACACCGAGGGCGGTTCGCAGATCGAGACCTTGGGCGCTGACCGTTCAATCAAAGAGGACTTCTCCATGAACGGCCTCAGGTCTGGTGCCGAAGAACAGCGGTAAGACGCTGCCGTTCGAGTGAGCCGAACCTTGAGGGCAGCGTGAAGTCACCGGCAACGTGGTAATCGCGTCCATCAGTTCGGCGGCGACGTGAAGACGAAGAACAGCAATGATTTTTCGTCGTCGCCATCGACGTTAAAAGCCGTAGACTACACGCCTTCGTCCCACTCCCTAATCATGGCGGACATAGCTCTGGCGGCAACAGCCAGTTGCAGCTCAGGGGCGCGGCACAGCTCGCCAGCGCGCAGAGACAGGCCGGTGCCGACCTGAGGACTTGCGCGACATCAACGAACAGGCCGCGCAAATCGTGGCACCAGCCGCCAAGGCACTTTACCCGGCAACGTTCTCGAGCTGTCTCGCGAAATCGATACGCGCGGGTGCCACAGAAGGCCGGTGGTGCGCGCCGCAACAACGGCAAGGTGAAGTACGCGGGCGTAATCGATCACGGCTACCTAAGCACAACATCAAAGCAACCATGTTCGCCATCAAGGCGGCTAAGAACACCGAACCACAGTGGACGCAACTCTACGCGGACGCGTGCAGAAAATCATCAACCGAATCACGACAGGAGATTAACGAAATGAACAACGAGACCAAGACCCCGAACACTGTATCACCTACTTTGGACGGCCACGCCGACGAGGTTTGCGTGACCATGGCAGCGCTGCCAAGCGGAAACCCACGCGAAGGCGAAGGGGCTGGGGCAGCGCGTTGGACGCGGTGGTGAAGCTCAACGCTCACGCCGCCTACGTGCCTGCCGCGAAATCGGCGCTGCTCTGTTCCGTTCGAGCAGTAGCTGACACCGTGGTTTCCGTCGGACATGAACAACGACCCGACCGGACACCGAGGAACAGGCCGAAAACCATGAACTACCCCGTGCCGGTCTCTTCCGGCGACATGGCGGACGCGCCGGGTTTTTCGACCGGTGCGACCGGTGGGACGGCGGCGGCTTCGGTGAACTGAGCTGTGACTGGCGGCGCGTTTCGGCGGCACGTCAGGGCATGGCGGCGTGAATCACAGCCGCAAGAGGCCGACTGCAGCACTGTAAGCTTTGCGGCAAGAGAGGCCGAGGGAACCGAAGACATTCGACGCAGAACGAGGTGAGGTGAGGTGAGACATGAAATCAGCGCAGTTACATCGAATCATCGGTGACGCGACAAGCGCCGTGGCCGTTACGACAAGGCCAGCGTCGTCTATGACCTTCAAGGAAGGATTGAACAAGGCTTCGGTTGCGGCTGGCGCTTCGCCTGCCGCCATCGGCGCGGGCGCGAAGGGTGTGCGTTGATCGCCGCGCCGACCTTCAGCAGTCGGCGCGGCGTCGAAACCGTCGTTCGAATCCAGCGCCGGAAAGATGAAGCAGTGGAGCGACAACGCGGCATGGGCCGTGGATCTCAGCAAGAACGAGTACAACGAGTTCGCCACGCTGGCTGGCTCCCAGCTCAGAACTTCGGCGAGCGTGGACGAATCGGCCGACAAGACCAACGAGCTTATCACCCTTGGCGCCGACTTGTCTTCTGTGTTCGGCGGCACCACCGCCGACGCTGTGGACGCCTCAGCGCGCGCGTGGGCAAGGAGCGAAATGGGCAATCGAGAAATACGGCATCTCTAACGATGCTACGTTGACATAGCGCTTCGATGGGCTTGGGTGACCCTAGCAAGTCAGCGACCGTAACGCCAAGATCGCACGCTGGCCGCAATCACTGCGCAGAGCGGCAAGGCCACGGGCAACTTCGCGCGTGAGTCCGACACCCTACAGGCCAGCAGCAGCGCATGGCGGCGGCGTTCGAGAACTCAAGGCCACTCTTGGCGAGGCATTGTGCCGATTCTCACACAGGTGGCGGCGAAACTTGCCGAGTTCGCCACTTGGGTGCAGCAGAACACCGTGGCTGGTGCCGCTTATCGGTGTCTGCAGCGGCGGTGCGGCGGTTATCATCACGTTGAACATGCGGCCATGACCGCGTACAGCGCGTCGCTACCATCGTGGCAATCGCGCGGCTCGGTGAATCTCGCTTTTCTGCCGGTCATTGCCGTGATTCTGGCGGTTGTCGCGTAATCGCGCTGCTGGTGATGAACTGGGACAGCGGAAGGCTGCTGAGCGGCGGCGGCGCAGTGGATAGCGGACAAGTGGAACGCCTTCATGGGGTGGCTTGCCGGTATCGGTGCCAGCCTGAAGCAGGGCATCGACACTTGGAACGCGATAGGTCAGGCGTTCCAGCCGGTGGCCGACTTTCTGGGCGGCTATTTCAAGCTGCTGCTGAGCATGTTCACGTTGAATTTTCGACGGCATGAAACAGGGCCGGTCAGCAGATGTTCAACGCACTGCCCTCTCGGCCCAAGACGCCATCAACCGTACGTTATCGGCTTCTTCACCGGATTGAAAGACAAGGTGCTGGGCGTGTTCGACAGCATCGTTGGGGCACTCGAGGGCGCGTTCAAGTGGTTTCGGACTTGAGCAGATTACCGGTGCCAGAGTGAGGCAAGCGGGTTTGAGCGCCCAGAACTGCACGCAAGCCGCCGCCTACGCGCTGCCGGTACGCCAGTACGCTATGAGCCGCGCAATCACGCCATTGGAGCGACCACGTACATAGCGCCACCGTCAATCTCGTCCGCGCCATTGTTGCCCCTGCCAATCAGCGACACCGCGCGCCCCGACGGTGAACGTGAATATCAGCGTGGACGCTCACGGCAACCGGACAACGACAAGGTGGCCGGTGAAATCGTCAGCAGTCTCGACCGTTGCGCGTGCGCGGCAAGGAGCTGGCGTTGCGAGCAGCGCGAAACCTTGCGAGACATGCCATGTGTATCTTTGACCTATCGCCCTCGCCTGCAATCGGACGGCAGCGCTGACCTCGTGGCGTTAAGCTCCTTCACTATCACCTGCGTGTCGAACCCGTGGGACGATATCACGCCGAACGTGCGAAAAATCACGCTTATCGACCAAGCAGACCGTTTCAGTAAGTCGGGCGACGGTTTCATGGACACAGGCTCACCATTTCGCCAGATTGGGGAGACACGCCACACCGGTGAACTTCTGCCTGTTCACGGCTACGTTACCGACGTGCAGATTCTCGACCATGACGGCGGACGAAACCGGTTGAGCGCGTGACGGCATCGGACAGAATCTATATTCTCAAGACCGATTGCCGAAAGTAGGGCCGAACACCTCTGCGAACTGGCACGCGGCTGGCAATGGATGGCAGCAGACGGCCGAAACGGTGCGGAAGGGCTGTACCACGACGGCGTGCAAAACTACTGGTGGCCGTGAGTATTTTTCCCCACGCCATTCAGCGCGGAACAGCGCAAGTGCTTCATCGACTGGGCGCAAAGCTGCCGGACACGACAGGTCAGCAGCAAATACCGAGTTCGAGATTGACCGCACAGCCTATATCTCGTATCAAGGCGCCGACCCGAAGAAAAATACCGTCTTTCGAGGCGCTGTATCTTCGATGGACGATTGACACTGTGCTGATCTACCCCGCGTATCCGCACGGGCGACGACAACACCGACATAACTGTTGACTGTCGTTATGCGGACGCTGGAGACGTATTATCGACCCTCGAACCGTCGTTGAGCGCGGCTGACGAATACCACACGCAGCTGAGTTCAGATTCGCACCGAGGCAACGGCAGCGGCTACAAGACGGTTGAGTTCAATCAGGACGGTAGCCGTTCCGTTCAGGCGAAACAGTCGGCGCGTGAGGGTGATATGCCTGAGCATCGAGGCCAATTGATCCAGGTACGACAATCAGGCGGACAGCGACGAAAAATCGACTTCACGCTTGCCATGAACACCATCAGGAAAGCAAACCGGCGTTTGCGGCTCCCTCGAAGTCACGTTCAGGGGCAGGCTCAACCAGCTTTTCATGTACGGCCGCCCAACGGCTCTATGGTGTTCATCGGCTCGGAAATTGAGCGCCCGGCACCGGCCACATACGGCTATGGGCGAAAATCGGCGGCACGCTCATACGACTGACCAACCGCAAAAGCCACTGGACGCATGGGCGCGGCTTTTCCCCGCCGTCAACCAAGACGGGCACGCCTACATGCGCCCAGATGAAGGCGACACCAGCACGGCCACATTCGCTGACTGCTAGTGGAAACTTGGCGCTTTGCGCTACGTATCGAAAAATAGGTGAGGAACCATGACAGTAGGAACCACGGAAAAATACCGTTTCCGTACCCTGAAGACAACGAGCCGATAAGGAATTCCCCGATATTCTTCAGCAACAGGCCGAGAGGCATCGAGGGCGTAAGCAGCCAGGTTCGACTATGGCGGCGGCGACCAAAACGCCTCACCGCCCGCGTCGCATCGCTTGAAACCCCTGTTGGCCAACATCAAGGCCAACTACGTGGTTTATTCGACAACGACGCCAACGTGTTCCGCAACACTGACCTTTGAGTGAATCGGCCGCGAGTTGAGAAACTGACCATCTGTTTCAAGTCCAACGACGGCGTTCACGGCTCGATGGACGTGCCCGCGAACAGGCAAAGGTGGTGGCGCTCACCACGATCGATTTACGTCGCGCCCGCCGACTTCTACGTGAAAAACCGCTGCTACAAGATTGACAAACAAGAACATCAACACATGGAAGAGAAAGCACAAATGGCGACTATCAGACGGGCGAGGGTGAACGCGGCGAACAGCAACGCGGCCACACGGGCGACTACCTCACAACACCAGGTGTCGGCACCGCAAAATGAGCCTCGTATGAGCGACGACGTGATTATCGCGCTAGTCGGCCTTTCATCAGTGCCATCGGCGGCGCTCTGCGTCGAACCCGTACGCCGCCAAAACCGGCTTGAGAGGCATCCAGTTGGCGCAAGAGTGCAAGCCGACAACCAACGCCTAGCGGCACATGGAACCGCGCCCTAGTAATTCCATCTGTGAGTATGGGCCGCCGCCGCCTTCCGAAGACCTCTTCGCACGACGACTAACGAAGAGGAGACACACGAATGGCGTCAAGTGGATAGGGCCGAACCACTACAACGGCCGCTTGAGCTGGGCAGACGCGCATCACCCTGCACATCATGGCCGGGTACTCTGGCCGGCACCGATAGCGTGTTTCAGAACAGCGCGCGGCAAGCCTCGCGCACCTACGGCATCGGCGGCACCGGCGAGATACACCAGTACGTAGCCGAAACGGATGCGCCGTGCACCGACAGCAACCATGCTAGCAACTGTCAGACCATCAGTATCGAGCATCAGGCGGAATGGACTTCATACCTGTACTCAGGCTTGCCATGACGCTTCGGCGCGACTGTGCGGACATCGCCCGCCGATACGGCTGGCCGAAGCTCATACACGGCGTGAACGTGTCCTGCACCGGGAGATTCGCGCAGCGACCACCATCATGCGGAGCGCGCGCCGAACGGGCTGAACTACATCTACGTAATCAACAAGGCAAACGAAAATACTGGAAGGAAACGGCACTGACCAGCGCCGGAGACGTTTGAACTACGGACTTGGCGAGAACGCCACAAGCGGCAAGAACAACCTACCTCGCATGGGTGAGGCTCAGTTGGGTACATCACGACACCGCCGCGCTCTACCGAATCCTCACCCGCACGGACGACGGCGGCACCAAGGACGGCAGCAGAGGCGACATCTACACGCGTGTGTAAGCATCGACAAGCGCGTGCGTGATGACCGCGACAATCACCGCTCAGGCGGCGGCGGTCGATGAAGCCTCTCAAGGCGCTCGGCAGCAACCCCGCCGATATCGCCAAAACCGTTGAAAACCGCCGTGAAAGGAAAACTGGATGCGCTCGAAATCACCGTGACCGCGACCACAAGACCGAGAAGGAGGCTAAAACCATGGATAACGAGGACAGGTGGTGGAAGGGCGACCCGCGCACGCCCGGCATCGAGCGCGGCCACAATCGCCCGCTTCATTGTGCTTCTTGGGACTTCCGCGGCGCTTGTCATGTTCGGCGTGAGACACCATACCGATTGCGGACGAAACCGTGAATTCAGCTAGTCGCGCTGCTCTTCAACGTGGGAGCCGCGCTCTGGGGCATGGTGGAAAGACAACCCATCACTCGAAATCACGCGCCGTTGTCGCGAATGATGCAAACAGCCCCCACACAATGGGGGCTGTTGCATATCAGGCCAGACACGCGGCAGCGGCCTTTCGCCTTCTCTTCGGTGCCGTTCAGCTCGGTACCGCTGATTTGCGTAGCCAGTGCGTGAATTGCTGGCGAAACCGTCAACCGACATGACCGGCGCGGCGCGTAGCGGCATCAAGACCGACACCAGCCATATACCGGTCTCGGTATCACCGTTGAAACCATCGGCGGTGAACTTCGCGGCAAGCCAATAGGTGTGTCTTTCGGTGTCGCCTTCCGGCCTTGCCGTGCTCGGCTTTAAACCGCTGCTGTCGCCGCTGAAGCCACGAGCACATCGGCACGTCTCGCGGCACGTCCAGACAATCGACTTATCGACGGCTGTATTGCCGCCGCAAGCGGCCAACGACAACACGGTGGGTAACGGTGACGGCTGCTGCGATAATCTTTTTCATGGATAATCCTTCTTTGGGTTGTCAGAATCTTATCAGGCTTGCAGAGTGACGGCGACATGCCGGCGCGTAACCGGCTGTCAGGCATCGCAACGTAGATTTGTGTTGTCTGACCGAGGAAACTACCAGCAGTTTGCCCACCAAGTACAGGTCGAGTGTTGACCATAGGTTCTGGTGGCGTACCGGTGCCGTAGCGAGTAGCCGACCAGCCATCAGGGCAGCAGCCGTGTAATGCTTGCCCACGTAAGACGCTTCGACGTGTCCCGACCATCTGCCGGGGAACAGGTAGCCGCCGCACGCTTGTATCTCGAAGCGGCCAAAATCGTCGGGGCACGGCACCATGCGCTGCTTGTCGCCCGCTGCCCCGCACGATAAGCGACCGGCCCAGCAAATCGTCCATCGCATCATCATCACCGCTCCGGCGGCAATCCGTACGGCGGCGAGCCGTATCATGCGGCGTTCCTCTCGGTGGCCTTCCCCAACGCCATGAGTATGTACTTGTCAGGGCAAGGGTGGGGTGCGCCTGTGTCTTCACCGGCACCTTCGCCGTGGATTGTCACCACGCCGACCCGTCTCATAGAACCAGCGGTAGAACCCGGCTATCGTGTTGCGATAGCCTCGCGCGTCTCGGGTTTCCAATCATGCGCCGCGAAACCCGCGCGATTGCTCACCGGTTGTCTCCATCGGGCTTGGCAGCTCACGGCACAACCGCGCTATCTGTACCGGCGCGACCACCGTGTCGTCGCTGAAACCAGCGACCTTCAACGTCTCCAACCAGCAATCAACATCTTGCGCCCACGCAACAGGGCATAACCATTTTTTCTTCGCCATGGCCGCATCGCTACCACCATGCGCAGCTAGTCAACCAGCGCCCAGTAATCGGGATATATCCAAGGTGGGCTTTAGCCCCAGAGACCTATGGTTCAAATCCATGCCTGCTGACGAATTAAAGACGAAATGTCAACAGTTTGCTGATATTTCGTCTTTCTAATTTTCTAAAAATGTCAAGGAACCATTTATCGGGTCATTTATTTTTAAATATACCCACCACCCGCTCAGATTTCGGAATATAGACCAAAAATCGGCTTATAGGACATTTTGTGTTGGCTTTTTAGTGAGTGTGTGCCATGCTTGTGTGTGGTGCAGATCGCGGTTATAGGTCAAACATAAAACAAAAACCTCAACCACAACGCATGAAAACAAAAATCTCACGACACAACTCCCCCAACTGTAGCGGAACTATGTCGTGAGACACGACAAAAGTGGGCCTGAAGGTGTGTGGTTTCAGGACATCGTTCCGCTGTTTTTGGGTGTGGTTTTCGGTGTGTGTCAAGACATCGTTCCGCGTGTGATGATGGGGTATGGATCATTCATCGCGTAATATAGCTATTATTCTTTATGTTCTTGAGTCGGGTGCGTCCGTCAAAGATGCGGCCAGCGTGTTTCATGTTTCGGATAGATGGGTCAGAAAACTTTGCTCGTTATCGTTCGGGTGGTTTAAACGCGGTAAAAACCAGGTCAACTCGACCACATACCATGCCTAGTAAAACCAGTGACAGCATGGTTGATCTGAGTTGTTCCACGCGTGTATGGTTACACGAGCAAGGATGGGATAACGGGGCACACACTATTCGTGATTGCTGTCTGTAGGTATCCTGATGAAACCATTCCTAGCGTGGCAACGATATGGCGTATCGTGAAAAAGCGGATTGGTTCAACCTCAACCAGTGAAAACGGCCACGGTGTTCGTATCGTCGTTTTACAGCTCGATTACCCAACGAGTTATGGCAGTCAGATTTTACGCATATCCATCTTCGCGATGGTAAAGAGTGCAGGTTATCGGTTGGATTGACGATCATTCACGGTGCATCATGTATGCATGCTGAACATCATGACAGGGGCGTATTGTTGTGGATAGTTTACCCAGCTGTCAGTATTTATGGTGTTCCTCAAAGCAACGATTGACCGATCAACGGTTGTGTGATACTGCTCGTTTTTCTGGTGGTAGACACGTCTATCACTAACGCGTTTGAAATGTTGTTAACGGATCTTCATGTCCAGCAGCGTAATGGATTGCCGTATCATCCAACAACACAAGGCAAGATTGAAAGGTTGTGGCAGACCCTGAAACAATGGGTGTACGCGCGTGGTATCCCATCGGTATTGATCAGCTTAATACATGGTTGAGACGAGTTTGCCACGTGTATAACCGCGAGCGTTCTCATCGTGCCTTGCACGGGATGACTCGTGGGTGTATATACGAACACACATAAAGCTAGTGCACGTATCGATATCGACCATGTGTCGTATCGAGTCCGCTATGATCGCGTGGACGCGTATGGGACGAGTCACTCTTCGATATAAAAGGACGAATACTGCATTTTAGGGTTGAGTAAAAACGCAGAATGGTGTCCCGTTATTCTCCTGATTCATGGCAACCATGTCATCGCGCTGGATAGACAGATTCACCGATCATTGGATATTTCGAACTGAGACGAAACAAAACTATCAAAACTCTACCAGCAACCACCATCACAGACAAAAAACGGAACGATGTCTTGACACATACCAACGCAAAAATAAAAGCAAAATGTGCCAAAACACCTGGAACGATGTCGTGAGACACGACAAAAGTGAGCCTGAAGGGATTCGAACCCTCGACCTTCTGTACCGGAAACAGATGCTCTCATCCGCTGAGCTACAGACCCATCGCATCTTAGTGTAGCAAGCACCCTGTAAACCACATGCAAACTACATACAACACATGCAAACCTCATGTGATTCGCGGCACCCCACTGCACATACCCCACCACATACACCCACACCACACAGCATTCCCTGCCCCTACAGCGCTTAAGCTACACTAAAAGTAACAAAGGAGGCTCGATGTTAGGTAACCCGATTGATCATTTTGAATATGAACGCCGCTTTTACTGCACTAGCATTCCTGATCATCTTCTTGCAGACGAAAAACCTACTCTTATTGTGCAAAGCTATTTCGTTCATGAAGATAACTACGCATTACGCATTCGTTTGCAGGCTAAAAACGTCCGCATCGATTTAGACGACAACACCGACCCTATGGCTGTTTTAGGTCGTTACCGCGATAGTTTCACCACAGCTTTCCTCACCGCTAAAGGCCCTTCTGTTGGAGGCACTCGTTACGAAGCAGAGAGCATCCTTGATCCCGATATTGCTGCCGAGCTGGTTTTCCGCGGCGGTAAAGCTATTATTAAAAACCGCTACAGCGTATGGCTGGGAGAAGATGGTTGGAACCTCGATGTTTTTGGAGCAGATAATCATCCGCTTATTATTGCTGAAGTTGAGCGTCACAACCCAGTAACAAACCTTGTTATTCCGCGCTTCTGCACAACGGAGATTACTGATCAGGCTCGTTTTTCTAATGATGGATTAGCAAGCCGACCGTTTAGCATGTGGGCGCAGGATTATCAGGAAGAATTCGATAAGATTGGTCCGCTGTTTTTAGATAGTTTCGGACCGAACCGCACGGAAGACGATTTACAGTAAAAATACATGAAAAGTGGGGCATCACTCGATGCCCCACTTCTATACATAACTGTCATAAGCTTTTTGACGCGCTGCTTTTTACGCGCGGATCTGCTGCATCAGGAATAGCGAAGTACTCTACGAGACGTTCACGCACAGCAGGCATATCGTCGCGATGCGTAGGAATAAAATCAAGCAGACGATTAAAGGCATCATCTATATGTCCGCCAATCATATCAATATCTGCTACATCTAACTGAGCATTCACGCCGTCTGGGTTTTGAGCAGCCTTATCGCGCAGTACTCGCACATCCGAGCTACCGTTTCGTGCCAAAAGGAGGCACTTGGCTCGCTCGCGGGCAGCAAGCGCATCGTGAGGATCACGCTCAACGAGGACTCCATACGCTGCAGCAGCCTGCTCGTACCGTCCAGCAAGCGCTAAATTATGCGCATTTTCATGCTCAGGAGGAATACTTGGCTCAGCCTGCTCCCCAGCACCAGCTTCAGCATCGGAAGAAACCTCACCCACAAAAGGCGCAGAGCCGATAACTCCGGACTGTTGAGCCATCGCAATAATCTGCGGGAAGAGAGTTTCCTCTAACTGTTGAAGCTCTGTTTCAGTTGGCATCCCCTGCATCAGAGGAATTGGACGTCCTGCTACTAAACCATATAAAGCAGGAACGCCTTGCACACGCAAAGCCTGAACAATCTGAGGATTAGATGCGCCATCAATACGCGCCAACTGGAGTTGACCATTGAGCGCAGTCACCATATTTCCCAAAGCGCGTGCAACGTCAAAGAAGCGCTCATCGTCTTGCATCCATACGAGCAGAATAATTGGGAAAGTAGAAGACGAATTAATCATCGCCTCAAAACTCGATTCGGTCACATCAATAACGTAACCGCCTGGAGCTGGAGCTCCTCCTTGCTCACCCATAGCAGCATCTGCTTTATGCTTCAAAGACGATAAATCAACTGCTCCAGCCAAAGAAAAACCTGGACGATATTCTTTCTGAGCCATCATACTCCTACTTAGCTTGAACGGATACTGGCTGGCGTTCTGCTCCCACAGCGCGCAACTGAGCTTCGGAAGCTCCTGCAGCAGGAATGTAGAGAGCTACTTCATTCACATACGTTACTTCTAAAGTACCTGTTGCTTCAGCATCGCCAAACAGAGCGGTTTTCTCCTTCAGAAGCAGGCATAGATTTACGGTTTCCGCCGGCTGTGCGCGTCCATACGGACTTAACCTCGCCCACAATCAAAGCACCGCCATCGGCAGTACGCAATACCTTAATATCTTTCGTTTCAGCAGTATATTTCTGAGACTGCGAGCCTTCGTTCTGCTCGATAGCTTTCTGCACGCTTTCCGTAAGCGTTGTTACCTGCTGGCGGAAGGCATCGTCGGCAAAATTCTTGGCGTATTCACTCGAAGAACCCTTTTCCAGAACATCTGCATATTCGCGAAGAGCTGCTTCAGGAGTTTTAACGAGACCTTCAGTTTTCGCGTCTCCCTGCTCGCTACCAATAGTGGCAACATTGAACTTTGGCATCTGCACGCCTGAGAAGAGACGTACCAAACCCCAAATCTTGTAATTACTTGTTGCACTATCTTGATTCATCACGAGCAAACGTTGGGACTGCTGCTGGTCAGTAACAGTAGTAATTGCATACAAAGTGCGCGACCAGCTTGCCGATGTGCTCACAACTGACTGGCTGAGGGAATCTGGGATAGTCGCAGAAGAATCGAGCTTATTGTTCTTCTGAGCAATAGTGAGCTGACTGGTACGTACTTGTAATGCTGGACCCTCCATCCGCGCCTTTAAGGCATTTACGTCACGGTCGGAGTCCGCCTTAGAAATAGTCTTAATAATTTCTTGACGAATACGATTTTCCTGATCAGTTGTTACTACAGGGGAATCAGATGGATCTTCAGATGCCTTTGGACTTGGAGTACATGCTGCCAACGAAGCAATGGTAAGCATGCCGAGAACGAAAGCAGAAGCGCGTTTCATGGTTTGACGAATTTTCATGTTTTACTCCTCATCACCTTGATCTGTAGCGCTCTGACCAGATAGACCAGATGGATCAGTTGAACCAGTCGTGCTGCCTGAAGACGCTTCAGTAGCCGCGTCACCAGATTGAGAACGATCTTCTATAGCCAAACGAGCAAAGTATTCTAAGAGCTCTTCACCAGACAAATTGGTTTGAGTATCTTCGCCTACGGCAGATGCTGCAGGACGGTTAATAACCGCTGGGGACCATGCAGTATCATTTGCTCCAGCACCGGTAGAAGCAACGAGATTGACGGAACTTGGATCAACAATAATTGGTTTGTTCGTCTGCTCGTTTTCTGCTGAGACAGATGGCTCTGACGAGGCTCTGTTTTGATCCGTGCTTTGATTTTTCTTTGATTCGAATAGCTTGCCAAATACACCTTGCTTACGTGTGCGGTGCGTAATACCGGAGGTGCTCTTCTTCTGATACGGCACGTATGGCGTATCTATACCAGGTACGCCCTCTTGTGCAGCACCAGTCTGACCAGCTGCGGCAGCTGCTGCAGCCGCTTCTTCACGTGCTTTCTTGCGACGCTGAGAACCGAATGGATCGTCGCCAGCCAACCAAGTGAAGCTCAAAATAGCGAGCACTGCCAGCACAGCTGAAGCACTAAACCATGGAGCTGATGTATTAGGAAGCGTGCTGCGCATCCATTGCAAACGTATAGAAGAAATAGAACTTGGAGAATACATAACAACACGCTGATTGCCCTGCGCTCCTGTTAGGCGCAAAGTTGCTGTACGCTCTGCGCAGTTTACCTGACTCCACAAGTCGGATTCACTCATATCAACTGCATCTTTAGCTGCTTGACCGCTTTTAGCAACAGTTTGAGTGCTCAGCTGAGACCAAGACTTTAAACCAGACACCACTGTGTATGCAACGCCTTGAGCTTTCATCCATGCATCTACATCTGTGGATCGACCTACTGCAACGCACACAGTACGCTTATCGGCATTCTCATCACCTGTTACAGCTTTTGCACGCTGAGCAGCAGTTTCTTTAATAGTGGCGGTAATCAACACTTCATCGTCCACCATATTAGCTACGCCAGGATTAGTTACCACATATGTAGACGAGGTAGTAGCCGTTGCTGCCGACACTTTACTTGGCTTGAATATAGTGAGGTTCAGCACTGCCATTACACATGCAGCCACAGCTAACACAATACACAGAGGAGCAATAAATACACGCATCACTTTTTTACGTGTCCACGAATTTTTCATGCAAAGCTCCTTTTACAAGTCAGTATGAGTTATTCTGCACGTACCAACCGCATATGTGCACGGCTTTTCTGTAACAGTTTAAGTCTATTTCTCCAGTCATAACCTACCCATTTTACATGGACAGCGTAGAAATATCTATTTTGACGTGCCCATTCATTAAAGTTGACGTATGCATATACATAAATTATCTCTTATTCGACGCATCGTCGCAGTTGTCTCGACTCTCTTGTTTGTAGGCTCTGTAGCTGCTTGCGGTTCCAGTTCCTCTAGCTCATCCAGCAATACAGGCTTCACGGAAATGACAGGTGTTACCGCTAAAGGCAAGCTGGGAGAAAAGCCAACGATTTCTTTTTAAAACGCCTTTTTAAGGTAGTAAACAATTCGTATCAGATTGTGCAAAAAGGCGACGGAGACGCTCTGAAAGATGGTCAAAAACTGTGCGTGCAGCAGATTATTTTTGATCCTAAAACCGGCAAAGAAGTGCAGTCTACATGGGAAACTGGCACTTGATTGCACTGCTACCCTCTCCTCCGCTAATATGCAGCCAAACTTCTACAAGCTGTTTAAATCTTTAAAGGTTAATTCCACGGTTGTTATGGGCATTACCTCCCAAAGCTCCTCAAGCACAACAAGCTCGTCTAGCTCTAGTAAGTCAAAAGTAACCGCTTATTTGATGGCTTTAACTATTGCAAGTGCTAAGACTATTCCATCTCGCGCAGAAGGTACGAAGGTAGAAAAATATTGATCCTTCCTTACCAAAGATTACTTTGGCTAAGAATGGTGCTCCAAGCATTAATGCTTCTGATTTGAAGAACTATAAGTCAGATGGTCAGCTCAAAGTGCAGACCTTGATTGAAGGTACAGGGTGCTACCGTAACAGAAAAGAGCACGGTTACTGCGCAGTATACTGGTTGGGTTCTGGGCGGCGACGCTAAGAAACCTTTTGATAGTTCATGGACGCGCGGTTCCTCTGCTACTTTTAACTTACAGCAGGTTGTGAAGGGATGGACGCAGGGATTAGCTGGACAGAAGGTTGGTTCCCAAGTTCTGCTGATTATTCCTCCTGATTTGGGTTATGGCTCTACTGCTCAGAAAAATATTCCTGCAAATTCCACTTTGGTCTTTGTTGTTGATATTTTTAGACGCTCAGTAAAACAGTAAAATAAAAAGGCTCGGATACAGTATCCGAGCCTTTTTCTATATCTAAAACTTAAGCGTTAATAGTCTGTGCTACCTTCTTGAGCAAATCTGGACGGTAACCGCTCCACGTTTCTTCACCTGCAACCACGACAGGTGCTTGCATGAAACCCTGAGCCTTGAACTTTTCTAAAGCATCTGCATCCTGCTCAAGGTTAATCTCTGTATACTCAACGCCCAACTTAGCAAGTTGACGCTTTGTAGCGTTGCACTGAACGCAGTGAGACTTGGAGTAAACAGTAACCACGATGAACCTTCTTTTAGCTTTCTTAAAACAACTGACTACTAAGAATACTGTTTTCCCTCAATTATGGCAAACCACTAGACACGCCAAACATTTCAAGGCAACACCCCTAGATATGGTGCTTTTGTGGTTTTATTCACACATAATCTTCGAATCTTAAAACAGCATTAACTCCTCTGATTCCGAGCCTTTCATGTCATCATAATCTAAAATCAAACATTCGAAACCGCGGTCTTGCGCCAAAAGTTCGTGCCTGCGGAGTAATAGTCTGCGCAGCAAAAATCCCTCGAACTGGTGTCAGCAAAGGATCTCTATTGAGTAACTCACAGTATCTCGTCAACTGTTCAACGCCATCAATCCCACCGTGACGTTTAATTTCAATCGCAACATGTTCTCCCTCACCATCAATCGCCATAATATCTACAGAACCAATGGCTGTTGGATACTCACGACGCACTAAACGCATACCTTCTCCAGCGCGCTCAATCTGCTCGGCAAGATACTTTTGTAAATGCGCTTCAACGCCGTCTTTATCGAGACCGGGGTCTTCTCCTAACTCAAACTCTGTATCAGATAGTACCTCCCACAAAGCAATGCGTAAAACATCATTACTCTTCTCAGCAGATATCTGAATATAGGAAGGAACATTTTCGTATCCCATATCTTCAGATATGCGCTCATAGCGCGGATTATATGCATCAATCTCGCGCAATGTACATGGAGCTGCCATCCAGTTCAGCGGTTTATACGAGCCTAACTCAGAAAAAATTAAGCATGATTGGTCGGACTTAATCATAATGACGCGCTTAGCTCGAGGAAGAGACGCATTTAAGCGCCCGGAATACAGAGCAGAACAGTCAGCCACAATAATTCTCATGCGCTCTAGCGTAAAGCACAGCGCCAACAAAATACGAGGGCAACGCTTTATGGGTCTTTATGATGCCTTATATAACTTGTACGGCTGTATGGATGTGTGACTGTCTGTACAGCAGTTATGGTTTATATGACATGCTTATAGTTTGCAATGTTGTATCTTTAACGCTCGGCACGTAGCGTAAAACTTACAACCGTGAGAGCGCTTTGAAAGCGAGAGTAGCGCAGGTTTTCTGTGCTAGGTTTTACGTCTCTCTCACGTGTAAAGGATAAAGCTGGAAAAAGGGAGCAAAACTAAGCTGATTTTTTCCTGTTAAGTTTTACGCCTATGCTCAGATGTAAAGACCACCACAAATGTGAACGTTCATGTGATCTCTTTTCTGTGTTTTGCTTCATGCACGAATACAAGTGTGAAAGATAAAATGAAAATGGCTTCACAATCAAGGAAAATCACCGAAGCCATTGCGAATTCTTCGGATTTAGCAGGGGTTTGTAGGTTTTGTAGGTGTGTGAAAGTTGTGAGCGTGGTGCACTGACAACTTCTACGTCCACTTTTTACAGTGTTGAAGTCCTCGTTGGGAGGGTGTCAGGAATTTTTGTGTAAGTGGCTGGTTGCCCTATGGTGATTTTTATTGTTTGTTTTCAAGAATCGTTGCAGTGGCGTGACCTTGCGATGTGGCCGATTCCTTGGGATTGTTCTTCTTTGTTTTAGTGCTGGTTGGTTGACCATGCTTGCTGTGAGTGTTCTGCCTGTTGTGAGACAGGATGCGCTCGACCCGTCTTAAACTACACTATAAAAATGAGGGATAAAATGGCTAAATCGTGTGATGAGACAGGGATGCGTTCAACGTGTCTTGTCTCACCATATGCTCGATTGGCAAAACTGAGAAGGAGACGCACAATCGTCACCCGTCATCACCGCGACATAATCAAGCCCTTGTGTCGCCAATAAAAACCACATACACAAAATCTGACACCCTCCTCGTTGGTGCGTGAAACATGGAACGCTATACCACAACACGTTTCACAAACCACTCGCCCACTCGCTCTTATCTGTCGGAATAATCCGAAGAATAAAACCCAACCAATCAATAAAAACTCGCACAGCCGAGAATAAGAGAATTCGAAAATACGAAATTCATATAATCTCAGCTGCGCGAGTTCAACAAAGTTCAAAGTCCGTGCACTACAAACTGCCGAACCTATCAAGCTCTAGAAAATATCGTCAACACCCACGGTCAGAGTATTTTCCTCGAAAGACAGGAAGCCTGCCCTTACGTTGAAAGTCTCCTTATCCTGAGCATCCGTGGTAACCGTAACGACGCCTTCTCCCACCAAAGCAAGCACAGGCTCATGGTCTGGCAAAATACCCATGTAGCCTTCCATAGTTGGAACGACTACAGAGGTAGCAGTGCCACTCCATAATGGCTTGTCTTCGGCGATAATATGCACGTCCATAGTGCGCTCAGCACGAGCGCCACCAGATGCAGCCATTACGCCAATTCCTTCTGCATGTCGTGCCACTTAGCTTCGAGGTCATCAATACCACCGATGCCAGTAAAGGCCTGCTCAGGAATATGGTCATACATACCGTCGCAAATGCGCTTAAAGGCTTCAACGGTCTCATCAGCAGATACGTAGGAACCTGGACGACCGGTAAACTTTTCTGCCACGTAGAAGTTCTGACCGAGGAACTGCTCGATACGACGAGCGCGCGCTACGGTGGTCTTATCTTCTTCGGACAGTTCATCGATACCAATCAAAGCGATAATATCCTGAAGTTCCTTGTTACGCTGCAAAATAGCCTTAACGCGGTTTGCAGTCTCGTAATGAGCCTGACCCACGTAGCGAGGGTCAAGAATACGAGAGGTGGAGCTCAGCGGATCCACAGCTGGGTAAATACCCTTAGCTGCGATGTCACGAGCAAGCTCAGTGGTTGCATCCAAGTGTGCGAAGGTGGTTGCAGGAGCTGGATCAGTGTAATCATCTGCTGGCACGTAAATTGCCTGCAACGAGGTAATAGAGTGACCGCGGGTCGATGTAATACGCTCCTGCAAGGCACCCATTTCGTCAGCCAAGTTTGGCTGGTAACCTACTGCAGAAGGCATACGACCGAGCAGAGTGGACACCTCAGAACCTGCCTGAGTAAAGCGGAAGATGTTGTCGATAAAGAGCAACACGTCCTGGTTCTGTACGTCGCGGAAGTACTCAGCCATGGTCAAAGCAGTTAACGGCACGCGTAAACGGGTACCTGGCTGCTCATCCATCTGACCGAACACAAGCGCGGTCTTTTCGAGAACGCCTGCTTCTTCCATCTCACCGATCAAATCGTTACCCTCACGGGTACGCTCACCCACACCAGCGAAAACAGATACACCACCGTGGTTCTGGGCAACGCGCTGAATCATTTCCTGAATCAGAACGGTCTTACCCACACCAGCACCACCGAACAGACCAATCTTTCCACCCTGTACATAAGGGGTAAGCAAATCGATAACCTTAATACCGGTTTCGAACATTTCGGTCTTGGATTCGAGCTGATCGAAGGCTGGAGCGCTGCGGTGAATCGACCAGCGTTCCTTCACCTCGATCTTCTCGTCTGGCTTAGCGTTCAAAATATTGCCGGATACGTCGAATACGTGTCCCTTGGTTACATCGCCAACTGGCACCTCGATAGCCGCCAGTATCGGTAACAAGAGAGCCACGCACCAGTCCATCGGTTGGCTTCAAAGCCACAGCGCGCACGATGGAGTCGCCTAAATGCTGTTCGACCTCCAAAGTAATGGTTGCGGCGCTGGAGCCTTCTTCGCCCTGTACGCCGTCGATAGTAACGGTTAGAGCGTTGTAAATCTCTGGCAAGCGTCCAAATGGGAACTCAATATCGATAACTGAGCCCTGGACTCGAATAATACGGCCTTGTGCAGGGGCATTATTTTCAGTTTCTGCCATGTGCGGCCTCCTATTCTTCCTCGTTGTTCAGTGCATCAGCACTGCCGATAATTTCGGTAAGTTCTTGGGTAATCGAAGCCTGACGAGACGCGTTAAGCTTGCGCGTTAACTCCTCTACGAGGCTTCGAGCGTTATCCGTAGCAGTGTGCATAGCATTTTGCCTACAAGCTGTTTCAGATGCTGCTGCTGTAAGTAGACATTCATGGATACGTGACTGCAGGTACTTTGGCAAGATATGATCGAGCACCTCTTCCGCGCTTGGCTCGAAAGAGTACAGCGGGTACGAGCTATGACCGAAGGTCGTTACTGAGTTCGACGACATCTTCTGTTTATCGGCCACCCTCATAGCTATCGTCTACCAACTCCACTTCTACCGGAAGCATGCGAATAATACGCACCTTCTGGGTAACCATGTTAATGAATTCGGTGAAAACGATATAGAACTCGTTTACGCCGCCTTCACGCGCTGGCTTCATATATGCCTTGTACAGTTCATCACTGATTTTTTCTGCAATATCTACCCCAGGAGCGTCAGTATGACCTTCCCACGTAGCTGCTACGTCACGACCGCGGTACTTGTAGTACGAGACACCGCGTCGACCGTAAACGAACAGTTCGGGCTTTTTACCGTCTTCATCCAGACGGTTAAGCAAGGCTTCTGTTTCGCGGATAATGGAGGAGGTATATGCTCCGGCCATACCGCGATCAGAAGTGAGAGCAAGTACTGCTACTCGATTATTTTCTTCTGATTTGCCCAAGATTGGGTGCTTGAGCACTGTATGAGAAGCCATTGCTTTAACAGCATGGAAGATCGCATCTGAATATGGCTTCGCGGCCAAGGCTACGTCGCGAGCCTTGGCAATGCGCGAAGACGCAATCATCTCCTGAGCGTTGAAAATCTTCTCCAACGACTCAGTGGATGCTATGCGTGATTTAAATGCGAGCTGGGAAGCCATTACTTATCTGAGTCCTTTGCCTTGTCCTTAGCCTTGCGTGCAACAAGCTTTTCCTGTTCCACTTCAGCTGGTACGAAACCAGGAGCAGCAGTGTGGTCGATAAGCGGAGTGCCGTCTGCCTTCACGTAGGTATCGCGATATGCATCAACTGCAGCAGCAAGCTTCTCTTCTGTTTCAGAAGTGAAGTCGCCTGTTTCGCGAATAACATCGAGAATATCGGTGTTATGAGCTACGTAATCGAGCAATCCCTTTTCGAATGGAAGCACATCGGCAAGCTCAAGATCATCAAGCTTTCCGTGAATACCTGTCCACACAGATACCACTTCTTCCTCAGAAGAGTATGGCGTGTACTGAGGCTGCTTGAGCAACTCGGTTAAGCGAGCACCACGGGTGAGCTGAGCCTTAGATGCTGCATCCAAATCGGAAGCAAACATAGCGAAGGATTCCAGAGAACGGTACTGAGCCAAAGAAATCTTCAACGTACCAGAAACCTTCTTCAAAGCCTTAGTCTGAGCCGCACCACCCACACGAGACACAGAAATACCTACGTCTACTGCTGGGCGCTGGTTAGCGTTAAATAAGTCGGACTGCAAGAAGATCTGACCATCGGTAATAGAAATAACGTTGGTTGGAATGTATGCAGACACATCGTTTGCCTTGGTTTCAATAATTGGAAGACCGGTCATGGAGCCGCCGCCTAAATCATCGGATACCTTAGCGCAACGTTCCAGCAAGCGAGAGTGCAAGTAGAACACATCACCAGGATAAGCTTCGCGCCCTGGTGGACGACGCAACAGCAAGGAGATGGAGCGGTATGCTTCTGCCTGCTTGCTTAAATCATCGAAAACAATGAGCACGTGCTTGCCGTTGTACATCCAGTGCTGGCCAATTGCAGAACCAGTGTATGGCGCAATGTACTTAAAGCCTGCGGAATCGGATGCAGGAGATGCCACGATGGTGGTGTACTCCATAGCACCAGCATCTTCCAAAGCACTGCGCACGGAAGCAATGGTGGAACCCTTCTGACCGATAGCTACGTAAATGCAGCGTACCTGCTTCTTAGGGTCTCCAGACTCCCAATTGGACTTCTGGTTAATAATGGTGTCGATTGCGATTGCCGTCTTACCGGTCTGGCGGTCACCAATAATCAGCTGGCGCTGACCGCGGCCAATTGGCGTCATTGCGTCAATAGCCTTAATACCGGTTGCCATTGGCTCGTCAACTGGATGACGATGCATAACGTCTGGAGCCTGAGCTTCCAGAATACGGCGTCCTTCGCTAATGATGTCGCCAAGGCCATCGATTGGGCGACCCAATGGATCGACAACGCGACCCAAGTAGCCGTCGCCTACTGGAACGGACAGAACTTCGCCGGTACGACGAACTTCTTGACCTTCTTCGATACCTTCGAAATCACCAAGGACTACCACACCGATTTCGCGTGGATCCAGGTTAAAAGCCAAACCCAAGGTGCCATCGGCAAATGTTAACAATTCATTTGCCATGCAGCCTGGAAGGCCTTCCACGTGGGCGATACCATCGCCTGCCGTCTTAACATATCCAACTTCTTGAGTTGGAGCATTGGACGGAGTGTAGGAATCCACGAATTCGTCTAATGCCTGACGAATCGAGGCGGGATCAATGGTCAAACCTGCCATTTTCACTCCTTATTTGTGTTCTTATTCGCGCGCGTCTGAGTTCTCACGAACTAACCGAGCGTGCGCTGCAAAGCCTTTAATTGTGCTGCTACAGTCGTATCTGTTACGCGCGCTCCGTGCTGGATACGCATACCTCCCATAACGCGGGGATCGACAACGGAATCAATAAATACCGATGTTCCCAGCTTCTTAGAGTATGCGCTGTCTATACGCGAACGCTGTTCTTCGGTGAGCGGCACGGCAGTAATCACTGTTACTACGCGGTCGCCTTCATGGTCCGAAATACGTTCGGTGAGCCAGTTGAGCGCGGAGAGGAAGCGACGACGACGAGGCTGATGCGCCACGTGGTCAATCAAAAAAACTTCGTTAACGGATGCAGTTCGTCTGTGCGCACTACAGCGTTAAGCAGTCGAGCACGAGCATCCCACGATGCGCGTGTATCCGACAAGCCAGACAGAACTTCTGGTAGATTGAGCAATGCCGAGTGAACGCGAGACAGTTCTGCAGACACCTGCGAGGTAACGCCCTGCGCATCCGCTGCATAAAATACAGCCTCGACTGCAATATCTTCTAAAGAGTTCACTAAATGCATTGTCTTGCTCCAGCGCTTACGCACCAGAGAGCATAAAATCTGCTCAGACAGGTCGTCTACACGACCGCCGAAAATCGTGTGCACAAGAGCCACACGCTCGTCGGTTGCGCGACCTGGGTCTGTCAGTTCTCGCTGCAAACGAGTATTGTCATCGAGCACAGCAGTAATATCCAAGAGTTGACGTGCTATGTCTAAAGCATGCTCATCTTGCTCCTGGAGGCGACCAGCCCACGCTTCGCGGGTTAGTCGCGCAGATGCTAATGATGCTTCACCATGCATATGTCACCTCCTTAATGCTCAAGCTCGTTAATAGCGTCGTCAATCATGGACGATTGCACATCGCTACTGGTTAACTTGCTGCCCAAAATCTTGCCAGCAAGAGCTGTAGCAATTGCTCCAACTTCGCCCTTTAAGCTCACCAATGCCTGAGAACGCTGCACTTCAATAGCTTTTTGTGCAGAAGCAGTTACCCTGATCTGCTTCTTTTTGAGCGGTCTTCTTGGCGTCTGCAATAATGCGCGTAGCTTCTGTGCGCGCGTCATCGCGGATCTTGGAGGCTTCTGTACGAGCGTTTCGGAGCTGATCTTCGTACTGCTTTTTCTTTTCTTCTGCTTCTGCCTCTGCCTGAGCAGCTCGTTCGAAGCCGCCCTCGATTTTAGTGGCACGTTCATCAAAAATTTGATTGAACTTAGGCATAAAGAAGAAATAGAAGAAAGCTGCGAGGATGACGAGGATAACAGCTGACCAGAAAAGGTCGTAGCTTTCCGGCAAGAACAGAGCGATTCCGTTTGCTTCTTCTGCTAAGAGCATGTTTCCTCCTTTCCTTTCACGTTGTTTCGGTACAGTTTAGCGAGCCATCATGAATGCTACGAAGCCGAGCAAAGCCAAAACTTCGATAATTGCCAAACCGATGTACATGATCACGTTAAGCTTGCCGGATGCTTCTGGCTGACGAGCAGTAGATTCCAGAGCCTTACCGAACATGATGCCCAAACCGATACCAGTGCCCAGAGCTGCCAAGCCGTAGCCGAGAACAGAGAGTTACCTGCAACCGCTGCGAGAGTTACGAGATCCATGATTATCCTTTCGTTTAATGTCTGTATGCGTTTGCTACCAAGCGCCTACAAAGTCTATTTTTATTCTTCCCCGAGGCTTTGATTAATGTATACGCAGGAAAGAATGCAGAAGATAAACGCCTGCAAAGCTGCGACGAATATCTCGAAAGCTGTTAAAGCGAAACCGCCAACAAACCAGATAACGCCTACGCCCTTCATTGCAGCCTGCTGGGCTTCAATGATGTAGAAGTTCGACATTGCCAATGTAATAGCCACCAACAAGTGACCAGAAATCATGTTAGCGAAAAGTCGAAGAGTTAAAGAGAATGGTCGAATAATAACAATCTCAAGCAACTGAATAGGCGTGAGCAGAATATAGACAGGCCATGGCACGCCAGCTGGGAACAGTTCTTCCTTAAGGAAGCCTCCCAAACCATGAGAGCTAATGCCAGCAGCCCAATACTGGATTGCGGTCCACAGTGCGAAAACTAAAGGCATAGCAATAGTTGCTGTGGCTGCAATATTTGCGCCTGGAATAATACCGCACAAGTTGAAAACCAAGATGGTTAAGAACATGGTGGTAATCATTGGCACGTACTTCTTGCCGCGCAGTTCGCCAATAATGGCGTACACAATATTATTGCGCACAAACTCAAGCAAGAATTCCACAGCTCCCTGCCAGCGTCCAGGAACAACCTTTGCGCGAGCAGCGGTTAAACCTAAGACCAGCAAGATAAGAGCTGTTGCTACAACGCGCACCAAAATAATGCGGTTCATAGCAAAAGGAGTACCTTGGAAAAGAATGACTGGAGGTAAGAAATCTTTAAGTGACGGAAGTTCCGGACCGCGTTCGGCTAGAACTCGAGCGGAAAACGCAGCAGCGTTTAATAAACCGTTCATCTTTCGTCTCCTTAGTGCATAGTCTTATGCAAGCCCAACTAAGCTTACTCCACTTCACGACATTAGTTCTGTAATATTTACACTATGTGAACAGTGTCATCCCTGAGTGCGGACAGCGTCGCGAACTCCATAGGTAGTGCCCTTAAACGGGGCAAAGTTGTCTTCGCGAGGAGCGCCTGGTTCGTGCTTAATATTGCGGTCGGTACCGAGCTTTCCTTCGGCCTTAAGCCCTGGAATTTCAGTCAAATCGTATGGTGTGGTCTGGTACACCCAGTTGAGCCAGTTACGCCACAGCAAGTTCGCATGCGCACGCCAAGAGAAGAGCGGCGATAGCGTTGGGTCATTATGTGGATAATAATTCTCAGGAAATGGAACATTATCCAAACCACGCTTCATATCGCGCTCATATTCGCCAGCCAAGGTATCGCGCACATACTCCCAGTGACCCAAGATAAAGACTTCCGAGAAATCGCGCGTGGCTATCAAACCCGAGCCAGCGCGTTCTCCGCGCGTAAGCACCTGCAAAGCGGGATGCGCGGCAATCATATCTTCGTCCATACTTACTACGCGCGAATGAGGTTGCAAGCAAATCTCGTCGAAACCGTTCGTTAGAGTTGTACTCGTCTTGTAGCCACTGCTCAAAAACGCCAAAAATCTTACTGGACTCAATGTGCTTTTCGATGCCGTAGCGGTAGTAGAGGCCGGCCATCGCTCCCCAGCACAGATAAACAGTGGAGAAAACGTGGGTTTGTGCCCAATCGATAATGTCTTTGAGCTCGTCCCAGTAGTCAACCTGTTCGAACTCGAGGTGCTCAACCGGGGCACCCGTAATAACGAAGCCATCGTAATAGTTGTCTTTGAGAGCGTCGCGGGTCTCGTAGAACTTAATAAGATGATCGGCGCTCGTGTTCTTCGTCTCGTGCGAGCTGACGCGCATAAAGTCGATGTCTAGCTGCAGTGGTGACTTCGACATAAGGCGCAGAATTTGAGTTTCCGTTTCGATCTTCTTGGGCATGAGATTAAGAATGCACATGCGCAGCGGGCGCACCTGCTGCTCCTGTGCATCACGCGCGCTCATCGCGAAAATGCGTTCGGCGTCGAGAATCTCTTTTGCGGGAAGACCTTCCGGGAATTTAATAGGCATACATACCATTATGTAACAGGTGAGGTACGAATGAGGTATTGGCAATTACGTGGTGGCAATTACGTGGTGAGCCATGCAGCATCCCACACTTCATGCCATACTGCATTCTGGGGCGCAAAAACGGCGCTAAATCTGCCGTGCGTTATACACCGTCGCAGCACCTCATGCGCCACAGCCCTTAGCACACTTAGCCCCACCCTCACCTCGTGAGATACCTCTTGTATAGTGCCGAGCAACCGTTAAGATAGGTGTTTTTAAGTACGCAGAGAAAGAAAACAGAGAGAAAGAACACCACACAAATCCATGAATTCCAAAATTACGCGCCCTCGTCGCCGCATTCCCCCTCACCATTCCTATCGGTTTCGCTTGGTTCTTCTTGGGCGTCTCCTACGGTTTACTCATGGAGTCGAAAGGCTTTTCTGTTTGGTACACCGCGTTTATGGCGGCCTTCATTTTTGCGGGGTCTATGGAATTCATTACCGCCGACCTGTTGCTCGGCGCCTTCAATCCGCTGCTTGCCTTCTTTATGGCGCTTATGGTTAACGCACGTCACCTCTTTTACGGTTTGGCGATGCTGCGCAAATATAGCGGTGTAGGTCGAAGAAATGGTATCTCGTCTTCGGTATGGCAGACGAAACTTTTCGCATTAAATTCCTCCGCTCGTATTCCCGACGGCATCGACCGCGGCTGGTTCTATTTCTGGACGACCGCACTCAATCAGTTCTATTGGGTGGCCAGCGCTGTTTTCGGCTCTCTTATCGGTGCGCTTATTCCGTTTAGCACGAAGGGCATTGATTTTTATTTTTGGTGTCCATGTTCGCCGCAATTTTCCTGGAGGAATGGCTCAGCTCGAAGAAGCATTCCTCCGCTGCTGTGGGCGTACTCGTTTCGCTCGCAAGCCTGCTGATTTTTGACCCGAACGCTTTCCTTATCCCCGCTATGGTGGGCATTTTAGCTATTTTTACCGTCATGTACTGGAGGCGCAACCGATGACTATGACCGCTCTTCAAGCCGTCCTCATGATTACGGCGGCAGCTGTTGGCACCATGATTACGCGCTTTCTGCCTTTCCTCGCTTTCCCAGAGAGCAAGCCAATTCCGAAGTTCATCACCTATTTAGGTGAGGTTTTGCCTCTGGCTGTTATGGGCATGCTCGTTGTGTATGCGCTGCGCAATACGCCAATCACGACAGGCGCGCACGGCGTTCCTGAGCTCATCTCCCTGGCCGCGCTCGCCCTCGTTCACATCCGTTGGCGAAATCTCCTGGTAAGTATTGCAACGGGAACCGTAGTATATATGGTATTAATCCAAACCATCTTCGCGTAGAAAAGAGTCGCGATGAGCACTTCGTACACCGTTTTATGTCATCCGCGGTGCTCCACCTGCAAGAAAGCTCTCGCCTGGCTCGATGAGCACGATATCGAGTACACGTGGCGAAGCATTATCGAGGAGAACCCAACAACCGATGAGCTCTCCCAATGGACGGCAGAAAGCAACTCAAGCATCCGTCGCTTCTTTAACACCTCGGGTATGGCCTATCGTTCTGCTCATATTAAGGATCAGCTCGACGATTGGGAGAAGAACCTCTCGGCCGAGCAGGTGCGCGCTCAGGCTGTAGAGCTGCTGGCTACTGATGGCATGTTGTGCAAACGTCCGTTACTTATCGATGCTCAGGGTGTCATTTTGTGGCGGTTGGTTTTAAGGAGAGCGAGTGGCAAGCAGCACTGCTGTAGAACGCCCGCGATACCTCGTTATCGATTGGCTGCGCGGTTTAGCAATTGTCTGCATGATTGCTTACCGCACGGTCTGGGATTTTGTAACACTATGGGAGACTGATTTTTCTGACCCTTGGCATCGCGCCCTTTTCGAACCGACGGTCGCTTGGATTCCGCAATATATCGGCTTTACTTTTATATTTATTGCCGGTATGAGCTTTACGCTCGGTTCGCGTCACCTTGTTAAAGGTCTGCAGCTGATTGCCTGGAGCACTGTTATTAGCCTGATTACATGGTTCGCTATTCCCGAAAACCCGGTTCGCTTCGGCGTTCTGAACCTGCTAGGCTGCGGCATGATTGTTTTGTGGGCACTCGACCGCGTTCTGCCAGAACGTGCAAGCACGCTCGGTTTCGTTGTTTCTCTGGCGCTCTACGCGTTCTTCTTTGACGCTCAGCGCGGCACTATTTGGGGCATCGATCTGCCCGACGCTTTGTATCGCAACGATGTAACTGCCTTCTTTGGCTTCCCGCCGTCCGATTTTATATCCTCGGACTACTACCCTCTTATTCCTTATGTTTTCGTTATGATTGCCGGCTACTGCACTTTTAACGTTCTTGCTCGTGCGAACCGTTTAGCGATTCTATCCGTAGATTACACGAGCGCTCTTGGCCGCGCACTGCGTTGGATGGGTAGGCATTCGTTGGTTATTTACTTGCTGCATCAGCCTATTATTTTTGGGACGCTTTATCTCTTAAAGTAAGAGGCCCAGCTCTTACGAGCCAGGCCTTAACGCTACTTCACCGAATTCAACTGCGAATGTCTATAGGAATAGAGGAAGTAAATCGAAATTCCGATAGCTAACCACACGGCGAAGCGAATCCATGTGAGCACGGACAGGTTCACCATAACGATCAAGCAAGCCAGTGCCATAATCAGCGGGAACCATGGATTTCCTGGCACACGGAAAGCGCGGTCGAGGTCTGAACGACGGCGACGCATAATCGGCACACCTACGCATACGAGCACAAAAGCGCTCAAAGTGCCAATATTTACCATATCTGCCAGCACAGCAACATCTAAGGTTGACGCAATAATCGCAATACCAAAACCGACCATAAGCTGCAAGCGAACAGGAATACCCTTCGTATTGGTGTGCGATAATCCGCGTGGAAGCAATCCGTCGCGGCTCATCGCAAAAATAACGCGCGTCTAAACCGAGCAAAAGCACCATAACAACAGTGGTCAAACCAATAACGATGCCAAAGGAAATAATGGTTGCAGCCCAATTAGCGCCCACCAGTTCAAAAGCAGAGGCCAACGAAGGGCTCTTTTGCTGAGCCAAAACCTTGTATGAAACCATGCCTGAGGTAACAATAGCCACCAAAATATACAGCACAATCACCATTCCCAAACCGAGGGTAATACCGCGAGGAATAGTGCGTTTCGGATCTTTGGCTTCCTCCGAGGCGGTGGCCACTACATCGAAACCAAGGAAGGCGAAGAACACAAGCGCCGCACCAGAGAAGATGCCGGCGATACCGTACATGGTTACCGGCTGACCGGTTGCCCACGCAATCAGCGGCTGCTCAAGGTTGGCAGACACAGCACCCGTTCCCCATAGACACAGCTGCCTGAGATTCAGGAATAAACGGTACGAGGTTGCTGGACTTGAAAGTAAAAAAGCCGACAATAATAATAAAGAGAACAACGCCCACCTTCAGCACGGTAAGCGCTGCATCGACGCGGCTGGAGAGCTTCGTACCGATAAGCAGAAGCGCAGTAAAGAACATAACCACAACAATTGGCGCAAAATCAATCGAAAAATGCTCGGAAACCCGCCACGTTGTGTTTATATTTATGCCTATTAAGCGCAGGAAATCGTGCAGATAAACGCCCCAATATTTGGAGACAACCGAACCCTGCCATAAGCATCTCGAGGATTAAATCCCAGCCGATAATCCACGCAATAAACTCACCCAAAGTAGTGTAGGTGAAAGTATAAGCAGATCCGGCTGCAGGAACCATGGATGCGAACTCCGCGTAGCACAGCGCAACGCCTGCGCAAACCACGCCCGCAATAATAAAACTAATAATGGCAGACGGCCCAGCATGAAAAGCTATAGTTTGCGCGCCGATAGAGAAAATGCCGGCGCCTACAGCAACGGCCACAGCCATCGTGGCCAGATCCCACACGCCCAGTTCACGCTTCAGTGAGTGACCCTCAGCATGCGTTTGTTCAACGGATGATTCAATTGATTTTTTCTAAAAAATTTTCACAGACAGTAGTTTAGCGTAAAGGGCTGTTTTCCGCGTGTATGAGCAGTTTTATGAGACTGCCGGAAATTTATTTGTGATTACTTTGCCGTACCATGGCGTGTATGACGACTTTAACGAAACCTCAGATTAAGCAGTTGCGCGGTATGGCGCATCAGCTCAGCCCGCTCTTACTGATTGGGAAGAACAATATTACTGATACTGTGTTATCGCAGACAGAGCAGTTGCTCGATGACCATGAACTGATTAAAGGGCAGCTGCAAGAAGGCTCCATGCTTACCGCAAAAGAAGCTGCAGCTGAGTTGGCGGAAAATACTGGCGCTGCCGTAGTGCAGACTATTGGTCACCGTTTTGTGCTGTACCGCACTTCTCGTCGCAAGGATTACAAGAATCCTATTCGCTTAGTACGCGACTAAAACTGCGCGCAAAATCTCTAAAGCTTCAAACAAACGAGTCGATATTCGCCATTGAATATCGACTCGCGCTTTACTTTACAGTTTTCTTACAGTTATTTTTATAACATTTTTACAGTTGACATGACTGCCGCACTTCACAGTACACGGTGACGAATAACGCCGTGTTGAACCTTTATAGCCTTCAATGCGCTCAATCAAAAAGTTCACAGCATGTTCAGCGTAATCATCACATGAGGATTAATGGTGGTTAAAGTTGGGATGGAATAATGAGCTTCGGGCACGTTATCGAAACCGACCAGCTCCACATCGCCGGGAATGGCAATGTTATTTTTTTAGCAAGCTCGTGAATCATGCCAAAAGCAAGAGCGTCGTTGGCGCACACCATAACCTGCGGCATTTCGAGTTTGCCCTGCTCAACCGCGGCGAGCAAACCTTTTACGAGCTGAGCGCCGTTCTTATGATCCAAAAACTCACTGTGCAGCAGATAACGCGAGTCTAGTGCCCTGTCCTGCTTTTTCGAGCGTATCGATGTACGCGCGCGAACGCACGTCTACCGTACCGAACTTGGCGGCTTTAATGCGCGCAACGTAATCAGCCTCACTCTCTAAGTTCTTCGAAGCGGGCGCACCCGCAAAAAGCGATGCGCTTCTTTCCCGCAACCAGCAAGCGCTCAACAACCTCACACACGCCCTCGTAGCTGAGCATGGTTACGCTATCGACCTTATCGAAAGCGTTAAAATCCGAGGCGAGCACAACCGGATACGTCTGCTGGAAAATAACCGAATCCTCTTTAACCGGCTGACCGGTGAAGAAAATCCAGCCATCTGCAGGTAGCTGATGCGTTTCGCCGACTATCGACTCGACATCCTGATTATGGTAGCCGTATGTGCTCGTGAGAACGCCGTAGCCTCGCGAGCGCGCCGCCTGAATAATACTGTCGGTGAGGTACGGTTAAACGGCTGCGAGAAATCCGCGATGCCCTAGGGCCGATGAGTTTAGTGGCGCCGGTGCGCATACTGCGCGCGGCGAGGTTAACCTGGTAGCCCAGTTTGTTCATAACCTCGCGCACACGTTCGCGCGTTTCGGGACGCATATTGCCCGTGTTATTGAGCACGTTCGAGACAGTTTTAATGGAAACACCGGCTTCTTGAGCCACTTGGGTGATGGTAACTCTATTAGACATCGGAGAATCCCTCATTTTCTGGATGTGCTCAATGACATGAGCCATTTGTGTTTAGTATATAGTGAACTCTTTACCCCAGTCCTTAGGAAATGAGGGCATGCCATCAAGCTCACGCTCAGCAGCATGCCCTCGAATAGAGGAGAAAAGGGAAGAGAAGATTGTTTATGCCTTCACCGAACCGGCGGTTAAGCCGCCTACCCAGTAGCGTTGCAGGAAGAGGAAGGCGAGAATCATTGGCACAATGGATAGGAATGCACCCGATGTTACCAAATTCCAAACCTGTTCAGATGCTGCACCTGCTTGAGACTTTACCCTGCCAATTCGTAAGACCCACGGTGATTGGGAAGAGCTTTTTGACTGGTAAGCACTACCTGTGGCAGGAAGTAGTTGTTCCACGCGGCTACAACCGACAGGAGGAAAACGGTTGTTACAGCTGGACGCATGATTGGCAGCGAGACCTTAAAGAAGGTGTACATTTCGTTCGCACCATCCACGCGGGCTGCTTCAATCATTTCGTCTGGCAAGGATTCATGACAGTAGATGCGCATAAGGTATACACCCATCGGGTTGAGCATACTGGAAGCAGAACTGCCCAAATGGTATCGGTCAGCCCGAATTTGCTCATAAGCAAGAAGGTTGGGATAACCAGAGCTGTCGATGGGATCATTAATGCACCGAGCACGATGTTAAAGAAGAGGTTCTTGCCACGGAAACGGTATTTTTTGCAAAACCGTACCCAGCGAAAACAGCGACTGCTGTGGCCAGGAAGCCCCTCACGAATGCGTAGAAGAAGGAATTTAAGATCCAACGCCAGTAGATACCGCCCTGATAATTCGTGAGTGCAACAATATTGTCCCATAAGGCGAATTTCTTATCGAACCACAAGCTACCATGTGCACCGAAGAACAGACCAGAGTTTGTTTTCGTAGCCGCTACAAACAGCCACCAAACTGGAACAATAAAGTAGATGCAAGCTACAACAAGCACGCCCACGGTAAAGGCACGAGGCTGCTTCTTAATTTTATGTACTGGAACCTGAGCCATCTTAGTCCCCCAATCCAGACCGTTTGCGAGTTAAGCGCATAAAAGATCATGCTGAAGATAACAACGATAAATCCGAGCGCAAACGATACGGTTGCCGAGTAATTTGTTTGGTTGTAGTTGAAGGCCAACGCCTGCGCATACATGTTCGGCGTATATTCTGGCTGAATAATTGTTGGCGCTTGGTTTTGCGCAAAACGTTTGGCTCCGTATAGAACTGGAGAGTACCAATCAGCGAGAAGATAGTGACCATTACCAGCGAACCCGATACCATCGGTACTTTAATGCGCGTTGCAATCTTAAATTCGTTAGCACCGTCGATGCGAGCCGACTCGTACAAACTTGGAGAGATAGACTGTAATGCGGAATAAAGAATAACCATATAGTAGCCAGTCCACTGCCAAGTAACCACGTTAACCAAAGCGCCGAAAATTCCTTGAGAGCTCAAGATTTCTGGAGCTGGAAGACCAAACAGTTCGAAGATTGTGGTAAATGGTCCCATGTTCTTGGAATACATAAAGCCCCACATGAGCGCACCGATAACGCCTGGAACTGCATACGGTAAGAAGATAACCAAACGGCTCACAGAAGCGAAACGATTCTTTAACGAATCCATCAGCAAAGCAAAAATCAATGCTAAACCGAGCTGAATCGGAACCATAACAATTGTGTAGATAATAACGCGGCCTAAACCGGTCAAGAAAATCTTATCGGTAAAAACGCGTTGATAATTTGCTAATCCCGAGAAGTGCTCACCGTGAACCTGCGTGTACGTAAACAGAGACACAATAAACGCGTAAACAAGCGGAATAACAAGGAAGAGTACGAAAAATAATGAGGAACGGAGCGGTAAAGATCCAGCCCCACAAGCCTTGAGCGACTCAAACTTTTAACTTGGGTATTATTATTTTTCACCTTAATGTCCTCTCAAGCTTTCATTCGCCATTGAATGCGGTGAAGGAAAAGTAAGGAAATGTGGGGCGGATGGAGAAACCGCACGAGGCGGACCGCCCCACTCTATTGGAAAGGAACTATGCGAACGAGGTTCTACTTGGTGGTAAAGCCTTGCTGCTTAGCGTAGTCATTGAGAGATGTGGTCAGATCTGCAAGACCCTTCTTAGCATCTTTGCCGTCGCGCACAATGCTGGTAAAGGCCTTGGTCTGTGCGTCATAAGCGTAGGTTTGGAATGGAAGGAAGTCTTCGCCCTTGTACGCTTGTGCTGTTGGAATAGTTACTTCATTAATCTTCTGGTTGCCGAAGAATGGATCTTCCAGATTCTTAAAGAAGTCGGATTTGAGCATCTTGTTCCATGCTGGGAACAGACCTGCGGTTGTAACGCCAATCTCCTGAGCCTTATCGGAGTCGAAGAGATCGTGTGCCACCTGTGCTGCTACCTTCGTGTTTGCAGCCTGGTCCGTTACTGCCCATGCAGAACCACCCTGGTTTACAGCAGGAGTGGAATCGTCCCACACTGGAGCCTTTGCTAAGCGGAAGATACCCTGCTCAGAACCGTCCAAGCCCTTCAAATAACCGCCGAGCCAAGAAGCCTGAACATACAGAGCGTACTTACCCGACACCATGGAAGTGTTCCAATCGGTCGTGTTTGCGTCTGTAGTATCGACCAAGCCTTTCCTTAACAAGACCCTCGCCAGAACTCCATAACGTCCTGAACACCCTCGGAGTTAAAGTCGATACCTACCTGATCTGCCTTTTTCTGCAGAGTAGGTGTATGGCTTAGCACCTTTTTGTGCAAACAAAGCCATGTTCACAGCGGTACCGTTAGGGTTCCAGTCGGACAAGTAACCGTCGAAGCCTGCAGCCTTTAAGTCGCGACCAACCTGAGCAAATTCTTTCCAGGTTGTTGGGATCTTGAGGTTGTACTTGTCGAATACTGGCTGGTTCACATACATAACGAATGGACCCAAATCCACAGGAATGCCGTAGACGGAGCTACCACCACCAACGGTTACGCCGTTCCACGCACCCTCGGTATATTCGCTCTTGTACTTATCCATGCCATACTTGCTCAAATCCACCAAATGCTTTTTGTGCACCCGATACAAACTGAGGCATTGCTTCGTATTCAAGCTGAATAATGTCTGGGCCGCCCTTGCCCGCCTTAATAGCGTTCTGGAACTTTACATACTCTGGGCTACCCTGACCAGCATTGTTCCAGCAGACCTGCACATCGTCATGCGTTTCGTTGAAGTTATCGACAATCTGTTCGATGGCTGGGTACCATGCCCACACCGTAACTTTTTCTACGCCTTCCTTCTTTACCTTATTCTGGCAGCTCGCAGAATCGTTCTTGTGAGCATCAGTTCCTTCTTTTTGGGAACTGTTTGAAGCAGATGGGCTACATGCAGCCAAACCGATTGCCAAACTAGCGGCAGCAATACCGGCTAGAACCTTCTTCAATTGCATCGAGTACTCCTTTGTCTCTCTTTGTCTTTGTCTTTCTCTTACTTCACTTCTTTTATTTCACTTCCACAGCCGTCCACGACACTGCTGGCAAAGTAAGAGTTACTGCTCGCCTTGCTCGTCGAGTTGAGCGGAGGTGTTGCGAGATGGTGTTACGCGATTTTGATTGTCTGCGGTATTCGCTGCATACATATCGTCGTCGTGCACCGTTGTTGCTTCTACAGTGCTGAACCCTGCGTGAGGCAACGAAATTTCTACGTCTGCAGCCTGCTCGAGCGAGCGGTTCGTCAGGAGGATAACGTGCGATCCGTCTTCGCGCTTTACTACCACAGAATTTACTGACTCTACTTCTCCGTACGCCTTTGCAGCGATTGGAGTAGATGATTGCTTTGGCTCCAAAACCGTTCCGCCCTTGGTGAGCTTGGCGGTTAAGGCGAATGGGTAGAAGGTCGTTTGACGCCATGCGTCGCCGCCTTTTTGAGTCATGATTGAGCAATCACATTCACCAGCTGTGCTAAGCTGGCAGCCTTTACGCGGTCTGCGTTCTTGAGCAACGTGATCATAAGATCGCCGAAGACGACAGCATCCATCGCGTTGTACACATCTTCGAGCAGGTGTGGCGCAACCGGCCAATTTCCAATACCTTGAGGTACCTTGCTTTGCTCAGCACTCTGATACCACACGTTCCACTCGTCGAAGCTAATATATACGTCGTGATTACTGCGCTTCTTCGCCTTCACAGTATCGATAATGGCGCCCACTTCCTTAATAAAGCGATCCATATCGACGCCGGATGCCATGAAGCTTTGCAGATCGCCATCGTAATGAGCTGGCTCATAGTAGGCGTGGCACGACAGGAAGTTCACCAGATCGTAGGTGTGTTCGAGCACGGTTTCTTCCCACTGACCGAAGGTTGGCATATCGTGAGCTGCCGAACCGCACACCGCCAGCTGCAAGTCTGGATCGATTTGACGCAAACCGCGCGCAACATCAGCCGCCAGCACACCGTAATCTTCTGCCGACTTATGACCGAGCTGCCATGGGCCCGTCCATTTCGTTGCCCAAGCACCAGAGGCGAATATCGAATGGCTCTTCGGCACCGTTTGCTTTGCGCTCATCCGATAGCTTGGTTCCGCCAGGAATATTGGCGTATTCTACGATGTCGAAAGCTTCTTGCAGGCCGCGTGTACCAAGATTGATGGCTTCCATCAGCTCGTTTGGCTTGCCATCGACGGACACCTTCTAAGCCATGCATCCATTTCGTGCAGACCAAACTCGTTCGTTTCGGTCGAATGCCATGCTGTATCGAGGCGACGTGGACGCTGCTCTACTGGACCGACGCCATCTTCCCAGCGATAGCCAGAGACGAAGTTTCCGCCCGGATAGCGGATCGTTGTGGCACCCAGTTCGCGTACAAGATCGATAACATCTTGACGGAAGCCGTTCTCGTCCGCTGTTGGATGACCCGGCTCGTAGATGCCTTCATATACGCAGCGACCCAGATGCTCTGTGAAAGATCCGAAGATGCGGTTTGGAACTTCGGAGAGTTCGAATTCATCGTCCGCTACGATACGCGCTGTTAATGCGGATGGATTGTCGGTGTGCGCCATGTGCTGCCTCCCTGTTTAGATTTAACTCTACTTACCGCTTCCCCATCGTTGGAGTTTAACCGTTTCGAGTAAATGGAACGTAAGTAAAAAGTAAGTAATTTGAGCTAGTACAACCTTGTATTAATGATTTTTAGTATATCGTTTACCCTAAATATTTGACTAGCGCGACACGCCGAAAGTTTTGAGCGCACGGTTTGAGTTTCTGTGTCAGCCTTTACACCTGAGTGCACGTGCAAAGGCTGTAGCAGCTAATCGTGTGGTACGTTTTGCACGTAACGCCTCGCGTAAAACTTACCACGAAAAACAGCCGTTTGTGAACGTTCACTTTGTGGTGAGCTTTACACGTGACGTTTCGTGTGAAGCTTACCGCTTTAACTGTTACAGCTATAGACAGCGATACGCGTTACAGCAGCCAGCCCCTCAAACAGCCCCTGGTAAAAGCTTTACCGAGTACAGATAATCAACAGCTATGACCGTTACAGCACCGTAATCATATATACCCCATCTAGAAAGCGCATAAAATCGAGCTTTTCGAGTAAGAACCAAACGAACCCATAGCTTTAACGGTTACAACTGTCGTTATCCATACGCGTTACAGTTGTTTGAAGCCACAATATGCTCAGGTAAAAGCTTTACTAAGTACAGCTAATCAACAACTGTAAAAACTAAAGCCCAAACCCACACCCATCGCATGTGACCGGGCGCACAGTTTCACACTGAGATTACATTTTTCTCAGACTTTTCTCAGGTTCTTCTTGGAGTGTTGTTCAGCTTCGGACGGTTATGTATAAATCACGCAAGGAAAACCGCACAGGAACCCGAACTTGAGTTTCAAGCAGAAGGACGCTGAGCTGATTCTTCCCCAAGAAAATTGAACCCTCTTCTTCTTTTCTCTTACACCTCGACGCTTGCAGCAGAATGCACGCCGAGGTTTTCTTTTTCTATGTATCTCCAGAGCAGTTAATTTTCTAAAACATCTAGAAGAGGTCGTAGTTCATGAGCAAAATTCGGGGTATGAACTTCCAAAAATTGCTCATATTCTTCCGGTGTTCTGGGCTTATTCCTGTATGTTTTAAGTCTTCGAAAACACGCCTGTGCGACTTTAGCACGATTAATATCTAAAACATCGAGGAGAAAATCATCGGGAGATTTTACACTCATCGGCAGATTGCGCAAGGATACTTCTGGGAAATCTTTCACGTTGAAGGTCACTAAGGTATGAGCTGGAGACATGTGCGCCGCAGCTAATACATGACGATCTCCTTCGTCACAGGTCATAGAATCAATTAACGTTTCGTAAGATGTAATAGTTGCATCTGGAAAGAAATTTTGCATATATTCTATACGTTTATCAATGTCCGCAGTAGGGTTATTAAGCTTAACAACTCTACGTAATTCATCTAGAACACCTTGAGACCAATACGGAACATATAATCTCTCCTCAGCCAAAGTGAGGAATAGATCACAATAAATTTCTCCATACAATGAACAAGTATCAAAGAACACGCTAAAAAGGCACAGTAATCTACTTCCGAATTAACGGATTATCTAGCGATAACGACGGATCTTCGGTAGCCGCCAAACTATCCATGGCTTCATTGAATTCACGATGGCGCCTTTCTGCATATTCTTGCACATCCTTCAGCAGAATCCGACGGTGTCTACCAACTTTCTGATATGGGATATGCCCACCTTCAAGTAATTTCACAAGAGTTGGTCGACTCATGGATAACATATCAGCTGCTTCTTGTGTTGTGAGCTTCATTTCAAGTGGCGCAACAAAGATAGCCTTATTGTTTGATAACTGTTGCGTAACCTGTAAAGAACACGAGCAAGCTCTCCCGTAAGAGGTAATTCCTCATATCCTGGCAACTTCAAATACACAATCGGAAAATCTTCCTGGGAAGCTATATCTTCAAATGCCTTCATAATGTTGACATTCTGAGCACGCTCTTTGTCGTCAGGATAATATGTTTCTGCTTGGCACATACCTAGTGAAGGAGACATAATATAACCACCTTTTCCCCTTACAATTTTTATTCGAAATATTCGAAAAATCTAGTAGAGATAAAAGCAAACTATTGTGCCGACTTCACAATGTGGACAGTCAGCACAATAACATCATTCCTTAGTGCGAGCTAAGCACTCCCCTACAAGCATCCTTCATGCTCTTCACGAACGCACCAATATGCGCCGGCGCCTCAGCGCCGTACTGTTCAAGCAAGCGGATAATCGCCGAACCCGACAATCGCACCGTCCGAGATTGCAGCCATATCATGCGCCTGCTGCGGAGTTGAAATTCCAAAGCCGACTGCACACGGAACGGGCGTATTCTCGCGAATCGTTGCAACAAGAGAACTCACATCTGTGGTAATCTCCGCACGCTCCCCCGTCACTCCCAAACTGGAGACAACATAGATAAAGCCTCGAGCCTCGCGTGCGATCATGGCGATGCGGTTAGCCGAGTTGGTGCGATAAGCGAAATATAAATCAACGCCATGTTGCGCGAAAAACTGGTATGCAGAACGCAAGAAATACACGTATCCCTAGGTGTATAAAAAGAATGCTGCGTTCTGACACTACGAAAGAGTGTCAGGCCTTCAAGTCGGAACGAAGTCGAAGAGAAGCGCGACAGAGCTGAGCGCGAAACGTGGCTGAGAGCTCTGAACGGTCATAATGGTCTTCCTTTGAACTGTTGTTGGCAGCCGTAGCGAGAAAAACGCCCGACTCGTGAACTATCTTCCAGTATGTGAGACTTTAAGCGCGGATAGTACGCTTTTACGAGCACGAGCAGCAGGGAAGAAGTTGAAACACCCACAGGTTGATGGTTGGTGTGAGAAAAAGCTGCCAGACCGCGCGCCTGCAGGGCGTGACGAGCATGGCCGCGACGCCGATAATTCCAGCGGCTTTGAGGGTCGACGAGGTTCGCTTTAAGGTTGCTGATAGTGCGCTGATTGCACCGGGCATCATGGCCAGCAGGGAGGTTCCGCGCGATACCAGATCACTGGCGCCGAACACGACGCTCATGCCGGGAACGAGCACCGCGCCGCCGCCTACGCCGAGCAGAGCGGACAGAACACCCGAGATGATACCGAGCAACACCATGCCTGTACCGGTGAGCCAGGTGACAGTGACGTGCGAGATGCGCGACGGGCTTTCGAAGAATTGGCTAATAACAATGCCTACAAGGAATACGACGAAGGCCCAGCGTAAGAATTTCTCGGAGAGTTTTTGCAACAGTTTCGAGCCGACCCATGCGCCGGTGATGGTGCCGATAATAACCAGTGCACCCATCGACCAATTTACGTGACCGCCGAATGCGTAGGAGATGATTCCGCCCAAACTTGCCAATGGCATGGCTGCGAGCGATGTAGCCGATGCTTGGCGCTGCGTGAGGCCGTAGAGCAGCAAGCCAGGAACCATAACCGTTCCACCGCCCACGCCGAAAAGGCCGGAGAAAATGCCGACTGCTATCCCGATGGCGAGGAGCAGAAGAATGGGGCGCGTGGTGTTCGTCGTGGTTTTCTTCATGCTTGCCATGGTAGGGCGAGCGGCGAACAGGTCTCGTATGGCGGTGGGGTAAATACCGTTGTAACGCTACTTATCCCACCGACAGAAAAATCGCTCGAAATGTCTCCAAAAACGGCGGTGGGGTAAACACCGTCGCAACGCTATTTACCCCACCACTCGCAGAAGAAAACTAACTCAAGCCTTCTCATTCAATCGCGAATGCCTATACGAATACGCGAAATAAATGGTAATGCCGGCGGCCAGCCACACGAGGAAGCGAATCCACGTGAGTACAGACAGGTAGAGCATAACCACGAAGCACACTGCCGCAACGATGAGCGGTAACCATGGGCTACCTGGAGCCTTAAAGGCGCGCTCTAAGTCTGGACGCTTCTTGCGCATAATTGGCACACCTACGCATACGAGCACGAAGGCGCTCAGCGTACCGATGTTCACCATGTCAGCCAGAACGCTAATATCCATAGTGGAGGCAATCAGGGCAACAACAATACTGGAAACGATCTGCAAGGTTGCAGGAACGCCACGCTTATTGGTGTGCGAAATGCCTTCTGGCAGAAGCTTGTCACGACTCATAGCGAAAACGACGCGGGTCCAGCTCAGCAGCAGAACCATAACTACAGTGGTCAAGCCAACGAGAATACCAAAGGAAATAATCTGAGCTACCCGAGTCAGCGCCCACAAGTTCGAAGGCAGTAGCCAGCGAAGGGCTCTTCATTTGAGCGAGCTTATCGTAGGAAATCATGCCCGAGGTAACGAGCGTAACCATCACATACAGGAAGATAACGATGCCCAAACCGATGGTAATGCCGAGCGGAACCGTGCGCTTTGGCTCTTTAGCTTCCTCAGCAGCGGTAGCGATAATATCGAAACCGATAAACGCGAAGAAGACGAGAGCCGCGCCCGAGAGAACGCCGCCGAAACCGTACATAGTGTCCGGCAAAGCCGAGAGCTTTCTGCAGCAGAGGCTGTTCAAGCGAGGTGAGCACGGACGAGCCGGAACCGGTCACCGCTCCTACGGACTGCTGAGGAGGCACGAACGGCGTGAGGTTGCCAACTTTAAAGTAGAAGAAGCCGGCCACAATAATAAAGAGGACAACGCCTACCTTCACCACGGTAAGTACGGCGTCGAAATCGCTGGAAATCTTCGTGCCCATAAGAAGCAGAACAGTAAAGAAGGCGACGATAGCTACTGGCGCGAAGTCAATGGTAAAGTGCTCGGATACGTGCCACTGCGTTTCCACAGGGAAGCCAATAAGGCGGAAGAATTCGCGGAAATAGAGGCCCCAGTATTTGGAAATAACCGAGGCAGCCATAAGCAGTTCGAGAATAAGATCCCAACCGATAATCCACGCGATAAATTCACCCAAAGTGGTGTAGGTAAAGGTATACGCCGAGCCAGCAGCCGGAACCATCGACGCGAACTCCGCGTAGCAGAACGCCACACCCACGCAGGCAAGACCTGCGATAAGGAAGCTCACAATAGCTGCCGGACCCGCATGGAACGCGATAACCTGCGCCCCACAGAGAAAATACCTGCGCCCACGGATACAGCCACAGCCATCATGGCCATATCCCAGACACCTAAGTTACGTTTGAGGGAATGACCCTCTGCATGAGTTTGTGCCAGCGCAGACTCGATTGATTTAGTTCTAAAAAGTTTCACATGGATACTGTACCGTGTTCCCTCGCGTTTGTAGAGAAAAAGAGGGCGAAACAGGCTGATTATTTTACCTAGTGGGACAGTATTGCTAGGGTGAGACAGAAAACGACCACTAGGGTGGAACGCGCAGCGGCATTTAAAAGCTCTACAATTGAGGAGAGATTCGTTTTGAGCGGCAAACGATGGGAGAAAGCATGGACGTTCCAGACACATCAGACAAAGAATCGCGGCATCTCGAAAAGAAATTCCTCCGCGCCCGCGAGCGCGCACGCGATGCGTATAGGAACAACTTCAACAACGATTTCGATACGCTTAACACGGACGAGCAGATTGAGTATTTTAAGCGCCGCGGCATAAAATTTGAGCGCTACAGCGAAGATAAAGCCAAGACGTTTATGCTCGAAAGCACGTACTTCTTTAAGCTCAAAACTTTTGCCACGAATTTCTTAACCGATTCAGATACGAATACTTTTTATAAACCCTCGACTTCGCTCAACTGCGCGATGTGTCGATTCTCGATTATCGTTTGCGCTCGCTGATCACATATTTATCAAGCAATATTGAGCACGCTTTGCGCATACGTTTTAACCGCGTTCTTGAGCACTTTCGACGACGATAGCGATGAGGCTACGCGTCCGTACATTGAGTATCGTCGCAAGGCAAACCCTCGTTATGATGTGAGCCGCGAGCTCAGTCGCAGTGTTACACGTCGAATCTTATTCAGCAGTACGATTTCGCCCAGATGAAGCCGGTCTGGCTATTATGGGAAACTACGGATTTTTCATACGCTTATTATGAGCTACCGCTCGTACGTGTACTCGAAAAATCTCAGCGACGTAATCGATAGTCTATTCACGCCGTCTCGCAAAATTCGTAACGCGGCAGCGCATCATAATAGCGTGCTTATTCCAACGCGTCAGGGAAAAGCGCGACTATAGCGAGCTCTACTATCTTGCCAATATTTTTCCCTGCCATGGGGCGAGCACACGCACGCTGAGCATCTTAAGCGCGCCGATGTTATGCGCACGATTATGCACGAGCAGATGGTCAGCCAGTTTGCCTCGCTCCTGCTCGTGCATGTGAATCTTGTGGCGAGCACTGCTGTGCGTCAAAGCGCGGTTAAAGAGGTGAAAGATTATCTGAGCCGTCTCGAGTATCACTGGGATTGGTACGCGGGGTCGAACAGTTCGTGCCCGACGTTAACGCGCAAGCTTACGGCTATTAAGACGCTGCTCGAGAGTTTCTGCTCTTTTATGGAGACGCTCGATAATGGTGCGCTTAACGAGGACGAGCAGCTTCTTCTTCTGCCTCCTACCCCACGCGCCGAGACTGAAGAGGTGCTGCATTATATGGAAAACTGCTTTATTGAGGATGTGCGCGATAATATTCATGAGCTCAACGAGTTTGAGGAAACGAGCACGGATGAACTGCAGTCGGAGTTACAGCTGATTGAGGACGCCGATACAGATTCTCAGCAGCCGCCAAGCGAGGAAGAGATGCTCGCTGAAATTATGAGGCAGATTGAGGAGATTAAGCATGACGAATCGCGTGCCTGAACAGTACGAAAATCAGCGTGTGGGCGTGCAAGGTTACCGCGTTTTAAACCTCGACCTCGACGGCGTGTGCGCGGATTATAACGCGGGAGTAAAAGAGTATTGCGTGCGTCACGGTTTGATGAGCGCGAGCGTTACTCCACCCATGCACACGTACGCGTTATGGGAGAACGAGGGCTGGCCTTTCCACAACCTGCAGGAGTATATCGAGATTCATAAAGCTGCCGCCCTTGAGGGACTGTACGAGAACTTGCCCGCTCTGCCTAGCGTAACTGAGGCTCTGCACCGTTTAGCGCACGAGCACGTATATATTCGCATTGTGACGCATCGCCTGTTTGTTTCCGGTCAGCACGACGCGTGGTGCAAGACACCGCACGTTGGCTCGAAAAGCACAAGATACCATATATGTCGCTGTGTTTCGCAGGGATTAAAGATTCGATTGCTGCCACGGTTCACATCGATGATTTCGCCTGCAAAATATCGACGCTTTTGCGCGCAGCCGACCAGCAGGTTGTTGTGTTCGAGCAAGATTACAACCTTGATTGCGCTGGATCTCGTATTCGCGATTGGAGCGAGGAGAGCGTTGATTATGTGCTAGAGCTGTTTGAGAACGCTCAGTAACGCGCAAGCGAACCACTCTCAGGTTTCTTTTCAGGGTTTTCCTCGGGGCGTTACTCAGGTTCGTGCGGTCATATATAAACCAACGCAAGGGAAGAACCGCACAGGAACCCGATGCTATCAAGCGAACGGACGCTGAGCTGGTTCTCCCCAAGAAAACTGAATCCCTTCTTCCCTCTTTTCTCTCTTACGGTAGTGGTCACCTCAGGCAACTGAAGTGACCACTACTGATTTACTGGTTTATTTCTTTAAATTCCACAGGATCTATGTATCCTTCCCACACATCTAGGGGGAACAGTTCTGCACAAAATTCCATCCACTCATTCACAAGATTCATAGAATCATCAGCTAGCCAACGCAATTGCAATCCGCCCATCACGCTCATCGCTAGAGACCATAGTTCATAAAAACGTTCTCTATCAGAGGCATACGGCTCCGGCAGCATCCAATTAATCTCAGAAACAATGCTCCAGAAACGTCTGTGACGATTAATGAAGTAATCATGTGCAGGATGCTGAGGGTCTAAAGATTCTGCATACAAAATAATAGTAAACGGCTTCACCAGCATAGTTCGCTCACAGTTAGTCAACACAATATTGAGCGTAAAACGCGGAAAATAGTAATGCTCTGTACCCTCGCTATCGCGAGCCAGAGCGTTACTGTAGTTAAAATCATCCATGACCTGCTAATCATAAATCCTCTCAATAACCAGACGCAGCAAATCGTCTTTACTATCTACGTAGTGGTAAATCAAAGCTTCCGTAATGTTCAAGTCTTCGGCAATATCTCGTAAAGGCATGCCCCAAAAATCCCTTTTGAGCGATAACGCGCGCAGCTGATTGAGCTATCTGTTCGCGTCGCTCGTCCGCGGCTATCCGTTTCTTATGCTTAGCCTGGCTCAACACCAGTTTTCGCGCCTGACTTTCCCCATCGAAGCTCAAAACATGCGATTGACGGAACTGCTCCCATGGTTCGAAATACATTGCTTCCTCTTCACTTGCCCTATGGAGAGCCCTAGCTCTGTGTACTCTATAAGACTTAGTGTACCGAGAGCTAGGGCTGGGAGGAGGCGGTCAGCCAAGTTTTATATCGCGTTCGCGCGCACAATCTCGTTATAGCGCAACGCGGAATCCTTCCAAATACGCTCCTGAGTATCGTAATCGACGCGCACAATACCGAAACGCTTCGTATAACCCCATGCCCACTCGAAGTTATCGAGCAGAGACCACGCGAAATAGCCAGCTACTGGAGCGCCCGCTTCGATAGCATCGGCTACCGCGTTCACATGCGCGTTTAGATAGGCGACACGCTGCGGATCGTGAACAATCTTCTTGCCCTCGTCCTCGCTCACCTCGTCGTCCCACGCAGACCCGTTTTCCGTTATAAACAGCGGCAGACCTGGGAAACGCTCTGCAAGTTCCGTAAGCATAACAGTAAGCGCTTGAGGCTCTTGATTCCAGCCCATCGCAGTCAGTTCGCCTGTAGGTGCCATGCCGCGCACATGCTCTTGCGCTGGTACCGGGTTACCGATTTGAGACAGTACCTGCTCGCTACCCTGTACGTGCGTGCTCGAATAGTAGTTAATACCGAGGTTTTGCAATGGCTGATGAATGATGTCTAGATCGCTCGGCAGCACATAATCCCAGTTGGTAATATGCTTGGTAGCCTCGAAAATCTCTGGATCGTACTTACCCTCAAGCATTGATCGAGCCATACCTCGTTAGACATAAGATCGGCGCGACGCTTAGCAGCTACATCTTCTGGAGCGTCCGTTTCTGCCACGTTTGCAGCCAAGTTAAGCGTTACGGATACATCGATATCGCCACCCAAAATCTCGCGCAAAGTGGTTACCGCTAAACCGTGTGCGAGGTTTAAGTGGTGAACCGCGCGCAGCGCTTTATGGTAATCAACAACGCCCGAGCGTGTACGCCGTTACCGTAACCGAGGTACGCTGCGCACCATGGCTCGTTTAAGGTAATCCAAGAATCAACTTTCTTACCGAAAGCGCGCGCCACAACAGCCACATACTCAGCGAACTTATATGCGGTCTCGCGGTTCGCCCAGCCGCCGCGGTCTTCCAAATACTGTGGTAAATCCCAGTGGTAAAGCGTAACGAAAGCCTTAATTCCTGCGGCGTGAAGCACATCAATCAAACCCTCATAGTACGCGATACCTTCAGGATTAACCTCGCCATTAATGTCTGGAATAACGCGCGACCAAGAGATGGAGAAACGGTAGGCGCTCACGCCCAACTGCTTCATCAATCTCAATATCTTCTGGATAGCGATGATACTGATCGCAAGCCACGGAGCCATCGGACTTATCGATAACCGCACCCTCGCGCAAGCACAGAGTATCCCAAATCGATGGAGTGCGGCCTCCTTCAGCAGCAGCACCTTCTACCTGAAAAGATGCGGTAGCAGTTCCCAAATAAAATCCTGTGGGAATGAACGTGACATAAATTTTTCTCCTTTGAAATGAGTACGTTACTAGTGTAACTTAATCGGTTCATATATTGAAAATATGGTAACTTCGCACATCGAAATATGTCGAAATTGCTTAAAGAGTGCATTTTTTCTCAGCATTCTTTCAGGTTCTTACTGGGGTGTTGCCCAGCTAAGCGCGGTTATATAGAAGCGTCGCAAGGAAGACCACCCAGCAGGTTCTTCCCCGAGAAAACTTAATCCTCTTCTTCTCTCTTCTCTTCCTCGAAGACCGTTTCACACGCGTGAAGCGGTCTTTTGGGTTAATGAGGGCTAGTTTTTGTGCTTCTTTGCGCTGTCAATCATGACGCGCGCAGACACGTCGGGGTTCACAACGTCTCAAACAAACAGAGATAGAAAACCTCGCTGGAGATGATGAGGAACCAGCGAGGTTATATTCCTACAGGGCATCAGCTTTCTTGAGTTCGCCGAAAGTCTGCGAAGCGCATCATCACAGATCATTAACCCCTATAGGAAGCCTATTCCAGCGAGAACGCCTGCTTGTAGGTTCGCCCCCGCTCTTTCCGAAACACTGCCGATGATTGCCGAGCCGAGCGCACCGCCAAGGTCTCCAGCTAGCGCCAGCAAAGCGAACAGTGCGGTTCCACCAGTTGGTAGCATGCGCGCGGAAATACTAATCGAACCTGGCCACATAATTCCCACCGAGAAGCCGCACAGAGCGCAACCAATTAAACCGAAGACCGGAATCTGCGCTAAACCGGCGATTAGATAGCACGCTAAGCACATAATGCCAGATCCGAGCATGAATACGCTCAGGTCGATTTTGCCGCCAAATTTTCCATAGAGCACGCGGCTCACACCCATCAGCACAGTAAATCCACAAGACCCAGCCAAATCTCCTACACTTTTGCTCACATGGAGCGCGGACTCTGCGAAGGCAGGCGCCCACTGCACCATCGCAATCCCCGAGGAGTCGGCGCATACCATCAGAACAATAAACAGCCAGAACATTTTTATTGCGCGCCAAATCTCTCAGGCTCATACTCTCACCGTCTTCGACGAGCTTTTCGATTGGACAGGTGAGGAAGTTATAAATGTTGTAGAGCGGAATGAGCGCCCATACAACGGCCAAAATACGCCATTATCCATGCCAAAAATCGCGAAAAACACCGTCGATAAGAGCACACAAGGCCTACCGAGCCCCAGCAGTAGAAGGAGTGCAGCAGGCTCATCATACTGGTCTTGTTTTCGAACAGGCATGCTTCTACGATCGGACTGGCTAAAACTGGTTAAGCCGCTACCGACGGCATAAATCATCGAGCAAATGCGCGCCAATAAACGGATCGCTTACGAGGTCTGGAATAAACGCCAAACCCAGCAGTCCCAAACCGAAGGCGACTTCTGCAACCACAATGCAGGCGCGGTAACCGAGCTTATCGACCACCTTGGCGCAAAACGCGTCGGTGACCAACTGGGTAACGAAAAAGCAGCTCGAAATAAGCGCTAAACGTTCGAAACCAATGCCCCGCGAGCGGTAAAGGTTACGAAGAGCAGCGGCACAAAGTTCGCAGCAAATCGCTTGGGTCACGAAACCCCACAGTGGCACCATAGCGTGCGACGGCATTTTGATTGCGTAGCATGCCGCATTACACTCCCCGCGCGAATATTCTCAGTCTTGTGCTCGAGCTGAATATCTTCGTACACGCGAACGCCACCATCGCCGGTTGGGCTCTGTGCAACCAAACCGAGCTTTACGCTCTTGCGGTCTGGCAAGAGAGTAGCGAGTCATGTTGTATTTTTCACCGTCGAGGGAGTAGTGGAAGGAGAACGTTCTCCCCACGCGGCAGGCCTTCATCCAAATAGAATCGTAGCTTTCTGGAATATTCACGCCGTTGGCATCGTCGGAAGCACCATCGCGCGTTACCACACTCACGGCTGCGTGTGCCAAAATCGGAGAGTTCGAAACAGCACTTTTACCCTAATTATCGAGGTCGTGCATAATCATAAACACGCCTGCATCGTACGTGCTTGCAAAAATTCTGACTTCATCTTCACGCCAAAGACGAAATCGCCTTCTACTTCGTGTAGAAATATGGCGCATTGTTCAGTTTGCAGGCGAAAGCTATCGCCTTCGCTTTCCGCTCCGTCGCAGAAAAATCGGTACGGGCAGGAGCGGTCGCGATTACTGCATCATCTTCGAAAGCAATCTTGCCTTCGTTAATCCACTGCCAGGTAGAAAAATCTAACATCGTTGTTCCTCCTCAGGTTAACTGAGTTCATCTCATATATGTCGTTTATAATTACACGAGCACCAACTCGCTCGACACTGGAAGATTCTCGCCATAGTATAATTATTTCGTCAAACACTGCCGTGCGTAGAAGCACTGCTGTGCATGAAGCACCACAACAAGAGAAATCCGCCACCACGCCATTATCTCAATGCGTTTCTCCCACAGGCCAAGCCGAGCCGAAAGAAATCGACGAAACCGGCTCACACGGCACACCCAGCTTTTCCGTTGCGATTTATCTCGACGATGTAACCGAACACAACGTCAACTGGCATTGGCATGCAGAGTTCGAGTAGGCGTGGTGAATCACGGATCAATCGCTTATGGAGTGCGGTCAGCGCCGCCACATCTTAAACGAGGGCAATGCGTCTTTATTAACTCGAACGTATTACATGCCATGAGTAATCTACGGCAGCGGCGAGCGTGCCTCTGCTCAGATTATCATCTTCGATGCTTCGGTTGTAGGCGGCGCGAAAGATAGCGTCTTCTATGAGCGTTATATTTCTCACTCATCCGTAACGCTTCTCTGCCCAGAGTATGTGTGGACGCCACAAGCACCTGAAACAGCACTCACGCAAGTGAGCGATAACCTGTGGGTCTGCTAGACCAAAGTGTGCTTTTTCTGATTGAAGGGGTTTCATCGTTACGTAAACGGTGAAACCCCTATGCTACCTGATTAAGACGTCACCGTGAAGCTCTGTCGCGTAGGGCAGGTGCTTGATGTAGTCACGCATGTATTTCCAGTCCGGCAGGTATCCTTCGTCACTGTACTCGTGGTTTTTCGTCTAGTAAGGGACTGCCGTCATCCGTTCTCCGTATCGGTAGTCTTACGGTGAAATCCTTCTTATAGTGAGCGTTGAGCTCACGGCCGAACGCCCTGATATTTGATGGTGGATTCGAAACGTACCAGCGTTGCGACGAACAGTTTGGCCTCAATCGGTATCGAATGCGTGTCCTGTAATACGGCGACATTTTGTGCGGTGTAGAAGGGCTCGTCCCAGTGCGAAACAGGCGCCGAGATAACTGCCTCCTAATGCAAGGGTCAGCGACCCAGCGGAAAATGGTCTCTCGCCTTCAATCTCGTCCACTCGCATGGTCACGCCGTTTTCATTGCTGTTTCTGGACACGTAGTTGTATTTGGGTTTGTCAGTGCTGGTCGTTATCGCATCGATGCCGTTCCCATTCCCGCATCGAATAGACGACATAGCAGAAACGGATGCCAGGCACGAGTGTCCAACGGAAGAACATGCTCGATGCCATTATTGGTAGACAATGGTTTCGCCTTCGGCGATTTTCATGTACCGTTCCACCCATTGCCAGTCTGAGTCCCGTCCTTTTTCGCCGGCAGCAGGAGCTGGACTTCTTTTATTGCCGGGATACGGAACGCCCTGCCATAGGAATAACGGAACCGCTCTTTCCGTAGCAAGGTGACGATAAACAGTCCTGTCCAGACATTTAACCAATTCGCTCTGATTACTGCAATGTGGTCGCTCTGTGCTGAAGGCATCCGACTGATAGCTTTATCGTTGATGTCGTGTCGCCAACGACCAGAGCATTTCCGGCTCCGTATCGACATCCGATGAAGACACATAACAGTCCACGCTGTTGGACGATTCCGTCCTCGTGACAAAAGGCACATCATCTCCGCGCGGGCGGTCGCGAACATTCAGCAGCTTTACCTTGGAATGAGGCTCCGCCTTATAAATGTCATCAATCAGTTCACCGAACGTAAAGGACTTCCAACTGGACATATCAAGATTCATGGACTTTGCCCTCCTGTACGAGGATACGCGAGGTAGTCGTTCACGGTCTGTTGAAAGTCAGTCTGGGAAAAGTCTTCCGTAGTCGGTTTCCATGTACGCTTCGGCGAGCCATTCGTCCTCATATGTCACCCTTTATGAGTGATAGATAGGCTGGTTTGGACGTACGCTCACGATAAAGGTCGAGGCCATTCGCGTTCGATATGCTCCCAGTTGCTGTTTCCGTTCGCATCGGTTGTGTCTACGCGGCCGACACCTTTCCGTTTGATGAAACCGTCGTTCTTGTAGTAGCCGAAGAACGTACTCCGATCAGTTTTTGCATGCTTCTGGCTCAGATCGAACACCATGCGCAGGCAGATACGGCGGCACCGGGTAGAAACACATCTGCGGGCAACGAGAACACGCGTCAAGCGTGAATGGTCAAGCATCTGCCGTTTGAAGTCCCTGACTGCCGCGCTGTTTCCGATGGCGCATTGCATGGGAAGAAGTACCGCCATACGGCAGTGGGTCGGCCCTGACGTGCCCGTTTTATCCTTGGCTGACGCTATCTGCCGTGCCACCCATTCGACGTAGTGGAACCCTTTGGACGGGTCAGTCTTCGTATTGGCTGACCATTGACGCTACATATTTCGGGTCGCATTGATTCTTCGTCCCGTTGTAAGGAGGGTTCATCAGCACCACGTCGATGTTCTTTGACTGTATCCAGGCGGCACGATTGAACATGGAATCCTTGACGACGTTGCTGTTTCCATCGCCGTGAATGAGCATGTTCGTGGAGGAAAGGCCAAATGCTCCTTCCTCGTATTCACTGCCATAGATTTGATGCTCTCTGACTTGTCTGCGTTCCTCCTCGGTGTCACAGTCATCCATTGCGTCGGTCATGGCCCTTACGAGGAACGCCCCGGAACCGCAGCAGGGGTCCAGCACACGCGAGTTCTTGTTGACGCCTACGACATTACTCATGAAATCACAGATACATTGGCGTGAACGCCTGGTTCTTGTCGGACTTGCCTACGGATGTTGTTGAACGTGGTGAAGAACAGGTTCAACAGATTCCTGCCCAGCAGTGTTCTTGTCATTGATGTATGGGACGACGTGAAGCTCAATGTATTCGAGGATTTCTTTGAGGTCTTCATATTGCAGGTTCTGGATGTCTTGGGTCTCAAGGACTTTTACGGTTCAATAAGCTGAGCTTGTCTGCCTTGTTCATCTTGGATTCCGAATCGTCGGCTTCCGTGAAATCGCGTTCAGTAGACCGGTCAATATGTCGGTGATGTTTCGCAGAACCACACGGGTCTTAGTCAGCATCTGACCGTCTTTACCGAGGGTTTCTTTAGCGCCTTTGTATGACAGACCATTTTTGAGTGCGAGAAGGCATGTTCCGACGAACTGGCTCCTCAAATGTTCTGTTGACCCCATTCGCGTGGAGCATTTTGTTGAGAGCATTGATTCCGTCTACGACCGCTATCTTGTCGTTGACCTTGCCGAAGCCATGTGTCCTCATACTCGTTGAATGGTCTCAGCGAGTGTTCATCTTCATCGAGATGTTCATCATCGATAATCACAGATTGCCCGTGCCATACGCGGAGTTCCATTGCCTTCTGTTTCCGCAAGTGGCGACAATCCTCTTGTCTGAGTATTCCTTCTCGAATCGCACGTATGCTTTGCAACTGGGCATAAACTCTCATCCTGATGCCATTTGGAGAAACGGTTCTTGGTCTCAATCAATATCGCAAGACGTTCATTCTCAAATCTTAGATCTAGGTTTTGGTGTTTCGTCCCTCGGTTGCTTTTTGATAGTCTTTGATGTCTTTCCCGACTGTTTTCAGCGCTTTTGCGTAGCTGAACTCGCCATTCTCTATGTTGCCCATGGTATTTCGCGCCGATGGTGGAAATGATGTCGAAGCGTTCCATCACTCACCACCTTCTTTGGTGGTAGGGACGGTTATTCGGTCGGGGTCAGCAGGCCGTTGGCGCTTGCCCCCCGATTGCTTATCATCATGGGGAACCCACTCCTTCTATCGGTTGCTCTCGCCGGTCTTGTCCGGCTTGATGCTCATATCGATGGGCAGCCCCTGTTCGCGCACGACGGCCTTGAGGAAGATGGTGACGGCTCCGGACAGGCTCAGACCAAGCTCGCCCAGTACCTTGTTGGCTTCGTCCTTGAGTTCGGGGTCGATTCTCATGGTGGTGGTCGGCACGCTCATAGGGTTGTCCTCCAATCGGATTGGTAGTTACATCGTAGTCCATCCGATTGATAAGGAGTATGCTATCGCTTGTCACACGGGCATGGGCATGCGCACGTACATGCTGCGCGTGAGCCGGTACACGCCGTTGCGGATCTGGCGTCCGATGGTGCCCCGTTGTTCGGTGGGCTCGCTCTTGAACGCCTCGGTCCAGTGGAACCATGCGAGGTAGGACTGGATGTGCTTCGTGGATACGCCCTTGAAGCCATGCATAAAGTCCTTGAGACGGGCGTGCAGGCTGTTGATGTGGTTGATGGCGTGCTCGGTCGCATCCGTGTCGCTCCAGCTGTCGCGCCGAGGCGTTCGAGGACTGCGGGTAGAGCCTCGGCCTTGTCGGTGACGACGAGGGCGCCCTTGCCGATTCGCCCGTTCAGCACCCTGTAGGCGCGTTCCTTGCCTGAGCATGCCGCGCCCGGACACCACGAGGAAGGACGCGCCCGTGTCGTCGATGCCGGTGACGACGCACACCTGCTGCTTGCTCAGGCCGCGCTTCGCGGCCTTCTTGCCGCTCTTGCGGGCCGGTCGGGGCATGGTGCCCTTCCGATATCCCTTGTAGCTGTCACGGAAGTACGTCTCGTCAATCTCGACGCGGTCGCCGGCCATCGCGTTGAAACGAGGGGTTGTAGCGTTGGATGCACTCGATGATGCGGCGGCGCATGAACCATGCGGTACGCAGACCCACTCCGCACTTGTCCATGCAGTCGCGCAGCGGCAGCTGGTCTGATGAACGCCTCCACGTAGGTCATCCACGTCTCCACAGGCAACTTGGACATGCCAAGCACACGGCCGATGTTGACCGTGAACGTGCGCTTGCAGTCCTTGCAGTACCAGCGCTGAGTACCGCTTCCCGTATGTCCCCTGCGGACGATGCTGATGGAGCCGCACCTCACGCAAGCGTCGGCGGGCAGCTCCTGCGAGCCCGTGCCGAACATATCCTCATACACGATGGAACGCAGTGCCTCAATCGCCCTGCGGCGCTCGTCGTCATCCAGCAGCGCGAGCCCGTCCCGGATCCCGCTGACCAGTTTTGCCGCCTTGCTCCACTTGCTCATGACTCAATTGTAATTACAAAGTAGTTACTAAGCAAAGTCAGAAATGCACACTCTGGTCTAACAGACCCTAACCTGTTAACCGCATGGAACGCCATGTTTAACGAAGAACCGCACTACGAGCTTACTGTTCGGCGCGAACTTTCCGAGTTTATCTGCACCACAACCGCGCTCATGGACTCACTCGTACAGCACAATCAGCCCGAACGCTCGTCGCAAAATCTCCTGCACGAGCAGCGTGTGCAGCAACTACTTAACCATATTCACGCATTTCGACGAGACTCATTACGCTCGATAGCTTAGCCGCGCTTATTTCGGTGAGCCCGAGCGAAGTATTACGCTGCTTTAAAGCGGTGATTGGCCTATCTCCTATTAGGGTATGTGAAGAATTATCGCCTCCATTCTGCTGCGCATCTACTCAGCGATACTGATTATCCGATCCGCACAGTGTACGAAATGTGCGGTTTTGACGATAGCAGTTATTTTTCTAAGTCTTTTAAGGAAGTCTATGGTAAGTCCCCACGCGAGTACCGTTCGAAGCAGTAACGCGCAGCTCGCTGACCCGAGCCTGGCTGTTTAACCACTACACCTTCGCGAACCAACACCTCTAATTCAGCAGCTACACGGTTTCGATTCATATCCAAACTATGTGCAATATCGGCAATAGTTAAACCTCCCTCGGGTTTGTAACCGTAAATATCGAAGGTCATAAACAGCTTGATTATCTCGCTTGCAGATAATTGTTGCACCGTTTCGAAAGCCAGAGCATTCTTGTCGAACTGATCTCTGAGCGCGTTTTGGGCAGAGGCAATGCACTCTAAAATATCGCGCACAAATAACGTTAATTCGGCGCAGTTGAGCGGATGTTCTGCTGTTTCGAAAGCCTTGTAGTACCCCTCTTTCTGCGAAGCTATAGCGCTCGACACAAGAAGCGCTGTGGGAGCAGACAGGATTTCTCGCAGTTGCAGAGCCAGCACGAAACGGCCTGTTCTGCCGTTGCCATCGTAAAACGGGTGAATATATTCAAACAGAAAAATGACTCATCACCGCACGCACCAGAGCAGTGCACTCTCTTGTCGCGAGTAAAGCGCAACCACTGCTTCATATACGCATCAACCGTCTCGCCTGCTACACCGCAGTGCGCAGGCTCAGCATAAGCTGCGTCAATAACCATAACGTTTCCCGAGCGAAACAAAGCGGTTTCAAGGGCAATATCCTCGCGCAGTTCATCGTGCATTACTACATCGTAAAAGGCGCGCACATCGCGTAAATTGCGCACTTGCCCCGCGTTCATACGCACCACAAAATATGCAGTAGCCATCGACTGCAGTGGAGCCGTTTTCTTGCGCGGTTTTTTCGCAACCTCTACTGCATGCACAGTTTCCTCCCACGTGGAGCGCACGCCTTCAATAGCTTGGGCGTGCTCTAACTCGGAAGCAATCAAGCCTTCTGTACACATCTGGCGCGCTTGTTCGCTCAGCTGCTGCCAGCGCGCTTCAATATACCGATCCGTTACATATAATCGATCGACGAGAGCCATAATTTCAGCCGTCATCACAGCAAAAAACTCGTGACTCTCGCCATCCACAATGCCTGTTCGCACAGCAGCAGGATGCGCGATGCGCTCTTCATAAATACCGTGCGCAACCTCACGCACAGGACGAAACGAGCGAGACGAGCGACCCATCGCCGCCGCTTTTCGAATAGTTTTGTATGCCACCGCCCCACCTCCACATAAAATTAGTTGCCTAAAATCATGCGTATTTTAGGGCAACCAATCATACGCGCAGCGGTCTACAAATCGCTCTACAAACCATAGCTCCACACGCGCCTCGCGCCCGTGATTATCGCGCACAATCAAACGTCCCGAAGCGCCAGCCGGCACGTCAACAATCGCCAAAGCGCGGCCATAATACGTTCCAGTAGAGCTGCTCACATAGAGTCCTTGTTAAACGGAGCGGCGCTACCCAACGCGAGCAAGCGAACGCCTTCAGTCCCCTCAACAGAAGCGTTCAAGCGGCCGCGTTCGAGTGGCTTTACCTCGCCGTTTGCATCCGTATAGTCGAGGTGCACGAAACGCAACCGCGCGCCCGCCGACTCCACGGCCTCCGCATTCGCACCTCAACTGCGTATCCTCGCCCGCCGAGCGCAAAGCATAGCGACCAATCTCCGCCCCCGAAACGTCATAAGGCACAGCTTCCACCACGCCCGGCTGCCAGGTGGTATCGAAGCGTGCAATGCAGTCACCGCGCATCTTCTTGCGTCCGACCTGCACACCATTGGCGAACAGAGCCACAGACGCCGCGCGCGCATACACTTCCACGCGCGCATCCTTACCCTCGCAACCGGTCCAGCTCCACGATGGAATGGCATTGCTCATTTTCCAGGCGCTTGGCGAATGCTTGTCGCGCGTATGATTCACTGGAACCACCGCAATATACTACCCTTTATCACCCCTCAGCCTCCAAGGCTACAGCGCGTATAGTAGGCTTCGCCGAGGAAGTTTCCTACGAGATCCACGCGACCGGAGCCGGCAGTCATCCAGCCACACTCGTTGGTCAGGACGCATAATCCTCGTACTCCCACGCACCTACAGAGGTTTCGCCCAGATAATCCATGCCTGCCCACACGAAATCGCCAATCAAACGCGGGTTCTTTTTAGCGAGCTCACGGAACTTGTACGCGTCCGAGCAGAAGGTTTCCGAGCTCAAAATCAAGCGATGCTTGTACTTTTTCAGGTCGTGCTTGTAACGGTTGATACCGTAGTTATAGCCGGCAATATCCATGGCCGCGAACGCGTCGCGCGTCACCCAATCGCATGGCGGCAGCGAGGCGCCAATCTTCATAAAGTCCGCGCCCATAATGCCGGCCATATTGTTAAAGAATTCGCTTCCGCTGGCTTTTATGCTTCACCGAGTCGCCCTCGCCGACAGCTTTTACGGCGCGCGGCCTCTTCTGCCTCTTTTCGCGGCTTTCTCGTCCGAGTACTGACCGAAACCGATTTTTGTTAAGGAGTTAAAGAAGATATTGATTCCGCAGGTGACCGGTCGCGTGTTATCGAGCGAGTGGAGATACTCGGTCATGCGCGTGGTCAACTCGATGCCGCGTTTTTGCGCGGTTTCTGCAACCTCGTTACCGGTTGAATACATGATGACGCTCGGATGATTCTTATCCTTGTTCACCATATCGCGCAGATCGCGCTGCCACCACTGGTCGAAATAATCCACGTAATCGTGTTGCGTCTTGTGAATATACCAGTGATCGATATATTCATCCATTACGAGCATACCCAGCTTATCGCAGGCATCGAGCAGCGCCTTAGAAATTGGGTTGTGCGCGGAACGGATAGCGTTATAGCCGGCTCTTTTGCATCAGGCGCACGCGGCGCTCCTCCGCATCGGCGTAGGGTGGCTGCACCCAAAAATACCGTTATCGTGGTGAATGCAGGCGCCTTGAATAATTACGCGCTTGCCGTTAAGCAGAAAACCCTCGTCTGTCCACGCAATCGTGCGCACACCAAAAGTTTCGCTCAGACTATCGCGAGCGCCATTATCGCTCACATAGCCCATCTTCATCTCGTACAGATGGGGATTCTCTAAGCCCACAGCTCAACGTTTTTCAAGCTCGAATTGATGCTGCCCCTGTGGCTCCACCCTCAGGCTGCGTATCCCCCATGGGGGATAGACAGAGTAACTGTTCCCGCAGCAGTCGCCTCCACCTGCACAGCCAATCGCGCGCGGTTACCGTCTACAGATACTGTGCGAATGGTTACGCCGTTATGCTCGAGATGCTCAGGAGATTCAGCCGTCCACAACTGTACGGGGCGGTAAATACCGGCTCGAATACCAGCGAGAATTAGGCTGATCGACATTGCAGGCGCAATCACGCGCAGCTCGTTGAGCGGCTCGTTATTCGCCTCGCGAAGCAGCGCCACGCTCACATAATCGGAAATATCTACATAAAAATTCGTGTATCCGTATGGTCTAAAGCCTCAGCTTTCTCGCCGTTAAGCTCTACACTCGGCGTTATGGTAGACGCCCTCAAACTCTAAGAGCTGCACAGCCGGCGCATCTGCAGCCAGCATTAAACTGCTTTACATACTCATAGTCTGCGCCTTCGAACCAGCAGCCGTTGGTACCGGACGATGCCAAGCGCGAACGCTTTTCGTACAACATAGCATCATGAGGAATGCTAACGGCAGTAAATTCTGTGTCGTCTGGGTAGCCCATTTCCGCGTTAATGCGGCGGTAAGACCATCCCTCATGAAAAGTTGTTGCGCGCATGGCACACTCCGTTCAATACGTTGAGTATTTTTCCGGTGGTGGGTGCGCGGCAAAAGCGGCCACGCACCAACCTCTTCGTGTTGTTTACTCTTGGTTCTTGCTCACTCGCATAAACGAGCTAATAATGACCAGAACTGCGGCTGCAAACATAGCAGCAATACCATATAAGGCACTGTTCATATCGGCAATGCTTTGAGCATTACGGTTAAAGGTCATAACCGAAGAGAACAGGTTAATGCGATCGGCAAAGAACACTGTGGCTCCCTCACGATAAGAACTGCTTCACAACGTATGCGAGGTCTAGCAGCACGCCTACAGCTGTGCTGTTAGATGCACGCAGCTGTCCGAGCACCAAGATGAGAGTTGCACAGCCAGCGCAATAACTCCACCCACAACGGTTACCATGTTCAGTGGCAAAGTTTCCAAAAAGTAACTGTGCCTTGATTAATGAAGTAGAAGACCAATGCCACTCACCTCAACGATAAAGGCAAGCACTCCCCATACAAAACCGAGATAAATTCTTCAGAGCTCTTCATCTTAGTTTCCTTCTGTGCATTCTGTGGTCTGTGCACTCTGTGCGAACTTGCGACGGCTGAGCGCATACATCACAGCTGCTGCAGCGGTAAGTACGCCTGTTACGATGCTGGTTGCCAACAACAGGTTGTCGTACCACGTATTCACACGCTTCAAACGAGAGGTGGTGTTCAATCCGTCCATTGCATTGGAGTTAGCGATGGCGTAGTACTGCCAAATCATGTTGCGCTTCAATGCTGCAGACATTACCGAATCCTTAGCCACATCCTTGTCGTTCCAGTATGGCCAAATCTTCTTAATCGCTGCCATCGAATCGTCACCCGTGGAGGTGGTCATGCGTTACTGCCGTTAATAGCTGCCTGACGCAGGTTCTTATATTCGCTATCCATAATGAAGTCTTCGGAGACCAATCCCGAAGCCCCATTCGTCGCGCAGAATATTCATCATCAAACCAGTGTGAGCGTTGGTTGTACGCACACCGATACGGTTGTAACCGGTCATCATGCCGAGAATATCGCCATCTTCACGCCCATCTGGGAAGCACGCAGCTCACCTTCACGAGCCTTTCTGCTCAGTCACAAACACAGTCACTCAATACGGTTAATTTCTGTATCGTTAAAGGCGTAGTGCTTACCAGCCAAAATCACGCCATAAGCACGGCTTGGCTTCACCGAAGCGGTTACCATTTGTGCAGTGAGCACTGGATCTTCCGAATAGTATTCGTGGTTTCGCGCATTGTAGGCATTACGATGCAAATCGGTGCCCAAGCCCCACAAAATGGTGGTGTTAGCCCAAATCGAGTAGTTGCCCAAGAGCTTACCCCATTCAGCAGCGAGCTGCTTGCTAAAGGTTTGGCCAATAATCGACTCGTTCGCCATAATACCCATAGAGTAGTTAGCGTTCTTATCCTTAGTATCAATCGCGTATGGGTCGCCGGACGACTTATCCTTATTCGCATACTGACCCAACGTGTAGGATGCGAAACCGTTAGGACCATCGTTCTGCACAGCTTCTGGAGAGCTAATAGACACCACTGGCTTGGTGGAGGTTCCACCGAAAGCAGTACGAATCATGTGCTTCAGATAAGGTCATCTGATTATGAGCTTCTGGAAGTCCTTATTGTCAGGACTCTTCACTCCTTTAAACTGCGCCAAAGTCAGGTTGCCGTCAGCACCCCAGGTGGTGGCCTTTTCCTTGGTGTTCTCAGCAATCTGGTAGGTGTCGTTGGTCAGACCGCCGTTAAGCATGTCTTCGGTAGCAGTCAGATCCTTGTACACCTTTGGCCAGGTGCCGTTCCAGTCAGAGCGAGACAAGTAGGTGACTGTATCTGGCATCCACTTGTTCAAATCAGCATCTTCGAACTGATTTTCTACCTTCGTACCATTCTTGCGGTAGCGAAAGTGGTGGTGTCGAGCTTATCCAGATCCAAGTTGCGGTCTCATCGGAATCAGCATTCATACGTTATCTACTGCAGCGTGTGCACCGTTGCCTACGGAGAAGTGGTAGTCACCCGCATCGAGAATATAGGTTCCCTTGGTTCCCTTAGCATTCTTCGCCGTAGAATCCCAGCTGGCCATATACTGTGCGTCAGCAGTAATCGTTACGGTTTGGGAAACGCCTGGAGCGAGCTCGTCGGTCTTTTTCGAAAAGTCAAGCAGTTGTACTGCTGGCTTTTTCTACACCGTGCTCCCTTATCGTAATCCGTATGGAGCCGAAACGTAGAGCTGAGCCACGTCTCTGCCGGCGCGCGTACCAGTATTGGTTACGGTCACCTGCGCGGTTACGGTCTTTCTTGTCCAAATCAACAGACACAGAATCAAGCTTTTTGACTAAAGCTGGTGTAGCTCAAACCATAACCGAACGGGTAGGTAACCTCAGCATTGTAATCCCACGAATCGCCGGCGGTAGCGCCGCAGACGAGGTTGCGTTGCCCGCACCTGCTACAGCATCGGCATAACGGGTTTCGTAATACTTGTAGCCCGTATAAACACCTTCTGCCTGAACCAGCTCGGGTTAATCATATGCTTAGCATCGGCGTTCTTCCACTGGTAGTCGCCTAGCTTTACGGCTGCTGGAGAGCTCTGATTATTGCTTACCCACGTATTCGCTAAAGTGTGCCGATGGATAGCTGCACCGAGAGTAAATCAGCAATACCGTAGAAACCGTAAGCGCCTGGCAGACCGATCTGCATAATGGCATCCACGCCATCGTTATCTTTTTACTCCTGCAGCGTGCATAGTTCGCGGAGTTTACGAGAACAATAACCTTACCGCCGCTGGCTTTCTTTGCGGCCACAGCAGCGTCAATCAGAGCGCGCTCGTTATCGTTCAAACCGAGCGGATCGGTCTGGTTGAGCTTATCTTTCTCGTTCACACCTGCTTCGCCTGGCATATAGTTGCGGTTCTCACCGGACGCGCGGGCAACCGTCACAATCATAACGTTGTTATCGGCAAGCGAATCTCTCCACGAAGGATTAGCCTTCTCTAGAGCCTGCTGAGACGCTCTTTGATTGCAAAGGTATCGCCGATCATCGGAGCAGTAATGCGCGTAACCTGCGAAATCTGGCCGAAGTTGTTAATCTCCGTGCTGAACTGATCCTTCATACCGGTGTACAGCTTTTCGGCGGTTTCGTTAATCTTAAAACCCTTCGCCTTCAAAGCCTGAACGAAATCGACGGTATCGGCATCTGTTCCCTGGTTCATCGACAGAGACGAACCCATATCGCCACCCTGCACTGGATAGTAGCTGGAGAAGCCCAGAAGGGAGACCTTCTGAGTTTCGGCCTGAGACAAAGGGAGAGCACCATTGTTCTTCATGAGCACAGAGCCTTCTTCGCTCATGCGCTCGCCCAAGTCTTGAGCCGCCTGAACAAGTTCCTTCGTGCTCTTGCAATCCGACTTGTAGGTATAGGTCTTGGCAGCATCAACCTTCGAATCCGATACCCATTCCGTGCTGTGCGTGCCCAGGAACTTATTAATATCGGTTTTGAACCCGTTAATTGCACTGGTTGCGGCAATGGACAGCGCTAGACCGGCAGCAAATACTGTGGTTGCACCTCTCCACGCCCTCGTTGGCGTACCTTTCTTCATAGGAATTCTCTCTTTAGGAAGCCTTAGATGGTCTAAGACTTCAAAACTTGTGATTTTTATCTTTTTCTTGACCGCGCGGGCTGCGAGTTTAACCTGATACTTGGCTTCTTCTTCCTCGAAAGTTCAGCCCCTTCTTCGCGCACTTTTGCGCGTCAGCTCCAGAGACGAGCTTGTTCAGCTTCTGCGCTCAGCTTCTTCCTGCTCGAGACGCAAACGTTCTTCCGGCTCTATCCATTCGCCGCCGGCAGCCCAGAAACTGCCGCTTTCGATGTTCGACGATGATGGCCTGATCGTCTTCGATCTGCTTTTTCCACGTTGAGGAAGAGCATCAGCATAACGATGATGGCATAGCAGATCAGTTCCGAACAGATGTAGCATCCGCGAGCACTGGTCTGAACCATGCCGTTTTGAGCGGTGACCAGCGGATTGTATCCTAGCTGCCGACAATAAAGCGTTGATTAAACCGTTTCCCGAAACCGGTCATGCCCACCATGATGGCGCCGTACACGCTCATGGTAAAGCCATCTGAGCGGAAACCGTTTCTTGGCTTCTAAATGATCGAGAACGTCGGAAAGCAAAGCCAAAGTCACATACATTGCGGAATAGATCCCGACGCCTTGAGAACAACACCAATAACTAACAATCGGTAGACTATGCACGTCAGGAGGCTAACTGCTCCGCCCAGCACGGCTAAAAACCATACCGCCAGCAACAGCATTGCGCTTGCCCAGATTTATGAGCAATTGGCCATGCCAGCAACATGCCGATAGCTGTTGGAATACCACCAATTAAGCCCAGAGTAGACATGGCTGCTCCTGCTGCAGCTTCCGTGTTCACGCCATCGAACATCCAGCGCGTGTAATAGCTCATAGAACCGTTTTTCACCATGCCAGAAAGCTGGAAGAGGAGGAAGTACAAATAATAATCCACCAGTATCCGTTGCTCATGCACACCTTGGCTTGCTTAGCCATAGACAGTTTTTCTTCTTTAATATTGAGCTTCATATTTTCTTCAGTAATGCGTTCGCGCGTGAAGTAATATTCGAGCACAATACCTAAAGCAGTCAGCACGCACAGCACAATCATGGCTACACGCCAGTTTGCGTAGCTAGCAGCAGTGTCAATACTTTCCCGAACCGCCATCTACGAAAAGATAGCTTTGCAGCAAATAGGCACAACAATGCTCGCAGCCCACACCCAATAGCAGCCACACCCGCAGCATTCGACATAGTTGCCAGAACCCACGTTGATTCGAGTTACGCGTAGACAAAGCCACCATGGAGCTGTGTGCAGTGTAGAACAGTGGATAAGCCACAGCGTAGTACATGTTATAGCTCACAGCTATCCACACCATCTGCTATAGCAGGAGAGCTTCCTGTTGGGTGAGGAATAGTAACGCAATAGCTACACCACGAAAGGAATGGATAAGAACATATAAGGACGAGCCTTACCCTGCTGGTGCGCGTATTATCAATCAAGCGTCCCACAACGAGGTTTCCAGCAATCACAAAATCACGATACCATCGGCAGCACGGTCGAGAAAAATACGAACTTGGAGTCATGTCCATCCCAAAACATCGGAATAATAACGGTTTAGATACGAACCAAAAATTGCGTTCGAAATAAACGCCATAAAAGGCCCCACGAAATAGCCTAAAAGCATTTCTGGCGCTTTAACATTCGCCGATGTAATGCGCGTTTTTAATACGGGTGAGTTAAACATTTAGCGCGAACCTCCATGTTCGAGTTAGCGGTAAAAGTAGACGTGAAGGTGTGCGTACCATTGCTCACCTCATGACACTGCCATCGGGAAGCACCACCTCAGCACGAGTGCTGACGGGCACGATCCACGGTTAAAAACAAAAGTGCCGTTAGAATCGAGGGTCCAAGAGCTGCTGACCACACCATATGGCGTGCGCGTGCTAGCTTTCACCCATGTTAAGCCGCCACCAACAATAGGTTGAACGCGGAAGGTCTTATATGCTGCGCTGGTTGCTTCCAAACCTGCTACGCGCGAATACAGAAATGCTCCCACAGCACCCGATGCGTAGTGATTGTGAAATCATAATGTCCGTGCCGTCGTCACCAATCGGACATTCGCCGTTTTCATCGAGACCGTCCCAGCGCTCCCAAATAGTTGTTGCACCTGCTTGACTTCATCGAGCCAGCTTGGGCAAGCATCATTAGCAGCATGGAATAAGCTACATCAGGTCGTCCGTTATCGGCGAGAGCAAACAAAATATATGGTGTTCCTGGGAAACCTGTGCCAATCTTATAATCGTTTGACTCTACTAAGCGCGCAAAATTACTTACTGCTGCTAAGCGCTGATTTTCAGGGAACATACCTAAATAAAGCGGCAGCACGTAGGCAGTTTGAAACTCATTACTGAGCTTGCCTTGACCGTCAGTAAAAACATTAATATAGGCTTGAGCTACACGATCTGCTAAAGCATGATACTGTGCAGCATCTTCATCGTTACCCAGAACTTCAGCAACACGAGCTAAGGTGCGCGCTGTATTATTTAGGCTTGCAGTAGCAGTCCATGGAGAGCGTGCTTGCCACTGACTCATCTGAGGAACGTCTGGAGCAACCCAATCTCCAAAATGGAGAACGGATGGAGTGTTCCAAATATAGCGTTTATCTCACGACCCCATAGGCTAGCCCAGAACAAGCATGCTTTTTCACATACTTCTTCATAGTGGCATACATAGAGCGCAAAATCTCTTTATCTCCACGAGATTGGTAGAGTGCCCATGGCACGAGCACGCAAGCGTCACCCCACCAATCAATAGCCATTTGCGGCATCGTTGCTGGGAAACCGTAGCCTTGCACAGGCACAGTATTAGGAATACCTCCACCGCGAGTTTGTTCTGCTTTCATCGCGCAGCCATTTATCGAGAAAACGGCTCATATCAAAGTTAAAAGCAGGCTGTTGGAGCAAAAACGGCAATATCTCCCGTCCATCCCATACGTTCATCACGCTGAGGGCAATCGGTAGGAATATCCACAAGATTGGACTCGAGCCCCCACATAATATTGCTATGCAGCTGGTTCAACGCGTTATTGGAGCTGCAAAAGAGTCAATCTCATCTGGCAGAGTACAAATGCTATGCCTTGTACATCGATAAAACATCAGCATCAATACCGCTTACGCTAATATAGCGGAAGCCCATGTGAAAGTAAAGCGCGAGAATAGGCTTTGCTCTCCTGCTGCACAGAGTGTATACAATCTGAGCTTTGCTGTGCGCAAAGAAAGGTCGTGTTTAATCGATCCATCTGGGTTCAATATTTCTGCATGCTTGACGGTATGACTCTGGCCTTCGCGTGCATCGCGTACAGTAAAAGCGTACGACGATACCCGCAAAGTTCTGGCCAAAATCATAAATCAGTTCGCCGTTATCGCTGCGCTTCGACTAACTGTGGCTCGAAAAACTCTCGTGCTCGCGCACGCGCGCAGAATAGTCAGCGCTGAATCTGTGGATGAATACGCAGTTTTTCTATGCTCGCCGCACGCCATGACGCTGCATCGAGCGCTGAACGCGCATCGTACACTTCGCCATCATAGAGGTCTGCCGAACGACACAGGTGAATCTATCGTCACTTGCCGCGAGCTATCTGTTCCAATAATATCGTGCTGCCATCGAGGTAATCGATGCGCAGCTCAGCAAGCAGTGCCTGACGTTGTAGCGCTCACACGGTTCTTGCGTGCAAAAACGAAAGAACCTACAGCCCATCCGCCCGTACCATGGCTAAACGAGTCTGCATGCACGGCCGAGCAGCTGATCCGTTACGTCATAGGTTTGATACTGCAGATTCGTTTTTATACGAAGTGAAAACCCAGGCGCAAATAATATTCAGACACGCTCACCGTTGATCGTGAAAATCGCTACATGACCCATTGCTGTTGCATAAAGGCGAGCGCGACGATTGTTTTTGACCTGCTGTTGCACGGTGCGAGCGGAAAACCATTGGACGAGGCGATACTTTTTCTCAGTAAAACGGTAGCTCGCCATCGGTAATCCATTGCGCTTGCCATGGCGTATCGAAAGCGGCCGGTTTCGAAAAGTGGTATGAGTGCTGGCTGTGCGACCGTAGTTGTCGCGTAGCCTCGACGTCTACGGGATATTGAGCTAAAGCCTGCAGTCCAGCGCCAGCGTGAGGCGAGACATACCTGATCAGTGGTGGTTGTTTCCCAATCGGCTATGCGCACGCGTGCTTCTGGGCTGCAGGCTGGTCTCTGCTAAATCACTGGTTACGGCAAAAGATATGCGGGGATGATGCTCGTCTGTAACGCATCCCGCTTTCGGCTGTTTTCTACGGTGAGATGTTCTACGTCTCTACAGCTTCCTTTCGCCTTTGAACTCTCTGTGATATCTCTAATCTAAAAAGTTCGCGGATAGGGAAGCGAGCGGGTCTGCATGAAATGCGTTTTGGTCATAAAATGCATGGAAGTATATGGGTTCGTTCGATTTACCGGGGTTTTGTAGGTTGTGGGTTGTGGGTGTGTGGAGGTTGTGAGCTGGAACGCTCGACAATGTGTGCGCTCGAAAACCCCTCTCAATTCTCGCTCGTAAGTACGTAGAAGTTGCTAGCGTGCAATGTAATAATGCTCACGCGCACTCTTAGAGTGATTGGAATCCTCATCAGTGCGTGAATCATGAAACGCTATACCAAATCAGGTTTCAAACCATCCACCTAAGCGCTCGGACTGCCGCACAAGAATGATCAACAAATCAAACCAAACCCACAGCTATCCCAAGAACTAACTACCCTCTCAGGCCCTACCCTTCCCGGCGCAGAGGAATCATAATATTCGGGCTAAAATCTTGTCTGCGCATTCATGGTCATCACACCTCCATAGCGTTGGTGTTACCAGCTGCATAGATTTCACGCCGAAAGCCGTGATACCGCTTTATCTCTGCTCGTTTGCGGCAGTCCGCGTACAAAGCGAGGGCATACGCGCGCACGGAGTTTTCGATGAATAATAATCATACCGCGCGCCTCCTGCACTTTCGTGCGAATATAGCGCTGCTGCTCGTCCTCAATCTGTACGGTTGCTTCCATCGCGTTATCAATAGCGTTGCCGAAACAGCGAGTAAATATCTGCTGGCTTCATAAAAGATAGATGAGAGCCGTCAATCATACGGTCAAAAGAATACTGCGCTGTTCGCAGATTAATGATTTATGCGCTAACAGCACGTCAAGCGTTTCGTTTCCTGTGCGCAACGAGGAATCATAAATGCTCACTAGATCTTTCAGATCGTTATTTCCTCTTGAGTTACGCGACCTCTAAAACAGTCAGCTGCTTTTTTAAGTCATGCGTTTTTATATTGATGAGATTAATTGTTTCTTTATCGCTTTCGAAATTTTTGACGCTGCTGATTGAGCAGTTGGGAAAGAAACTCGTTATCGCGTTGCGCGGTTTTCGCGTTCAGTAATTTCGCGCAGTAAAACGAGCAGAAAGACACGTGACTAGCGTGTGAGAACGAACATAAAATAAGCGTTATTTGCGAATGCGTGTGTGAGCGATAAACTCATCGAACAAAGTAGAAAATACGGTAACGCACAGCATCACCAACAGCAACAAAATAAAACTGTAGCAATATGTTCAGGGTAGGCGCCCATGCAGTGGCTGAGCGAACAGAAAGATATCCGCATGCTAAAAACGCGCAGAATAGCAGCGGATACGCATACCATTGGTTATACAAAAATACTGGCTGTTCCTCGGAGTTAAGTATAGGAAAACCAATCTGTACTATTGAGCGCAACTATAGCATGCATGTTGTAAAGGCTACGGTTCCTGCGGTAACGAAAAGCGCTTGCTACCATGTGAGCTCACACAGAACCATGCTGCCAGCATAGCAGTGCATAAAAACGAGAGATCGAGCGATAACTGCCCCTACGACAGGAGGAGTAAGAAGGCTGCTCAAGCCCAAGCAATACTACTGAATACGATAAGGCTTGCAGCGCTCGAACCACATTATTACGTTTGCTCATGTAGGCGCTACACGACAGCAGCTGTGGCGAGCAGTTCTAGCATAAAACCGGTTTCGGAAGAAAACTCATAACATCATCCCCTCGTTACCGCATAGCTGCAGCAGAAACCTGCATAAAAACCTTATGATACGCGCGGCCCTACTAGGCACACGATCGTCACTGCTCACGTGCAACTGCGTGCTGCTGATGTTCATCACGTGATGAGGATTAACCAGAAACGCTTTTCGAGCAGCGCAAAAAGCCTTTGGGCTCGAGCAGCTCTTGGACTTTCTGCAAACTTCCTGCGCTTGTAAAATGCCCAACTCCGTGTGGTAGTGCACATTATGACCGCGCACTTCAATATATTCAATATCGCTCACACGCACACGCACACCCGCTGCCGCGGAAGTAATAACAATGGAATCGTCGGTTTTTGCACATACTGCAACAGCGCGTTGCATTTTACGCTCAAAAATCTGGGTATATGTACGGGTTTAATAATGTAGTCAAGAGCGTTTAACTTCGTAGCCTTTTGGCAGCGAACTGCGCCATATTGGTTACAAAAATAGCACTGCTTTCTGGTCGAGCGACGCAAAGAATAGGCTGCATCCATGCCATTCATATTGGGCATTTTCGATATCCATGAAAACAACATCCCACACGGGTTTGTAGTCATCGAGCAAAAATCGTGGGATCAGTAAAACGAGTTATTTTAAATTGCGTGCCGTGTGTCTCGAAAAAGGTGTCGAGAAACTTCGACAAGGTATCTGCTGCCTTATCGTCGTCTTCACTAGGGCAATATTCAGCATCGTCGCCACCTCACCTCGTATCTCTTCGCGCAGGCTGAGTCTTCGCTAGATTTAGGATTGCCTCATCTCATCCGTTCCGTAACGCTGCTGTAAAGCAATCATTGCACAACCTGCTATTGCTTTCTACAATAACAACTCCAGCAAAACCCCCACATGGTGTATGTCGAAAGTCTCTGGCGACACCAGAGCAGGTGTTACGAGTGCAAAATGAAGCCGCAGATAAGACGAGAAGCACCGTTAATATAGTCCTGAACCGTCGCATCGACTCACAGGAAAGACTCCTGCGTCCACACTTTATGAGATAGCTTCTCCTGCCAACGGAATACCCGGCGTAAAGCAAAAGCTGTGGCAGACCACAATAATTCCTAGGTTAGAACCAGCCCAGAGCCATAATAATAATGGAGGTAAACGTGAGTACTAGACCAACGCGAAAAGCCGTATTACGATGACGTCCTCCCGCTACAGTGGCGAAAAACAATATTGAGCACGAGCGTAATGAGGTTCAACACGATTCCTAAAGCTGTGGCGAGGCTTTGCGAGGCACCTGATTGCGCGAAAATATAGGTTTGGAACTGACCCCATCGTATTCGCCAGCAGGTTCCACATAACATAGAAACACTGTGATGGTAATGAGAAAGCCCGTCAGCGCTTTTACTATGTTCGCCCGCTAGAGCGAGAGAGCATAGAAACTTTCTGATTGTGTGACTTCCATCTGCTGATAAGAGATGATGCGCTCAGACCGCGTGAGCATGAACCGCACGCAAACCAGGAGAAAGTAGCGCCGAGTGTGGTTATGATGCCCAGGACTGCGAAAACAGCGAAAACAACACGTCCACCTATTGCGCCGGCAAGTCTTTTGAGACTGCGAAGGCTGCGCTATAGGCTACGAAACATGCCTGCGCCAGAATACTTGACTTGTGGAGATCAAACGCGAACTGGTGGCGGCATCGGGCGTCGTACAGACAGCACAGTAATCGCAACAGGAACCTCTAGCACCGAAGCAATGCCGGCAATAATAATACCGGTCATGAGCATCGTAAAAATCTGAGGCGCATACGCACAGGACAGCGCCCACATATGAGTACATTAATCCAGTTGAAAGAAAGATAACGCGACCAATCTTATCGGCACATCCGACCACCAGCTATTGACCCGCCTGCAATAGCAAAAGACAGCACCCGACAGAAAGACCTGCCTGCATCGGTTAAGCTTAAGCCAGATTGCCACGGTTATAGTGGACGCTAGATCCTGACAATATGCCCGAGGCCAGTGTTGCACCTCAATCCAGCAGAAACTGACAGTTCATGTGTTGCTGTGAGTGTGAGCTGTAAACCACGCTGACGTGCGCTCGTTATGGGTATACGATCGTTGTCTGCAGATGAGATCACTAGGAACGCGTTTATATGGCGCAGCAATGCGCACTGCACGAAATGCAGCACAGACGTCACGAAAAAGCACAAATACTGCTGTGCGGTGTGCAACAGCAGTATTGTGAGGGGTTTCGTTCGTCTTAGCTCAGCGCAATCGTTTAGGTCATGCTCGCTGGCAGTTACGCCTCACCGTCAAGGGCAGGAAACAGCAGCCGTTGCGCCATACGGTACGCTCCACGTGAACATGTCAACAGCAGAACCGTCATCGTTTATCTTCCAATCAACACGCGCCTGACCAAACGGTGTTGTATGCGTGCGGTCGAGGCATGATCAAGACCACCTCCAACAAGCGGATTTACTGCCCCATCGTGTTCCAGCGACTCCAAACCACCAATACTTCGTGC